>JAABUR0100000597.1_pt1 | contig 76255 bp, 66 predicted proteins | sample 5560091 | NCBI WGS metagenome assembly JAABUR01 (sample SAMN10711879, study PRJNA513375) | rock metagenome | isolation source: Antarctica rocks | place: Antarctica: Victoria Land, University Valley sud
ACAGCCGCACTGCGCACGCGACCCTTCGCTACCAAGCAAGCCTGCTTGAGCAGGTCTCAGACGCGATCATCTCCACCGACCTTGACCACATCATCACCAGCTGGAACCCCGGTGCCGAAAAGCTCTTTGGCTGGTCTGCCGACGAAGTGCTAGGGCGAGGCCTGCCGCGCGTCCTCGAAGGGCTGTCCAGCCGAAGGGCCGCCCGGTTCACCAAGGCGCTTGCACATCGAGACGGCCGAGAACTGGAAGTGCAAGCCACAATTACCGAACTCAAGAACGCAACGGGCGAGGCATCCGGCTATGTCACCATCTGTTCAGACGAGTCAGGTCGCCGACAGGCCGAGCGCGATCGCCAAGCCGCTGACGAGCGGTACGCCACTGCAGTCTCGGCGCTGGAGGAGGGCGTGCTTGTCCTCGACGCTGAGGGCGTCGTCGAGACAGCAAACCCAGCAGCGACCCGGCTCCTGCGGGTAGGTAGCAATGGACTTCTCGGTCGTTCACTGCACGAGGCTGTTGCGCTCTTTGACGACCAAGGAGAACAGCTCTCCACGTCCGCGTACCCGGGCTGGCAGGCAAGAGCCAGCGGCAGACCAGACAGGCGGATATCACTGACCGTCGGAGGACCGGGACAGGACCACACGTGGATCACGGTCGGCGCCAACCCACTGCCACAGAGCGCCCCGGGGATGCCGTATCCGGTCGTGGTCTCCTTCTCGGACACGACCCGGGCGCGAAACGCTGCGGACAAGCTGTACAAGGAGGCGCGCCTCGATCCCCTGACCCGCCTACCAAACCGAACCCTCGTCCTTGAGCACCTGGACCACGCCCTCGACCGAATCAACAAAAGCCAGAACCTCGCGGTCCTGTTCATCGACCTAGACCGGTTCAAGGTCGTCAACGACTCACTGGGGCATGAAGCGGGAGACGACGTCCTGCGTGCCGTCAGTGAACGGCTGCGCGACGTCGTGGGCAAACACGATCTGGTCGGCCGGCTTTCCGGCGACGAGTTCGTCGTCGTCACCCGGTGGGCAGGTGAAACCCGAATCAGGAAACTGGCTCACCGCATCGCAGGCAGCATCGAGCAACCGATCACCACACAGGGACGAAACGTCGTCGTTCGAAGCAGCATCGGAATCGCTAGCACAGCGGAGTCGCCTTCAACATCCGGCGACCTGCTGCGCGACGCCGACGTCGCCATGTACCGCGCAAAGCAGACCGGGCGCAACCGCAGTGTCATCTTCGACGCCCAGCTCCGCCGGCGCGCCGTTGAGCGACTCGAACTCGAAGAAGACCTACGTCAGGCGCTATCGGAAGATCTGCTGTGGGTTGCCTACCAGCCGATCCTACGAATTGAAGGGCTAGGCCTAGTCGGCGCCGAAGCTCTAGCTCGCTGGACCCATCCCGCCCGCGGCGAAGTCTCGCCTGAAGCCTTCATCCCGCTCGCCGAGGACGCCGGCCTCATCGACGACGTGTTCGACCAAGTACTGAGGAAGGCCTGCCAGCAGGCCGCTCTGTGGCGACAAGACCAACGCAATAGTGCCGTCAGCGTCAGCGTCAACCTCTCCGCGCAACAGCTGTCCGACCCACAACTAGTAAGTAAAATCCGACAAGCGCTGCACCTCAACCGGCTGTCGCCTTCAGGGCTGACCCTCGAGCTAACTGAAAGCGCGCTGATGGAAGACGCCGAAGCCGCGACAGTGGCGCTCAGCGCCGTCAGGGACCTAGGAGTCCACCTTTCGATGGACGACTTCGGCACCGGATATTCGTCCCTCTCCTACCTTCGACGATTCCCGGTCGAAATCATCAAGATCGACCGCAGCTTCATCACCGGTATCTGCGAAGACACAGAGGCCAGGGCGATTGTGAGCAGCATCATCCAGCTTGCGGACTCCCTCGACCGTCGCGTCGTTGCCGAAGGCGTGGAGACAGCCCAGCAACTCGAAGTCCTCGCCGAACTCAAGTGTGACTACGTCCAGGGCTACCACCTGTCGCGCCCCCTCACCGCCACCGCGTTCTCCAGCTTCGCCGCAGGAGTCTTGCCGCCACTGCTGCCCGACCCACGAAAGGCCAACGAGTCGCGCTCAAGGCTGCGGAAGTGAAAGAACGAGGAACCAACTTCTGAACGCGGAGCCGGGCCGGGCCAACCCCGGACAACGACCAGACGCCGCTGCATCTTGGGGTGAGTCAGAACGCGAGCAGACCGTCCAGTCCGGTCCGCAACTTGCCGCCTGAGGTGCCCGGCCACGTGCGCGTACACCTGCACGCCACCCGCGTGTTCCTGTGCCTCTAGCCGTTCGTTGATCACCTCGAGCACAGCGTCGGTGATCCGACTGATCGTGTCCCGGCTGACCTTCGCTCCGTAGACGGCGAAGTGCGTGACGACCTCGCCGGTGGTCAACCGGCGCACGGTCAGCGACAGCACGATTTGGTCGACCCCCTCTTTCCGGTGGACCCGTTTGGGCACGATTGCCAGCTCGACGCTGCCGTTCCGGTCACGAGAACCTCGATCAGGGCCGGTCCGACCTCGGCCAACACCGTCTTGGTCCGCCGTCGACAAGTTGGCCCGGCACGTCCCGCTGGGTCGTTCTTGGCATAGCCCCGGTGCTCCCTCATCTCCGCCTCCAGAGCGGTCTCGAGCACCGTCTGGTCAACCCCGATCAGCAGCCCCCCGGGGCCCGCGAGCTCCATCCCGTCGACCCGGGCTGCTGCGAGGAGCTGCTGCGCCAGCTGCTGCTGATCGACCCCTGTTCGCGTGTCGCTGATCGTGTCGCTCATCGGTGGTTCCTTGCCGCCGAGCTCACCCGACGTGTCAGGCCCAGTTACACCCACTGTCGGACACCCCCGCCTATGGTGCTGGCCGGTTGGCGCCGACCAGGTCGGGCCAGTCGGTTTCGATGCGTACGACGGCACCGGTGTGGGGGGCGTCTGCCATGTCGCCGTGGGTGTCGATGACGATGCCGACGTGGGTGACGTCGGCGGTTGAGGTTCCGTAGAAGACGAGGTCACCTGGCGCCAGCGGGGTGCCGGGCGACAGGTGGGGTCCGGCGTCGTACTGCTGCTGGGCGGTGCGGGGCAGTGACACATGGGCGGCGCTGTAGGCGGCTTGGGTGAGCCCGGAGCAGTCGAACCCGCCGTTTCCGTCGCCGCCCCACAGGTAGGGGACGCCGAGTTGGGACAGGGCGTAGCCGACGGCGGTGGCAGCGGCGCCGGCGGGCGGCCTGGTCTGGGCGCGGGCGTATCTGCCGGCGAGGGTGAGGACGTCGGTGACATACCAGCCGGCGTGGTTGTAGCCGTAGATGGCGCCGGGCAGGTCGCGGCCGCCGGCGGCGCCGCCGGCGCACAGGTAGCGGGCAGCGGCGTAGATGGCGTCGACCGGGTCATACGGGCTGGGCGGGTCTGCTCCGCCGGGGGGGACGGGCCGGGCGTAGGCGGCGAAGGTGGCGGATTCGAACTGCATGGGGCCTTGCGCCCCGGCGCTGTTGGCTCCGGTGTGCACCCCGGGGGCGGTGGAGCTGCCGTTGCCCGATTCGATGGTGCCGATCGCGGCGAGCACGGCCCAGGGCAGCCCGGGGCAGGTCCCCGCCGCCTCTTGGTAGAGCGCCAGGTAGTTGGCCGGGATACCCGGAACGCTCTGGGCCGCAGGGGGCAGCCCGGCACCGCCAGCAGCGCCGTTGCCGGTGGTGGTGCTGCCGGTGGTGGTGCTGCCGGTAGCGGCGCCGGCAAGCAGTCCGGTAACGCCGGCGGTGGCGGCCCCGGTGAGCACCGCCACGCCGGCGACGAGAGCGGCGAAGCCGGCGAGGAGTTTGGTGATGCTGCTGCCGGTCACCACACCTCGCCGGGCGACAGGTCTGTTTCCGACGCGCTGTTCTGCCGGGGGCCCAGGGCGGTCAGGGGTTGGCGGTGCGCTCTGTTGCCGGTGTGCCAGAGCGGGCCGGCGGGGCTGTGGCCGGTGCCGGCGGCGAGTTCGGTGTTGCTGGTGGCGACGGTGACCGGCGGGGGCTGGCCGGCGAGGGCGGCGTGCAGGTTGGCTTCCCGGCGTCCGGTAGGGACCCAGATCAGGACGGGGATGGCGGGGCCTCCTGTGGCGGCGAGGTCGGCGTAGCCGGGCAGTTTGGCGACGACCCGGGTCAGCGGTTCGGTGCCGGTGTCGTATTCGAAGAAGAACTCGGTGTGCTGGCCGTGCTGGGTCCAGGCGCCGTAGCCGTCGGGGTGTACCAGCTGGCCGTAGCGGGCGGCGCAGCGCCGCTCGGACCACCACGCCGAAAGGGTGCAGCCGGGCTGGGTGGTGGCGTGGCCGGCGAGGCGGGTGAACACGTCGTTGCTGCCCAGCAGGTGACCCAGCCGGGGGTTGGCTGCCAGGCGGGTGAGGCGCCGGCGGTGTTCGCCGGGTCGCGGCGCGTTGACGCCGCGGGCGGCGGCGATCAGCTCGCATCCGAGTAGGCCGGTGGTGTAGTGCCAGTCTTGGGAGCCGACCTGCTGGTGCCAGCGGAACCTGTCGAGCACGCCGAGCTGGGAAAGGCGCAGCAGCCGGCGTTGAGCCATGCTCCGGCTGGGGAACGCGAGGCGGGTCAGCTGGCTGGTGGTGAGCACCTGGTGCTCATCGAGCAGGTCGAGCAGCTGGCGGTCCCGGAGGGTGAGGCAGCCGAGCACGGCCAGCGGGTCACGCCGTAGGGAGGCCTTGGCAGCAGGCCGGCTGGCGCCGGACCGGCCCGATACGACGCGGGTGGGGCTGTCCATCAGGAGTCTGGCTCATCGTCGGGTCGGCCGTCTGGGCCAGTGGCCTGCTGGTTCGTCCCGGCCGGGGGGTTGGTCTGGCCGGCGGTGTCTAACGCCGACGGGCAGACCGACCCTGGCACCGCCGGCGGCACCGACGGGGGCGCACCAGTGCTTACGCGCCGACTTCGCCATCCGGAACAGGAACCGTGCCCCTGCCGGGTCGCGCATCAGCAGCCACGCCTCGTCAACGACGACCAGGCGCCGGCGGCGCACGGCAGGGTCGCTGACCCGGCGCCAAACGGCGTCCAGGGTCAGCAGCGTGCCGACCGTTTTCAGCTCGTCGGGCAGCTCACGCAGGCAGAACACCACCAGGTGCCCGTCGGGACGGGTGCTGGTCGGCCCGTCGAACAGGGCCCGGTGGCTGCCGGTGACATAAGGCGCGAGGCGCAGCGCGAGCTGCCGGCCGGCGGTGTTCTCAGTCCCGCCGGGCCCGGGGTCGTCGGCGGCGGAAAGGGTGCGGGCCAGGTCGGCGAGCAGCGGCGCGGGCCGGGTGTGGGTCCGCGGGTCGGCGTTGATCCCAACCTGGCGGTAGGTCGCGAGCAGCGCCCGGTCAAGGGCGGCGGCTGCGGCCGGGTCGGGGGCGGCGCCGAGCAGCACCGCGATCAGGGTGTGCAGGAACAGGCACCGGCGGGTCAGCGCGTCCGGTCCGGGGGGCAGGTCGAACGGATTGAGCCGGACCCCGGGCGAGCCGAGCTTGAGGTAGGTGCCGCCGACGGCGGCGGCGAGGCGGGCGTATTCGTCTTCTGGGTCGATGACGGCGACCTCCACGCCGGTGTAGAGCGAGCGCAACGCTTCGAGTTTGGCCAGGTAGGACTTGCCGGCGCCGGAGCGGGCCAGGATGACGCTGTTGTAGTTGTCCTGGGCGAAGCGGTCCCAGTAGACAAGCTGGGAGCCGGTGGCGCTGACCCCGTACAGCACCCCGCCCGCCCCGGCATCGGCACCGGCACCGGCTCCGAGTTCGCCTCCGAGTTCGCCTCCGGCCGTGGGGTCGCTGTCGGCGCCAGGCTGCGGACGGGTGGAGCGCCCGGTGGTGGTGAACGGGAACGCGGCAGCAAGCGCCGCGGTGTCCATGGTGCGGCGCAACCCGAGCCGGTCGACCCCCAGCGGCAAGGTGGTGACCCAGCCGGCGAGCGCGCGAAACGTCGCCGGGACGGGGTCGAGCAGCAGCGAACCGGCCAGCGCCTTCAGCCGGGCGCAGTCGTCGTCCAGCCTCTGCCGGTCGGCGGCGTGGACCGTCAGGTAAAGCCCGAGGCGGAACAGTTTGCCTTGCCCGCGAGCTAGCCGGCCTGCCAGGTCGTGGGCGTCGCCGGCTGCCGCGTCCAGCTGCGGGTCGATCAGCCTGCCTTTGGCCAGATCTGCCCGGCGGGTGGACTCCAGGCGGGCGAGCTGGCGGCGCAGCCGGTCGGTCGCGACGGCGGTCGGGACGGGTTGGACGTGCAGCGCGACGTCGAACCGGCCCGGCTGCTCCAGCAGCGGCTGCAGCCAGCCCGGTCCTACCTCCCGGGGGAAGCCGGTGATCGCCAGGGTGCGGCACACCCCGTCACCTAGATCCAGGTGCCCGGAGTGCACCTGCAGGGCATGCGGACCCAGCAGGTCCACCGACCCAGCCGAACCGGGCAACTGCGATCCTGACGCAGGACGGCCGCGGTGGTGCCGTCGGATGGCGGGTGTCATGACCACTCCCCCTGGCTGGTGCCGCTGGTGCCGGCCGCCGGCCCGGCCCCGGCGGCGCCGGTGCCGACGATGACGTCGCCGGGGGCGGCTAGCCCGGCAGGCTTGGCCGGGGCGCACGGGTCGGCGGAGCTGGCGAGCACGGCCGAGGCGCCGGCGCCGTCCAGGGCGGTGACCGCAACCCCGGCGCCGGCCAGTCCGGTCGCGGCGTCGGCGGCCCGGCGACCCAGCCGTCCGGTCGCGCCGGCGTCGCTAGCCGGGTCGGTGAGCACGAGCAGTACCTGGCGGGTCAGCATGTCGCGGTCGGCGGCGAGCCCGGCCAGGAAGCCGGCGTGCGCCAGGGCGGCGGCTTCCAGCCCGGGGTGCGGCAGGCCGCCGGCAGCCTGCCGCAGTCCGGCGATGGTCGCGCTCAGGTCAACCGGTGTGGAGCGGATGAGGATCTGGACGCCGGCGGACAGGCTGCTCAGGTAGCGGGCGAACGCGGCGACCAGCGCCTGCTGCTCGCCGAAGGTGCGCAGCGCGAAGCTGACGGTGGAGGCCCGGCAGATCAGGGCGCTGCCGGCTGCGCCCAGGTCAATAGCCCCGCTGGTGGCGATGCCGCGCGCTGGTAGCCCCAGCGGTTCCGGCGGTGTGGGCTGCCGGCCCGCTGCAGCCCAGCGGGGCAGGTCGGGCATCCCGTCCGGGGCGGGGACCAGCCGTCGGGGGCGGCGGGCCTGACGCAGACCAGCGAGCATCAGGCGGTCCAAGCCCAGTCCGTCTCGCCGGCCCAGGACCAGGGTCAGGACGGCGACCGCGACCGGCCCGGCGAAGGCGGCGAACACCGGCAGCGGCACCAGCCGGCGGGTAGCGAGGAAGGCGGCCCATACCGCGACGGCAGGTATGGCCAGCAGGGCCAGCTGGCGGGCGGTCAGCCCGGCCAGGAGCTGGTCCTCACGCTCCACATCCGCCGGGATCCGCACCCGACCGTCAGGGGTCTCGGCTGCCGGGTGAGTGCTTCCGGCGGCACTCCAGCCGCCACCGCTCCAGCCGCCACCTCTGCGGCCGGCACCGCTCGAACCGGCACCGCTCGAGCCCGGGTCGTTGGGGCTGGTCATGCCAGTGCCGCGTAGCCGGCGCGCGCCGCCTGGTAGCCGACGACGGTCTTCACCGCGCGCACGGTGCCCGAAGCTGAGTGGCCGGTGCCGGCGAACACCGCACGCGACACCCAGGACGGAATGCGGACCAGGACGTAGAGCAGGCAGATCACGACGAGCAGGTCAACCAGCCCGCCGGAGCTGGCAAGGCCCAGCGCGCCGTGGCCACCGGCGGCGAAGAACACCCGTAGTGCGGTGATCAGGACCAGCGTCTGGGCGACTTGCACCGCGAGCAGGCCGGCGACGGCGCGCCACCACAGCCGGGCGACGCCGTCGGTGTAGGGCAGGGCGTGGCAGACCAGGGCCAGCGGTGCGCCGGCGATCAGCAGCACCAGCAGCGCCACCCGGATGACGTAGACCGCGAGCAGCACCAACCCCAGCACCGCCACGACCAGACCCATCAGCACCAGCACAATCGCCCCGGAGGCCACCGACCCGCCGACGGCGGCGGTCAGCGCCCCGGTCGCGCTGCCGACCTGGATACCCGGTCCGAGCAGCGCAGCGGACAGGCTGTTCGTCAGGGCGATCGCCATCCCAGCGACGGGCAGGCTCGCGTTGGCGGCGATGACGGCCAGCACGACCCGGGGGGCGATGTCCTTGGCGGCGTACCGGGTCTGCACCGTCTCATGTCCCATCACCACAGCACCACCGGCAAGGACCAGCAGCACCACGACGGTGTTAGCAATGGCGGCGGCGGTGCCCCACAGGTCAGCGACCCGGCCGGGGCCCGTCACATCGGGGGTGGCGAGCACCGAGTGGCCCAGTAGCTGCAGGATCGGCGCCAGAGCCGACTTCACCACCGAGGTGAACCAGCCGTTGATCGCCGAGGTGACGTGGCACCCGACGTCGAGCAACCCGCAGCCGGCCTGCCCCGCCCCCTGCCCCTGCCCCTGCCCCGTTCCGGTCGTAGCGTCGGCCAGCGGCAGCGAACCCCCCGGGTTGCCGGGTGCGCCCGGAACAAGCGCAACGCCAGGCGGCGCCGCGGTCGTCGCCGGGGTTGTCGACGCGCTCGTCGCCGACGTCGTCGTTGTCGTTGTCGAGGTTGTCCCCGCGATCGTTGCCGACGTGCCCGGGGTTGCCGCCGGTGCTGCGCCGGCTGACGCCGGTGCCGGCGCCGACCCGCCGCCCGGCGCCTGCGGGTCAGAGGGTGCCGAGTGCACCGACGCCGGTGCTCGCCCGGATGCAGGTGCGGCTGTGCCTGGGACTGGTGCGGCGGCCAGTGTCATGCTGAGGGTCTGGGTGGGTAGCAGGCCTCGGTCCCCCGATTGCGCTACGGACAGCACACCTGCTCCGATCAGCGCGGCGAGCAGCCCCAGCCCCAGCCGGCCGCGAATGGCCCGGTGGCGCCGCGGGGAGTGGACCGGGGTCATGCGCCGACCACGGACTGCAGGATGGAGACCAGCAGCGGCGCCATCGCCGCCAGGGCGTAGCCGATGGCGGCTGACTTGAGCGCGACCTTGGCGCGTTCGACTTGCGCCGGGTCGCCGGCGGCGGTGAGGTAGCGGATCCCACCGACGGTCAGGAACAAGGTCGCCAGTGCGGCGAGGATGCCGACCAGCCAGAGCCGCAACGCGTCGATGACACCGTTCAAGCTGGGGGCGACCGGCCCGGCGGCCCACGCCGGGCCGGCGAGCACAACCAGGGCTGCTGTCGCTGTCAGCACCGCCGCTGCCGACGCTGCGGCGAGCAGCGGCCGGCTGGTTCGGGTTCGGGTGCTAGGGCTGCCTGTGGTGCAGGTGCGGTCGACGTGGCTGAGCCTGGCAGGGGTGCGGCCAGCCGGGACACGCCTGCTGGGGGTGGGCCGAGTGCGTTTCGTGGGTTCTCTCCCTGTGGGTTCTGCGGGTGGGGGTCTGTCGGGTGGGGGCAGGGTCGCCGGCCGGTCAGTGGGCGTGTTCACCTCCCTGTGGTGGGTGGCTCGGGCTGGTGGCGCAGTCCCGGCCTCTGGCCGGGCCGACCCTGGCGGGGGCGACCCGCACCACTTGAACCGGCAGGACCAGCCCGATCGGCGACAAACTCCCCGCGGATCCACGCCGCCAGCGAACTCTCGGCCCGGTGACGGCGCCGTTCGACCGCCTTGTAGGACACCCCCCGCCCGGAAGCGGCGTCCGCCAAGCTCAGCCGGCCAAGCCGGGTCGCTGCGATCAGCTCGGCGTCGTCGGCGCACAGCACCCCGCACCCGACAGCCCGGGCCAGCACCACCTCCAGGTTGCCGGCCGGCCTGGCCGGTGCCGTGTCCGGCAGCTCCTGCCCGCCGCCCTTGGCGCCCTCGGCTACCTCACGGCGGTGCAGCTGCTTGGCGGCGTCGAACGACCGGCCGATCAGCCATCCGGCCGGGCGGGGACGCCCCGGCGGGACGCGATCCAACGCGAGCAGCAGCCCGGCGAGCATCTCGGCTTCCAGGTCGGTTCGCCGGCCGGGGCAGGCGGCGACAAGCGGGGCGACAGCTCGGCGCAACCCCGGCAGCAGCACACCGATCAGGCCGACGGTCCACGCCTCGCCATCACGGCGGGCCCGCTCGACCAGCAGCTGCAGCGCAGCTTCCGCGGTGGCGTGCCCGCAGCCGGGGTGCAGCAGCCGGGTGCGTAGCTCCACCAGCGGAACAGCCCGGTCCGGCAGACCGGCGATTGCCGTGCCGTCCACAGCAAGCGGATCCGGGCCGGTAGCGAGCTGGACGTAGGCCTGCTCCAGTTCGGCGAACGGGGACGCGTCGGGGCTGGGGAAACGGTCGGACATCAGGCGGCTCCTTTGATCGGGGGGGCCGCCATAGCGCCACGCGCGCTCCATCAGATTTCCATCAGACCCGGAGGGCTCACTGCTGATGGACTGGCCTAGCGGGCTCCATCAGCCCTGATGGAAAAGTGATGGAGCCCGAAAGTGCAGCTCGCCGCCCTAATGAAGTCCCAGCGGAAGGCTGCGGGCGACGTCAAAGGGCCGCGCGGCGGATCAAACGCACTAGCCTGCGCGCCCTGCCTCGGGCGCTGCTTCGGGTGGGGCGGGTGCCCGCGAAGAAACTGCGGGTTGATCAAGGTCGTGCTCGGACGGCTTCGGCGAGCCGAGATCCCATCCCGGTCCGCTGCCGGCTATGAGCCGCTCGATCAAGGCCGAGCGGCGATCGCGGTGCTGTCAGGTCTTGGCCGGCTCACCGTGCATCTTGGGCTGCGCGAGGGGCGGCTGGAGCTGTGTTGTCACCGGCGACCGGGTCGGCGAGGACGCCTACCGCGCCCTGCAGCACCTACCGGGAGCGCACCAGGATCCGCCGCGACATGATCGATCCTTTCTGCCAGCAGATCGCCCGCTTGCAGTCACCCATTGCTTCTGTGGGCGCACCATCTGTCGTTGCGGACCGGCAGCGGGGTCAGCCCGGGCCGCCCAGCCGGCGACGGAAAACTCTCAGGCTGAAGCGGCGACGCTCACAGGCGCCTTCCTGCTCGCATCCTTGACGGCCCTCCCACGACGACGGCCAATAACGGCGGCTCCCGGTTGAGAGCGATCAGCTCGGCGCAGACCGGTCGGCGGCTGACGCAGCTCGTCCGCCCCGCTCAAGACAGGCGTCACGCCCAGCGCCCGGCGGTGGACCGCAGCAGCTCCACCGGCTGGCGGACGGCCGGCGGCCGCGAGCCAGTCGGGCAGGCCGTCGCGCGGCATCCCGATCTACTCTCAGCCCTTGCGATGGGTGGCCGGCGGTCTGTTGTCGCAACACGCGTCCACCAGCCACCTCCTGGCCGACCTGGCGTGGGACCGGGATTAGGAGGAGAAGAAGCGGGCGGCAGGGGCGTAAGGCAGCGGGTTCCTCCGGTCGCCCTGCCGCGGGCTCGTCATGGAGCCGATTGGCTGCCCGCCCGCGGAGGGGCAATTCGGCGCCCCACTCACGGCGAAGCCTGACGTTGTTCTCGCTGTGGACCGTCGCGGTAGGGGCCTACTCATGGCAGCGCAGCACTCACAGGCGCGACTACGTCGGCGCGGTCGGCACAGGACGCCCCCCTCCGCGCGGATGATCTCCGCCTTTGCAGCGGGGGCGGCCACATGTCGTCCTCGAGGTTGCGAGCGTTGTCCGGGTCCCGCTCGTTCAGCACTCGAGGGACTAGCAGACGCCACCTGGGCAACTTCGCGGTTCAAGTCCCGGCACTCAGCTACCGCTGCGGGCTGTGGACCGTGACTCACTGCGCAGATTGCCGACAAGTTGGCCTGTCGGTTTGTCGCCGTTGCGGGTGCGGATGCCGGTTCATGTCGGCGCAGTTCCCGGCCGGGGGCGTTCGCTCATGGTCACATCCCCCTCGCATTCCCTGTCCCCCGCAAGCGTGCCGCTGGCAGTGTGGCCAGCGGCTCCGACATCAGCCGATCACCAGCGGTCAGACCTGTCCTCACATCCGCGTTCATGCCGCCCCGAGACGGTGCCCTCCGGGCTCGCGGCTCAGATCCTCAACGCCTACTCCGCTTCCGGTCAGCTGGTAGTCGACCCCACGGGCGGCGACGGTGCGATTGTCGTCGAAGCGGCTCGGCTTGGCCGGCGTGCGGTAGGAATCGCACCCCGACCGCGTCAGAGGGCCCTGGCCGGTACCAGCCTCGACACGAGGCTCGATGCGACCCAACGTGGACTCGTCGAGGTGCTCGTCGGCGGCGCCGTTCGGCTGCCCGAACTACTCGGCTCGCGGACCGGCTCCGTCGACCTTGTCGTGATCGGCGTCAACTGCTGCCGCGTTCGAGCCCTCCAGACCCCCACCCGCCCCGAAGAAGACCAGCGCATACCGAAGAACGCCAACGAGGAGCTACCTCCGGCCAGGGCCGCACGCCCACCCACCGGACCTTCAGCCGCTGCGCTGCCCGCCCTGTACAACGCGTGCCTGGCGGTCCTTCGACCAGGTGGCCTGCTCGTCACCATTCCCGGCGGCTCTGACGCCCGCGGTGACTGCGTCGACGGCGGACCTACCAGTGTCGAGCTGGCACAGCAGGCAGGGTTCAGCTATCTGCAGCACGTCGTCGCCCTGCGCGCTTCGATCCGGGACGGACTACTCGACGCCCGACCGTCGTCCCGAGAACTGTCCGAGCTGCAGGCTGCCCGGCACCGGGGGCAGCCTTCGCATTTGGTGGTGCACACCAACGTGTTCGTGTTCACCAAGCCGGCGGTGAGCCGATGAGCGCCCCGCTACCACGACCCCTGCCGCTGTCGGTGTGGCCAACCGCGCAACGGACCGCCCGGGTGCAACGCGCTGGCCGCTACCTGCCTACCTCGGTGGCGCATCCGGGGAAGATGCTGCCCGCTATCGCCGCTCGGGCGATCGCTGCCTACACCCAACCCGGGGACCTGGTCGTAGACCCGATGTGCGGCATCGGCACCACCCTGGTCGAAGCCGTCCACCTGGGGCGGGACGCAATCGGCGTCGAATACGAACCGGCCTGGAGCGAACTCGCCGCCGACAACCTCACCCTGGCCCGGGCCCAAGGCGCGACGGGCCACGGGGAGGTGATCACCGGCGACGCCCGGCACCTGACCGGGTTGCTCGACCCGGCGGCCGTGCGAGGACTGGTTGCTCTGGTCCTGACCTCACCGCCCTACGGCCCGTCGGTACACGGCCAGGTCACCGCCCGTCCCGGCGCCGGCGTCGCCAAGTCCAACTACCGGTACTCCACCGACCGGGCCAACCTTGCCCACGTGGGCCAGCGCCCCCTACTCGATGCAATGCGGCAGATCTTTACCCAAGCACGGCGGGTCCTTCGCCCCGGCGGCATCGTGGCGATGACGGTGCGGCCCTACTGGCACGCCGGCACGCTCATCGACCTGCCCGGTGCCCTGACCCGCACCGGGCAGGACGCCGGGCTGGAACTGCTCGAACGCAACGTGGCGCTGCTCGCCGCCCTCACCGGCGACCACCTCGTTCCCCGGAGCTCGTTCTTCGCCCTCGACCAGGTCCGCCGGGCCCGCGCCCGAGGCATCCCCCGCTCGGTCATCGCCCACGAGGACCTGCTCGTCTTCCAAGCCGGCCAGCCCCGGTGAGCCCCCCGACAGCTCGAGCGGAAAACTCCAGCGGCCCTGCCAACGGGACGGGCCGGCTTCTGGTGCATCCCGCTCGGCAACTGCCCATGGACCAGGACCGCGCGGCCCGAGCCGTCGCCGCCCTGGCCGCGCTGCTGATTCCCCACGCCCGCCGCCAGCTGGCAGCGGGTAGGTCGTCTTGACACAACAGCGACCGGTGAGCGCTGCTGGACCCACACTCGACCCCTAGCCCAAGACACCTAGGCCCCAGGAGGCCACCGATGGCTCCCGCGTCCCGCCGTACCCGCCCAGCCCGCCCAGCGCTGGCCGGTGCTGGTACCGGCGGGGTACGGGTGGCTGTAGTTACCCGGATCTCCACCGACGAGCTAAACCAGCCCTACTCGCTCGAAGCCCAAGCCGCCGGTCTGGACGCCTTCGTCGCCTCCCAGCCGGGGCACACCATCACCCACCGCTTCGTCGACCAAGCCTCGGGCGCCACCCTGGCCCGGCCCGGTCTACAAGCTGCCCTCGCCGCCGCCAAAACCGGCCAGTTCGACGTCCTACTCGTCTACCGCATCGACCGGCTCACCCGCTCCATCGTCGGGCTGATGAGCATCGTCGAAGAACTCGACGCTGCCGGCGTCGCCCTGCGTTCGGCGACCGAACCCATCGACACCCAAGGCCCCGTCGGGCGGATGTTGCTGCAACTGCTCGGTATCTTCGCCGAATTTGAACGCGGCCTGCTCATCGACCGGATCACCAAAGGCTTCGAACGCAAAGCCGCTCGCGGTGAATGGCTCGGCGGCCCCGGCCCCTACGGCTACCAGCTGGACTCGGCCAGCAAAACACTCACCGTCGAAGCCGGCGAGGCAGCCGTCGTGCGTGCCATCTACGCCCGGTACACCGACGAACGTTCCGGCGCACCGGGCCTAGCTCACTGGCTCAACGACACTGGCAGGCGCTCCCGCCGCGGCCGGCTATGGAGCACTCAGACCGTGCTTCGAGTGCTGCGCAACCCGGTCTACGTCGGCAAGATCGTCCACGGCGAGGATCTGCACGAGGGCAAACACGAGCCGATCCTGGACGAGGCGACCTTCGCCCGCGCTCAGCTGCTGCTCCAAGCAGGGTCGGCCGAGTCACCCGCCGTGCGACCCAACTCCTCGGACTACCTACTCAGCGGGCTCCTTCGCTGCACCGCCTGCCATGGCGCCTACGTCGGAGCCGGCGCCCACGGCCGAGGCGGGTTCTACCGCTACTACGTCTGCCGCACCGGCCAAGCCAAAGGCGCACACGCCTGCGCCGGTCCCCGGATCCCAGCACAAGACCTCGAGGACGCAATCACCACCGCCCTCGTCGACACCTACACCGACAGCGGGTTCTTCGAACAAGCAGCCACCGACGCCTACGCCCACATCCAAGCCGAGCTGCCCCGCCTCTCCGTCGAACTCGCCGCGAGCAACACCCAGCTTCGCGACACAACCGCAGCCATCGACCGCTACCTCCGCGCCTTCGAAGCCGGAACCATGTCCGACAACCTGTGCGCACCCCGCATCGCCGAACTGTCCGCCCGGCGCGACGAACTCACCGCCCGCGCCCGCCAGCTCTCACAGCAAGCCCAGGCAGCCGCGCCCGCCTTACCCGACGTCGAGCATCGCAGCAGCATCGCCAGTCACGTGCAACACGCCTTGCGGCATGAAGATCCGCACGCCGTCAAACAACTCCTGCAAGAACTCGTCGACCGCATCGACATCAGCCCAGACAAGCGCGCCCAGCCCTACTTCTGGGTCCCGCAACCACAAAAGCCCGAGCCGCCGCCGGCTCGGGCTACCACAGGGACAACGGTTCGCATGAGGTCACAAGACGTGGAGGTGAGGGGACTCGAACCCCTGGCCTCCTCCGTGCGAGGGAGGCGCTCTACCAGGCTGAGCTACACCCCCTGGAGTGCCTCAAACTACCACGGCACCTGGCACCAGAAGTGCTCCATGCGCGCTCCGGACGCGGGCGCCGGCGCCACTCAGACGGCCTTCGCGACCGCTAGCTCCTCCGTCGTTGCCTCGACCAGACGGTTGGCGGGAGCAGGCTGTGTGCCGTTCTCCACTGCCTCCGCGGCGGCCATGTCGACAACCAGCGGGGTTCCCGGCTCCGAGAAATCGATCATCGACGGGACCGCGGCTGCCGGGTTCGTCGCACCCTCGGCAACCTGCTGCGCCTGCGCCGCCGCGCGCTGGCGCCGCATTCGCTCGTACACCGGCTGAGCCGGCTCGCTGCGGGGCGCGGGAGCGACCGGACGCGCTGCTTCTTCAACAGCGGGCGAGGCCGCCTGATGCCCCGCGGGCCAGCCCTCGATGCGGTGCGTCCGCTCCTCGGCGGTCGAGCGCTCCCAACGACGGCGCGCGGCCAGCGAACGACGTGCCCGGGCGAGCTCACGGCGGCGCTGCAGGGCGGCTTGGCGCAGGTGGACGAGGTAGCCGATGGTGACAGCGTCGATTAGCAGATGCAGCACGAGCGCCCGGCCGGGATCCAGCAGCGCCGCAACTCCGGTCACCAGCGCGAGCGCGAGCAGTGCCAATAGCCGCCGGGCACGGCGGACCTGCAGGGACCGAGACGGCTGGCGCACGGCACCCGTGGCCGCTTCAGGGCGGGAACGCGCCTTCATCCGGCCGCTCACCGCGCGCCGCACGGCGCCAGCGGGCTTGCGCATCGCGGAAGCCGTCGGTGCCGTCGGTGCCGTCGCAGCTGATGCAGCGGACTCCGGCCACCCGGGTGATGAGGCTGCTGCCGATACCCCTGCCGCCGACCCCGCAGCCTGTGAGCGTCGGGGCACGCGTGCCCGCGCACGGGCACCCGCTGCAGCGCTGGTCAGCGGGCGGTGCCAGTGGTGGTCACCGCGGCGCACCCACGTCGGGATGAGGAAGAATGCCCACACGGCGACGATCCCGCACCAGATGACAGCGCTCATCAACCCTCCTCCGCCTCGTGGTGACATAACGCTAGAGCGAGGATGCGCTCCTCAGCCGTACCTGCGGTGCGTGTCGCTGCGGCAATTGCCTACGTATCGGCGCCAGGTCCGGGCCAACGAGGACGCGGCGGCGGTTGCGTCGATAAAGGACGGACCCTCAGCGGCATTCGGCCGCCTCGCCCGCCTGCCCGGTCTCGCCCGCCTGCCCCGTCTGGCCCGCCTGCGTCTGGTACCAGTGACGCAGCATCCCGGTCGGCACTTCCTCGGCGGTGACCGCGTACCCGAGGTGGTCGCGCCAGCTGCCGTCGATCGCTAGGTAGCGGCGCTGCAGCCCCTCCTCGCGCCACCCGAGCTTCTCGACCACCCGCCTGCTCGCCGTGTTCTCCGGCCGGATGTGCGCCTCGAGGCGATGCAGCCTGACCGGCCCGAAGCAGTGGTCGGTCGCGAGCGCGAGCGCGGTAGGCATCACCCCGCGGCCCGCGACAGCCTCGTCGACCCAGTAGCCGACATGCGCGCTCTCGAAGGCACCGCGCACGATGGTGCTGATGGTCAGCTGCCCGACCAGGACCCCCTCGTACGTCACCGCGAAGGGCAGCGCGGAGGCCGCCCGAGCCTGCCGCGTCAGCGCCCGCAGCATCTGCACGAAGACGCCGATCGTCTGCCGGCCCTTCCACGTCGCCCGAAGGTTGCCGGTGCCGGGCGGCGTCGGCTCCCACGGCACGAGCCACTGCTCGTTGCGCAGCCGGATCTCAACCCATGCCGGGCCGTCCCGCATGCGCAGGGGTCGCAGCCCGACGGGTCCGGCAGACAGGCTGGTCGGCCAGCCGGGGCTGGTCAGCCGTGCTCACCCCCACCCCGCAGCTGAGCCACGGCATGGCCGACGACGGGAGCCAGCACCCGGACACCGTCGCGCACCCCACCTGGGGATCCCGGCAGATTGACGATGATCGCACCACCGCGGATGCCCGCCAGACCGCGCGACAGGATCGCCGTCGGCACCCGGTCGCGGTCGGCCGCCCGCAGCGTCTCGACGAGCCCAGGGGCATCGCGTTCGATGACCCCGCGCGTCGCCTCCGGCGTCACGTCACGAGGTGCGAAGCCGGTGCCGCCGGTGGTGACGACGAGGTCCGTGCTCCCGTCGACGGCACCGCGGATGGCATCGGCGACCGCATCGACCTCGTCCGGCACGACGACGACATCGGCGACGGTGAAGCCGAGGTCGCCGAGCAGCCCCGCCAGCAGCGGGCCCGAGCGGTCGAGGCGCGCTCCGGCGTGCGACCGGTCGGAGACGGTGACCACGACGGCGCGGGCATCGGCGGGCAGCCCGGGGCAGGGCTTCGGGGCCGAGCCGGAAGCCGGTACGTGAGGCGTGGCATCGGCCGGCGTCGCATCGGCCGCCGAGGCTTCAGGGCGCTTCCAGTCCCCCGACGCCCCGCCGGTCTTCTCCACCACGCGGACGTCGGTCAGCACCGCGGCCGGGTCGACGGCCTTCACCATGTCGTGCAGCGTCAGCCCCGCGACGGCGACGGCAGTCAGCGCCTCCATCTCGACGCCGGTCCGGTCGCGGGTGCGGGTCACTGCGGTGATCTCGACCGCGTCGTCGGCCACCGTCAGCTCGACCACCACCCCGCTCAGCCCGATGGGGTGGCACAGCGGCACCAGGTCGGGAACCCGCTTGGCGCCGAGGATGCCGGCGACCCGCGCCACCCCCAGCGCATCGCCCTTCGGCACTCCTTCACCTCGCAGCAGCGCCACGACCGACGGCGCGACGAGCAGCCGCCCCCGTGCGGTGGCCGTCCGCACCGACACGTCCTTGGCGCCAACGTCGACCATCCGGGCCGCCCCCGTGGCGTCGACGTGGGTGAGCCGCGGCTGTTCGCTCATCCCGTCCGCCTCTCCAGCAGCAGCGCGGTGAGCGCGGTCCCGGCCGCCACCTCCGTGGCCTGCTCGGGGACGACGAGCAGCGCGTTGGCAGCCGCCATCGAGGACAGGACGTGCGAGCCCTGGCCGCCGGCCTGCCGGGCGACGAGCCGGCCGCCGGGCTCGCGCTCCACGACAGCGCGCAGGAAGGACCGCTTGCCTGGCGAGGACCGCACCGTCTCGGTCGTCTGCACGGTCACCTGCGGCCGCAGCACGTTCTGGGCACCGAGCATCCGGCGGATCGCGGGGCGGACGAAGACCTCGAAGGACACCATCGCGCTGACCGGGTTGCCGGGCAGGGTGAAGATCGGTGTGCGCTCGGCGCCCAGGTGCCCGAAGCCCTGCGGCATCCCCGGCTGCATCGCGACCTTGTCGAACGCGACGGTGCCGAGGCGGCTCAGCACCTCCTTCGTCACGTCGTAGGCGCCGACGCTGACGCCGCCGCTGGTGATGACCAGGTCGGCGCGGATGAGGTGGTCCTCGAGCGTGTCGAGCAGCCGGCGGTGGTCGTCGGGCACGACGCCGACGCGGAAGGCCATCGCGCCCGCCTCACGCGCAGCTGCGGTGAGCAGGTGGCTGTTGGAGTCGTGGATCTGCCCACGGCCGAGCGGCTCGCCCGCCTCGACCAGCTCACTGCCCGTGGAGACGACGACGGCTCGTGGCCGCGGCCGGCACAGCAGTGTGGCGCGCCCGGCGGCGGCGAGCAGCCCGATCTGCGGGGCGCCCAGGTAGGTGCCGGCGCTCAGCACCAGACCACCGGCGGGAAGGTCCTCCCCCGCCCGGCGCACGTGCTGGCCCTGCTGCGGCGCCCGCATGATGCGCACGCGCGGGTGGCCCTGGTCGGTGTCCTCCTGCGGGACGATGGCGTCGGCACCGCTCGGCAGCGGCGCGCCGGTCATGATGCGGGCACATACCCCGGGCTGGACGTGCACGTCGGCGCTGCTGCCCGCGGCAATGTCGGCGACGACGGGCAGCACGATCGGGGCGTCGGGCCGGGCCTGCGCGAGGTCGGCGGCGCGCACCGCGTAGCCGTCCATCGCGGAGTTGTCGAAGGAAGGGAGCGGGAAGCCCGCGACGACGTCCTCGGCCAGGACGCAGTTGTGCGCGTCGGCGAGCGGCAAAGGTAGCGGTGGCAGCGGCGCCACCGCGCGCAGGATGCCCTCGAGGTGAGCGTCGACGCTCTTCACGCCCGCCTCCTACCCACCCGGAGGAGGATCACCTGGGCCACCGGCCGGGGTGTCCGGGCCGGCGTCCGGACCCCCCGCGGCGACGTACTCCTGCAGCCAGGCATAGAGGTCGGCACCGAGGTCTGGCCGCTCGCAGGCCAGACGCACGACCGCCTTGAGGTAGTCGATGCGGTCGCCCGTGTCATAGCGCCGGCCGCTGAAGACCACTCCGTGCACCGGTTCGGTGGCGGCCAGCGTCTTGATCGCGTCGGTCAGCTGGATCTCGCCGCCCCGGCCCGGCTCGGTGGTGCGCAGCACCTCGAACACGGTCGGGGAGAGCACGTAGCGGCCGATCACCGCGAGGTTGCTCGGCGCATCCTCTCGGGCGGGCTTCTCGACCAGGTCGTGGACCCGGACCACGTCGTAGGGGGTGCCGCTCCGGCCCGTCGGGCTGTCGTCGCGCGGCTCGGTCCGCTCGACCGTGGCGACGCCGTAGAGCGACACCTGCTCCTGCGGTACCTCCATCAGCGCGATGACACTGCCCCCCCGCGCCTGCTGCTCGGCCACCATCTGCTCGAGCAGGGGGTCGCGCTCGTCGACGACGTCGTCGCCCAGCAGCACGGCGAACGGCTCGTCGCCCACGTGGTCGGCTGCCTGCAGGACGGCGTGACCGAGGCCGCGCGGCTCGCCCTGGCGCACGAAGTGGACGTGCGCGAGCTCGGACGATGCCCTGACCCGAGCGAGGCGCTCGTCGTCGCCCTTGCGCTCGAGCGCGGCCTCGACCTCCGGGGCGCTGTCGAAGTGGTCCTCGAGGGCGGTCTTGCCGCGCGAGGTGATGATGAGGACGTCGCCCAGCCCGACTCGCGCCGCCTCCTCGACGATGTACTCGATGGCCGGCTTGTCGACGACCGGAAGCAGCTCCTTCGGCACGGCCTTGGTTGCGGGCAGGAACCTGGTCCCCATCCCGGCAGCCGGGATGACGGCCGTGCGCACGCGAGAAGGCATGGACGTGACCCTAGTGGCGCGCTGGTCGTGGTTCCGGGCTCCCGGCTGGATACTGCGAGCCGTGGATGCCGGTCTCGCCAAGCTTGAGCTGCGGCGTCGGCTGCTGGCGGCACGGGCGGAGCGGTCGGAGCGGTCGGAGCGGTCGGACGCGACCGCTGACGCCGCGCGGGCCTCGGTGCTGCTCCGGCTCGCGGAGCAGCACCGGACGTCGACGGTGGCGCTCTACGTAGGAATGCCGGGTGAGCCCGCGACACTGGCGACGACCGCAGCGATCATGGATGCCGGAGTGCGCGTGCTGCTGCCGGTCGTGCTGCCCGACCGGAGCCTGATTTTCCGCGTGGCGGAGCAGGTCGGTCCGGGGGGCCCTCTCGCGCTCGGCCGGGGGCGGCTCGGGCTGCTCGTCCCGCCCGCGACCGCCCCCGTCGTCCCGCTAGGGGAAGCCGGGCTGGTGGTGGTCCCAGCGCTCGCGCTGGACCGGGCCGGCAGGCGGCTCGGCCGCGGCGGAGGGTCGTACGACCGGGCCCTGGTGAAGCTGGCCGAGGATGCGGTGGCGGTCGGGGTGGTGCATCCCGAGGAGCTGCTGAAGCGTGTCCCCGAGGAGCCGCACGACCAGCGGGTGACGCACGTGCTGGCAGGGGCCGAGCTGCAGCGCGCAAGGCCCCGGCTATGAGGCTGCCGAGTGCGCGGTAGCATTAGCAGTCGAGACAGCCGAGTGCCAGCGGCGACACAGGGTCACGACCGACGCCGGCGTTCGCGTCACCATCAGCCTGTTGCCGGAGGATTCGTGCCGACCTACCAGTACGTGTGCACCGAGTGCGCGACCGACCTCGAGGCTGTCCAGAGCTTCCAGGACGCGCCCCTTAGCGAGTGCCCCACCTGTGGCGGCCGGCTGCGCAAGCGCTTCGGAGCGGTGGGCGTCGTATTCAAGGGCTCCGGCTTCTACCGCACCGACAGCCGTAAGGGAGCTGTGACGGCCGAGTCCGACGGCGGCGAAAGGAAGTCTGAGAAGGCCGACAAGGGCGAGAAGGCCGACAAGGGCGAGAAAGCGGGCGCCACAGCATCAGCTGGGGCCTCGGGCTCGTCCGACGGCGGTTCGTCGAGCAGCGGCTCGTCCGGGTCCAACGGCTCGGCGTCGAGCTCGTCGGAGTCCGGCGGCGGGTCGTCGGGCAGCGGGTCGTCCGGTAGCGCCTCCGGCAGCTCGGGCGCGAAGGACAGATCGGGCTCGAAGGGCGCCGCTCGCCCGTCGCCATCTGCTGCCTAGCTCTGCTACGCGCCCGCCGCCGGTTGTGAGCAGCAACCTCACAGTGACCGCGCGGCACCAAGGTTCGCAGCGCTAGGGTCTGCGGCGTGGAGGGTGACGTGCTGAGGGGCTGTGGACACGCCTTCGCCTGCGCTGATGATTGTCATCACGCTCGGGCGCCGGCACGAGATCCACGACCGGTGACGTCCCTCGTCCGCCGAGGATCGTTGAGCGGAGTGGGCGCAGGACCCCGTCGGGCCTAACTCCGGCTGTCCACAGGCTTCCCCGCGGGAGGCCCTCTGCGGTTCTGGCCCGCTACGTTCGCAGCAAGGACGAGCGAGCGGGTGATGAAGTGGCAGTCGCGGAGGCCGGGGCACGGGCCCAGATCGGCGTCATCGGTGGGTCGGGGTTGTACGCCTTTCTGACCGGGCCGGTCGAGGAAGTCGTCGTCGAGACCCCGTACGGGTTGCCCAGCGACCCGCTCGTCATCGGCCACATCGGGGGGCGGTCAGTCGCCTTCGTCGCCCGGCACGGGCGAGACCACCGCTTCCCGCCGCACCGCGTCCCCTATCGGGCCAACCTCTGGGCGCTGCACGCGCTCGGCGTGCGACAGGTGCTGGCACCATGCGCCGTGGGATCGCTGCACCCCAAGCTTGGCCCCGGCGTGCTGGTCGTCCCGGACCAGCTCGTCGACCGCACCAGTGGGCGCGACCAGACCTTCTACGACGGACCCGGCGCCGTCCACGTGCCTTTTGCCGACCCTTACTGCCCCGATGGCCGCAACGTGGCGCTGAGTGCGGCCCTCGACAGCGAGTGGGCGGCGATCGACGGCGGGACCATGGTGGTCGTCGAGGGGCCGCGGTTCTCGACCCGCGCCGAGTCTCAGTGGTTTGTCACGAACGGCTGGTCCCTCGTCAACATGACTGGCCATCCCGAGGCCGTCCTCGCCCGCGAGCTCGCCGTCTGTTACACCCCACTCGCGCTGGTCACCGACCGCGACGCCGGGATCGAGTCGGATGGCGAGCCCGTGACGCAGGAGGACGTCTACCGCGTGTTCGGCCAGAACGTCGACCGGCTGCGCGAGCTGTTGTTCGAGGTCATCGCTCGGCTGCCCGCGGAACGCACGTGCCCGTGCAGCACCGCATTGGCGGGGACGCTCGCCGACCCGTCTGCCCGCCTCCAGGGGCACTAGGTGGCCGGAGTCTTCGGCCGCAGGTGGCGGGTGGCTGCCTTTCGGCGCCGCCTGCTGGCGGCTGGCCTCGCCTTCGTGGCCGTGCTGCTCACCCTCTCGGTGCTCTCGCCCTCCGATCCCCGACGCGAGCCGGTGGTGCTCGCGGCACAGGACCTGCCCGCCGGGCACCTGGTGCGCAGCAGCGAGTTGCGCGTCGCCCTGCTGCCGCCGGCGTCGGTACCGGACGGTGCGGCGGTGTCGGTCGACGTCCTGGCCGGTCGAGTCCTGGCGGGGGCGCTGCGGCGCGGGGAGCCGGTGACCGACGTGCGCCTCGTCGGCCGGGCGCTGCTGGATGGGCTGACGCCCGGGTTGGTAGCGGTTCCCGTCCGCCTCGCTGACACCGGCATGTTGACACTCGTCGAGCCGGGCGACCGGGTCGACGTGCTGGCGGCAGCGACGGCGGAAGCGCCCGATGGGGGCACCACCGGGTCGAGCAGCCCGGCGCGCCTGGTCGCCGCCGGCGCCCGCGTGCTGGCGGTGCCACCGCGGGCACCACCGGGCTCGGGCAGCTCCGGCGGCTCGTCGCTGATCGGCGGCACCTCTTCCGACGCCGGCAGCAGTGCCGGCGGCATCGGGCCGCCGCTGATGCTCGCCGTCGACCGCACCACCGCTGCCGACCTGGCGGGGGCGGCGGCCGGCCGCCTGTCGCTGGAGCTTTCCGCGGGCTGAGACCGGCGGTCAGTCGCCGACCGGCGCGTGGCAGATGGTGCGCCCGCCACGACCACCCAGGCCCGAGCCGACCGCACGCCGGCGCTATCGAACCTGCAGACCGATGCGCCAGACGGCCGCTCCCCCGGGCGATGGCGCAGCCAAGCAGCGTCAGCCCTCGCTGAGCCCGACCCGCGCATACACCCGCCGCAGCCCGCGCGGCGCCCACCAGCTGCGCTCTCCGGCGACGGCAAACACCGCCGGGACGAGCACGCCGCGCACCAGCGTGGCGTCGAGCAGGATCGCCAGGCCAGTGCCGAGGCCGAACAGCTGGATGAAGCTGACCTTGCTCGTACCGAACGCGAAGAAGCTGACCGCGAGCAGGCCCGCCGCCGTCGAGACGATGCGCCCTGTGCGGGCGAGCCCGTGCGTCGTCGCGGTCACGGTGTCGGCGCCCGTGTCGTGCAGCTCCTTCACCCGGCTGATGAGGAAGACCTCGTAGTCCATCGACAGCCCGAACGCGATGCAGAACAGCAGCACCGGCATCGAGGTGTCGGTGGGAAGTGGCGTGAAGCCGAGGACCGAGGACAGGTGGCCGTCCTGAAAGATCCACACCATGACGCCGAGCGTGGCGGACAAGGTCAACGCGTTGCAGACGAGGGCCCGCACGGGCTGCAGGCTGCCGGTGAACAGGAACAGCAGGATGAAGGTCGTCACGGCGATGAGCAGCCCCGCCCACGGCAGCCGCGAGGCGACGGCTGCCTTGCTGTCGATGAGCTCGGCCGTCTGACCGCCGACCAGCGCCTGCACGCCAGGCGGGGCCGGGGTCGCCCGGACCTGGCGGACGAGCCGCTGAGCTGCATCGGACTGCGCGTCGACGCCGAGGACGACCCGCAGCTCGTCGCCCTGAGCCGTAGCGAGCGGCGCGACCAGCGGCCCCGGCGGCAGCAGCAAACGCCCGGCGGCGAACACTCCGGCGGCGCTGTCGACCCGCTGCACGTTCCCGAGCCGGGAGAGCGCGCCCGCGTAGCCGGCGAGCGGTGCCGCTGCGACCGGGGACTGCGTCACGATGGTCACGGCCGAGCTGTCCTTGCTGGTGTACGCCGTGCGGATGGCATCACCGACGACCCGGCTCGGGGCCGACGTAGGCAGCACGCGGTCGTCGGGCTCCCCGAAGGCGACATGTGCCAGCGGGCTCGCGAGCACGAGCAGGAAGGCGACGACGAGGCCGCCCGCCAGCAAGGGGCGGCGCATGACGCGGCGGGCGAGCCGTCCCCAGAAGGGAGCCTCGGCGCCGCGAAGCGCATGCGACCACGGCAGCCGCAGAGCGTTGACGCGGGCGCCGAGCACGGCAAGCACGGCGGGCAGCACCACCAGGGCGGCGAGAGCGGCGACCGCGACCACGCCGATGCCCGCATAGGCGAAGGACCGCAGGAAGAACAGCGGGAACACGAGCAACGCCGCCAGGGCAGCGGCCACGGTGGCGGCGGAGAAGGCGATCGTCCGACCGGCGGTCTCGACGGTCCGCACCACGGCATCGCCCACCGGCGTTCCGGCCGCGAGCTCCTCACGGAACCGGCTGACCATGAGCAACGCGTAGTCGATGCCCAGCCCGAGGCCGAGGGCGGTCGTCAGGTTGATCGCGAAGATGCTGACGTTGGTCACGCTGCCGAGCACGTACAGCTCCGCGAACGTCGCCATCACGGCCAGCAGGCCGATCACGAGCGGAAGCAGAGCCGCGACGACGCTGCCGAACGCGAGCACGAGCAGCACCATGGTGATGGGTACGGCAATTGCCTCGGCGAGCGCGAGGTCGCTGCTGACCTGCCCGCTGATGTCGCCGCCGACCGCGGCACCCCCGCCGGCGCGAACCGTCACGGCGGCGGTGCCGACGGAGTAGCGGTCGATCAGCTCGGCAGCCCGGTCGTCCTCGTCGACATGGGCCAGGACCAGGGCGCTGCGCCCGTCCGCAGCGCGCAGCGTCGGGACGCGAGAGGTCCAGTACGACGTGACGCCGCTGACTCCGGGCTCCCCAGCCAGGCCGGAGGCGAGGGCGGTCCCGGCGCGGACCGCCGCGGGGCCGTCGACGCCGCCTGCCCGGGGCGTGACGAGCAGCACCAGGTCGGGACCGCCGCCGAAGCGGGAGTCGAGCAGCCGCTGCGCGCGGGTGCTCTCGGCGGCTGGATCGCTGAACCCCCCGCCTTTGAGGACGCCGAACGCGCCTGCACCGAGCGCACTGCACGCCACGATGGCGACGACGGCGAGCGCGAGGACGAGGCGGGTGCGGCGCACGGTCCATGACCCGAGCCTGGCGAACATCCGACCTCCCTGTCCTGCATGTTGACGCCGTCAACTTGGCACAGCGTGTTATCGCTGTCAACATCGCCCCTGTGCCCCCGTCGGACGGATCATCCGCTTTAGGTCCGACGACTTCCAGAACGATGGGGCGCCGCTACCACCACGGCGACCTGGCGAACGCCCTCGTCGACGCGGCGACAGCCCTGGCGAGAGAGGGTGGCCCGGACGCCGTCGTGCTCCGCGAGGTGGCACGGTCCGTCGGCGTGTCCCCGACCGCCGCCTACCGCCACTTCGCTGACCACGGCGCCCTGCTCACCGCCGTGCGAGAGCAGTGCCAGAACGCCCTGGCGCTGGCGATGCGGGCCCAGCTCAACGCGCTGGGGAGGCACCGCGACCCCCGCAGCGCGGCTCGAGGCCGCCTGGCGGCGGTCGGCCGCGGCTACCTCGCCTTCGCCTTCACCGAACCGGGCCTGTTTCGCACCGCCTTCAGCCCTGCGGGCGTCGTGCCGCCTCCCAGCGCAGCTGCACCGGATGACGAGGCCGCCGTGGCCGCGGCGAGCCCGTATGAGCTGCTGTCGATGGCGCTCGACGGCCTGGTCGCCGAGCACGACCTACCGCCGGCACGTCGGCCGCTGGCCGAGATCGCCGCGTGGGCGGCGGTGCACGGGCTGGCGCAGCTGGTCCTCGACGGGCCGCTCGCCAGCCTCACCGACGACGAGCGGGCGGCCGCCGTCGAGCGCACGCTCAGCATGGTGCTGCGGGGCCTGTAAAGGGCACCCATCCGGTCGCTACCACCCCTGGTCGTGGTGCGGCGGCCGGTCGGCGCGCAGCCGCTCGTCGTGCATCCGCTCCTCGGTCTCGCGCTCGTCGGCCGGACCACCCCACCCGGTGTCTACGGGTGCACCTTCCGGGTCGTTCCCGGTAATCGGCGGGGCTGCCGGGCCGTCGGCCGGCCGGGTCGCCCGTCGTCGGTGGCGAACAGCTCGGGGCACGCCCGACGCTCGCGCAGGTGCGGCCTCGTCCACGCTCCCGATCCTGCCGCAGGCGCCTGACCGGCAGCATGCCAGGATCAGCGACTGTGACCGACCCGCTCGACCAGCTCATCGACCTGCTCGACCTCGAACGCATCGAGACCGACATCTTCCGCGGGTTCAGCCCCCCCGAGCGCGTGGTGCGCGTGTTCGGCGGACAGGTGGCCGGCCAGGCGCTGGTCGCGGCCGGACGCACGGTCGATCCAGAGCGCCAGGTCCACAGTCTGCACGCCTACTTCCTGCGGCCCGGCGACCCGTCGGTGCCCATCGTCTACGAGGTCGACCGCATCCGCGACGGACGCTCGTTCACCACCCGCCGCGTCGTCGCCATCCAGCACGGCAAGGCGATCTTCCACCTGTCCGCGTCGTTCCAGGTGCCGCAGCCCGGCGTCGAGCACCAGTCGCCGATGCCGGATGCTCCCGACCCCGAGACGCTTCCCACCCACCAGGAGCGCTTCGCCCGCTACCGCGGCGAGAGCGCCTGGTACGAGCGGCCCCGCCCCATCGACGTGCGCTACGTCGGGCTGCCGCCCCGCGCGGCGCAGGAGGTGGGTGAGATGGACACCCGCTCGCAGGTCTGGATGCGGGCGGCGGGCAAGCTGCCGGACGACCCGCTGCTGCACGTCTGCGCCCTGACCTACGCCAGCGACATGGTCCTGCTCGACAGCATCCTGCTGGCGCACGGCGTCGCCTGGAACACCAACTCGGTCAAGGGCGCGAGCCTGGACCACGCCATGTGGTTCCACCGCCCGTTCCGGGCAGACGAGTGGCTGCTGTACGACCAGTGGTCACCCTCGGCATCCGGCGCCCGCGGGCTCGCCGCCGGCAACATGTTCCGCAGCGACGGCGCGCTCGTCGTCAGCGTGGTGCAGGAGGGCATGATCCACGTCCTGCAGCAGCCGACGCCAGGCTGACCGCTGGCTGCGCCCCTGCTCAGGTACCGATCAGCAGCTTCGCGGTCTGCTTGCCGTCGATCCACCGGCCGGTCGCGTCGCTCAGCTGGCCGTTCCTCCACGACAGGATGCGGACGAACCCGTTGCAGATCGCGGTGACGAGCGGGAGCTGCTTGCGGTCGCAGGTGTACGGGTGGGCCATCACCGACGCGTGCTCGTGCGACGCCGCGAGCCCTCTGCGCAGCGCGTCGGACGTGGGAGTGGTCCCTGCCTCGACAAGCAGGCGCCGCACGTCGAGCACGGTCGAGAACGCGGCCTGCCCGATCGGGGCCTGGTCGGCCGGGGCCACCCGCGTGCGGTAGGCCTGCTCCTCGGGCGTGCCGCCGGTCGGTGGAACGAGGGTGTAGTTGCTCGCCGCGAGCACGGGCACCGTGGGGCCGGCCGCCGACAGCACGCGGGGGATGGCGCACGACCCGGGCACCACCAGCGGGACCGTAGTACCCAGGCCGGCGGCAGCCTGCAAGATCCGCTGGCACGAGGCGGCGGGGAAGACAATGACGACGGCATCGGGCTTGTCGGCGGTCGCGGAGGTCAGCGCGGGGGTGAAGTCCGCGGCGTCGGCCTTCTCCGCGACGAGCCGGCTCGCGATCTTCTCCTTGTCGAAGATGGTCTTGGCGGATGCGACGGCCGATGCCAGCAGGCCGGGCAGGTCGACGTAGAGAGCGTTCACCCGGTGCACGTGAAGCGTATGGATCAGGTAGTCAGCGGTGCCCAGCAGCTCGGCGGCGGTGCCTCCGGTGAGGGCGTAGGAGTTGGCGTCGGTCAGCTCGGCCAGCAGCTGCGGCGTGCCACTGACATAGGGCACCTTTGCCTTCTGGTACGCGGGCAGCGCGGCCCCGGCCCCGAAGTCGACCCCGCCGATGATGGCGAGCGGCCGCGCGGCGAGCAGCTGGCGGGCGCACGCCTGCGACGCCTCCGGGCTGCCGTCCGTGCGACACGTCCGCAGCTGCAACGGCCGCCCCTCGACCCCGCCGAGGTCCTCGTTGACGTAGGCAACGGCGGCCTGGGCGGCGCGCCGGGTCTCCGGGAACGAGCCGGTCGGCGAGTCCTCCTGCGTCACGAACCCGAGCACCAGCGGGGCCCCGGTGGGGACCGGGCCCTTCTGCGGCGCCTTCGCTGCTCGCGCGCCGCCGCCGCGCTGGTAGGTGCAGCCGGCAAGCGCGGTCACCAGTGCGATGACCAGCGCGACCAGCAGCGCGAGTACGGCCGCGGAGCCGGGCGCCCGGCCGGTGCGCCGCCGGGTCGAAGCCACGGGCGGGAGGTTACCCTGCGGCCATCAACGGCTACCTGTCCTTCCTGCTTCTAGGCCTCGGCAGCGGCGCGGTCTACGCGGCGCTCAGCCTCGGGCTCGTGCTCGTGTACCGCTCCTCCGGAGTGGTGAGCTTCGCGCACGGCGCCATCGCCATGTACACCACGTACGTCTACTCCGAGATGCGCGAGGTCGGCGACCTCATCTTCCCCGTGATCGGACTGCCGCCCCGCATCCACCTGACCGACCATCCGAGCTTCGGCCTCGCCCTCGCCGTGGCCCTGCTGTTCGCCGCAGGCCTCGGGTTCGTCGTCTACGTCGTCGTCTTCCGCTGGCTGCGCGGCGCACCGCCACTCGCCGGGGTCGTCGCCAGCATCGGCCTGCTGCTAGCTCTGCAAGCGACCGCCACGCTGCAGTTCGGCTCGACCACCCGCTCCGTGCAGCCGGTGCTGCCCTCGACGCCTGTGCACCTGCTCGGCGTCACCGTGCCCAGCGACCGCCTCGAGCTCGCCGCCGTCGTCGTCGCGCTGGCCGCGGCGCTCGCCCTGCTCTCAGCGCGCACCCGGCTGGGCCTGGCCAGCCGCGCCGTGGCCGAGGACGAGGAAGCACTGAGCCTGCTCGGCTGGTCGCCCACGCGGGTGGCGGCGCTGTCCTGGACGCTGTCGTCGCTGCTCGCGGGCGCGGTCGGCATCCTCGTCGCGCCGATCACCTCGCTCGACCCGACCACCTACTCGCTGCTCGTCGTGCCCGCGCTCGCGGCGGCCCTGGTCGGTGGGATGTCGTCCTACGTCGTCGCCGCCCTGGCCGCGCTTGGACTCGGCGCACTGCAGGCCGAGCTGCTCCGCACCCAGCAGGACCTGTCGTGGCTGCGCCAACCGGGGCTTCGGGAGGCGGTGCCGCTGCTCGTCGTCATCGTCATCGCGGTGGTGCGAGGCGGGCTGCTGCCGACCCGCTCGTCACCGGCGTCAGCGCGGCTGCCCCACGCCGGCCTGCCCTCGCGGTGGCTGCTGCTCGCCGTACCCGTCGCGCTGGTCGGTCTCCTCGTGCTGCCCTCGTCCGACCGGCTCGGCCTGATCATCTCGATCATCGGGGCGATCGTCTGCCTGTCGTTCGTGGTCCTGACCGGGTATGCGGGGCAGGCGTCGCTGGCGCAGATGGCGCTCGCGGGTGTGGCCGGCTTCCTGCTCGCGCGGTTGACGACCTCGGCGCACGTGCCCTTCCCGGTGGCCCCGGTCGTGGCCGCTGTCGCGGCCATGCTGATCGGGGTACTGCTCGGGCTGGCCGCCCGACGGGTGCGCGGCGTCGACCTCGCCGTCCTGACCCTGGCGGCCGGCGTCGCGGTGCAGGAGGCGGTGTTCAAGTCGCCTGCGCTGACCGGCGGCCTCGGCGGGGCCAAAGTGCCGCCGCCGAAGGCGGTGCTCAACTTCGGGATCGGCGACGGCCCCGGCTACCCGCGCCTCGGCTTCGGGCTGCTCGTGCTCGCCGTGCTGGTCGGGTGCGCCTACGGCGTCGCCCGGCTGCGCCGCGGGACGCTCGGGCAGCGGCTGCTGGCGGTGCGCGCCAACGAGCGGGCGGCATCCTCGGTCGGCGTCGACGCGCCGCGGGTGAAGCTCATCGCCTTCAGCATTGCCGCCCTGCTGGCAGGCGTCGCCGGCAGCCTGCTCGGCTACGCGCAGGGCCGGCTCTCGTTCGACACGTTCGGTGTCCTCGCGTCACTGGCGTTCCTGGCCGCGGCATACGTGGGCGGCGTCGGCGGCATCGCGGGGGCGCTGGTCGGCGGCCTGCTCGTGCCCGGCGGCTTCGTGGTAGAGGTGCTCGGCGCCAGCCGCTACCAGCTGCTGCTGGCCGGTGTGGCACTGGTGCTGGTGGCGCTGCTGCGGCCGGAGGGGCTCACCGGCCGGGCGCCAGGCGTGCGCCCCGGGCACGAACGGCAAGCCGGACCGCTTGAACGACTCAGTCGGCTCGGGCGCGCGTGAGCCTGTCCATCCACGACCTGCACGTCGGCTACGGCGGACGCGACGTCATCGACGGTGTGAGCTTCGATGTGCCAGCTGGATCGATCGTCGGGCTGGTCGGGCCGAACGGGGCGGGCAAGACCTCGCTGCTCGATGCGGTCAGCGGCTTCGTCCCCTACCGAGGGAAGGTGCAGCTCGGCGAGACGTCGCTCGATGCGCAGAGCGCAGATGCGCGCGCCCGGGCGGGGCTGCGCCGCACCTGGCAGGGGCTCGAGCTGTTCGAGGACCTCACGGTGGCTGAGAACCTGCGGGTCGGCGCCAGCAGCACGGGCGGTGCAGCCGGCCGAGACGGACACGACGAGGACCCATACGCCCTCGGTCGGGGCGTCGGCCTTGAGTCCGAGGCGCACCAGCTGCCCGGCACGCTGCCGCACGGGCGCCGCGAGCTCCTCGGCCTCGGCCGCGCCCTGTCCGGCCGACCCTCGGTCCTGCTGCTCGACGAGCCGGCAGCCGGGCTCGACCCCGCCGAGCGGACGTCGCTCGCCGAGCGGCTCCGGACGCTGGCAGACGCCGGCATCGCCATCCTGCTGGTCGACCACGACCTGTCGCTCGTGCTCGGCGTCTGCGACACCGTCTGCGTGCTCGACGCCGGGCGGCTCATCGCCAACGCGCCACCGGAACAGGTGCGGGCCGACCCCGCTGTGCGCGAGGCCTACCTGGGCAGCGGAGCGCGCGTCACCCACGAGCCACCGCCGTCGCGGGACAGGGAGGATGCCGGCGCGCTGCTGCGCGTCTCGCATCTCGCAGCGGGTTACGCCGGCGTGCCGGTGCTGGACGACGTCAGCCTGACCCTGCACCGCGGCGAGGTGCTGGCGCTGCTCGGACCCAACGGGGCCGGCAAGACAACCCTGCTCCGGGCGATCTGCGCCCTGGTGCCGCTGACGGCGGGCGAGGTGCTCGTCGACGGCCGCCGGCCCTCGCACCGGGCCGAGGTGAACGCCCGCCGCGGGCTCGCCCTCGTTCCCGCGGGCCGCGGGCTGTTCGGCCAGCTGACCGTCAGGGAGAACCTGCTGCTCGCCGGGCGGGGCGGTCACGACGAGGTCCTTGACCTGCTGCCGGCACTGCGTCCCCTGCTCGGCCGCCGGGCCAACCTGCTCTCGGGGGGCGAAGCCCAGCAGCTGTCGCTGGGCAGGGCGCTGCTGCGAAAGCCGCGGCTGCTGCTCGTCGACGAGCCCTCGACCGGCCTTGCCCCGACTGTCGTCGAGGGGCTGCTGAGCACGCTGCGGCAGCTGGCCGACGAGCAGGGCACCGCCGTCCTGCTGGTGGAGCAGGCCGTGGCCCAGGCATTGGCTGTCGCCGACCGCGCCGCTGTCCTCGAGCGGGGGCGCCTCGTTCTCGAGGGCACGGGAGCCGAGCTGGCGGCTCGTCCTGACCTGGTCGAGTCGGCCTACCTCGGCTCGTCGGTCGGCGCCGCCCCGGACTGAGCGGGTCAGGCCGTGTGGTGACCGCCTGACGGCACGCGCGGCGGACCGTGCTGAGCGGCGTCGAGGTCGTCCTCGAGGTCGCCATCCTCCAGCTCGTCGTCGGTCAGCTCCTCGTCGATCAGCTCCGCCTGCGCGGTCCCGGTGAGGGTCGCGAGGGCCACCGCGACGGCGAGGGCGAGGGCGATGCCGTGCACGGCACTGCACCACAGGCAGATGGCGTCGACGAGGAAGAGCTCGGCGAAGATCAGCCACAGGACCATCGCCACGCCCGTACCGGCTGCAGCCAGACGGAGCCGGCGGACGAGCGGCTCAGGCCGGCGCCACAGCGGCGGCAGGCACAGCACGAGCATCCCGACGAAGAACAGCAACCCGAGCAGCGCGACCGGCACGCCCAGGATGGCCGACTGCTCGCTCGACGTCACCTTCGCGCAGTTGATGGTGCCCGTCTCGGGGCACGCCAGCTGGGTCGAGGTGTTGTAGTGCGCGTCGGTGAGGTACCCCGCGACAGCGAGGCCCGCAACGGCGAGCAACCCGGTGACCGGAGCCGCCCACCGCGGGGGACCCCAGGCGGGCCTGGCAGCTGTCAGGGACGGGTCAGCGCTTGGCACCGAGCGTGCCCTGCAGCGTCTTGATCTCCGGCGAGGAGCACACCGGCGCCTTGTTGCCCGAAGCGGTGCACAGGTCGGCGGTCAGGACGTTCGCGCTGCCGAGCACCGCCTTGCCAATGGCCGTGCCGGGGTCGCGCACAGCAGCGGCGATCTGCTCGAAGGTCTTGCCCTGCAGAATCTTTCCGTCGTAACCCGCGCCGCTGACCACGAACTTGTTGCCGATGTCGACGAACGGGATACCGCCACCCGGCTGGTACTTGGTGAACAGCGCCTGCTGCTCGTCTGTGATCTTGCCCAGCGGCTTCCCAGTACTGGTCATGGTCTCGACGGGCTCGAATGAGAGGTACGGGCTGCTGTAGCTCGACGATCGAAACGAGAACGTCGGCGTCTTCGGATTGACGTCTGAACTGCTCGATTTGGTCTGCTTCAGCCCGGAGAAGCTTCCAAACCGAGACAGCGCCGTCACCGTCGTCCAGCGCTCCGCGGCGCAGTACGGGCAGTACTCAGCGCCCACGTAGACGACTCGAGTCTTGCCGTCCTTCGTCAGCAGCGGTGGACCTTGAATTGGCGTTGGCGTCACACTCCCCTTGCTGGCCGGGACAGCGGTGAAGGACGCCGCAGGGACGGTGCTTACAGCTTGCACGGCGCTACTCGGAGCGGCTGCAATGAAGCCGTCTCCAGCCTTCGTCGACGACGAGTCGGTCGACAGCTTGATGGCGACCATGCCCGCGATCACCGCCAGGACGACGACCACGACCGCGCCGACGGTCAGGGTGCGGCGGCGCTGCTCGGCCTTGCGCTGTGCCTCGCGCTGGGCGGTCGCCCGGGCCCGGGCCTCGGACTTGCTCTTCGTCCCGCCGCTCCTGGTGGAGCCGCTCCTGGCCGAGCCGCTTCTGGTGGCGCCGCCGGGCGTGCCACCCGTCGCGCCACTGCCCGTCGCGGCGTCGCTCGTCGCACCACGATCGGTGGGGGTCTGCGGTCGTCCCACTGTTCTCCTTCGCCGTTCGGGTCAGCGGCCTTCGGGCGGCTCGTCACTGTCGCCGTGCTCCGAGTCTCTCGCATCGCGAGGGCCTGCAGGCCGGATGGCGTCGTCAAAAGGCAACGGGCGCCTGCCTGGTGAGGTTCCCGGCGTCATTCCGCGGCCCGTTATGTGGCCTCACTCCTGCTCGTGTGTCGTGTGTCCCGTCTCCTGTCGGCAGACGTGGGCGGTCCTCGCGCCGCCGGTAGCGTGGAGCGGGCCGCCGCGGGCTCTCGCCCCGGTGCATCCCGGCAAGGAGCAACGTGACAGCCCCCCTTCTGACCAGGCCCAGCCACGACACCGCCCGGCCGGCGCGCGCGCTGCTGCTGGAGGCCATCCACCCGGGGGCGGCGCGGGTTCTGGAGGGCGTCGGCATCGAGGTCGAGCTGCTCGACCACGCGCTCGACGAGGCCGGGCTCATCGAGCGGCTGCCCGGCGTCACGCTGCTCGGCATCCGCTCCAACACGCACGTGACCGCTGCCGTTCTCGACACCGCGCCCGAGCTCGAGGCCATCGGCGCGTTCTGCATCGGCACCAACCAGGTCGACCTCGCTGCCGCGACCGCCCGCGGGTTGCCCGTCTTCAACGCTCCGTTCTCCAACACCCGGAGCGTGGTGGAGCTCGCCATAGCCGAGATCATCGCGATGGCCCGCCGGCTGACCGACCGCAGCGCGGCGATGCACGCCGGGGTGTGGGACAAGTCGGCGACCGGCAGCCACGAGATCCGCGGGCGCACGCTCGGCATCATCGGCTACGGCAACATCGGCAGCCAGCTGTCGGTGCTGGCCGAGGCCGTCGGGATGTCCGTCGTCTTCTACGACCACGAGGACAAGCTCGCGCTGGGCAACGCGCGCCGCTGCGAGTCACTCGACGAGCTGCTGGAACTCGCGCAGGTGGTGACGCTGCACGTCGACGGAAGGGCCGGCAACACCGGGCTGTTCGGCACGGAGCAGTTCGCCAAGATGCGGCCCCGCAGCCTGTTCCTCAACCTGTCCCGCGGGTTCGTCGTCGACCACGACGCGCTGCGCCGCAACATCGAGTCGGGGCACATCGCCGGTGCCGCGATCGACGTGTTCCCGCGCGAGCCCCGCAACCGGCACGAGGAGTTCGTCTCCGACCTTCGCGGCCTGCCCAACGTGATCCTGACCCCGCACGTCGGCGGCTCGACCCAGGAGGCGCAGCAGGACATCGGGATGTTCGTGGCGGGCAAGCTGCGCGACTTCCACAGCGACGGCTCGACCGCGCTCAGCGTCAACCTGCCCACCGTCGCGCTGCCCCGCCAGCCCGGATGCTGCCGGCTGCTGCACCTGCACAACAACACCCCCGGAGTGCTGGCGCGGCTCAACGGGGTGCTCGCCGAGCACGGCGTCAACATCGAGGGCCAGTTGCTGGGCACCCGCGGCGCGCTGGGTTACGTCGTCACCGACCTTGACGGCGCACCCGCCGACGCGCTGCTCGAGGAGCTGCGCGCGTTGCCCGAGACAGTGCGGCTGCGCGTCCAGGCCTGACGCCGGACGCCACCGAGTCAACGACAGCATCCGGCAGCGCTTCCTTGCCGCACTGGTTGCCGACGTGGCAGCAGTCGCTGGGCGCTGCGGTGGTGCTCGCGGTCACCGGGGTGCTGGCGCGGCGCGGCTCGGTCGAGCGGCGTGGGCGGCTCGCCGCAGCCGTGGCCGTGGAGTTCGGAGTCATCCTCGGCCTCTATGCCCTGTGGCAGCTCGCCGGCAGTCTGGCGGTCGGGTCGACCGCGGCGGGGCTGCGGCGCGGGGAGCAGGTCTGGTCGCTCGAGCGCGTACTGCACCTGCCGCTGGAGACGAGCGCGCAGGCACTGGCGCTCCCCCACCCCGACCTCGTCCGGGCGATGAACGCCTACTACGTCTACGCGCACTACAACACGCTGCTGCTGACCCTGCTGTGGCTGTTCGTCCGCCATCGGGACCGCTACCCGGCCGCGCGCGCAACGCTCGCGCTCGCGACCTTCGCCAGCCTGGCCCTGCAGCTGATCGCCGTCGCCCCGCCGCGGCTGCTCGGCGGCCATCACATCGTCGACACCGCCCTGCGGTACGGCCAGTCGGTGTACGGGCCGGCCACGACGACGGGGATCAGCGACCAGTACTCGGCGATGCCGTCGGTGCACGTCGTGTGGGCGTCGCTCGTCGCGGTCCTGGTGTGGCGGTCGGCGCCCCCTCGGTGGCGCTGGCTCGGGCCCGCGCACGCTGTGCTGACCACGTTCGTGGTGGTCGCGACCGGCAACCACTACTGGCTCGACGCTGCGGCGGGTGTCGGAGTGCTCGCCCTGGCGCTGGTCATTGTCGGGACGGCTGAACGGCGGCGGACCCGCCGGCGCACGCATCCTTTCGGCAGCGAAGGTGAACTCGAGCGGCTGCCTCTGCTGCAAACGAACGCTTCCTAGGCTCGGCATGCAATTTGTAGAGGCCGCCTGTTGGAAAAGCACGCTTCCTCGCCCCACCGTGTCCGGTCCGCACAGCTTTCGACCGGTTCCCGAGGCGCCAGGTGGCGAAGGAGCGTGCTTTTCGAACAGACGTAGCAGCCCCAGGCGTCAGCCCGCGCGGGGCACCCAGGCCGGGGAACGGCGCTCGAGGAAGGCGCGGATACCCTCGGCTGCCTCGTCCGACCCGAATCGCTCCGCCGACAGCTCCTTCATCCGGTCGAAGTCCCGGGCTAGCGAGGCCGGGTCGCTGCCCGTCATCACGTCGACGAGCCGGCGGGTGTGCGCCAACGCCTCGGGCGCGCCGAGCAGCAGGGCGGAGACCACCTCGTCAACGGCCGCATCCAGCCCGTCGTCGGGCGCGGCGATGTCGAGCAGCCCGGCCTCGACCGCCTCGGAGGCGCCGAACGTGCGGCCCGTCAGCATCAGCCGGCGAGCGGCCTGCCGCGGCATGCGGCGCAGGCAAGGGACGGCGATGACCGCCGGGGCCACCCCGATCCGCACCTCACTGAACGCGAAGGATGCCGAGGCCGGCGCGACTGCCACGTCACAGGCGGCGAGCAGCCCGACGCCGCCGGCGCGGGCGGCGCCGTTGACCCGCGCGACGACCGGCCGGTCTCCCTCCATGATCAAGCGGAGGATCTCCGGCAGGCCGCCGACGCCCACCCGGCCCCCGTCGCGCGCCTCCTTGAGGTCCGCCCCAGAACAGAAAACGGTGCCCGAGCCGGTGAGGACGACGACCCGTACCGACGGGTCAGCCGCTGCCGCCTGAAGAGCTTCGACGAGGTCGGCGAGCAGCCGCCGGGACAGGGCGTTGCGGTTGGCCGGCGAGTCGAGGGTGACCGTCGCCCGTCCCGCAGCGACGTCGAGGCGGACGAGAGGGTCGGGCACGGGAGGCTCCAGGGGTTGGCTAACGGTTCACGTCGGGGGCAGCTGGATGGGTCAACCTTCGGACTCAGCGGGATCGATGACGGCCAGCACCGCCCCGGCCACCACCTGCTGGCCGGCGACCACCGGCAGTGAGGTGAGGGTGCCCGCAACCGGAGCCAGCAGGGGATGCTCCATCTTCATCGCCTCGAGGACGAGCAGAGGCTGCCCGGCGGCGACGGTGGCCCCCTGCTTGACGTCAACCCGGGCCACCACTCCCGGCATCGGCGCCGCGAGCGAGCCCAGGGCAGCGGTGGAGACGGGGGGCGGGTAGCGCGGCAAGGCGACCAGGCGGATGTGACCGAGCGGCCCGTCGACGTCGACCGGCACCTCGGCCTCGTCGGGGTCCCCACCGTCGACAGGGGCACCCACGACCACGTCGAGCACCTGGCGCACCGGCCCGGCGCCCAGGTCGGCCTCGACGTCGACCCGCACGCCGACAAAGCCGTTGCCCGGAGCCAAGGCTGTGGCCGTCAGCCCGATCAGGGGCACCGGCTCGCCGTCGATGCTTGCCCGGCTGATCCGGCCACCCCTCCCGTAGGCGTACCGGACCGCAAGCTCTGCTCCGCCCGGGCGCGTCCCCACCCGGTAGGCGACGGCATGCTCGCCGGAGGGGTTGTTGCGCCAGCCCGCCGGCATCCCGCCCAGCACTCGCGCCTCCCCGCGGCGAACCGCGGCCTGCGCGGCAACCGCGGCGACAGCGTGCAGCCGCAGCACCGCCGGGTCAGGCGCCGGCGCCAGCTCGGGCACGGGATGCGCGTCGAGAAAGCCGGTGTCGGTCTCCCCCGCCAGGAACGCGGGCGAGCGAAGCACACCGACGAGCAGGTCACGGTTGGTCGTCAGCCCGTGCAGCCGGGCGCGGGCCAGGGCGTCGGCGAGCAGCAGGCACGCCTGGGTCCGCTCGGGCGCCCAGGCGATGACCTTGGCCAGCATCGGGTCGTAGTGCACGCCGACGACGCTGCCGCTACCCACCCCGCTGTCCAGCCGCACGCCTGGTCCCGACGGCGATATGAACTCGACATCGGCCGGCACATCGAACCGGTCGAGGCGACCGGCCTGCGGCAGCCACCCCCGCGCCGGGTCCTCCGCGTACAGCCGCGCCTCGACCGCATGGCCGGACAGGCGCGGCTCGCGTGCCTCGGCGGGCAGCGGAAGCCCCGCGGCGACGTCGAACTGCAGCCGGACCAGGTCCAGGCCGGTGACTGCCTCCGTGACCGGGTGCTCGACCTGCAGGCGCGTGTTGACCTCGAGGAAGAAGAACTCCCCGGACGCGTCGAGCAGGAACTCCACGGTGCCCGCGCCCACATACCCGATGGCCCGCGCCGCCCGCACCGCCGCATCGCAGAGCCGTGCCCGCAGTGCCGCGTCGACGGCCGGCGACGGGGCCTCCTCGATCACCTTCTGGTGCCGGCGCTGGATGGAGCACTCGCGCTCGTGCAGCGCGACGACGGTGCCGTGCGCATCGCCCAGGACCTGCACCTCGACGTGGCGCGCCCCCTCGAGCAGCCGCTCGAGAAAGACGGTCGGGTCCCCGAAGGCCGACGAAGCCTCTCGCCGGGCTGCGGCCACCGACTCGGCTAATCCGCAAGGCTCCCGGACGGTTCGCATCCCGCGCCCACCACCACCCGCGGACGCCTTGACCAGCAGCGGGTACCCCACCTGCTCGCCCGCCCCCGCCAACGGCTCGCCGTCCAGCGCGCTGGCGTCCACCGACGGCAGCATCGGCACGCCGGCCTCGGCCAGCAGCGCCTTGGCACCCAGCTTGCTACCCATCGCCTCGACGGCAGCGGCGCTCGGGCCGACGAACACCAGCCCGGCGCCCTCGACCGCGCGCACGAAGCCCGCCTGCTCGGAGAGGAAGCCGTAGCCGGGATGCACGCAGTCCGCGCCGGTACGCAGGGCCGCGTCGACGATCAGGTCTGCCCGCAGGTAGGTGTCGCCGGGCCGCTCCCCCGGCAGCCGCACGGCGAGGTCCGCCTCGGCCACGTACGGCGCGTCCGCATCCGCGTCGGAGAAGACGGCGACGGTGCGCATCCCCATCGCCCGCGCGGCTCGAAAGACCCGCCGCGCGATCTCCCCGCGGTTCGCCACGAGCACGGTCCGCAGCACCCGCGGCTGCACCTGCTCGACGCGAGGCTCGCTCACGGCCGGAACACCCCCCACCCGTCGTGCAGCCCACGGACCTCCTGGGTGTGCACCGCCGACAGCGCCATCCCGAGCACCGTGCGGGTGTCGCGGGGGTCGATGACGCCGTCGTCGTAGAGCCGCCCGGACAGGAACAGGGCCAGCGACTCCTTCTCGATCTGCGTCTCGACCGCCGCCTTAATGGCCGCCGCGGCCTCCTCGTCGTAGTCGCGGCCCTGTGCCTGCGCGCTCGCCCGGCCGACGAGGTCGAGCACCCCGGCCAGCTGCGCCGGCCCCATCACCGCGCTCTTCGCATTCGGCCAGGTGAACAGGAAGCGCGGGTCGTACGCCCGCCCGCACATCCCGTAGTTGCCCGCCCCGTACGACGCCCCGATGACGACGGTCAGGTGCGGCACCTTGCTGTTGGACACCGCGTTGATCATCTGCGAGCCGGCGCGGATGATGCCGCCCTGCTCGTACTCGGTCCCGACCATGTAGCCGGTGGTGTTCTGCAGGAACAGGAGCGGGGTGTCGGTCTGGTTGGCCAGCTGGATGAACTGGGTCGCCTTCCACGAGTCCTCGCGGAACAGCACCCCTCGCGAGTTGGCCAGCACCCCGACCGGATAGCCGTGGATGCTCGCCCACCCGGTCACGAGCGAGGTGCCGAACAGCGGCTTGTGCTCGTCGAACCGGCTGCCGTCGACGACCCGAGCGAGCACCTCGCGGGGGTCCAGCGGCTGGCGCAGGTCGGCGGGGGCGAGGTCGAGCAGCTCCTCGGCGTCGTAGCGCGGCGGGTCGGCCGGAAGCGTCGGGCCGGGGCCGTGCTTGCGCCAGTTGAGCCGACGGATGATCTGCCGGCCCAGGCGCAGCGCGTCGCGCTCGTCGACGGCGAGGTGGTCGGCGCTGCCCGAGATGCGGGCGTGCATCCCGGCGCCGCCGAGCGACTCGTCGTCAGCGTCCTCGCCGGTCGCCATCTTGACCAGCGGCGGTCCGGCGAGCGAGACCTTCGCGCGGTTCTCCACCATCACCACGTGGTCGCTCATCCCCGGGATGTAGGCGCCGCCGGCGGTGCTGGTCCCGAACACCAGCGCGATCGTCGGGATACCGGCCGCGGACAGCCGGGTCAGCTCGCGGAAGCCGCGGCCGCCGGGGATGAAGATCTCGGACTGCGTCGGCAGGTCCGCGCCGCCGGACTCGACCAGGTTGACCAGCGGCATGCGGTTGATGCGGGCGATGTCCATCGCCCGGCCGCTCTTGCGCAGCGTGTACGGGTTGCTGGTGCCGCCGCGCACGGTCGGGTCGTTGGCGCTGACGACGACCTCGACGCCCTCGACGACGCCGATGCCGGTGACGACCGACGCGCCGAGCGGGAAGTCGGTGCCCCAGGCGGCGTACGGCGAGAGCTCGAGGAACGGGCTGTCGCGGTCGAGCAGCAGCTCGATGCGCTCCCGGGCGGTCAGCTTGCCCCGGGCGCGGTGCCGGGCGAGCGACTTCTCGCTGCCGCCGGTGATGACAGTGGCCTGCAGCGCCTCGAGCTCGGCGAGCCGCTCGCGCAGGGCGTCTCGGTTGGCGTGAGCGGCGGCGTTGACGGCAAGCGGCTGGGCGGTGAGGACGCTCACCGGGCGGGTGCCCGCGCCAGCAGCACCTCGGGCACGTCGACCACCCGCGAGCGCAGCCACTCCCCGAGCGCCTTGGCCTGCGCGTCGAAGCGGGTGCCGCCCGCGACCCCCTCGCCGAGCAGTCCGGGCAGCTGGAACAACACCGCGCGCAGGTTGGGCAGCAGCTCGCGGCTGATCGGCAGGCCCGCGGTCTCCGGCAGCAGCTCAGCGAGCCGGTCGCCGGTGAGAAAGCCCGCGAGCCAGCGGTAGCCAGGGTCATCGCGGGCGTAGACGCCGAGCGTCGCGGCGCCACCCTTGTCGCCGCTTCGGGCACCAGCGACCAGGCCGAGCGGGGCGCGCCGGGTCGGCACCGACAGCGGCACCTGCTCGGGCGCCGGGGCGTCGGGCGTGCTGCCACTTGCCCCCTGGGCCGAGTCCGCCGGGTCCGGCTCGGCGTGCGCCGCCGTGGACGACACCGTGGACGACACCGTCTCCACCGACCCGTCGTCGGCCGTCACCACCGCCGGCACCTCGTCCGCCGGCACCCACGCCGCGGCATACACGCCGTACGCCGAGGGCTCGGGCGGGGCCGCCGTGGAGTGGAAGCCGGGGATGCTGGCGAGCCCGAGCTCGATGAGCGGCCCGGTGAACGCGCGTCCGACCCGCTCGCGGCTCGCGTCCTTCACCGTCACCCGCAGCGCGGCGGCAGCCTCCTCCTGGACGGGCGCGTCCGCGTGGTCAGTGCGGGCGAGGCTGACGGTGACGTCGGCGATGTCCTCCAGCACCGGCTCGACCTGGCGCCGCAGCACCTGCTCCTTGGCCTCGATGTCGAGCCCGGTCAGTGGCAGCGTCATCGTGTTGCGCCATCCGCCGAGCCGGTTGGTCGCCACCTTGAGGTAGCGGCCGGGCGGCAGGCCGACGGCGCCGCTGATGCTGACCCGGTCCGGTCCGGCCTGCTCCAGCCGCAGCGTGTCGAACCGGGTGATGACGTCGGGACCGCCGTACCGCGCGCCGGTGCACTCGTACAGCAGCTGCTCGGTCACCGTCGCGACTGTCACCGCGCCGCCGGTACCGGGATGCTTGGTGACGACGCAGCTGCCGTCGGCAGCGACCTCCGCCAGCGGGAAACCCACGTGGTCGAGTGCCCCCGGGTCCTGCGCCAGCAGGTCGGCGAACAGGCTGAAGTTGCCGCCGGTGGCCTGGGCACCGCACTCCAGCACGTGCCCCGCGACAGTGGCGCCCGCCAGGGCGTCGAGGTCGTCCGCCGACCAGCCGTGGTGCCACGCGGCCGGGCCGACGACCAGGCTTGCGTCGGTCACCCGCCCCGTCAGGACGATGTCGGCCCCTCCCTGCAGGGCCCGGACGATGCCCCAGCAGCCGAGGTAGGCGTTGGCGGTCAGCGCGTCGCGCACCGGTGCTGTCCCCGGCAGGGCATCCCCCGCGCGCAGCAGGCCCCGCCCAGACAGGTCGTCGACCCGCCCGAGCAGGTCGTCACCGGCCACCGTTGCCACCCGCACCGGCACGCCGAGGCCCGCCGCGAGCTTGCGCACCGCGTCCGCCAGCCCGGGCGGGTTGAGACCGCCGGCGTTGACCACGACCTTGACCCCGCGCTCGACGATCAGGCCGAGGCACTCCTCGAGCTGGGTGAGGAAGGTGCGGGCGTACCCGGCCGACGGGTCCTTGGCCCGCGCCCGACCGAGGATCAGCATGGTCAGCTCGGCGAGGTAGTCACCAGTCACCACATCAACCGGACCGCCGGTCAGCATCTCGCGCATTGCCGCGAGCCGGTCGCCGTAGAAGCCCGAGCAGTTGGCGACGACGAGCGGCCGGCTCGCCGCTTCTGCTGTCGCAAGAGGCCGTGTCACAACAGAAAGCCGTCCATCCGCCCCAGCACCTGCAGCATCACCTCGTCGGCACCCCCGCCGATCGACGCGAGCCGGGAGTCACGGAAGAAGCGTGAGGTCCACGTCTCCTCCATGTAGCCGATCCCGCCGTGGAACTGCATGCACAGGTCGGCCACCGAGCGCAGCAGGCGCCCGCTGGTCAGCTTGGCGACGGTGGCGAACCGGGTGGTGTCCTCTCCCGCCATGTAGGCGCGGGCGCAGGCGTAGTTGTACTGCTCCAGCAGGTCGGCCTCGGCGGCGAGCTCGGCGAGCCGGAAGCCCAGGTACTGGTTGTTCAGCAGCGGCTTGCCGAATGCCTCCCGCTGGCGCAGGTAGTCGCGGGTGCGGAACAGCGCCTTGCGCACGCTGGTCGGGGTGCCGTACGCGGCGAACATCCGCTCGACGACGAACTGCGACATCTGCTGCTGGAAGCCGCGACCGATCTGGCCGATGGTGTTCGACACGGGCACCCTGACGTCGCTGAACACCAGCTCGGCGGTGTCGGACGAGCGGTTGCCGAGCTTGTCGAGCTTGCGCGAGACGGTGAAGCCGGGCGTCGCGGTCTCGACGATGATCTGCGACATCCCGCGGTAGCCGCCCTCGTCGGACGTGCGGGCCAGCAGGCAGACCCAGTCGGCCTGGGTGCCGTTGGTGATGTAGAGCTTGCTGCCGTTGACGACCCACTCGTCACCGTCTCGTACTGCGCGGGTCCGCAGGCCGGCGACGTCGGAGCCCGCGTCGGCTTCGGTGACCGCGATGGAGGTCACGTGCGCTCCGGCGATCGCGGGGGCGAGATAGCGCTCCTTGAGCTCGTGGCTGCCGAACTCCGCCAGCGACGGCGTGGCCATGTTGGTCTGCACGCCGATTGCCATCGGGATGCCGCCCGCGTTGACGCGCGCAAACTCCTCGCAGGCGACGACGGTGAACAGGTGGTCGGCGCCCTGGCCGCCGTACGCGGGGTCGTACTCCAGGCCGAGCAGGCCGAGCTCGCCGAGCTTGGGGAACAGCTCGTGCGCCGGGAATGCGCCCTCGCGCTCCCAGTCATCCACATAGGGCTGGATCTCGTTCTCGACGACGTCCCGGACCATCTTCCGGAACGCCTGGTGCTCCTCGGTGAAAAGCATCTTCCGCGTGTCCTCCCCGCCGCCGGTGCAGCACGGCCGGCACGACCGGCACGACCGCAAGCCTTTCGACAGTAGCGTCACCGCGCTCGCCCGCTGCCGCGGCGGGGTCGGGCAGTCGGGTGGCTCTGTGAGCATCATGGGTATGACGCACCTCGCACGCCAACCCACCGACAGGGAGCCCGCATGACGACGCTGGAACACACCGACCCCGCTTCCGAGCATGCTGACGAGCTGGTCACAGCAGCCGTCGACACCGCGGACGCAGGACCGGCCGCCGTGACCTCTGCGGGCAGCAAGCAGCTGCGGATGCCGACGCCACCGCAGTACGACTCGGTCGAGGACGAGCGGATGCACCGCAAGGTCCGCCTCGCCGCCGCGTTCCGCATGTTCAGCAAGGCGGGGCTCGACGAGGGCGTCGCCGGCCACATCACCGCTCGCGACCCGGAGCGCACCGACTGCTACTGGGTCAACCCGTTCGGAATGCACTTCTCGATGATCAAGCAGAGCGACCTCCTGCTCGTCAACCACGCTGGCGAGGTCGTCGAGGGTGACCGTGCCGTCAACGGTGCCGCCGTGGCGATTCACTGCGCGGTGCACGCTGCACGGCCCGATGTCATCGCCGCCGCGCACGCTCACGGCCCGTACGGCAAGACCCTGTCGGCGCTCGAGATGGGCATCGAGCCGCTGACCCAGGACGCCTGCGCCTTCTACGACGACTTCGGCGTCTACGACAGCTACACCGGCGTCGTGCTCGACCCGGAGGAGGGCAAGCGCATCGGTCACGCCCTCGGCGAGCACAAGGCGGTCATCCTGCGCAACCACGGGATGCTGACCGTCGGGCAGTCGGTCGAGAGCGCCGCCTGGTGGTTCCTCACCCTGGAGCGGACCGCGCAGTCGCAGCTGATGGCCTACGCAGCCGGCACGCCGCGCCAGATCGGGCACGAGGAGGCGACGCAGACCCGCGGGCAGGTCGGCTTCGAGCTCGGCGGCTGGTTCCAGTTCCAGCCGATCTGGGAGCGGGTCTCGCGCGACAACCCCGACATCTTCGACTGAGCGAGCCCCCGCGCGTCCCGGCAACCCGGCCGAAACACACCTGCCCTAGCCTGGCTCCGCCGGGCCAGGACGGCCCCGCGGGACACGGACGGGGCAGGCATGGACGCAGGCGCACGCATAAGCACGGCACCCGCGGCGGCGGGTACGGCAACGGCGGGCGGGGGGCTTCGCCAGGACGCGGTCGGGCTGCGCGAGGTGCTGTTCCAGAGCATTACGGCGATGGCTCCGGGCGCGGCCATCGCCGCCTCGATCCCCGCCGGTGCCGCCTTCGCCGGGGGCAGCCTGCCACTGGCCGTGCTCGTGGCGTTGGTCGCCTGCCTGCTGGCGGCGGTGTGCATCGGGGAGCTGGCCCGGCACCTGCCCAGCGCGGGCTCGGTCGCGACCTACACCGCCCGCGGGCTGCATCCCACCGTGGGCTTCCTCGTCGCCTGGTCATACGTGTTCGTCGAGGCACTCGTGCCGACGCTGCTGTTCCTGCAGCTCGGCTTCACCACCGCGGGTGTGCTGAACCAGGAGTTCGGCTGGTCGGCCGACCTGTGGTGGCCGTGGTCGCTGATCGGCGCCGTCATCGTGCTCGCCGCCGGCTACTTCGGTGCGCGGGCGAGCGCGCGCTTCGGGACGCTGCTAGGGGCATTCGAGATTGCCGTCTTCGGAATTCTGGCCGTGCTGCTCGTCATCAAGGCCGGTGGTCACAACACCGCCTCGGTGTTCGGCACCTCGCACACCGCAAGCGCGCACCACGGGCTCGCGGGCATCATTGCCGGCTCGGTCTACTCGGTGCTCGCCTTCTCCGGCTTCGAGGCCGCCGCACCACTGGCCGAGGAGGCGGAGAACCCGCGCCGCACCATCCCCCGGGCCGTCATCGGCGCAACGCTCGGCATCGGCCTCATCTACGTGTTCACCACGTACGCGGCGTCGGTGTTCTACGGCCCGAGCCGGTTCGAGGGCTTCGGCACGTCGGGCGCGGCCTCGTGGGACGGCATCGCCCGCGGCTCGTTCGGCCTGTTCTGGATCCTCGTGTTCTTCGCCATCGTCAACAGCACTCTCGCCAACGCCAACGCCGGCGCCAACGTCTCGACCCGCACGGCCTACGCGCTGGGGCGGATCGGCGTCTTCCCGCGGGCGTTCACGACGGTGCACCCCACCCACCGCTCGCCGACGGTCGCGGTGCTGGTCCAGTTCGCGATCGCCGTCGTCGTCACGATGGCGCTGGGTGCCGCGTACGGGCCGACGACCGCTTTCCTGCTGGTCGCCACGATGATCGTCGTTGTTGTCGTCTCGGTCTACATCCTGGTCGCACTCGCGTGCCTAGGCTTTTTCGCCCGCTTCCGCAGGCACGAGTTCTCGCTGCTGCGCCACGGCCTGATCCCGGTGCTGGCGGTGCTGGCCTTCATCCCGGCCTTGCTGACGGCCGCGGGCATCCCGGTCTTCTCCTTCGTCACCAAGCTGACTTCGCCGGTCTCCTACGCCGGGCCGGTGGTGGGCGTGTGGCTGCTGGCCGGCATCGGCTACCTGCTGGTGCTGCTGCGCCGCGACCCCGGGCGGGTCGCCGACGTCGGGCTGGTGCACCTGCCGGACGAGCTGGAGCCCGAGCCCGCCACCCGGTGAGCCGGGTCGCGCGGACGGGCAGCACGGCATCATGAGCGCACCCGTCCTCGCCTTCCGTCCCACGCCCGATCAACTGGTCTGGACCTTCGGCGGCGCCGCGCCCGCCGCTCGCATCGCGCCGGGCACGGTGCTCGAGCTGTGGACCGAGGACTGCTTCGCGGGCCGGGTACGCGGCCCCGACGACCTCGTCTCCCGGGTGTGCGAGTTCCCCTTCCTCAACCCGCAGACCGGCCCGTTCTACGTCGAGGGCGCCGAGCCCGGCGACACCATCGCCGTGCACTTCGTCTCGCTGGAACCCTCCCGTGACTGGGCGGCCTCGACCACCGTGCCGCTGTTCGGCGCCCTGACCGGCACCCACACCACGGCGACCCTGCACGAGCCGCTGCCCGAGGTGGTGTGGATCTGGGAGCTGGACCGGGCGGCGCGCACCTGCCGCTTCCAGGCCCGTGACAGCGAGCACAGCGTCCTGCTGCCGATGGACCCGATGCACGGCACCATCGGCGTGGCCCCCGCCAACCTCGAGGTGCGCTCGGCGCTGGTCCCAGACGCCCACGGCGGCAACCTCGACACCCCCGAGATGCGGGTCGGCGTCACCTGCTACCTCGGCGTCAACGTCGAAGGCGCGCTGCTGTCCCTCGGGGACGGGCACGCGCGCCAGGGTGAGGGCGAGACCTGCGGCGTGGCAGTCGAGACCGCGATGGACACGGTTGTCGTCGTCGACCTGATCAAGGGGGTGCCGACGCCGTGGCCGCGTCTGGAGTCCGACACCCACCTGATGAGCACGGGGTCGGCGCGGCCGCTGGAGGACGCCTTCCGCATCGCGCAGCACGATCTCGTCACCTGGGTCGCCGCCGAGACGGGGCTCTCGACGCTGGACGCCTACCAGCTGCTCTCGCAGGCGGTCGAGTCGCCGCTGGCCAACGTCGTCGACACCAACTACACCTCGGTCGCGAAGGTCCGCAAGGAGTGGGTCCCTGGCGCCGACGTCATGCGGGGGACCCACCAGCGCCTCCGCGAGATGGCGGACGAGTACCGGAGCGACCGGTGAGCAGCGCGGCGTAACGACGCGCTGCCGATCGCTCAGCCGGCCTGCGAGACCCGGCCCGGCGGGATGGGCTGCGGGTTCAGGCTGACCGAGCCGCCGGGGTCGAGCCCGAGCCGGATCTGGCTGCCCAACCGCCCGCCCACGATGATGATCGAATTCTCGGCACCCATCCGTTCGGACCGCTCGTCACCGCCGTCGACCGAGGCGTGCGTAAGCAGGGCTTCGAGCACCGTCTGCTCGTCGTCCGGCAGCGACTCGTGCAGCGCGCGCAGCTTGGCCTGCACTGCCGCGACTGCGGCCGGCGGGTAGGTCTCTTCGCTCATGGCTGCTCGTCCTCCTGACACGTGGACACGCCGTAAGCGTCGCGCCCCCTTGACCGCACCCTCTCGGGGGATGGCCGGTTGCCGCCATAGCCCGTTGGGATGTGGCCCACCACTCGGCGTCAGTGGCTGACCAGGTCCGTGGGGATTGCCTTGTCCTGCGCAAGCGCTCGGAACATTCGCAGCGCGTTGCTGCGGTCCAACGTGACGACGTCACCGGCGCCGGCGACCACCGACTCACCGCCGACGGGTGCCGTTGCCGTGACTCCGGACCCACCGCTCAGCCCGTGCATCGCTCGTGCCAGCGCCACCAGGTGCCACAGGTGGGTGCCGTCATCCACCGACAGCGAGTCGACGGCCTTCGACACCAGAGGCACCGAGGCGAACGGGTTCAGCAGCACGCCCGGGCTCGCCGCCTTGGCCGTGAGGGCCGCGAGGAACATCCGCTGGTGCACGACCCGGTCGAGGTCGGCGCGCGCGCTGGCGCGGGTGCGCACGTAGCCCAGCGCCTGAGTCCCGTTCAGCGTCTGGCAGCCGGCGGGGAGGTCGAGACCGGCCTTGGGGTCTTTCAGGGCGGTCGGCAGGCAGAGCCGGACTCCGCCGACGGCGTCGACCATCCCCGCGAAGCCACCGAAGCCCAGCTCGGCGAAGTGGTTGATGCGCAGTCCGGTGAGCTGCTCGACCGTGCGGGTGAGCAGGGCGGGCCCGCCCAGGGAGTAGGCGGCGTTGAGCTTGTTGCTGCCGTGCCCGGCGATGGGGACGTAGGTGTCGCGCGGGAGGCTCACCAGCGACGTCGGGCCGCTGCCGGTGTGCACGAGCATGATCGTGTCGGTGCGGCTGCCGGCGGCATCCCCCGTGGCGAGCTGCTGCTTCTGCTTGGCGGTCAGGTCCGACCGGCTGTCGGACCCGACTACCAGCCAGTTGGTCCCCGCCGTTGCCGCCGGCCGGCCGGAGTAGCTGCGCAGCGCGTTGACCCGCTTGAGCTTGCCGTCCCAGAAGACGACCAGGCCGATGACCACCAGCAGCAGAGCGACGAGGAGCAAGGCGAGCCAACGCAGCCAGTGGCGCCGGCGCCGGACGGCAGGTGGCCTGGCCGCCGAGCCCGCCGGCACCGGACGCTGGTAGCCGGCCTTCCCGCGGTAGCGGTCGAGGGAGCGGCGCATGTCCTCGGGCAGCTCGCGCTGGGGGAACTCGCCGCCCGGCCGGTCGCGTGCCACGTCGCCCTCGAACCTCATCGTCACCGCCCTGCTGCCTCGACTGCCTCTGCTGCCTCTTCTGCCTCTTCTGCCTCTTCTGCCATGCGAGCATGACACGGCAGTGCGTCGGCTACCGCCGATGCGCTGGCGGTAGCGTCGAGCATCCTGCATCGCGGTCCAGGTTCGACGAGCAGTCCGAGGAGCAGTCTGTGCCAACCACGCCGCCTGGAAGGCGGGACGGCGCGCCTGTGGCCGGGGTGGCTGCTGCAGCAGGCGCGGGCAGCACAAGGCGGGGGCGGCTGAAGTTCCTCGATGCCCTGCGCGGCATCGCCGCCCTGACCGTGGCGGTGCAGCACTTCGCCGAGCGGGGTTGGCCCTCGTACTTCCGCTTCTCCGAGGGTGTGGTGCGGCCCGGAGAGCTGGGCGTCCTGCTGTTCTTCCTGTGCTCCGGGTTCATCATCCCGGCCTCGTTGGAGCGCTACGACGACCTGCGTCGCTTCTGGATCGGCCGGTTCTTCCGCCTCTTTCCGCTCTACTGGTTCGTCGTCGGCATCGCCCTGCTACTGCACGTCGTCCACGTCGCGCCGCTGCGCCGCTTTCCGCTGGACCGCGACTACCTCGCCCACCCCCTGCTCAACACGCTGACCAACCTCACCTCGCTGCAGCAGTTCACGCGGCTGCCGCACGCCGCCGGGCCGTCCCTGGTGATCGGCGCGTCGTGGAGCCTCGCGTACGAGATGGCCTTCTACGTCATGGTGTCGCTGCTGTTCCTGGTTGGGCGCCACCGGGCGTCGGTGCGGACAGCGGCCGTGGCGCTGGTGGGGGCGGTCGTCGTGGGCGACTACGTGCCGGCGTACCTGCTCACGCAGCCGACGAAGCCTGGATGGATGCTCATTGCCGCGATGACGGTCGCTCTCGCCCTGGCCCTGGTCGCGGCGGTTGACCCGCGGCATCGCCTGCTGGCGACGGCGCTGGCGGTGCTGCTGGTGCCGCTCGTGCTCAACCGGCCGGACCCGCTGTGGTTCAGCGCGCTCGTATTCGGCTCGATGTTCACGGGCACGGTGCTGTATCGCTGGACCCGGGGTGAGGTGAGCAGCCGGTCGGCCGCCGCGGTGTATGTCGGGGCGCTGCTGGCCGTCTTCTGCTGCCTGCTCGGGCAGGTGTACCCACACCGTGAGCCGCTGACCGGTGCCGCGGTCGACTGGTGGCACCCCGAGCTCGCGACCTTCGCCGGGGCGTACCTGCTGTTCGGCGCGGGGCTGCTGTTGCGGCATCGTCAGTTCCCGCGGCCGCTGGTCTACCTCGGCGCGATCAGCTACTCGGTCTACCTGGTGCATCCGGTGGTGCTCGAGGTGGTGCCACGAGTGACTGGCCGCGGCGAGGGGGCGCGGTGGAGCAACCTCGTGCTCGGTGTGGCGCTCTCGGTGGCGATCTCTTCCGTCACCTACCGCGTCGTCGAGCAGCCCGGCATCCGGCTGGGGCGGCGGGTTGCGGCACGGGTCGGGGCGCCGCGGCAGTCGGGGCAGCCGGGGCAGGCGGGGCAGCCGGGCGATGGAGGCGACGCCGCAGTAGCGGAGCGCGAGCAGGAGCACGCGGCACCCTGATGCCGCAACCCTGAGCCTGCGCTGGGATTCAGACCGCCTCTTGTGGTTGCCGAGGTAGCAGAGAACCGCATCCTCTCCCGCCTCCGGCACAGGAGTGCTTCCTTTGCGCCGTATCGCCGCCCTGACCCTGTCCCTCGGCGTCGCTGCCGTCACAGCAACCGCCTGCGGGCCCAGCTACCCGCCGCAGTACGTCCCCGGTGCCGCTCCGGGCATCGCCCAGGCGGGCGCGTGGCGCACGCCCAACTTCGGCAACTTCTACAGCATCAGCAACGAGCACTTCAGCAGTCCCGCCGTCGGTGACTTCTGGAACAACGGCGGCCGCCAGATCGCTGCCGGCTACAGCGACGGCATGCTCTACCTGACCGACGCGACGACGGGCCACGTGACCTACCAGTTCAACACGGGTGCCGGCGCTATCCAGGCGTCCCCGGTCGTCGCGGACGTCAACAAGGACGGCCGGCTCGACATCGTCGTCACCAACACCCGCGGCGACGTGTGGGCCGTGACGCCCTCGAACAACACGATGCCCTTCCACATGAACATCGGGAACGGGCAGAACAACAACGGCGCCTTCGCCACCCCGGTGGTGGCCGACATCAACGGCGACGGGGTCAATGACATCGTCGAGACCGGGTGGGACCAGATGCTCCACGTCTGGAGCACCCGCTGGGACAACAACTTGCGCCGCTTCCCCGAGCTTCCCGGCTTCCCGTTGCACCTGCAGGACACCTCGTGGTCCTCGCCGGCTGTCGCCGACGTCGACAAGGACGGCCACCCGGAGATCATCTTCGGGTACGACTGCGACGGGGCGCCCGGGCAGTACTGCCGTACCCGCTACAACAGCTACGGCGGCTTCGTCACCGTCATCCGCTCCAACGGCTCGATCCAGCCCGGCTGGCCGCGCTTCGTGCCGCACCAGGTGGTGTGGTCAACCCCGGCAGTCGCGGACATCAACGGTGACGGCTGGCTCGACGTCGTCGTCGGTACCGGCAACATGAACGCCACGATGTACGACGGCGGCAAGCAGCCGATGGACGGCGGCCACGTGGTCAACGCCTTTACCGGACGCAACGGTGTGACGCTGCCCGGGTGGCCCTCGGGCATCCAGGGCAACGCCACCGGGTCGCCGGTGGTTGCCGACCTCGACAACGACGGGCACAAGGAGGTCGTGGAGATCGGTGAGGACGGCCGCATGTACGTCTTCAACTCCGCGGGCGTGGTGCAGGCTCTCACCTGCGTCTCGGACAACTTCAACAACTGCCCGCACTGGCTGCACACCACGCCAAGCATCGCCGACGTCAACAACGACGGAAAGCAGGAGATCGTCGTCGGCGGCGAGCAATGGCTCGACGTCTACTCCTACAACCGCGGCGCTGCGCCTCATCGGCCGCGGCTGGCCGGGCAACGCCAGCGTGTACAACGCTTTCGCAGCAGCTCCGCTGGTCGCCAGCATCGGCGGCAAGGCAACAGTGTTCGTCTCGACGGACACTGCCTCTGGTGGACGGGCGGGCGCGCTGCTGGCCTGGAAGTTCCCGAACGCCCTGGGAACGTCCACCTGGCCGGCGTTCAAGCACGACGTGAGGCGCACCGGCACCGGCTGACGGCCGCCGCTCGCGCCCAGCGCCGCCTGCCAGCCCATCGAGGGTCCGGCAGGCGGCGTTCGGCGTGCCCTACTTGGTGATCTGCTTGGAGAACTTGTCCTGGCAGGACTGCACGGCCGACTGGTCGCTGCCCGCGCTCTTGAGGCAGGACTGCAGGTCCTTACCGGCCTTGGAGTTGAAGACGGACACGCCGGCCGCGATGATCCCGATGGTGATCAGCAGACCCAGCAGGCCGGTGATGATTCCGGCGAGAGCCATCCCCCCGTTGGTGGCCTCGCCGCGCTTGGCCCTGCCGCGGCCGATGAAGCCGAGGATGATGGCGATGATCCCGAGCAGGCCGCCGAGCAGGAAGAACCCGGTCAGGAGCGCCAGGATGCCGAGAACGAGCGCGGCGATCCCGAGCCCGTTGCGAGGCCGGCCCATGGGCGCGCCGCCGTACCCGTACTGTCCCGGTCCCTGAGCCGGGTAGCCCCCCTGGCCTGGCGGCGGAGCTGGGTAGCCACCGCCCTGACCAGCCTGATAAGCGCCCTGGCCCTGGTGGCCGCCCTGACTCTGGGAGCCGCCCTGACCCTGGTAGCCGCCCTGACCCTCCTGGAATCCGCCACCCGGAGGCGGCGGGTAGTTCTCCCCGGTCTGGCTCACGATGTGCCCCTTCCAGCTGTGTGACACGGACAACAGCGACACCACTACGCCAGCGTGGCACGCCGCCAGCGGACTGGCGTCGTCGCAGACTTCGCCACGCCGTGCGCGTCACCCGAACGCGTGGCCCCCGCCCCTGCCCGCCCGTTCGAACTGCATGCGTCTGGCATCGGCAGCCGGCGTGTCGGTCACGACGCGCCCGGGAATCAGCCTCTGCAGCGGCGAGACATATGCAGTTTCGACCATCTGCGACCTGCCCGCGTGACAGTTCGACCAGCGTCAGGCGGCGGACCGGATGGACGCCAGCGCCGCCTCCAGAGCCGGTCGTGCCTGGAGCATCGACGGGCCGTACCACGAGACGTGCCGGCCCGAGACGAGCAGGCACCTGAGCCCCGGCAGGGCCTCGGGCCCGTCAGCGGCGGTGAAGGCGTAGGGCTCGTCAGGAAGCAGCACGACGTCGGGGCGCTGTGCCAAGACCTCGGCGACGTCGACCGCGGGGTAGCGCCCGCGCGCATCCGCACCGAACACGTTGTCGAGGCCGACCCTGCTCAGCAGGTCGCCGACGAACGTGCCACCGCCGACGACCATCCACGGGTCCCGCCAGATGGGAACGGCAGCCCTCAGCCGGGGATGCGGCGGGGGCACGGACCACACCGCAGCGGCCTCGTCGAGCCATGCCGGCACCTCACGTTCGAGGGCTTCGGCGAACAGGCGCCGCAGCGAGTCGAGCGCCTGGTCGACCGTCTCGATCACCGTCACCCACACCCCGATGCCGCCCGCCCGCAGCCGTTCCACGTCGACCCGCCGGTTCTCTTCCTTGTTCACCACAACCAGATCGGGGGCAAGCCGGCTGATCGCGCCCAGGTCCGGGTTCTTGGTCCCGCGCACCCGGGCCACGCCAAGCCCGGGCGGGTGCGAGCACCACTGCGTGGCACCGACCAGCAGGTCCGGCGCCGAGAGCGCCAGCGCCTCGGTCAGCGACGGCACCAGGCTGACGACCCGCTGCGGGGGGCCGCCGACGCGAGGTGTTCCGAGATCGTCGACTGGCGGCACGAACCCCAGCCTGCCGCACCGGGCCTGCCACACGCCGCGCCGGCCTGTCAGTCGCGGGCGGCTTCGGGGAACAGCAGGTTGCGCAGCCGGACCAGACCCGCCGCGGTCCGCGTCTTGACGGTGCCAAGGGGGGTCCCGTCCCGCTGGGCGATCTGCGCCTGCGACAACCCGGCCCAGTAGGTCAGCAGCAGCACGCGCCGCTGTGCGGCTGGCAGTTCCCGAAGGCCGCGGTGCACCTGGGCGGCCGCGTGCAGGCGCAGCAGCACGTCCTCGGGCAGCTCCGTGGCGGTCGCGCGCCGTGGCTCAGCCTCCTCGCGCTGCCGCACCCGCCGGACGTGCTCGGCGTGCCGGACGGCATCGACGGCCTTGTGCCGGGTGAGCACCAGCAGCCAGGACTCGAGCGGGCCGCGAGCGGGGTCGAAGCGCGAGGGACCGTGCTGCCAGGCGGCGAGAAAGGCCTCCTGCACGACCTCCTCCGCCAGCGACCGGTCCCGCACCATCCGCACGGCCAATCGCAGACACGCCTCATAGCGCAGGCGGAACTCATCGGTCAGTTCCTCGAGCAGTTCTCCGTGGGCATCTTCGGGTCGCCTGGCGTGCGCGCGCGTCGACCCTTCGCGGTCCATGGCAGGGCTTTCGCTGCAGGCCGACGATCGGTTCATGATCGACGTAACAGAGCGCCACGATTTCTCCCTGAGCACCTGAACCGAATCCGAGGGACGGACGAATACCAGGTCGGGCGCCGGGGGCAACTCCGCTGGATGCCAGATGGGAGGCCGATGACGCAGCCGACGCTGGACGAGCCGGGCAGTGGCACGGGGGATGGCCGGCAGCCCTCCGCAGGAGTGGCGCCAGTCAAGTGGAAGCGGCCGCGGTGGGCGCCGTTCGCTGTGGTTGCGGCCGGGCTTGTGGCGGTGCTGTTGGCGGTGGTGACGGGCGTGCACGCGGCGGGTGGCAGCCATTCGACCCAGCCGCTGGCAGCGGGCGTGCCGGTTCAGTCGCCGGCGCAGGCCAACTCGGGTACCTCCGCTGCCGACCCCGTCGCTGCTGACCCTGTCGCTGCTGACCCTGTCGCTGCTGACATCGCCAGGCAGCAGGCCACGCTGCGCCGGGTGCCGGGTGCTTATGACGCGTGGGCTGTGCTGGGGCTGGACTATGTGCAGCAGGCGAAGATCAAGGTCGACCCTGCCTACTACCCGAAGGCGCAGGGCAGCCTGGCCCGTTCGTTGGCGCTCAACAGCACGACCAACGTTGCGGGGTTCGCCGGTCAGGCTGCGCTCAAGGCGGCGCAGCACGACTTCGCCGCCGCCCGGTCGTGGGCGCAGCGGGGGCTGCGGGTCGACCCGGCCAACGCGGTGCTGGTCGCGACGCTCAATGACGCCGACACCCAGCTGGGGCGCTATGCGGAGGCGTTCGCCGCTGCTGACCGGCTCAACCGGCTGCACCCGGGGGTGCCGGCGTTCACCCGCGCCGAGTACGTCTATGAGCTGCGCGGCGACATCGCCCGGGCCGAGGCGGCGATGCGCCTGGCGCTGGATTCGGCGCAGTCACCGGCGGACACCGCGTTTGCGCAGTACTACCTCGGCGAGCTGGCGTTCGGGCGGGGGGACGCGGCCGCGTCGCTGCGCTTCAACGAGGCCGGGCTGGCCGCGGACCCGGCCTATCTGCCGCTGCTGGAAGGCAAGGCACGCGCGGAGGCGGCGCTGGGCCGGGTGGCGGACGCGGTGCGTGACTACGCCCAGGTGGTCCGCGACGTGCCGCAGCCGCAGTACGTCATCGAAGCCGGCGAGTACCTGCAGTCCGTGGGCCGGATCAAGGCGGCGCAGCAGATGTACCGGCTGTTCGAGGTCGAGGCGCGGCTGTTCACCGCGAACGGGGTCACCCTGGACACCGACCCGACGTTGTTCTACGCCGACCACGGCGATGCGGCGAAGGCGGTCGCGGCCGGGGTGGTGGGGATCGGCATCCGGCCGTTCATCGAGATGGACGACGCCTACGCCTGGGCGCTGCACCGAGCTGGACGGGACCGCGAGGCGCTGGGCTGGGAGCGTAAGGCGATGGCGCTGGGGACCCGCAACGCCCTGTTCTTCTTCCACGCCGGGATGATCGAGCTGGCGCTCGGTGACCGCCTGGCGGCCCGTGCCGACCTCGAGCGGGCCTTCGCGATCAACCCGCACTTCAGCCCGCTGCACGAGCCGCAGGCCCGGCGGACCCTGGCGATGCTGGCAGCAGCCCGGTGAGGCGGCTGGCCGGCGTGCTGGCAGCACTCGGGGTGCTGCTCGCGATCTCGGTGGTCCTGGCACCGGCGGCGGGCGCGCATCCGCTGGGCAACGCGACGGTCAACCACTACGACGGGCTGGGGCTGTTCCCCGACCGGGTCAGCGTGCGGGCGGTCGAGGACATCGCCGAGCTCCCGACCCTGCAACGCGCACCGGAGATCGACAGCAACGGCGACGGCGCTCTGTCCGGCGCCGAACGTGCCGGCTACGCCGCCGCCCAGTGCCGGGCCCACGCCGTCTCGGCCCGCATCCTGGTCGCCGGCCAGCGGCTGGCGCTGACCGTCGCGGGCAGCGACTACACCGAACGCCCCGGGGTCATCGGGCTCAAGGTCGGCCGGCTCGTCTGCCAGCTGGGCGCACCCGCCGAGCTGAGCCGAGCGGGCACGCTCAGCGTGGACGACCAGTGGGACTCGGGCGGCATCGGCTGGCATGAGATCACCGCCGTCGGCCACGGGGTCCTGCTGCAGAACTCGCCCTTCCCCGCGGCCAGCGTCAGCGACGAGCTGCTGCGCTACCCCAACAACCTGCTGTCCTCCCCGCTGGACGTGCACAGCGGCAGCATGCAGGTCCGGCCCGGTGACGCCGCCGGGTCGACCTACCGCAAGGCCCGGACCCTGTCGACGGCGACGCTGCCGGTACGGGCGCTCAACGACCTGGCGAACCAGTTCAACGCCCTGGTCGGGCGCAAGCACCTCACCGTCGGCGTGGGGCTGCTGGCCGTGCTGCTGTCGATGCTGCTCGGCGCCGGTCACGCGTTCCTGCCAGGACACGGCAAGACGATCATGGCGGCGTACCTCGTCGGCCGGCGGGGCCGCCGCCGCGACGTCGTCACCGTCGGTGCCACCGTCACCCTCACCCACACCGCAGGCGTCCTGATCCTGGGCGCCCTGATCAGCGTCACCGCAGCGTTCGCCCCCGCCGCCGCCGAGCAGGACCTCGCCATCGTCTCCGGCCTGCTCGTCGCCGCAGTCGGCGCCGGGCTGCTCATCAGCGCCCTGCGCCGCCGCCGCGGCCCCATCATCCTGGTCGAGGAGGCCCAGAACTCGGCCGTCGCCCTCGACCACCTGCTGGTCGGCGCGGCTGGGACCGTCACCGAGCCGGTCGCCGCCACACATCCGCCCAGCCACGGCCATCCGCACGGCGATCCGCACGACCACGCGCACGGCCATCCGCCCGGCCACCAGCACCAACACGGCCATCCGCACGGCCACGGGCACGGGCACGGGCACGGCGAGCCCGAACGCTTCGGGCGCGGCGGGCTGATCGGACTGGGCGTCGCAGGCGGCCTGGTCCCGAGCCCGTCCGCGCTGCTGGTCCTGCTAGCCGCAGTAGCGCTCGGACGGACCGCCTTCGGCGTCCTGCTGGTGCTCGGCTACGGCCTGGGGATGGCGGGTGCGCTGACCGCCGCCGGCCTCATCCTCGTCCGACTACGCGGCCGGCTCACCCGCCTGTTCGACGGCGGCAGTCCCCTCACCGCCCGACTGACAGCCGCCCTACCCGTCGTCACCGCGTGCCTGGTGCTCCTCGTCGGAGTCGGCCTCACGCTGCGAGCCGTCGGCGGCTCGATCTAGCAAGCCCGCGTCGAGCAAATCGTCCGAACACCAATGGGGCGGGTGGCCGGTGGCCACCCGCCCCATTGAGGGAACCTCGATCAGACCTGCACGGCAGGACGCCTCCGGCGCATGCTCCGGGCGCCGGTGCCCAGCAGCACCATCCCGAGGACGCCGGCCGCCACCGGCACGACAGGCGCACCGTTGGAGGACGGCAGAGCAGCGGCACTGCCGCCGGTCGAGCCGCTACCGGTCGATCCGCCACCGGTCGCCATCATCGTCGGACCAGCGGCGTTCGACCCGCCGAGGTTGACCGACTTGGCGTTGGGGAGCGCGACGTAGGGGAACGACGCGCCAGGAGGGCTCGCGGGCCTGTCCACCCCGTCCCCCTTGGCCAACGCGGACACGAGCGTCCCGGTCTGGGCGGCGCCCTCGAGCGCCTGCAGCTCGATGTCGACGACGTCGTCGGACAGGCGCCGCCCGTTGGGGAAGCCCTGCAGGTCCTTGGCGAGCACCCCGAGGCGGTTCGGGTTGGCCGTCACCGGCACCGACGTGTTGAGTCGCAGCTCCTCGGCCGGGGTGAACCACTTGCTGTGGACGCCCTTGTTGATCAGCTGCGAGTTGAGGTCGGCCTTGATGGGTCCGCACGCCTTACAGACACCGGTCAGAAAGATCTCCGCCAGGTCCTTGCGCGGCGCCGCCGGTGCCTTGATCCCGTAGATCGACTGGATCAGCTTGGGCACCTCGGGGTCGAGCACCTTGGCCACCGCCGCAGGGACCGTGTGGTCCTGGTTCGGGGTCAGGCTGTTGAAGGCGTCTTTCAGTTGCGCGGGGATGACCACCTCGTTCACCAGCGGGTTGCCCAGCCGGGAGACCTGCACGAAGTTGCCACTCGGGGTCGCCTTGCCCGGAGACAGCTGCAGGCTCTGCTTCTCAGTCGTACTCCACACCCCGATCACCGGGTTGCGCGCCGCATCCCCCTTGAGGGCCAGCGCGCTCTTCGGCACCTGCAGGGCGATCGTGTTGACGTTGTAGCCGGCGAGCGTGTTCTGGCCCGTCTCCTTGAGGTTGGTCCCGTAGAGCAGGTCGAACACGCGCAGGTCGAGGAAGAACGGATCGGCGGCCTGCCCGGCGAAGGTCGTGCCGCCTCCCCAGAAGTGGGTGATCGCCTGGTCACGCAGATGCGCATAGTTCGGCATCGACGCGGGGCCGACGTCGGAAGGGGCCACCGGGGCGCCGCTCACCATCGTCCTCGTCTTGCCGTCCTTGATCTCGGTCAGGGTGTAGGTCTGCTTGAACAGCAGGTGCGGGTCGTCCAACGACTTCACCGGGCCGTTGTTGTACAGGAACGTGCCACCACCGGGTACCGAGCCCCGCGCGTCCTGGTCCGAGAACGTCCAGCGGTAGGTGATGTCAGGCTTGCCGGTGCCGCTGTTGTCGATGTTGATGTCGTAGTGCGACCCGGCCTTCCACGGATAGAAGTTCGGGCCGCCGTTGGGCTCCTCGAACGGGATCCAGTTGGCGATCAGCGTCACCGTGTCCGGCTTGTCGGGGCTGGTGAAGGCGTAGACGTCGGTGTTGTCGTGTTGCGGGTCCCCCGCCGTCAGTGGTGCCTCGCGGTGGCTGGAGGCGTTGGCGACGCCCCCCGTCATCCCGACGACGCTCGTTCCGGCCAGTGCGACGACCGCGACCGCGGCAGCTCGCTTGCGGCTACGGTGCCGCTTCCCCTGTGAGGCCATGCTTTTTCCTTTCCGGCAATGGACAGATCACGGGCCGAGCGGCGACGCTGCTGCGCCGACCGTCGACCCGCCCTATCATTCGGATGCCGGTCAGCTTCGGATTGGTCATCCGGGCTGCGGCGGACACGGGCGAACGCCAGGCACGAATCAACGGCGTGCATCCGTGCCCGGCCCAGTCCGGATGATGGGCAGATGCGCGAGCTCACCATCACCGGCGAGACCATCAGGCTCGGCCAGTTCCTGAAGCTGGCCGGGCTGGTCGACGCAGGCTCCGACGTGAAGGTGCTGCTCGCCGACGGCACAGTCCGCGTGAACGGACTAGCCGAGGCCCGGCGCGGACGGCAGCTGGTACGAGGCGACGAGGTGGCTGTCGGCGCGACGGTGCTGCGCGTGGCCTGACCCTGGCATCGAGTTGCCTGGCTTTGAGTTGCAGAGTCAGCTAGGGTCCGGCCGATGGACTGGGAGGCGGTCGACACCGCCAACTGCTCGGTGCAGCGCACCCTCGACGTCGTCGGCGAGAAGTGGTCGTTGCTGATCCTGCGCGATGCCTTCAACGGCGTCCGGCGCTTCGACGCCCTGCGGCGTCACGTCGGCCTCAGCGATGCCGTGCTCGCCGACCGGCTGCGCACCCTCGTGGGCGCCGGCGTCCTCGCCGTGCAGCCTTACCGGGAGCCCGGTCGGCGGGCCCGCAACGAGTACATCGTCACCCCTAGCGGGTGGGAGCTGCAGCCCGTCGTCGTCGGGCTCCTGCAGTGGGGTGACCGGCACCTGGTAGACGCGGACGGCCCGCCGGTCACCCTGCGGCACCGGGGCTGCGGCGAGGCGGCCGAAGCCGTCGTGCGCTGCTCGGCGCACGGTCAGGTGCTCAGGCCGGCCGAGACCGAGCTGGTGGCCGGCCCCGGGCTCCGCCGCATCCAGGATGCGCTCGAAGCCGCCGCGTCATGAGCGTGCTGCCTCGCCGCCGCCCGCACTACGCCTGGGTGGTCGCGGGTGTCGCCTTCGTCACGCTGCTGCTCGCCAGCGGCTTCCGCTCCACGCCGGGCGTGCTGATCGTCCCGCTGCAGGACGACTTCGGCTGGACGCGAGCCACCATCTCGATGGCCGTCAGCGTCAACCTCGTCCTGTTCGGGCTGACCGGGCCCTTCGCTGCCGCCGCGATGCTGCGCTTCGGCGTGCGCCGGGTGATGCTTCTGGCACTGCTGCTCTGCGCCGCTGGCTCCGCCCTGACCGTGGTCATGACGCAGCCGTGGCAGCTGATCCTGCTCTGGGGTGTCGTCGTCGGGCTCGGCACGGGCGCGATGGCGAGCGTCCTTGCGGCGACGATCGCTGCCCGGTGGTTCGTCAGCCGGCGGGGATTCGTCACCGGTGTCCTCACCGCGGCGAGTGCCACCGGCCAGCTGATCTTCCTGCCGCTCTTGGCCAGCCTGGTCACCTCCCGCGGCTGGCGCTCGGCCTCGGTGGCGGTCGCCGTCGCGGCGCTGGTCGCGGTTCCGCTCGTGCTCGTGCTGATGCGCGACAAGCCCGAGGACATCGGCCTGCGGGCCTACGGCGCGACCGACGAGACACCGGCGACGGCGACCGCCGGCAACCCCGTCGCCACCGCACTGGCCGGCTTGCGGCTCGCGTCCCACAGCGGACGGTTCTGGCTGCTGGCCGGCTCGTTCTTCGTCTGCGGCGCATCGACCAACGGGCTGATCGGCACGCACTTCATCCCGGCTGCGATGGACCACGGGATGACAGAGGTGGCCGCCTCGTCCCTGCTTGCCACGATCGGCGTCTTCGACATCATCGGCACGACGGCCTCCGGCTGGCTGACCGACCGCGTCGACCCGCGCGTGCTGCTCGCCTGGTACTACGGGCTGCGCGGCCTGTCCCTGCTGGCGCTGCCGATGGTGCTGTCGGCACGGTCGGTGCCGCTGCTGCTGTTCATCGCCTTCTACGGCCTCGACTGGGTCGCCACCGTGCCCCCGACCATCGCGCTGTGCGCCGGTGTCGCGGGTCCGGAGCGCACGTCGGTGGTCTTCGGCTGGGTGTTCGCCGCCCACCAGATCGGCGCTGCGGCGGCCGCCTACGCAGCCGGGCTCGCCCGTACCGACCTCGGCACCTACTCCCCCGCCTTCATCACCGCCGGATGGCTGTGCGCAGGAGCGGCGGTGTTCGCCTGGTCGGTCGGCCGGGGCCGGCGGCGGCCGACCGCTCAACGGCCCATCATCGCTGTCGCCGAGGCCGCTCCGCTCGCCTGACTAGGCCCTGGGGGCAGCACCGAGCTCGACGAGGCCGACATGCCGGCTGACTCGCACGTCTCGCGCAACGTCGTCGAGGAGGACGGGCAGGAGCTCGCGATCTACCGGCGCAACACCGCCTATGGCGGGGTGAGCGAGCACGGGACGATGTTCGTGGCGATCTGCGCCGAGCAGCGCCCGTTCGAGCTCACGCTGCGCCGGATGGCCGGGCACGGCGACGGCATCCGGGATGCGCTGACCCGGCACACCACCCCGCTGACCGGCGCCTACTACGTGGCCCCGCCGCTGCCGGCCCTGGCTGGGTTCGTCAGGCGATAGAGACCCGAGGTCCGGCTGACCGGCAGCTCGCGCGGTGAATCAGCGGGCGGTCCACCCGCAGTCAAGCGGAACGGCGCTGCCCGTGAAGCCTTGACCGTGCGGCCCCATGAGGAAGGCGGCAGCCTCGGCTACCTCGCTGGGCTCGAGCAGCCGCTTGAGGGCATGCGGAGCGAGGATGACCTCCTGCAGGACCTTGTCCTCGGAGATGCCGTGGACCCGCGCCTGATCCGCGATCTGTTTTTCGACCAGAGGTGTACGGACGTAGGCCGGGCACAGGGCGGTCGCGCTGATCCCCGCCTCGCCGCCCTCGAGCGCGAGTGTCTTGACCAGACCGAGGACGCCATGCTTGGCGGATACGTACGCCGCCTTGTACGGCGACGCGACCAGCGCGTGAGCACTGGCGATGACCAGGAAGCGCCCCCCAGCCGGGGCCTGTGCCAGCAAGTGCCACGCGTGCTTCGCCAACAGGAACGGACTGGTCAGTAGCAGCGAGACCAGCCGGTCCCAATGATCCTCGGGGAAGTCGGCGATCGGTGCGACGTGCTGGTAGCCGGCGTTGGCGACGACGCCGTCGAGCCGGCCGAACCGTTCCACGGCAGCCGCAACCGCCTGGCGGTTGCCCTCTCGCGTGGTGAGGTCGACCTCGACCGAGTGTTCGAGGTCCGTGGCGGCAGTGAGGTCGGCGCCCAGCACCGACCAACCGTCAGCGCCGAGCCGCTCAGCGATCGCACGCCCTATGCCGCTGCTGGCCCCGGTCACGAGGGCCGCCCGCCGGTCGACTGAAGCGCTTACCACGCCTGCTCCTTCGCTCCAGCGTGTGCCTCACTCCTGGCAGCGAGTCCCGCCAGCGTTGGGTCGACGACCGGGCACGCCCGGTCGCTCAGGAAGCACAACGTGCCCCCGGCAGGAATCGAACCTGCGGCCTTCCACTTAGGAGGCGGACGCTCTATCCGACTGAGCTACGAGGGCTGACGCCCCCGCAGGGGCGCTCGCCCGAGCCTAGTCCGGAGCGCCGCCCTGGGGGCTACGAGAGGTCTTCCGCCATGGCCACCAGCTCCTTGCAGCGGGGGCAGACGGGGTAGCGGGTGGGGTCGCGGACCGGCTCGAACTCCCAGCCGCACAGCGCTTTGATCTTGCCGCCCAGCACGTTGGCCTGCATGATCTCCTCGCGCCGGGCGTAGTGGGAGAAGTCGTCACCGGGGTCGCCGCCGCCCGTCTGGGTCTCTGGCAGGACCTCAGGATCGAGGCGGGTCACTGGCACGTGCGAAGTGTAGCGAGGCGCCTCACACTGGCCGCGCAGTTTTGTGAGCCGCGCCTCCATCAACCACATTTCACGTCGGCGAAACAATCGCGACACGTGCCCGGAACCGGCTCCACCCACTGTTCGGAGCAGAACCTGCGCCACCGCCGCCGCAGCGTGCCCACACATCACGACGACGGGAGCCTTCCTTGCCGTTCGACCTGACCAAGATCGATACAGGCAACACCGCCTGGTTGCTCGCCAGCAGCGCACTCGTGCTGCTGATGACGCCAGGCCTCGCCTTCTTCTACGGAGGCATGGTCCGCGCGAAGAACGTGCTCGGGATGCTGATGCAGAACTTCTTCTGCATGGGCATCGTGAGCGTCATCTGGGTGCTGTTCAGCTACAGCATCGCTTTCGGTGGTGACAACGCCTACTTCGGCGGGTTCCACTTTGCTGGCCTCGCGCACATGGACCAGCAGGTCCCCGGCTATCAGGGCGCGCTCGCGCAGAGCATCCCGCCGCTGGTGTTCGTCGCCTTCCAGATGATGTTCGCGATCATCACGCCCGCGCTCATCACGGGTGGCACGGCCGACCGCTGGAAGTTCGGGCCGTTCGTCCTGTTCATCACCCTGTGGTCGATCCTGGTCTACAGCCCCATTGCCCACTGGGTCTTCTCGCCCACCGGCTGGCTGTTCAAGCGCGGTGCTGAGGACTTCGCGGGCGGCACTGTCGTGCACGCCAATGCAGGTATTGCCGCCATCGTGGTGGCGCTCGTCCTGGGCAAGCGCCGCGGCTGGCCAGGCGCGGCGTTCCGACCGCACAACGTGCCCTACGTGCTGCTCGGCGCCGGCCTGCTGTGGTTCGGCTGGTTCGGCTTCAACGCCGGCTCGGCCCTCGGCGCCAGCAACTCGGCCGCCTTCGCCTTCGTCAACACCAACACCGCCACCGCGGCCGCCTTGCTCGCCTGGATCGGCGTGGAGAAGCTGCGCGATGGCAAGGCAACGACCCTCGGTGCTGCCTCCGGCGCGGTCGCCGGACTCGTCGCCATCACCCCCGCCTGCGGCTACGTCAGCCCGATGGGCTCCATCGCCATCGGCCTGATCGCCGGCGGAGCCTGCGCCCTGGCCACCTCGATCAAGGGCAAGGTCCGGATCGACGACGCGCTCGACGTCGGCGCCGTCCACCTGATCGGCGGCGTCCTCGGCGCTCTGCTCATCGGCTGGTTCGGTGACAGCCACACCGGCGGCGCCAACGGCGTGTTCCGTGGCGGCGGCTTCTCGCTGCTGGGCAAGCAGGCGTTCGCCGTGCTCATGACGGTCGGCTACTCGGCCATCGTCACGACCATCCTCGCCGTCGGCATCAACCTGGTGTGGAAGATGCGCCTGGACGACGACGACGAGCAGGAGGGGATGGACTCGGTGCTGCACGGCGAATCGGCGTACGACAACAGCATGGCGTTCGGCAACACCGGCGCGCTGTCCGACGTCCGCGCGGGCGCGCTCAAGCGTGAGGAGATCTCGGCATGAGGCTCGTGACGGCGGTCATCAAGCCGTTCAAGCTCGATGAGGTGAAGGCGGCCCTCGAGACCTTCGGTGTCGCCGGCCTCACGGTCAGCGAGGTGCAGGGCTACGGCCGGCAGCGGGGGCACACCGAGGTCTACCGCGGTGCGGAGTACCAGGTGGACTTCGTGCCAAAGATCCGGGTCGAGGTCGTCGTCGACGACGACGATGCCGACGACGTGGTCGAGGTGATCGTGAAGTCGGCCGCTACCGGCAAGATCGGTGACGGCAAGGTGTGGACGCTGCCCGTCGAGACGATGGTGCGCGTGCGCACTGGCGAGCGCGGGCGCGACGCACTGTGAGTACCGGGCGTCACTGCCCGTCGCCGTTCCGGCAGGCACCAGCGCGCGTCCGCCAGCGTGCGCGCTGAGCTCGCCGCTCTGAAGGGCCGGTCCGATCTCGTCGGGCCGGCCCTTCGGCGTGAGCTCGTCGCGACGGCCGACGCGTGGCTCTGCGAGCTGTTCGCCGATCCCGGGCCGGGCCTGGCGCTGGTCGCGGTCGGTGCGTACGGGCGACGGGAGCCGGCACTCGCCAGCGACCTCGACCTGGTCCTGCTGCACGATGGGCGGCGCCGCGACGTCGCCGACGTCGCCGATGTCGCCGACCGGATCTGGTACGCGGTCTGGGATGCCGGCATCGGCCTGGACCACAGCGTCCGGACAGTGGCGGAGGCACGCTCGGTCGCCGGGTCGGACCTGAGAGCGGCGCTCGGGCTGCTCGACGCGCGGCGGGTGGCCGGTGATGCGGAGCTCGTCGAGCGCCTGGTCGGGCAGCTGCGTGCCGACTGGCGGTCGGCTGCCCGCAAGCGGTTACCCGAACTGGCGGTCGCTGTCGCCGCACGCGCCGAGATGCACGGCGACGTCGCCTTCCTGCTGGAGCCCGACGTCAAGGAGGCCCACGGCGGGCTGCGCGACATTGACGCGCTGTGCGCCCTCGCGCTGGCGCAGGTCGTCGACCATCCGGATGCGGAAGTCGCCCAGGCCCGGGAACTGCTGCTCGACGTTCGCGGCGAGCTGCACCGCCGGACGGGACGCGACGTGCTGCTGCTGCAGGAGCAGAGCTCGGTGGCCGAGGCTCTCGGTATCGAGCGCGGTTCCGACGGTCTGGCCCGGGCCGTCGCGACGGCCGGCCGATCCGTCTCCTGGGCCTGGGACATGGCCTGGCACCGGGCGGCACGCGCGATCACCCCGTCCCGGCGCCTGCTGGGTCGGCGTCCCGTCCGGCGACCGCTGGACGCCGACGTCGTCGAGCAGGACGGCGAGGTCGTCCTCGCGACGGCGGCCCGGCCGGCCGAGGACCCGGGGCTCGTCCTGCGCGTCGCCCGCGCGGCCGCCCACAACGAGCTGGTGATCGCCCCGTACACGCTCGAGCGGCTTGCTATCGAGTGCCCGCCGCTGCCCGTCCCCTGGCCGCCGTCGGCCCGCGACGACCTCGTCGGCACCCTAGCCGCCGGGCACAGCGCTGTCCCGGTGCTCGAGTCGCTGGACCACGTCGGGCTGCTCGCCGCGCTGCTGCCCGAGTGGGCCAACGTGCAGTCACGGCCGCAGCGCAACCCCTACCACCGCTTCACGGTCGACCGCCACCTGCTCGAGGCTGCCGCCAACGCCGCCGGGCTCACGCGCCGGGTCGCCCGCCCCGACCTGCTCCTGCTGGGGTCTCTGCTCCACGACATCGGCAAGGGCCGGCCGGGTGACCACACCGAGGTCGGCATCGCGCTGATGCACGACCTCGGGCCGCGGATGGGCCTGCCGGAGTGCGACGTCGACGTGCTCGTCGCCCTCGTCCGCCACCACCTGTTGCTGCCCGACGTCGCGACCCGGCGCGACATCGACGACGCCCACACGATCGAGCGCGTCGCCGAGACGGTGGGTGACGTGCTGGTGCTCGACCTGCTGGCGGCCCTGTCGGAAGCCGACGGCCGTGCCACGGGTCCTACCGCCTGGACCCCGTGGAAGGCGGGCCTGGTCGCCGACCTGCACCGCAGGGTCGCGGCAGTGCTGCGCGGTACGGGCCCGCCGCCGATGCCCGAACCGGGGCCGGAGGACATCGAGCGGCTGCGGCGGACCGGCGGGGTCGCTGTCGAGGTCGCCAAGGACGGCAGCGACGGCGCTACGGTCGTGGTGACCGCGCCCGACCAGGTCGGCCTGCTCGCCGCGATCAGCGGGGTGGCGGCGCTGCACCGGCTCGATGTCAGGCGCGCCACCGCTCGCAGCGTCAAGGGACGGGCGTTGACCGAGCTGGCCGTCGGCCTGCGGTACGGGCGCGACCTGCCCTCCACGGATCGGTTCGCCCGCGACGTGCAGCGCGCGCTCGACGGCGAGCTGGAGCTCACGGAGAAGCTCGACGAGCAGGAGCGGGTCTACGCCCGCCGGCGCAAGGGCCCACCTCCGGCGCCGCCGCAGGTGAGCTTCGACGACGTCGCCGCCGACGCCACAGTCGTCGAGGTACGTGCCCCGGACGGCGCCGGGGTACTGCACCGGGTGGTGTCGGCCCTGACGGGATGCGGCCTGGACGTGCGGACGGCCATCGTCTCGACGATCGGCGCCGACGTGGTCGACGCCTTCTACGTCACGACGGGGGCCGACGAGCCGCTGCCGCCGGGAGCCGCGCGCGCAGTGGTGTCGGACCGGGTGCTGGCCGCGTTGGTGTAGCGGCCGGTATCCCGGTCTGGCTGGTGCCGCCCGCTCATCTACTGGTAGGTGATCAACTCCGGCTGCGGCCTTAGCGCCATGGCCTGCTGCGGGGTCATCGGCGGCTTGTCGAGTCGCGGAAAGATCTTGTAGCCGTTGTGGAACGGCGGCCGCACCGCCAGTTCGTCGTACACGCTGGTCTTCAGCCCGATGCCGCCGAGGCCGTCCATGTGGAAACTGACCGCGAGCCCCTGGGGCGCCTGCACCGCCTGCCGGTCGGGCAGCATGTCGTAGCGGAACTGGTGCACGATCAGCAGCTTCTCGGGGAGCTTGCCGGCGCGCACTATGCGGGCCAGGTAGCTGCCCACCGCGTTGACCTCGGCGGCGCTGCTGTGCCCCGTCCCCTGGTAGGGGCGGCCGCCGGGCGTACGCCACTCGGCGTCGAGCCCGACCCCGACGTCGGGCTGGCGCAGGAACTGCTCGTAGCGCCGGACCTGCGACAGGAAGTCGTCGGTCCCGGGCTGGAAGTCCAGCACCAGCAGCATCTTGTGCGCCCGCGCCACAGCAAGGTAGCGCTGCACCGCGGCCGGGTCGAGCTTGAGGCTGTAGGAGCCGTCCGGTCCCGGTCGCCGGGTGGCGTCGGTGACGATCAGCTCGAACGCAGGCAGCACCGCGCGGCCGAAGCCGGCGTACGCGTCGGCCTGGCGCTGCAGGGCCGCTGCCGCCTGCTCCAGGTGGTTGACCTCGATCAGGCCCATCCCGCCCGGGTAGCCCTCCCCGTAGTAAGCGACCACGCGGTAGCGCGGGAATAAGGTGCGGCCGCCGCGAGGGAGGTTCGTCGGAGCCGGCGCAGTGTTCGGCTGCGCCAGGGGTGCCGGCGCCGGGCGCCGGACGGGCGTCGGGCTGGCTGCTGCAGGGGGCGTCTTCGGCGCCGCAGCGGTCGGGCCCGCGGCCCGCGCAAGGTCGGCCGCCGCCTCCGGATGCCTCGACGCACCCGAGCTCCCCGAGCAGGCCTGGGTAGAGGCGAGGACGGCAGCGGCCCCGAGAGCCACGCCCAAAAGTCGGGCTCGACGCATGGAGGCGGGCACGCCGCCAGACACTAGTGCCGGTAGACTTCCGGACGCACTGGGAGGCTTCGCCTAGTCTGGTCTATGGCGCCGCACTGCTAATGCGGTTTGGGGCTTCAACCCCATCCCGGGTTCGAATCCCGGAGCCTCCGCCCAGACGCCACCGCCGGACTGGGGAGGGCGCATGCGTCGCGACGAGGCCCGTGATGCGGGACATCTGCTGGGCGATGCGCTCGGCACCACGACCCGCAGCATCGGTCAGGTGCATGACGCCATCAGCACGCGCGTGTTCGCTCTGCTCGGCCCCCCGGCACGACCGGTCCAGCTGATGCACGACGCCATTGCCGGGTCGGTCTACGGCATCGTCCAAGGAAGCACCCGGCTCGCACCGCGGGTCGGCGGCGTCCTCGCCGCCCGCTCCCGTCCGGCGGATGCGCCGTCGATCGCCGACCACCCGACCGGCAACGTCGTCCTCGGCGCGCTCAACGGCGCGTGGGGCGACGCCATCGCCGAGGGCTACCGCGGCCTCGCCTACCCGATGGCCGTGCGGAGCAGGGGGCGCACGGTGCAGGTGACGCCTGAGGGGCTCGCGGCGGCGTACCCCGACGCGACCGGGCGCATCGCGGTGTTCCTGCACGGGTTGTGCGAGAACGACGACTCGTGGCGGATGGGGTCGCAGACCTACTACGGCGACAGCACCACCAGTTTCGGGTCACGGCTGCGGGAGGACCTCGGCTGGACGCCGGTCTACCTGCGCTACAACACCGGCCTGCACATCTCCGACAACGGCCGCCGCTTCGCCCAGCTGATGCAGGCGCTCGTCGACTGCTGGCCGGTGCCGCTCGAGGAGGTGGCGCTGCTCGGCCACTCCATGGGCGGCCTGGTCATGCGCAGCGCCTGCCACTACGCGCAGAACCCGCTGGGCGACCGGCCACCGCTGTCGTGGACCGGCGCGCTGCGGCACGCGTTCCACCTCGGCACGCCCCACCTCGGCGCGCCGCTGGAGGTCCGGACTGCGAAGCTGTCCGCGCGGCTGGCGCGCGTGCCCGAGACGGCGCCGGTGGCCCGGCTGCTCAACTCCCGCAGCGTCGGGGTCAAGGACCTGCGCCACGGCTCGCTGCTCGACGAGGACTGGACGGGCGTCGAGCTCGACACCTTCCTCGACGACACGTGCGCCGAGGTGCCCTTCCTGCCCGAGGCGCATTACTACTACATCGGCGCGACGCTGCACCGCTCCCCCGACCACCCGGTGTCCGCCATCCTCGGAGACCTGTTGGTGCTGCTGCCGAGCGCGTCCGGCCAGGGAGATACCCGCTCCATCCCCTTCGAGGTGGAGCGGGGCCGCCACCTCGGCGGGCTCACCCACTTCCACCTGCTCAACCACCCGGCGGTGTACGAGCAGATCCGGTTGTGGCTGATGCCGCAGACGCCTGCGGTCATCGCTGAGGACGCAGCTGAGGACGAGCCAGCCGAGGAGCCGGCGCAGAAGTAGTCGTTCGGCAGCGGCAGCCAGGGCGTCAGTACCCTGAAGGACGCGTCTGACCAGGCCCTTCGGTATTGGCAATTGTGTCCTGCAGGTCAGTTTTGTGTCGTGCAGGTCAGGAGGGGTCGTGAGCACTCCCCGCCGCGCCTGGCTGGTGTGGGGGCTCGGGGTCCTCGCGTACGGCATTGCCGTGTTCCAGCGCGGCTCCCTCGGAGTCGCGGGGCTAGCGGCGCAGCACCGCTTCGGCGCGTCGGCATCCGAGCTGTCGCTGTTCGCCGTGCTGCAGCTCGCGGTCTACGCGTCGCTGCAGGTGCCGGTCGGAGCGGTGCTCGACCGGGTGGGCTCCCGCGTGATGATCGCCGGCGGTGCCGTCCTCATGGGCGCTGGGCAGCTGGTCCTGGCGTTGGCGACGACGGTGCCGCTCGCCATCGGCGCCCGGGTGCTGGTAGGCGCCGGGGATGCGATGACCTTCGTCAGCGTCCTGCGAATCGTGGCCGTGTGGTTCGCGCCCCGGCGCATCCCGCTGGTCACCCAGCTGACCGGCATCCTCGGCCAGCTGGGGCAGGTCGCCGCCGCCTACCCGCTCGTCGCCCTGCTCAGCGCAGCGGGCTGGACCGACTCGTTCCTGCTGGCCGCCGGCACCGGCCTGCTGACCGCCGTGCTCGTCGTCGTCGCTCTGGCCGACGCCCCGCCAGGGACCCCTCCGGTACCGGTCAAGGATGCCGCAGCGATGCGGGTCGACCTGCGCCACGCGTGGCGCGAGCCGGGTACCCGGATCGGGCTGTGGACCCACTTCACCGCCCAGTTCTCCGGTGTCTCGTTCTCGCTGCTCTGGGGCTACCCGTTTCTCGTCAACGGGGAGGGGCGTTCCCCCGGGACCGCGGGCGCGCTGCTCACGCTGCTGGTTCTCGCCGGGATCGGTGTCGGGCCCGCGCTCGGCCATCTCGCCGGCCTGTGGCCCAACCGGCGCTCGATCCTGGTGTTCGCGATCGTCGGCGGCAGCGCGTTGGCATGGACCGCCGTGCTGGCCTGGCCCGGGCGCGCGCCGCTGGTGCTGCTCGTCGTCCTCGTCCTCGTGCTGTCCAGCAACGGCCCGGGCTCGCTGCTCGGCTTCGACTACGCCCGCTCGTTCAACCCCGCCGGACGGATGGGCAGCGCCAGCGGCATCGTCAACGTCGGCGGGTTCGTCGCCTCGCTGACACTGATCCTGCTGGTCGGTGTGGTGCTCGACAACCTGACCCCCCACGGTGCGACCGCAGGGCTGCACGCCTTCCGCATCGCCTTCCTGCTGCAGTACGTGCTGTGGACCGTCGGGCTGGTCGGCGTCGTGCGCGGGCGCCGCGAGCTGCGGGCGCGGCTGGCGGCCGAGGGCGTGCACCTCGACCCGCTGCCTGCCGCCGTCGCCCGGCGATGGCGCGACCGGGCGCCATCCTGACTTGACACACGCCAGACGCCTCGGGCCCGCGGCAACCGATCGCCGCGGGCCCGCCGGGCAGGTGGTGCGCCTACTGCTGCAGGACCTCCGCGAGCTTGGTCAGCTCGTCGGCGACGGACATCGGGACGATGTAGCCGTCCTGCTTCTCGATCTCCTCGATGTGCTCGGAGATGTCCTCCGCCGTCGGCTTGGCACCCTTGCCGGCATACCAGCCGGGGGCCAGGCCCACGAAGACGCGGGCGTAGCGGCCGGCGGTGGCCGAGAAGACCTCGTGGCTGAACGTGCAGTTCTCGCTGCTCAGGTAGGTGACCATCGGGGTGACCAGGCTGGGGTCGAGCTGGTCGGCCATGGGGCCGAGGATCTGCTCGGTCATTCGGGTCAGCGCCACGGGCATGATCACGTTGGAGTTGATGCCGGCCCGTACGCCCTCGACCGCGAGCACGTTCGACAGCCCGACCAAGCCCATCTTGGCCGCGCCGTAGTTGGTCTGGCCGAAGTTGCCGAACACGCCGGCGTTGGACGCGGTGAACACGAAGCGGCCGTAGCCATTCTCCTTCATCACCTTGAAGGCTGGCTGGCTGACGTAGAACGCGCCCTTCAGGTGCACGTCGAGCACGGCGTCGAGGTCGGGCCACTCCAGCTTGGCGAAGGTCTTGTCGCGCAGGATGCCGGCGTTGTTGATGACGATGTCGACCTTGCCGAAGCTGTCGACCGCGGTCTTGACGATGTTCTCGCCACCCTCGGGAGTGCTGACCGAGTCGTGGTTGGCAACCGCCGTGCCACCTGCCGCGGTGATCTCGTCGACGACCTTCTGCGCGGCGCTGTCGTCGCCACCGACCCCGTTGACGGTGCCCCCCAGGTCGTTGACGACGACCTGCGCGCCGCGAGCGGCCAGGTCGAGCGCGTACGTCCGGCCGAGGCCGCCGCCGGAGCCGGTGACGATCGCAACGCGGCCGTCGAAGGAGATCTCGCTCATGCATTCCTCACTGTCGGTTGACCGGCAGCCGCGGACTGCGGCGCAGGCGTCAGGCAGGGTTTGCAGGGTCGGCGCCGCTCGTCATGCTCGGCTGACCCGCGTCCTCGCAGGATAGGCGACGTCGACCGACTGTGACCGGGCGAGGGCAACAGGGTGATCGTTGCCACGCAGCGCGGGTGCGCGTCCGAACTGCATGCGTCATCCGCGCGAAGCGGCGTGCCCCAGCCGGACACGCCGCTCCCCGGGCCCCGTGAGACCGAGGACCTATGCAGTTCGGACGGGCCTACCGCAGCCGAGCGACTAGCCAGTCGCCGACCCGGTCCAGGGCTGAAGCCACCTGGCGCAGGCTGTGGTCGGCCCCGGCGGCCTCCACCACCTCGATGTCAATGGGCGCCGAAGCCAGCGCGAGCTGAGCCCGCACCTCGTCGGCGCCCCCGAAGGCGTCGCGCCCGCCTTGCACGACGAGCACCGGGACGCCGGCGCAGGCCAGCTCGGGTAGCCGGGTGCGGTGCGGGCTGGAGGGCGGGTGCAGCGGGAAGGCCAGCGCGAGCACGCCGACCGCCCTGACGGCGAGCGCGGTTCGGCACGCCACCCGGGCGCCGTTGCTGCGGCCGCCGGCGACAAGCGGGACGCCGCCCAGCCCGCTCCGCGCCCCGACCACGCAGGCGTGCCAGGCCTCGTCCAACCTCGGCGCGGGCGCAGGCGCTCGCCGGCCCGCCACCCGGTAGGTCTGCTCGGTCCGGACGACGGCCAGGCCCAAACCGAGCGCGAGGGTGCGCACCGCGAGCAGGTCGGATGCATCAGGACCGCCACCTGCGCTGTGCCCGAGCATCAGCAGCCCCCGCGGTTCCGCTTGCGGCAGCTCGACGTGCAGCCGCGCCGGCCCGGAGGGCGTCCAGATCTCGCGGACGTCAGGCAGGCCGCCGTCAGGCAGCGAGGTGCTCTCCGAAGAACCGCTCAATGCGGCCCCAGGCATCCGTCGCCGAGGCCGGCTCGGGCCCCACGTTCAGCACCCGCTCCACCGGTTGCAGCCACCGCGGCCCCGCCGCCGCGTCGTTGAGGAAGGAGTGGCCCGCATTCGGGTACTCCTTCACGTCGTTCGGCACGCCGGCCGCATTGAGCGCTTTCTCGAGCTTCGCGGCCGAGCCGCGCAGGACGTCCTTGCCGCCGTACGACGCGACGACCGGGCAGGCGCCCTCGACGGTGCCCTGCAGGTCCTTGGGGAGCGCCCCGTAGTTCGGTGCCGAGGCGTCGAAGCCGCGCTTGGCCGTGAGCAGCGCGAACGCCCCGCCCATACAAAAGCCGATGACGCCGACCTTGTCGGTGCAGTCCTCCTGCGCGAGCAGCCACTGGCGCGACGCCTCGATGTCGGCGAACGGTCGCCCCTCGCCCTTGCTCATGGCACGGAAGGTCCCGACCAGGCACCGGCGCGCCCCGCCCTCGCTGAACAGGTCCGGCAGGATCGCGAGGTACCCGAGCGATGCGAGGTGGTCGGCCTGGTGGCGCATCACGTCATCGACCCCGAACACCTCGTGCACGACGACGACCCCGGGCCACGGTCCGTTGCCGGACGGGCGGGCAACGTAGCCGGTCAGGTGCGGCGACGAACCCGTCACTGCGGAGACGGACGACAGGTCGACCTGGGCCATGAGACTCCTTCCGAGCGCCCCGGCCGGGCGCATCCACCGTGCGAGCGTAAGTGGCAGGGCGTGTGGCGGGGCCGACCACGGGTGAGGATGAGTGAGGACACCGCTGCGGCGGCGCGTCCACCGATGTCCACCGAAACACCGATGTCCACCAAAACACAGTGACGGGAGCCAGCATGCACGAGGTGCGGGGCGTGATCGCCCGGGGCAAGGGCGAGCCGGTACGGGTCGAGACGGTGCTGGTGCCCGACCCCGGGCCGTCGGAGGCGCTGGTCGACATCGAGGCCTGCGGCGTCTGCCACACCGACCTGCACTACCGCGAGGGCGGGATCAACGACGAGTTTCCGTTCCTTCTAGGGCACGAGGCCGCCGGCAAGGTCAGCGCTGTCGGCGAGGGCGTGACGGACGTCGCGGTCGGCGACTTCGTCGTCCTCAACTGGCGTGCCGTCTGCGGGCACTGCCGCGCCTGCCGGCGCGGGCGCCCCTGGTACTGCTTCGACAGCCACAACGCCGCCCAGAAGATGACGCTGGCCGACGGCACCGAGCTCTCCCCCGCGCTGGGCATCGGCGCGCTGGCCGACAAGACGTTGGTGCACGCCGGGCAGTGCACGAGGGTCGACCCGGAGGCGCCGGCGACAGCGGCCGGCCTGCTCGGCTGCGGGATCATGGCCGGGGCCGGAGCCGCCCTCAACACCGGCGGGGTCACTCGCGGCGACTCGGTGGCCGTCTTCGGCTGCGGCGGCGTGGGGATGGCTGCGGTGGCCGCGTCTGCCTTCGCGGGGGCCCGCGTGGTGGTCGCGGTGGATGTCGACCCGCGCAAGCTGGAGGCGGCCCGCAGCTTCGGCGCCACCCACGTCGTCGATGCGCGCACCCAGGACCCGGTCGAGGCCATCCGCGGCTACACCGACGGCTTCGGCGCCGACATCTGCATCGACGCCGTCGGCCAGCCGCGCACCTACGAGCAGGCCTTCCACGCCCGCGACCTCGCCGGCACCGTCGTGCTCGTCGGCGTTCCCACGCCGGACATGCGCCTGGACATGCCGCTGATCGACTTCTTCGCCCACGGCGGCGCGCTGAAGTCCTCCTGGTACGGCGACTGCCTGCCCTCCCGCGACTTCCCGATGCTGATCGACCTCTACCGGCGGGGACGGTTCGACCTTGACGCATTCGTCTCCGAGACGATCGGGCTCGACGACGTCGAGGAGGCCTTCGCCAAGATGGGCCGGGGAGAGGTGCTGCGCTCGGTGGTCGTGCTGTGAGCGGTGACAGCGCTGTGACCGCCCGGGTCGATCACCTCGTCACCTCGGGCACCTTCAGCCTCGACGGCGGCACCTGGGAGGTTGACAACAACGTCTGGCTGGTGGGCGACGACGCCGAGTGCATCGTCATCGACGCCCCGCACGACGCGGCTGCCATCCAACAGGCCATCGGCCAGCGCCGCCTGGTCGCCATCGTCTGCACCCACGCCCACGACGACCACGTCAACGCCGCTCCGGCGCTGGCCGAGGCGACGGGGGCGCCCATCTGGCTGCACCCCGACGACCGGG
>JAABUR0100000598.1_pt1 | contig 76255 bp, 68 predicted proteins | sample 5560091 | NCBI WGS metagenome assembly JAABUR01 (sample SAMN10711879, study PRJNA513375) | rock metagenome | isolation source: Antarctica rocks | place: Antarctica: Victoria Land, University Valley sud
CCTGGACAGGCTGGGGGCGGCTACGGTGGCCCCGGCTGCGCTGGGCAGCCGGTCGAGCGCTGCCTCGGCCGAAGCCCGCACCTGGGCAGCTGGCGTACCGACCGCCTCGACCAGCGCAGTGGCCGTGCCCTCCGGCTGCGCCAGCAGCGCGAGCAGTAGGTGCAGCGGCTCGACGTTGGCATGGCCGGCGGCGGCGGCCCGGCGTACGGCGTCGGAAAGTGCTTCGGAGCTCTTGGTGGTCAGCTTGTTGGCGTCCATGGTCCTTTGCTGGGTCGACTGTTCTTGCCTGCTGGAACGGTTCCCGACTTGAGTCTGTTCCGCTCAACGCCTGTACTGCTGCCGGCGGCGATGAGAACCGTGCTCAGCCGGCAACGAGGACCTGGACGGACGCCCACGGTGTGGGCAGCAAGATCGAGGCTCGGAGTCCGCCGGTCGGTCAGGATGTCACTCTCGTCGAGTCTCGATCTGACCGTCGTCGTGCGGCTCGCAGGCGCTACCAGCTCTGTCACCGCCCGGGCGTCGGACATCAGCCCAGCGTCCCGCCGGGACCTGGGTCGCGCGACCGCATTTCTGCCGGGCACGCTCGGGGGGCGGGAGGTTACCGAACGGCGTCGTGTCTCGGGAGCCCCGGCAGGCCGTCGATGCTGCCCGCGTTCTTCTCGGCGCGGTACGCCGCCAGACCGTCCGGGCCCCGCCGTCGGGCTCCCCGGGCGAGCAGGTCGGCTCCTCCACCACCTCCATGACCGGTACGCCGTAGCCGCACGAGTCACTGACCCTGGTAACAGCGACCACCACGCAGGCGCGGGTCCCCGCGTGCACCGGGTGGCGCGCCACGAGGTCGTCGTACGCCGGCTCGCCCGGCAAGGCAACCCGGCCGCGACCGTGCACCCGGACGATGCGCGGGCGGTGGCCGAAGGAGCAGAACATCACGCAGATGCGACCGTTCTCGCGCAGATGCGCGATCGTCTCGACACCGCTGCCGGTGTAGTCGACCCAGCCGACCTGGTAATGGCCGAGCACAGAGAAGGAGTCGTGCCCGCGTGGGCTGACGTTGACGTGCGCGCCGGCCGCCAGCGGCGCGGTGGCGACGAAGAACATCGACTGCTCGGCGATCCACCGCTCGAGCGCTTCGTCGATGCCGTCGTACACCTTGGCCATGACCTGAAAGGTTACGTGCGCGGCCGTCATTACCGTCGACCAGGGCTGGGCGATCGGCGCCTGCGTGCGATTTCGAATGACGTCGAGTTAGACGCCGTTGCCGGCTTTCCACAATCGCCCGCAGCTGCTGGAACCTGTCGCTTGTCACGGGCATAATCGAACATATGTTCGAGCGACTGGCAGAGAGCTCCCCATGCGCTTTGACAGCGGCGATCGACGAGTACGCCGGCGAAGACCTCGACGCCTGCACCGATGATGCCCTCAGCGGCGATCTTCTTGACTTGCGCACGGCAGCTGACCGGATCGAGGCGCAGTGGCTGCGCCGGCTGGCGGCCTTCGACGCCCGTGGCAGTGCTGCGGCCGACGGTGCGTCGTCCACGGCGGCGTGGCTGCGGCGCGCCTGCCGACTGGCCCCAGGGGCCGCTCGCGAACGTGTGGTGGTCGCTCGGGCGCTCACCAGGATGCACGCCACCGCGGCGGAGCTCGCGGCCGGGGACATCTCTTATCGGCACGCCGCGCTGATCACCACCGCGGTCACCGAGTTGCCGGAGGCGGCTCAGCAGTCGACCGAGTCGATCCTGCTCACGGCCGGCCGTCGGTGTGACCCGGCCGCCCTGAGCAAGATCACCGCTCATCTTCGCTACACCCTGGACCCGGACGGTGCCCGGATGGCCGACGAGGGTGTGCACGACCGGCGGGCGCTGTTCGTGAGCCCCGTCCTCGACGGCAGGTTCGCGGTGGACGGGTCCCTCGACGCCGAGGGCGGCTCGACCGTCCTCGCTGCGCTGACGGCGCTGAGCTCGCCAGGGCCGGGTGAGCACCGGACAGCGCCACAACGCCGTGCCGACGCACTCGTCGAGCTCGCCCGTCGCTGCCTGGACGCCGGTTTCCTGCCGGAGCTGGGCTGCGAGCGCCCGCACGTCACGGTCACCGTCGACCTGACCACGCTGCAGCGCCGCCCGGGTGCCACCACCGCACAGCTCGAGTGGGCCGGACCGGTATCCGCCTCGACCGCGCTGCGGATGGCCTGCGACGCCAGTGTCAGCCGGGTGATCACGGCCGGGGCTCGCGAGCCGCTGGATGTCGGACGTCGGACCCGGGTCGTGTCTGCGGCGATGCGTCGAGCCCTCGCCGTGCGCGACCAGGGCTGTCGCTTTCCCGGCTGCGACCGGCCGCCGGTCTGGACCGACGCGCATCACCTGTGGCACTGGGCGGACGGCGGTGCAACCACTCTGAACAACCTGATACTGCTCTGTCGCTTTCACCACCGCCTGCTGCACGAGGGCGGCTGGCGACTGACCGGTGATGTGAATGCGGAGATCATCGCGATTCGGCCCGACGGCGTGGAGATCCGCCCGCCGTAGCTGAAGTCCGGCGCAATCGCCTTCGTCAACTTCGACTCTCTGGTCGAGCGGGGACCTTTCGGGCCGCGCCCAGGGAACCGGCTGAGGACCCGTCGATGAGTGCGTCGTGGGTCGACTATCCCCGCGCGGTACCTGTCCGGTGTCCCGGTGCTAGCTCTATCGGAACAAACCGTAGGGGGGTATGGTTCTTGTGAAGACAGCAGCGGCGAGCCTGGGGAGGGCGGCGTGAACGGCTACACCGGCAACAGGGACGACTACCTGAAGCGGTTACGGCGCATCGAGGGGCAGGTCCGCGGCCTGCAGAAGATGATCGAGGACGACAAGTACTGCATCGACATCCTCACCCAGATCAGCGCCGCGACCAAGGCGCTGCAGTCGGTCGCCCTCGGCCTGCTCGACGGGCACATGGCCGGTTGCGTTGTCGACGCCGCCAAGGCCGGTGGCCCGGAGGCCGACCAAAAGGTGCGCGAGGCCTCCGACGCGATCGCCCGCCTCGTTCGCTCCTGACCCGCCCAACCGTTGACCCGCCCCGCCCACAGCGACGCCCCGTAGCGGATACGTCGGAGAGGACAGCTCGTGACCACCAGCACATACACCGTCACCGGAATGACCTGCGGGCACTGCGTCAGCGCGGTGAGGCAGGAGGTGGCCAGGCTCCCTGGTGTGCACGAGGTCGCCGTCGATCTCGCCAGCGGCTCGGTGAAGGTAACCAGCGACGCGCCCGTGCCCGAGCCGCGGGTTCGTGCGGCCGTGGAAGAGGCGGGCTACGAGCTGGCCGGGCAGGCGGGCTGATGAACGCCGTCTCGCACGACGCTGCCGCCGCGGGCGGGCCGGCGCAGGGGCAGATCGACCTCGCGATCGGCGGGATGACCTGCGCCTCCTGCGCGGCGCGGATCGAGAAGAAGCTGAACAAGCTCGACGGCGTATCTGCGACCGTCAACTACGCCACCGAGAAGGCACGGGTCAGCTTCCCCACCACGATCGGCGCGGACAGGCTGGTCGCCGCCGTGGAGTCCGCCGGCTACACCGCCCGGCTGCCCGAGCCACCTCAGCCGGCGGCCGCGGCGGACCCCACCGCCGCCACGGCGGCTGCGGGGGACGACCCGGTCCGCCCGCTGCGACAGCGGCTGCTGATCAGCCTGGTGCTCACCGTCCCGGTGGTTGCGATGGCGATGATCCCAGCCTTGCAGTTCACCTATTGGCAGTGGGCCTCGCTCACCCTCGCCGCCCCGGTCGTCGTCTACGGGGGGTGGCCGTTCCACCAGGCCGCCTGGACCAACCTGCGGCACAAGGCCGCGACCATGGACACCCTGATCTCGATGGGGACCCTGGCCGCGCTGGGCTGGTCGTTGTACGCGTTGTTCCTCGGCACCGCCGGCATCCCGGGAATGCGCCATCCCTTCGACCTCACCATCCGCCAGGTGGACGGGACGGGGAACATCTACCTGGAGGCCGCAGCCGGGGTGACGACGTTCATCCTGGCCGGCCGCTTCTTCGAGGCCCGCTCCAAGCGCCGCGCCGGCGCGGCGCTGCGCGCCCTGCTCGAGCTCGGTGCCAAGGACGTCGCCGTCCTGCGCGAGGGGCAGGAGGAACGGATCCCGGTGGAGGCGTTGCAGTCCGGTGACCTGTTCGTCGTCCGGCCTGGCGAGAAGATCGCCACCGACGGCGTGATCGCGGACGGCAGCTCGGCGGTCGACGCCTCCATGCTCACCGGGGAGTCGGTACCGGTCGAGGTCGGTCCCGGAGACGCCGTCGCCGGCGGCACTGTCAACGCCGGCGGCCGGCTGGTCGTGCGCGCCACCCGCGTCGGGGTCGACACCCAGCTCGCCCAGATGGCGAAGCTGGTGGAGGACGCGCAGAACGGCAAGGCCCAGGTGCAGCGTCTCGCCGACCGGGTCTCCGGGATCTTCGTCCCGGTCGTCATCGCGCTCGCTGTCGCCACCTTCGGTTTCTGGGTGGGCACCGGTGGCGGCGTAGCCGCGGCCTTCACCGCCGCCGTCGCCGTACTGATCATCGCCTGCCCGTGCGCACTCGGGCTCGCGACACCGACCGCGCTGATGGTCGGCACCGGCCGCGGGGCCCAGCTCGGCATCCTCATCAAGGGCCCGGAGGTGCTGGAGTCCACCCGCAAGGTGGACACCGTCCTACTCGACAAGACCGGCACCGTCACCACCGGCACGATGAGCCTCGTCGACGCCGTCCCTGCCCCCGGGGTCGACCGCGCCGACCTGCTGCGCCTGGCCGGCACGCTCGAGGCCGCCTCCGAGCACCCCATCGCCCAAGCGGTCGCCGCCGGCGCGGCCGAGCAGGCCGGTCCGCTGCTGACCGTCGAAGGCTTCACCAACCTCGAAGGGCTGGGCGTGCAGGGGGTTGTCGACGGCCACGCCGTCCTCGTCGGCCGGACCCGGCTCCTGGAGGAGTGGGGCCAGCGGTTGACTCCTGAGCTCGAGCGGGCCAAGGCCGCCGCCGAGGCCGACGGCAAGAGCGCGGTGGTGGTCGGCTGGGACGGCCAGGCGCGCGGCGTACTGACCGTCGCGGACGCCGTCAAGCCCACCTCGGCCGCCGCGGTCCGCCAGCTGCGCCAGCTCGGGCTGACCCCGGTGCTGCTCACCGGCGACAACGAGGCCGTGGCGCGGGCGGTCGCCCGCGAGGTCGGCATCGACCAGGTGATCGCCGAGGTCCTTCCCAAGGACAAGGTCGACGTGGTCAAACGCCTGCAGGGCGAGGGCAGGACCGTGGCCATGGTCGGGGACGGGGTCAACGACGCCGCCGCGCTCGCCCAGGCCGACCTCGGTCTGGCGATGGGAACCGGCACCGACGTCGCGATCGAGGCCTCCGACCTGACCCTCGTCCGCGGCGACCTACGGGCCGCGGCCGACGCCATCCGGCTCTCCCGTCGTACGCTGGGCACGATCAAGGGCAACCTGTTCTGGGCGTTCGCCTACAACGTCGCGGCCCTCCCGCTGGCCGCCGCAGGGTTGCTCAACCCGATGATCGCCGGCGCCGCGATGGCGTTCAGCAGCGTGTTCGTGGTCTCCAACAGCCTGCGGCTACGCCGCTTCTCCCCGCTCGCCGAGAACCGCATCGACGGCGGCCTCGGCGGCGGCGACCACGGGTCCACCCGCTCCGATCACCGGCCCCCTTCCGAGGACGACCGGTCCCGGGCAACAACGGGTGCCGGGACCGAGGTGCACTAGCCGCCCCATGCGTCGGTCAGACCTCGAGGAGCAGTCCGGCGGCTGACGTCACCGGCGGGACGGTCGCCAGACCACGACAGCGGCTGGAGTGACCGGTACCAGGTCGCGGCGGTACGACGCGTGGGCGGCGGCCTCACGGCGTACGGCGTCGGACTCGGCCTCGTCGAGCGCGGCCTGCAGCTCGGCGATGCGGGCCCGCAGGGCGGCCACCTTGTTCTCGAGCTCCAGGATCCGCTTGACCCCGGCCAGGTTGACGCCCTCGTCGTGCGAGAGCCGCTGCACCTCGCGCAGCAGGGAGATGTCGCGAGCCGAGTAGCGGCGGCCACGGCCGACGGCCCGGCCTGGGGACACCAGGCCGAGCCGGTCGTACTGCCGCAGCGTCTGCGGGTGCATCCCCGACAGGTGGGCGGCGACCGAGATCACGTAGACCGGGGCGCCGTCGGCCAGGTCGCTCATCCGGTCCGGCCAGTCATGGCGCTCAGGTGCGCCCGCGGGTCGTCGCCGGCCTCGGCAGCGAAGGTCTGCAGCGCCTCCTTCGCCTTGCCCGACAGCTTCTGCGGTACGGCGACCTCGACGCTCACCAGCAGGTCACCGCGGCTGCCGTCCCGTCGGGTGACCCCCTTGCCGCGCACCCGCAGCGTCCGGCCGTTCGTCGTACCGGCCGGCAGCTTGAGAGTGACCGGCAGCCCGTCCAGCGTCGGCACCTTGACCTCGGCGCCCAACGCGGCCTCCGGGAAGGTGACCGGCAGCGTCAGCGTGAGGTTGTCCCCGGAACGACCGAAGACCGCGTGCGGGGTGACGTGGACCGCCACGTTGAGGTCGCCGGCCGTGCCGCCGCGCTCCCCAGCCGTCCCCTTGCCCTTGAGCCGGATCCGCTGCGCGTCGGAGACCCCGGCCGGGATCCGCACCGTCATCGTGCGCTCGGTGGTGCCCTTACCGGTGCCCTGGCACGTCGGGCACGGCTCGTCGACCAGCAGGCCGCGGCCCAGGCACTCGCGGCACGGTTCGGCGAAGGCGAAGTCACCCTGGTCGTGCCCGACCGAACCGGTACCGCTGCACTCGGGACAGACCCGCGGGACAGTGCCGGGTTTGGCGCCGCTGCCGTAGCAGGTGGTGCAGCTGCCGGGGATCGCCAGCCGTAGCGGCACGGTGACGCCGCGCACGGCGTCCTCGAAGGACAGCGTGACCTCGGAGGTGATGTCGCGACCGCGCCGTGGCCCGGCCGTGGTGCCGGTACGCCGGGCCGCACCGCCCAAGAACCCGCCGAGCAGGTCGCCGAGGCCGCCCGCGCTGCCGGCACCCGCCGGTGCCCCCTGCGCGAACAGGTCGCCGAGGTCGAAGCGCAGGCCGCCCGGTCCCGGCGCCCCAGGCCGGCCGTTCCCCGGCGGCATCCGGAAGCCACCGCCGAAGAGCGACCGCGCCTCGTCGTACTCCTTGCGCCGCGAACCGTCGGAGAGGACGTCGTAGGCCTCGGAGATCTCCTTGAACCGCTCCTCCGAGCCGGCGCTGCCCTTGTTGGCGTCGGGGTGGTACTTGCGCGCCAGCTTCCGGTAGGACTTCTTGATCTCGGCCGCGCTGGCGTCCTTGGGGACGCCGAGAGCCTTGTAGTAGTCCTTCTCGACGAAGTCCCGCACGCTCATCGGTGCCCCTCCCTCCTACTGCTCGTCGACGACGGGCATCGGCTCGGACTCGACCGCTTCCGGCTGCGGCTCCGGCTGCGGCTCCACGACCCCGACCCGGGCCGGCCGTAGCACCCGGGCCCCCAGGCGGTAGCCCGGCGCGATGACGAGGTCGCAGGTCGGTACGGCGACCTCGGCCGAGTAGCCATGCGTCAGCGCCTCGTGGATCGTCGGGTCGAACTCCTCGCCCGGCTTGCCGTAGGTCTCCAGGCCCAGCTTGGCCAGCGTCCCCTCGAGCGCCTCGGCGACCGAGCGGAAGCCGCCCTCGAGTTCGCCATGCTCGCGAGCCCGGCCGATGTCGTCGAGCACCGGCATGAGTCCGGCCAGCACGCTGGCCAGCGCCTGCTCGGCGACCACGACCCGGTCCCGCTCGACCCGCCGACGGTAGTTGTCGTACTCCGCCTTTAGCCGCTGCAGGTCGGCGGTTCGCTCGGCCAGCTGGCCCGCCAGGTCACTTCGCTGCGGATCCATGGCGGTGGACTGGGGGACGGGGGGGACCGAATCCCCGGCCGGCGCGGACACGTCGGCCGGCCGCTCCCGCACCGCGCCGGTCTCAGGGTCGATCCGGCGCTTGTCCCGAAAGACCATGCGGGTCGGATCGACGCCCTCCTCGGGTGGCGAGGCGCTCACGCCTTGCCACCTCGGGCCTCCTCGTCGATGATCTCCGCGTCCACGACGTCGTCACCGGAGTCGGTCGGACCCGCCGTCGGACCGGCACCGTCCGGACCGGGCATGCCGCCACCGGAAGACGCCTGAGCCTGCGCGTACATCGCCTGGCCCAGCTTCTGGCTCGTCGTCGACACCGAATCGGTTGCGGTCCGGATCGCCGCGGTGTCCGAGCCACCGAGTGCCGCCTTGAGCTCGGTCAGCGCCTCGTTCACCTCGTTCTTGACGTCGTCTGGCACCTTGTCGCCGTTCTCGGCCAGGAACTTCTCGGTCGAGTAGACCAGCGACTCGCCGGTGTTTCGGGTCTCGACCTCCTCGCGGCGCTGGCGGTCCTCCTCGGCGTACTGCTCCGCCTCCTGCATCATCCGGTTGATGTCGTCCTTGGGCAGCGCCGAGCCGCCGGTGATCGTCATGGACTGCTCGCGGCCGGTGCCGAGGTCCTTGGCCGAGACGTGCACGATGCCGTTGGCGTCGATGTCGAAGGTGACCTCGATCTGCGGCACGTTGCGGGGCGCCGGGGGCAGCCCGGTGAGCTCGAACATTCCGAGCCGCTTGTTGTACGACGCCATCTCCCGCTCGCCCTGGTAGACCTGGATCTGCACGCTCGGCTGGTTGTCGTCGGCGGTGGTGAAGACCTCGGAGCGCTTGGTGGGGATCGTCGTGTTGCGCTCGATCAGCCGGGTCATGATGCCGCCCTTGGTCTCGATGCCGAGCGAGAGCGGGGTGACGTCGAGCAGCAGGACGTCCTTGACCTCGCCCTTGAGTACGCCGGCCTGCAGTGCGGCACCGACCGACACGACCTCGTCGGGGTTGACGCCCTTGTTGGGCTCCTTGCCGCCGGTCAGCTCGCGGACCAGGTCGACAACGGCCGGCATCCGGGTGGAGCCACCGACGAGCACCACGTGGTCGATCTTGTCGACCGAGATGCCCGCGTCCTTGATCGCCTGCTGGAACGGGCCCTTGCAGCGCTCGAGCAGGTCCTGGGTCATCCGCTGGAACTCCGCGCGGCTGATCTTCACGTCCAGGTGCAGCGGGCCCTCGCTGCTGGCGGTGATGTAGGGCAGGTTGACCGTGGTCTCGCTGGAGCTGGTCAGCTCGATCTTTGCCTTCTCCGCCGCCTCGCGCAGCCGCTGGTTCGCCATCTTGTCCTTGGACAGGTCGATGCCGTGGCCGTTCCTGAACTGGGTGACCAGGTGGTCCACCACCCGCGCGTCCCAGTCGTCGCCGCCGAGGTGGGTGTCACCCGAGGTCGCCTTGACCTCGACGACGCCCTCGCCGATCTCGAGCAGGGACACATCGAAGGTGCCGCCGCCGAGGTCGAAGACGAGGATGGTCTGGTCGTTCTCCTTGTCCAGGCCATAGGCCAGGGCGGCCGCGGTCGGCTCGTTGACGATCCGCAGCACGTTCAGCCCGGCGATCTTGCCGGCCTCGGTGGTGGCCTGGCGCTGGGCGTCGTCGAAGTACGCCGGCACGGTGATGACCGCGTCGGCGACCGGCTCCCCCAGATAGGCCTCGGCGTCGCGCTTGAGCTTCTGCAGGACGAACGCGCTGATCTGCTGGGCGGTGAAGTCCTTGCCGTCGACCGAGGTGCTCCAGTCGGTACCCATGTGGCGCTTGACCGAGCGGATCGTGCGGTCGACGTTGGTCACCGCCTGCCGCTTGGCCACCTCGCCGACGAGCACCTCGCCGTTCTTGGCGAAGGCCACCACGGACGGCGTGGTCCGCGAGCCCTCCGCGTTGGCGATGACGTAGGGCTCGCCGCCTTCGAGGACGCTGACGACGGAGTTGGTCGTGCCGAGGTCGATGCCGACCGCACGTGCCATTGGGGTTCCTCCAGAGTGGGTGATCTCGTTGAGTGAGCGCGGGAAGTTGTCCCCCGCCATGCTGCCTGGTGCAACGTCGTGCGACTTGAGCCATTCCCACGCAGGTTTCTGATCTAACCCGACGCAGGCGGTCGGGTCCGCCGACGCCGCACTTGGGCCGCGAGCCCCAGCCTCGCCCCGTACCGTTGGGCGCATGCTGACCGGGTTGCGCGACCCGTCGGGGGGGCCGTCGTTCCGCATCCGGCTGCTGTCGCTGCTCGTCGTGCTCGCCCTGCTGGTGCTCGCCGCGCCCCTGGTGGTGATCCCGATCCTGCACTGGCTTCTCGGGTCCGCCCTGCCCTGAACCCGGTGGTGATCGATGGCGTGGACGAGCCCGCCGTGCGCACCGGTGCGTGCGAGGATCGAAGCCGGCAGCGAACGGCGGCAACCACGGGGGTGCGGTGCGACTGGCCATCGGCGCGGGGCTGACACTGCTGGCTCTCGCCGTCGCCGGTCGTCGGGTGTGGTGGCTCTACCGGCTGATCCGCACCGGCCAGCCGGCCCCCGGCCGCCTGGACGGCGCCGGCGGCCGGATGAGGGCCGAGCTGGCCGAGGTCTTCGGCCAGCGCAAGCTGCTCAAGCGGTCGGTGCCGGGGATCGCACACTTCTTCACGTTCTGGGGCTTCGTCATCCTCGGCGCCACCATCGTCGAGGCCTACGGCGCCCTGTTCGCCGACGACTTCGCGATCCCGCTGATCGGCCGCGGTCGGTGGCTGGGCTTTCTCGAGGACTTCTTCGCCGTGGCCGTACTCGTCGCCCTGGCCGTCTTCACCGCGATCAGGGTGCGCGAGGCGCCGGCCCGCCGACAGCGGGCCTCGCGGTTCTACGGCTCCCACACCGGCTCGGCCTGGGTGATCCTCGGGATGATCGCCCTGGTGGTCATCACCCTGCTCGGCTACCGCGGCGCCCAGGTCAACACCGGCCACTTCCCCTTTGGCTCGAGTCGGTGGGCCTTCGCGTCGTACGCCGTCAGCCGGGCGTTCTCCGGCCTGTCATACGACGCCAACTACGTTGTCGAGACCACCCTGATCCTGGCCCAGATCGCGGTGATCCTCGGCTTCCTGGTGCTGGTGGTCTACTCCAAGCACCTCCACATCGGTACCGCACCGATCAACGTGGCGACCAAGCGGCAGCCCAAGGCGCTGGGCGCCCTGCTGCCGATGGAGTCCGGCGGCAAGCCGATCGACTTCGAGGACCCCGGTGAGGACGACGTCTTCGGCCGCGGCAAGGTCGAGGACTTCACCTGGCGGGGGATGCTCGACTTCGCGACCTGCACCGAGTGCGGCCGCTGTCAGGACCAGTGTCCCGCCTGGAACACCGGCAAGCCGCTCTCGCCAAAACTCGTGATCATGGATCTGCGTGACCACCTGTTCGCCAAGGCGCCGTACCTGCTGGCCGCCAACGGCGACCGGCCCGAGGCGACCAAGGCCGTGACCGGTATCGAGGAGGACGCGCGGCCGATCACCGCGACGCACAAGCACGTGCCGGAGTCCGGCTTCGGCCGGGTGCCGGGCTCCGGGCCGGAGCAGGCCGAGCGACCGCTGGTCGGCACGCTGGCGGAGGGTGGGGTCATCGACCCCGACGTGCTGTGGGCATGTACGACGTGCGGCGCCTGCGTCGAGCAGTGTCCGGTCGACATCGAGCACGTCGACCACATCATGGACCTGCGCCGCTACCAGGTGCTCATCGAGTCGGCGTTCCCCAGCGAGGCCGGCACGATGATCCGCAACCTGGAGAACCAGGGCAACCCGTGGGGGCTGCCTGCGCGCAAGCGGATGGACTGGGCCGACGGGCTGCCCTTCGACGTACCGGTCCTCGAGGAGGGTCGCCACCTGCCCGACGACGTCGAGTACCTCTACTGGGTAGGCTGCGCGGCCGCCTCCGAGGACCGCTCGATGAAGTCGGCGCGGGCGTTCGTCGAGCTGTTGCACACGGCCGGCGTGAGGTTCATGGTGCTGGGCCCGCAGGAGTCCTGCTCCGGGGACCCGGCCCGCCGGCTCGGCGCCGAGCACGTCTTCCAGATGCTGGCGCGGGCCAATGTCGAGACGCTCAACTCGGCCGGCGTACGGAAGATTGTCGCGACCTGCCCGCACTGCTTCAACACGATCGCCAACGAGTACCCGCAGCTCGGCGGGAACTACGAGGTGGTCCACCACACGCAGCTGCTCGGCCGGCTGGTCGAAGAGGGCCGGCTCACGCCGGTCACGCCGGTGGACCAGAAGATCACCTACCACGACCCCTGCTACCTCGGCCGGCACAACGAGGTCTACACGCCGCCACGTGCGGTGCTGGGGTCGATTCCGGGCCTCCGCTCGCAGGAGATGCCCCGCTGCAAGGAGCGTGGGTTCTGCTGCGGCGCCGGCGGTGCCCGGATGTGGATGGAGGAGCGCATCGGAAAGTCGATCAACGTAGAGCGGGTGGACGAGGCACTGTCCCTCGACCCCGACGTCGTCTCCACCGCCTGCCCGTTCTGCCTGGTCATGCTCTCCGACGCGGTGACCGCCAAGCAGCAGGACGGTACGGCGCGCGACGACGTAGAGGTGGTAGACGTTGCCCAGCTCCTCGCCCGGTCGGTGGGCAGCGGGTCCCCGGCGCCGGCGGGGGGCTGAGATGCCGGACCGGCGCCGCGGGCGGCGCGGCTCTGCGCCGGCCGACCCCTACGAGGCGGCCGCCGGCCGGCTGGAGCGGGCCAGGCAGGCGCGGCAGGAGTACGGCGACGCCGCGCCGCCGGCGCCGGGCCTGGACCTCGCGGGGCCGATGCGTCCCCGGATGCGGGTCGTCCTCGCCCTGTTCGCGCTGGCCCTGGTGTTCGGCGTGGTGCAGGCGAACCGCAACAGCTCGCCCCCGAAACTGGCGGCGGACTGCGCGAACTCGCGGTTGGCGCTGTCCACGGCGTCGGTCCGTCAGGGCAACCCGGTGCGCTGGACGGCCACCGGAGCGGCCGAGGGCACCGTCATCGTCGCCGTGGACGTCGCCCGGTTCACCAGGTCGGCCGGCGGTGGCTTCGAAGTCCAGCCGTTGGCCGGCCGGACGGTTGGCCAGACGCTGGCAGGCAGCGGGGAGCAGCCGCTGACCGGGTGCCGGGGCACGGGCCTGTTCGCCGCCAGGCTGCCGGCCGGCCGGCACACGGTCTCCCTGTTCCGGCTGACCGACACCGGCGGCGAGCCGGTGGCCTCTGCCCCGCTCGAGGTGACCGAGAGGGGCTGATCCCGGTCTCGGTCAGGTTGCGGGCGTGACCGGCGCGGTCGGTAGCACCAGGAACGTGACGAGATCCCACAGCACGTGGCTTGCGATCAAGGACTCCATGCTGGCACCGGCGGTGGACAGTGCCCCCCAGTAGGCACCGGCGACCGAAGCCGCGCCGATCAGTGTCGCGTTGCCGGTGACCAGGTGCGCTCCGCCGTATGCCGCCGACGCCAGCACCGTGCCGCCGAGATCGCCGTACCGTCGCCGTAACCGGGCCTGGACCAGACCCCGCCAGAACAGCTCCTCGGCCGGGCCGATGACCAGGGCGAGGCGGACGGCGATACGGCCGGCCGGCTCGAGCGTCCGGAGCAGGTAGATGTCGCCGATCTCCTCCGCACCGGCCGGCATGACGCGTCGAGCCAGCACGTCACCCACCCGGAAGATCCCATAGAGCGCCGCGGCGGAGGCCGCCCCACCGGCAGCGGCGCCGCGGGTGGGCCGCAGCCGGCGCAGCGACGGCTCGACCGACAGCGCCAGGCCACCCAGCGCCAGGCCGGTGCGGGTCATGCGGGTCCAGAAGGCGCTTCGGCTGCCGCGGAAGGTCACCCCGAAGGCGGCGTACGCGCAGGTGAGCCCGCCGATGAGCGCCGGATCGTCGAAGCGGCGAGCTGTGCCCCGCATCATGTCAGGACGCCGGCCAGGACCAGCCCGGCGACGAGCAGGCCGCCGAAGGTCGCGTGCAGCTTGGCCGTCTGCAAGTCGATCTTGGCGATCGCGCGCTGCGAGCCCGCGGAGCCGAGCTCGGAGTTGCGAAGGATCGTGACCAGCAGCGGGAGTGAGAGCATGGCGAGCAGGCTGCCGGTCGGGAGCACCGCCAGCATCACCCCGGTGGCAAGGACGAGGTAGGCGCCCATAACCAGGGCGACGTAACCGAGATGGGCGGCGCGCCGCCCGAACCGGATCGACAGCGTCGAGATCCCGGCGCGGGCGTCCTCGGAGATGTCGCGCCACTCGTTGCCGTGCAGGATCGCGGTGACGAGCAGGCCGACCGGGATGCTGGCGACCGCGGCGTCCCAACCGAGACGACCAGAGACGACGTAGTAGGTCCCGATCACCATCAGCGGCCCCATGAGGAAGAACACGAGGGGCGGGCCGAGCGCCCTCAACTTGTACTGCAGGGGCGGCGCGGTGTAGCCGAACCCGCCGACGAGCCCGACGAGGCCGAACGCGATCACTGGCCAGCCCCGCTCCACTGCCAGCGCGACCCCGAGCAGGGCAGCGGCTGCAAAGGCGAGGAACGCCAGCCCGAACGCCGGCTTCTCGGCTATCCGTCCCTTGACGATGGCATGGCTCGCCCGCGGCGAGACGATCGAGTCGATGCCCTGGCGGACGTCGTAGATCTCGTTGATGATGTTGGTCCCCGCCTGCAGGAGCATCGAGGCGAGCAGCGCAAGAACGAACAGCCCCGGCGCGAACCGCTGGTGCAGCAGGGCCAGCGCGCCGCCGGTCGCCACCGGTACGACCGATGCCGTGAAGCTGAACGGCCGCAGGATCTCCACCCACCCCGGCGTCGAGGTGGAGCGGGCGGCCGGTGCGGAGGTCGCCGGCACGGGGGCCATCGCGCCGTGCTGCAGCGAGCCATAGGCGACCGCCGCCTGCAGGCAGGCCTCGACCTGAGCGTCTTCCTGCACGATCGGCTGCAGCAGCGGCACCTCCATCCCGGCGGCGCGGTAGTGGTCGGCACGCGCGGCGACCTGGTCCACGGTGCCGCAGAGGATGAAGGCGTCGAGCAGCTCGTCCGGAATCATCTCGGCGGCCTGGTGGTAGTCCTCGGCCCTCCAGGCGGCGGCGATCCGGTCCCGCATCCCGGTCTCGAACCCGGCCCGGCGCAGGGTGACGTCGGACAAGATGCTCATCATGTAGATCACGAACGGCTCTCGCTTGGCGCGGTTCAACGCCTCCCGGCGGGTGTCGGCGACGAGGGTCAACAGGTAGCCGGCGGTCTCCACCGCGTCAGGCGCTCGACCAGCGGCCGCGGCCGATCGGCGCAGCGTCGTGACGATCTTCTCGAACCCGGGCAGCGACTCCGCCGGCCGGGCCAGGTAGCCGTCCGACTTCCGGCCGGCCAGCTCGACCATCGGCGTGCGGTAGCCGGCGACGAAGATCGGCACGTCGTGGACCGGGGGAAACATCGGCTGGAGCGGTGGCACCCCCTCGGCCGCCGGCGGCAGCCGCTCGCCCCGCCAGAGCGTGCGCAGGTCATCGATGGCCCGGGACACCCGCTCCGGCGCCTGGGTCGACGAGTAAGGGATGCCCATCTGGGCCAGGCGCAGCGGCAGCGCGGAGCCCAGAGCCAGCGAGATCCGACCGGGGGCCATCGCGTCGAGTGCACTCACGGTCATGGCCAGCACCACGGGGTGGCGGGTGTAAGGGTTGAGCGCGCCGAGTCCGACCCGGACCCCTCCCACCTGGGACGCGATTGCCGAGGCGTAGGTGACGGCGTCGCGCTCGAAGTAGGAGTCATGGATCCAGACCGACTCCAGGCCCCGGTCGGCGGCGGCCGAGCTCCACCGGACCGCGTCCGAGATCTCGCCGCGAGCCGCGAGCCCGAGACCGATGCGGCGGGCCAGCTCAGTCATGTCCCGATGGTTTCACCCCCTCCCGGTGGGCCGCACGCCGGCGGCCGGGCGGCGTTGAGCAGGATGTACGGGTGACCCGTGCCCAGAACGCCGGCCTCCCCGCGGACGCGGGCCTGCCGACCGGGACGGACAAGGAGCGGACGGTTCGCGCGATGTTCGACCGCATCGCCCCCCGCTACGACGCCCTCAACCGGGCGATGACGTTCGGGATGGACACGGGGTGGCGGCGCCGGACCGTCGCCTCGCTGCAGCTGCCGCCATCCGCACTGGTCCTGGACGTCGCCTGTGGTACCGGGGACTTCTGCCGTGAGCTGGTCCGCACGGGGCTCGTTGCGGTCGGGATCGACAGCTCCTGGGGGATGCTGGTCGCCGGCCGGCGGGTGGCGCCGTTGGTGCAGGCCGACGCTCTGGCGCTGCCGGTGCGCTCGGGAGCCGTTGCGGGCGTCACCTGCGGCTTCGCGCTCCGCAACGTCGTAGAGCTGCCGCGGTTGTTCGACGAGTTCGCGCGTGCCCTGCGCCCGGGCGGCCGGGTGGCTCTCCTCGAGGTGGCAGAGCCGACGTCCCCGCTGGTGCGCGCCGGGCACCGGATGTACTTCCGCCGAGTCGTCCCGTTCGTCGGTGGACTGTTCTCCGACCGTACGGCGTACCGGTACCTGCCGAAGTCCACGGCGTACCTGCCACCGTTGGCCGACCTGCTCGCCCTGCTGGGCGCCGCCGGCTTCGCCGAGGTTCGATCGACACCGCTGGGGCTGGGGGCCGTGCGCATCACCACCGGGACGAGGCGGTAGTGCCGCTCCGCGTGTCGACCCGCCTGGACGCCTCGGTCCTGGGGATTCGGGACTTCCGACTGCTGTGGACCGGCCAGGCGGTGAGCGCGGTCGGCGACATGGTCTTCCCGGTCGCCGTCGCGGTCTTCGTGCTCGACTCCGGCGGCGACGTCGGCGACGTCGGCCTGGTGCTGGCCGCCCGGTTCGCGGCGCTGGTGCTCTTCGCGCTCTTCGGTGGCGTCTGGGCGGACCGGCTGCGGCGTACGCACGTGATGATCGGTGCGGACCTGCTGCGGGCTCTAGCCGTACTCGGCCTGGCCCTGGTGCCAGGTACGCCGTCGGTACCCGTGCTGGCCCTGCTGACGTTCGTGGTCGGCGGCGGCGAGGCGTTCTTCCGGCCGGCGTACGGCGCGCTGCTGCCGACGATCCTGCCGGCCGAGCGGCTGCCAGCGGCGAACTCCTTGAGCTCCACGTCGCAGAACTTCGCCCGGGTGATCGGTCCCGGGCTCGGCGGGCTGCTGGTCGCGACGGCCGGTCCGCGGACGGCGTTCCTCGTCGATGCGGCCACCTTCGCGGCGAGCCTGCTGACGCTGCTACGGATCGGCGAGCCCGGACACGATGCGGCCTCGCGGCGGCCCATTCTGCGAGAGATCGGCGAGGGGTTCGGCGCGGTGCGGGATCGACCCTGGATCGCCGCGATCCTGGTGCTGGCGGCCGTCCAGCTCATGCTGGCCGTCGCGCCGGTGACGGTGCTGCTGCCGATCGTCTCCCGGGAACGGCTCGGCGGCGACTCGGCGTACGGGCTGGTGCTCGCTCTGGGCGCGCTCGGCTCGCTGGTCGGCGCCTTGGTCGCCGGGCGCTGGCGGCCGCGGCGGCGCGGCGCCGTCGCAGTGCTCAGCCTGGTGCCCCTGGCGCTGGAGCCGATCGCGCTCGGGGCACCAGTGACGCTGGGGTGGGTGGTGGGGGCCTTCTTCCTGGCCGGGCTCGGGCTCGGCCCGTTCATCGTCTACTGGGAGAGCGCGCTGCAGGTCGACGTGCCGCGACACCTGCTGGCCCGTGTCGTCTCGGTGGACTGGATGAGCAGCTTCGCGCTGCTGCCACTCGGGCTGGCACTGGCCGGACCTGCCGTGAACGCCTTCGGCCGAGGGCCGGTGCTCGGCCTGGCGGCAGCGGTGTGCGTTCTGCCGAGCCTGCTGGTGCTGCTCGTTCCCGGCGTACCGGAGTTCCGTACGCCGAAGCCGGCCGGTGGATCGGCGTCCGCGCCCGTCGAGGCGCCGATCGGGGCGTGACTGCCGGCCGCACGGCGGCCTTCGGTAGAGTCGCCGAGCCGGCGGGTGTAGTTCAATGGCAGAACATCAGCTTCCCAAGCTGACAGTGCGGGTTCGATTCCCGTCACCCGCTCCACGTGCGCCGCCGCCGAACTCCCCCAAGCAAAGGACTTCAGTGGCAGCGGTTGGTCCAGACTCAGAGCCGTCGGCTCCACCAGGCCGAGAGGAGCCACCCTCACTCAGGCGGTTGGCTGTCCGCCACCGTGGCGCTACGCGGCTGGTCGTGGTGGCCGTCCTCGTGCTCGCGGCGCTGGTGGCTGCCGACCGGCTGACAGCCTTCCTGGCCACCCGGTCGCTGGCGAAGCGCGTCCAGTCGGCTCAGCAGCTCGCCGCCCGCCCCGGTGCCGCCATCCGCGGCTTCCCTTTCCTGACCCAGGTGCTCACCGGCCGGTACCGGGAGGTCGACCTCGCGACCCGGGCACCGGTCATCGAGCAGGGCGTGCGGATCTCCGCCGCTTCGGTGCGGCTGCGCGGCGTATCGGTAGGGCTGTCCGACATGCTGCACGGCGCCGTCGCCGACGTGCCGGTCCGATCCGGGCGCGGTACGGCGCTGCTGACCTACGGCGACCTGAACCGACTGGCGCAGCAGAACGCGGGAGGTGCAGGAGCAGACGTCACCCTTGCGAGTGCCGGGCCCGGCCGGGTCCGCGTAACCGGCCCGTTCGGGCTCTCGATCACGACCGCTGCTTCCGTCGTTGACGGCGAGCTGCGCCTGAGCCCGGACGCAGGACAGCTCTCGGCGCTCCCCGCGCCGGTGCGCGACCAGGTTTCGAGCCTGCTGGCCGGCCCGCTGCCGCTCCCAAGGCTGCCGTTCAACGTCAGAGTCAGGTCCGGGACGTTCACCCAGCAGGGGCTGAAGATCGATGCCGACGCCGACGGGGCGGTGTTTCCCACCCGCCGATAGCCTCCGACGACCGCAGTGCAAACACGCGCTGCACCGTTGACGCCACTGGATGCGTGACACACCTCTCGCGGGACTTGAACTTGGACTGCGCTCCAAGGTCTACCGTCACTTTCATGGAGACGGCGACCGCGCCAGCGGCGGACAGCGGACTAATGAGCGTCGCGCAGCTGGCCGGTCGTGTCGGCGTTCGCCCCGACACGATCCGCTACTACGAACGAGCCGGGTTGCTCGAGCCGCCGGCGCGCACGGCCGGGGACCACCGCCGCTACGGCGAGGGTGCGGTGGACCGGCTGCACTTCATTCAAGGCGCCCAGCGGCTCGGGCTGCGACTTCGCGAGATCGAGACACTGCTGGCCGTACGGGACACCGGCAACTGCCCCTGTGAGCCTGCGGAGCAACTCCTGCGGCAGCGCATCACTGAGGTCGATGCGGAACTGGCCCGGCTCGGCGCACTCCGCGCGAACCTCGTACGCATGGCCGACGCACTTCCGAGCCCGGACTGCCCGCAGCCCGAGCCGGGCCGGTGGTGCCCACCAGAGATGAGGAGGTGACCGCCATGTGTCCGTGCTGCGACAAGCCGAGCTGCTGCTGCGAGTGCGAGCAGTGCTGCTGTAAGTAAGGCCCCGGAACCCAGGGAAGCCCCGCGCCCACCACCGGCGAGGGGCTTCCTTGGTTGCCTGTCTGCGAGCAACAGTAAGCCACGCATGCGCGGGCCGGCGTTGAGGCGTCACAGCAACGCCGTTCTTCGCCGAGCACATGAGCCGGCGGGCTCGGCCAGCCGTTGAGGTTGTCCCCGCCGACCTTCCACCAGCCGTAGTAGTTCTCCGCACCGGTGTTGGCGTTTCATGCCCACCGCCTGGCCGTCGCCGTAGAGCGCCAGGCCGGCCGAGCCCAGCGTCGCCGCCAGGTGGTGCCACAGCCCGTCGTTGTGGGCCCGCGGCGAGGTCACGGTGACCACCCGGCTCGGGTAGACGCCGAAGACCAGCCAACCGCCACCGGTCAGGTAGACGTGCCGGTAGTAGTGCGAGCTGCGACGCCGACGCCGTCCAGAGTGACGGCGGGCCGGACACGCAGTAGCGCCGGCTCGGGGAGAGAACCACCCGGATGGCCTATCCAGGCCACCCGCGGGCCCGCTCGAAGGTGCCGCTAAGGGTTTCGGCCCGGTCAGCCGAAGTGGTGCGCATGAGCTCCTACCAGACGACGGCGACGCCGGCGCCGACCGGCCAAGAGGTGCGCGCGACGACGTGGATGTACGCCGCCATCCTCGCCACGCTGGCGACCTTGTCCATGGCGACACTCGCGGTCTCCCAGCGGCTGGCCGCTGCCGCCCTGCTGCTTGTCGCCGGGGCCGTCGGACTGGTCTTCCTGCCGCTGGTCCGGAGGACGCGCCGGTACGCCGATGCGCTACTCGACGCCCAGATCCAGCTCGAGGGCCACCAGGAACGCGGTTCCGTGGGGATCGACACCCTGGCCGCCGGCCTCCCCACGGTCGACGTCGCGGGGAACCTCAACGTCCTTCGCGACACCGCCGCCCAGCACAGTGCGGCGTCGTCGGCCGGTGACATGCTCCGGGTGACGAACGGGGGCGCGCCGACACCCATCGAGCACGACCAGCCGGAGACGGCATTCGAAGGACAGCGCGATGGCGAGCCGGTCCCCATCCCGGCCGGCCATCCTGTCGACAGCACCTGGTCGGACACGGTCGCGCGCATCACGGAGCTGCAGCGGCCCACGCGGGCGTCCCGCCGGGCCTCGGCTGTCCGTACCGGCCACTGAGGCGGCTACCCGTTCAGCCTTCGTCCCCGTCGTCCCCGTCTTCCCAGACCTCGTTGCGATCCTCGACCCGCTGCCGCCAGTTGCGGGCCTCCTCGGCCGAGGCGTAGGGGCCCATCCTCCGGTTGTTGGCACATCCGTCCGCAGGCTCGACAGCCGAGTGCCTGAGGCACCAGTACCACTCGCCGGAGTCCTCGGCTGGCATGGCCACCTCCAACGCTCGTCCCAGCGAACTTCATGGGGGAAGATCGCTCAACCATAGGGCTCGGCATCCCGACGGTTACAGCGGGTACAGAGACTCGCGAGCTACCGGTCGCGCCGCCGCGGCCGGCCCAACAGGAGGTTCCATCATGGGCATCGGCGTCAGCATTTTCCTGATCGCTGTGGGCGCGATCCTCGCGTTCGCGGTGAACGCCACCCTCAGCGGTGTCAGCGTCCAGACGATCGGCTACATCCTCATGATCGTGGGCCTGATCGGGCTGCTGACCTCCCTGTTCATCTTCGGCCCTCGCCGCCGGTCGACCGCGGTTGTCGAGGAGGAGCGGGTCGTCCGAGACCGCGACGTCTACTGACCTGACCCGCGCGGCTCACGACCGCGAGGCGACCAGCTTCCGCGTGAGCGGCCTCAGGCCCACGCCAGGAACCGCGCCGGCTCAGCGAGCAGCGCACCGAGATCGGCCAGGAACTGGGAGCCGAGCGCGCCGTCGACGACTCGGTGATCGAATGAGAGGCCCAGGGTCGTCACCTGCCGTACGGCCAGCTCCCCCTCGTGGACCCAGGGTGTCGGCCGGACGACGCCGAAGGCGAGGATGGCCGACTCGCCGGGATTGAGGATCGGCGTGCCGGTGTCGACCCCGAAGACGCCGACGTTGGTGATGGTGATCGTGCCGCCGCTCATGGCCGCTGGCGACGTGCGCCCGGATCGAGCCACCTCGGAGAGCGAATGCAGCTCCCGAGCGAGCTCGACCAGGCTCAGCCGGCCGGCGTCCTTGATGTTGGGGACGATCAGCCCGCGTGGGGTGGCGGCGGCGATCCCCAGGTTGACGTAGTCCTTGACCACGATTTCCTGGGCGGACTCATCCCAACTCGAATTGATCATGGGGTGCCGCCGGACGGCGACAAGCAACCCCTTGGCCACGACCAGCAGCGGCGAGACCTTCACGCCCGCGAAGTCGGGCAGGGTCTTGAGCCGGCTCACCAGCTCCATGGTCGGTGTCACGTCGGCAGTGAGGAACTCGGTGACGTGCGGTGCGGTGAACGCGCTCGACACCATGGCGGCGGCGGTCATCTTGCGCACGCCCTTGACCGGGATGCGCTGCTCTCGGCCGGCCGGGTCGAACGCCGGCGCGTCGGCAACGTGTGCCCGCAGCGGCATCGGCGCGGGTTCGACTTCCGACTGGTACGACGGCTCGACCGCGGCCGTGCCGGTGGCCCCCTCCACGTCCGACCGGGTGATGGTGCCGTTCGGGCCGGTGCCGGCGATACCGGTGAGGTCGACGCCGAGGTCGCGGGCCAGCTTGCGCACGGGCGGCTTGGCGAGCACCGCGACGACGCCGGTGGGCGGGGCGGCCGGCGGCGGTGTGACCATCGCCGGCTCGGGCGGCAGGGGCGACGGCAGGAGCGGCGAGGGAGCCGACTGCTGCGGGCCTCCCGGCGACGCGCCTTCGTCACTCTTGCGCGGCCGCCGCTTGGCGGCCGCCGACTTGGGCCCGTAGCCCACGAGCACCGACGTACGGCCGCCCGGGGCCGGTCCGCCGATGAGCCCGGGTTCGACGGCTGCGTCGTCCGGGGGGTTCTCTACCAGGGACGCCGGCATCAGCTCCGACTCGACGGGCGTCTGGGCGCCCGCCTGCGCCGCCGCGGTCGCGGACTCCGCCGGGTTGGCGGCGGCCCCGGCGGCCTGTGCCTCGGCGGCGCGCTGGGCCCCCGCCTGCGCAGTGGCTCCGGGTTCGGTGTCGAAGGTGATGATCGGGACGCCGACATCGACCGTCTCGCCCTCGCCGTGGTGCAGCTCGGTCACGAGCCCGGCGTACGGCGAGGGCACCTCGACGGCGGCCTTGGCGGTTTCCACCTCGACGATCGGCTGGTTGAGCTTCACCTCGTCGCCCGGGGCGACCAGCCACTTGAGGATCTCGCCCTCGGTGAGGCCCTCGCCGAGGTCGGGGAGCCGGAACTGCTTGAGGTTGGCCACGCGGCTCTCCTAGAAGCTCTGCACGCGGTCGACGGTGGCGAGGATCCGGTCGAGGTCCGGCAGGTACTCCTCCTCGACCCGCGACGGCGGGTACGGCGTGTCGAAGCCGGTCACCCGCAGCACCGGCGCCTCGAGCGAGTAGAACGCCGCCTCGGTCACCCGAGCGGCCACCTCCGCCCCGAGGCCGACGTTGGACGGCGCCTCGTGGACGACGACGCACCGGCCGGTACGGCGTACCGACTCGATCACCGGGCCCATGTCCAGCGGCGAGAGCGTGCGCAGGTCGATGACCTCGAGGCTGCGGCCCTCCTCCGCGGCGGCGGTCGCGGCGTCCATCGCGGTCTTGACCATCGGCCCGTAGGCCACGACGGTGACGTCGTCGCCGCGCCGGACCACCCGAGACGCGTAGAGCGGGTCGGGGGAGATCGACTCGTCGAGCTCCGCCTTCTCCCAGTAGCGGCGCTTGGGCTCGAAGAAGATGATCGGGTCGTCGGCGGCGATCGACTGCTGGATCATGAAGTAGGCGTCGATCGGGTTCGAGCACGTGACGACCTTGAGCCCGGCGGTGTGGGCGAAGTAGGCCTCCGGCGACTCGCTGTGGTGCTCGACCGCGCCGATGCCGCCGCCGTAGGGGATCCGGACGGTGACCGCCAGCTTGGCCCGGCCCTCGGAGCGGTAGTGCAGCTTGGCGAGCTGGCTCACCAGCTGGTCGAAGCCCGGGTAGACGAAGCCGTCGAACTGGATCTCGCAAACCGGCCGGTAGCCGCGCAGCGCCAGACCGATCGCCGTACCGATGATGCCCGACTCGGCCAGCGGGGTGTCGATCACCCGGTCCTCGCCGAAGTCCTTCTGCAGCCCGTCGGTGACTCGGAAGACGCCACCGAGCTTGCCGACGTCCTCGCCAAGGATCAGCACCTTCGGGTCGGCGTCCATCGCCTTGCGCAAGCCCAGGTTGACCGCCTTGGCGAGCGTGGTCGCGGCCATGGTGTCAGTGCCCCCGGGAGTGGGCGGAGTCGGCGAAGGAGGACAGGTACGCCGTGAAGTCCTCGCGCTGCTGTGCCACCAGCGGGGGCTCCTCGGCGTACACGTGCTCGAAGATCTTCATCGGGTGGGGGTCGGGCATCGACAGGCAGCCCTCGCGGACGTGCGCCGCGATCTGGTCGGCGTCGGCCTCGACCGACTCGAAGAAGGCGGAGTCGGCGATCTTCGCGGAAAAGAGGAAGGTCTTCATCCGCTCGACCGGGTCCTTGAGCTTCCAGGCGTCGAGGTCGGCGGAGATCCGGTAGCGGGTCGGGTCGTCGGAGGTGGTGTGCGCGCCCATCCGGTAGGTGAACGCCTCGATGAGGCTGGGGCCCGAGCCCTCTCGCGCCCGGGCCAGCGCGTCCCTGGTGACCGCAAGAACGGCAAGCACGTCGTTCCCGTCGACCCGTACGCCGGGAAAGCCGAAGCCGCGGGCCCGTTGGTAGAGCGGGATCCGGGTCTGGCGCTCGAGCGGCACCGAGATCGCCCACTGGTTGTTCTGGCAGAAGAAGACCACGGGCGCGTTGAACGCGGCGGCGAAGATGAACGCCTCGTTGGTGTCGCCCTGGCTCGACGCGCCGTCGCCGAAATAGGCGATCACGGCGTTCTCGGCACCGTCGCGCTGCATTCCCATCGCGTAGCCGGTGGCGTGCAGCGCCTGGCTGCCGATCACGATGGTGTAGAGGCCGAAGCCGGACTCCTCGGGGTCCCAGCCGCCGTGGCTGACCCCCCGGAACAGGCCGAGCAGCTTGAGCGGGTCGACGCCGCGGCAGTAGGCGACGCCGAGCTCGCGGTAGGTCGGGAAGGCGTAGTCGTCCTTCGCCATGGCCCGGCCGGATCCGACCTGGGCGGCCTCCTGACCGAGCAGGCTGGCCCAGATGCCCAGCTGGCCCTGGCGCTGCAGCGCGGTGGCCTCGATGTCCACCCGCCGTACCAGCACGAGATCGCGGTAGAGGCCGCGGTACTCATCGTCGGAGAGGTCGAGGGAGTAGTCCGGGTGCTCGACCCGCTCGCCGGCCGGCGTGAGCAGCTGGACGAGCTCGGGTCCTCCGTCGGCGGCCGACCGCTCCGCGACCGGACTGCCGTTGGGCATCGGTTCTCTCCTCGCACCCGCCTACGCCGACCCGGCGCCGTACCGGGCCACGCTCCTGGTCTCCTAAGGATGGCAGACCGCCGGGTCGCCGGACCTGGGGCCGACCGATGTTGTGCCGATTGTTGGCGTCCTGACCGGACGAAACGGCACAACATCCGTGGTGGGCCAAGATGGGCGGTGCCGACGAGAGGAGATTCGCATGACTGACGCGCGGTTCTCGCCGCGGGGGATGCTCCTCGACGGCGAGTGGGTCGGTCGCGGCGAGCACGGGACGACCGAGGTGCGCTCGCCCTACGACGGGTCGCTGGTCGCCACCGTGCCCTCGGCCGGTCGCGCCGACGTGGAGCGGGCAATCGCCGCGGCGAACCAGGCCCTGAAGGGGGGCACCGTCCCGCGGCCGGACCGGATCGCGCTGCTGGAGGCAGCGGCCCGCGGGCTGGCGGAGCGCAACGAGGAGTTCGCCACCGCGATCGCCGCAGAGGCGGCCAAGCCGATCTCGACCGCGAGGATCGAGGCCGCCCGGGCCGCCGACACCTTCGCCTTCGCGGCGGCGGAGTGCCGGACGTACGCCGGCGAGATGGTGCCGATGGACGCCACCGCCGGCGGTCAGGGCAAGACCGGCTACGTCCTGCGGGTGCCCATCGGCGTCGTCGGTGCGATCTCGCCGTTCAACTTCCCCCTGAACCTGGTCGCCCACAAGGTGGCACCGGCGCTGGCGGCCGGCTGCCCGGTGGTGGCCAAGCCGGCCTCGCAGACTCCGGTGTCCGCGCTGCTGCTGGCCGACCTGCTCGTCGATCTCGGCCTGCCGCCCGGCTGGCTCAACGTGGTGCCCGGCGGTGGTGCGACCGTTGGCGACCCGATGGTGGAAAGCCCGGATCTCGCCTACATCTCCTTCACCGGTTCCGCCGAGGTGGGCTGGGGGATCGCCTCGAGGGCGCCGAGGAAGAAGGTGCGCCTGGAGCTGGGGTCGAACTCGCCGCTCGTCGTCGACGCCGACGGGGACTGGGAGACCGCCGCGCGCAAGACCGCGGTCGCCGGTTTCAGCCACGCCGGCCAGTCGTGCATCTCGACCCAGCGGGTGTTCGTGCACGACGACATCGCCGACGACTACCTCGATGCACTGCTGCCACGGGTGGAGGCGCTCGTCGTCGGCGACCCGCTCGAGGACGCCACCGAGGTCTCGGCGCTGATCAGCGAGGGTGACACCGAGCGGGTGGCCGGCTGGCTGGCCGAGGCGGCGGCGGCCGGCGCGAAGGTGCTCACCGGCGGCGACCGGGAAGGTCGCTGCCTGCGGCCGGCCGTGGTCGCCGAAGTGACCCGGGACATGAAGCTGCAGTGCGAGGAGATCTTCGGCCCGGTCGTCACGGTGACCCGGTTCCGCGACTTCGACGAGGCGCTGGCGATGGCCAACGACTCCAAGTTCGGCCTGCAGGCCGGCGTCTACACGCGTGACATCGGCAAGGCGCTGAAAGCGGCTGCCACCCTCGAGTACGGCGGCGTACTGATCAACGAGGTGCCGACCACGCGGGTCGACCAGCAGCCTTACGGCGGCGTTAAGGACTCCGGCAACACCCGGGAGGGGCCGGCGTACGCGATCGAGGAGATGACCGAGATCCGCCTGGTCACACTGCAGGCTGGAGCCCGATGAAGAGTGCTCCGGGAATGATCGCTGCCGCCATCGTCGGCGGCGTCGGGTACCGGCTGCTGGTGAGCGGCGCGCTCACCGTGGACACGGGCTGGGGCCGGTCGACGCGTCCGCTCGGTCCTTTCGACATTGATATCGCCGCGCCGCCGGAGGTCGTCTTCGACGTCATCGCCGGCCCATACCTCGGCCGTACGCCGCGCGCGATGGCGGCCAAGCTCGAGGTGATCGAGCGCGGGACGGACCTGGTACTGGCCGCCCATCGCACACCGGTCCGGCGCGGGCTGGTCGCGACGACGCTGGAGACGGTGCGGTTCTCGCGCCCGGACCGCGTCGACTTCCGACTGGTGCGCGGTCCCGTTCCTTGCGTCGTCGAGCACTTCCTGCTCCACCGTCGCCATGGCGGGACCAGCCTGGAGTACGGCGGCGAGCTCGGCGCCGACTTCTGGGGTGCCGGCCGGTGGTGGGGTGAGCAGGTGGCGCGCAAGTGGGAGTCGACGGTGCGCGAGTCGTTCTCCGCCATCCGGGCGGAGGCGGAACGCCGGCAGAGCCGGTAGGCCTTGCGCAGCCCGGGCGTAGCTAGAACCTGCCCAGCCCCACCGGCCGCACGATCCACAGTCCGCTGGTGATGTCACTGGCCAGGATCACGTCGTGACGCGCGTCCGGGTAGACGCCCCACACGAGCGGTGGCGCGAAACGGGTCGAGGGCGGCACGAACTGACCCCTCAGGTACGACGCCCCACTGTCGGCCATCGTCCACCAGACGACCCCGTCGGAGTACCAGGAGGAGAAGAACTGCCGGTCGCGCACCACCTCGGTGTTGTGCACGGTGAAGGCACCGTCGGTGCGGGTCGAGTGCGTGTTCGGCGTGGCGAACGAGCCGAGGAACCGGGGTCGGGCCGGGTGGGTGTTGTCGTAGACGTGGGCCTCGCCGTAGCCGTCGAACCGCGCGCAGGAGGGCCCATCGGACGGGGAGAAGTCCTCGGGGTTTATGACCAGCCACTTCCCGCCGTTCGCGAGGGTCATCGAGTGGTTGTCGCCGTCTTCGTCGGGAGGGGCGATCTTGACCGTGGCTACGCGCCGGGGCCGCGCCGGGTCGTCCAGGTCCAGTCGGACCGTTCCGGCGTCCCAGTAGGAGAGGTACGCCGTCCGGCCTTGCCCCGTGAACCGCACGCTGTGGTCGAACTTGGCCTTGAAGCAGCCGACTCCGGTGAGCGGGTCGACGGGGAGTGAAAAGGTGGACACCTGCCTGGGCTTGCGCGGGTCGGTGACGTCGACGAAGTGAACTCCGGGCGAGTTCCCGAACGCCTGGTCAACGAAGTTGCGGGCGCAGCCGGCCAGCACGCGGCCGCCGGCCTGCTGCACCAGGTCGATCTCGTGGCAGCCGATGACCGGGTTGCGTTCGGGGCCGCGGGGGAGCTTCCACGCCGCGAGGAAGACCGGGCGGACCGGGCGGGTGACGTCGAAGAACTCGATGCCGGTGTAGCTGGCCCGGTTTCCCCGGTCGAGGGCATCGAAGCACTGCTGTATGCCGACGGCCGCCAGGTCGCCCGTGAAGGCTCCGGTCGCAACGTGGTGCACGACCACGTCTTCGGCACGGCTGTACGTCGGGTTGCGCAGCGAGCTGACCACCCGCGGGGAGCTGGGGTCGGCGATGCTGACCACCTTCACCCCGGCACCGCCGCGCCCGTGATCCCCACACCGGGTTCCCACGTAGGCGTAGTCCCCGTGCCCCCAGACGTCGCCGTAGTCGTGCAGGTCTCCCAAGCCGTTGTGGCCGACCAGCTGGAAGCGGTCGAGCTTGATGGCACTGGCGGCGGCGGGGGGCCGCAGGGCGCGCAGGTCGTCGCCGGACCGACCGTGGGCGCCAGCCGTGGGGGCTAGTCCCGGCAGAACCAAGGCGACAACCGGAGCGAGCGCGGCTGCAACGGCCAGCCGGCGGCGAACCGATCTCATCAGGCCTCCTACGTCGACTGACGCGGTCAAACGGGTCATGGCCAGCCCTGGTATAGGCAGGGCGCAGAAGGATGTCAAGCGGTATTGCGGCGGTCCTTCAGGTTCCCCTCATCAGGAAGGTGTTCTGCTCCTGGGAGCCGGACCGCACGGGTCCGGAAACCGGAGGTGGCACATGAACCGACGTCTCGGCCGATGGGCCGAAGTGGGCGTCCTGGCGGTCCTCGCCGCAGGCCTCGTCCCTCCCTCGGCAGCCGGAGCGACGAACTCCTGCCCGTTGCCGAAGTTCGGCCCCGGCGGCAGCTACCACCCGCAGATCCGTCCGGCGAGCTTTCGCCCGCACGTCGACAACCCGTACTTTCCGCTGAAGGTCGGCAGGACGCTCGTCTACACCGGCACCAAGGACGGAAAGAGGGCGCTGAACATCGTCTTCACCAGCTCGCGGACCCGGGTCGTGGACGATGTGACCACCCGGGTGGTGGAGGACCGGCTGTATCTGGACAACGTGCTGGAGGAGCGTACGAGCGACTACTACGCGCAGGACCGCTGCGGCAACGTCTGGTACTTCGGTGAGGACACCGCGACCCTCGACCGGCACGGGAACGTCATCAGCACCGAGGGGTCCTTCCACGCCGGGGTCCGGGGCGCCGAAGCCGGCGTCTACATGCAGGCGCACCCGCAGGTCGGGCGGAAGTTCCGCCAGGAGTGGTTGCGGGGAGACGCCGAGGACGTGTTCAAGGTCGTCGACCTGTCCGCGTCGGTGACGGTGCCCTACGGCACCTTCCGGAACGCGCTGCGGACCGCGGAGACCACCGCTCTCGAGCCAGGCGTGCTCGACAACAAGTACTTCGTCAAGGGGATCGGTCAGGTGGAGGAGCTATCGGTTCAGGGCCTACGAGAGCGGCTCGAGCTCGTCGAGATCATCTCCTGACTTCACTCCCCGTCGCGGAGCTCCTGATGCCCGGATCGAGAGAGGGGACCGGCCGTGCGGATGTTGGTCGTAGAGGACGAGCCGGGGATGGCCTCGGTGCTCCGTCGCGGTCTGAGCGAAAGCGGGTTCGCCGTTGACGTGGCGGCGGATGGCGAGGACGGACTGTGGATGGCCACCGAGAACGACTACGACGTCGCCGTGGTCGACCTGATGCTGCCGGGGATGGACGGCCTGACCCTGTTGCGACGGTTGCGGCAGAAGGAGCGATGGACGCCGGTCCTGCTCCTGACCGCTCTGGACGGGGTGGCGGACCGGGTGCTCGGTCTCGACCTCGGAGCCGATGACTACCTGACCAAGCCGTTCGCGTTCTCCGAGCTGCTCGCCCGGCTCCGGGCGCTCCTGCGTCGGGGAGCCAGGGAGCGGCCGGCCACCCTCGTCGTAGGCGACCTCACCCTCGACCCGGCAGCTCGGGAGGTTTGCCGAGCCGGCCGGGTCATCGCCCTTACTCCCAAGGAGTTCGCCCTGCTGGAGTGCCTGATGCGTTATCCGGGACAGGTGGTCTCCAAGGCGCAACTGATCGAGAACGGGTGGGACTACGGGTTCGAATCCGACTCCAACGTGGTGGAGGTCTACGTCGGGCAGGTACGGCGCAAGGTCGACCGTCCGTTCTCCCGGCGTACGTTGGAGACCGTCCGCGGGGCCGGCTACCGGGTGCGGGACGACGGTGCAGCAGGCTGACCCGGCAACCCACCTGCGCGTGTCGCTGCGGGTCCGCCTCACGGTCGCCTTCGCCGTTGCCATGCTGATCGTTCTGCTCAGCCTCGGCGCGTTCGTCTACCTCCGGCTGCAGAAGCAGCTGCTCTACGGCATAGACCGCAACCTGCGCTCGGCCGCCCAGGTGTTCTCCCCCACCGTTGCCGCCAGCCGGTTGGACGCCGCGACCGACGGGCGGTTGCTCGTCGACCCGGACGAAGCCTTCGCGCAGGTGCTCGACCGTTCCGGCCGGATCCTCGACAGCAGGGCCGCGGTGCGCGGGGCACCTCTGTTGCCGGCCGACATCGTGCATTCGGTCACCGAACCGACGCTCCTGACCCGCCCGGTGGATGCCATCGGTGAGCCGGCGCGGCTGCTGGCCGTGCCGACAACGGTCGCCGGACGACCAGCGGTCGTGGTCCTGGGCGAGACCCTCGGCGACCGGGCCGACGCACTGCACCAGTTCCTCGTTCTCTACGCGATCGCCGGCCCGGCAGCGCTGCTCGTGGCCTCCGGTGGCGGATGGCTGCTGGCCGGAGCGGCGCTGCGGCCCGTGGAGCGCATCCGGCGGCGGGCAGAGAGCATCTCCCACGCCGACGCCCATGCCCGACTGCCGGTGCCGGGCACGGGCGACGAGCTGAGCCGGCTGCCGCAACGCTCAACGACCTGCTGGCGCGCATGCATGCGGCGCTCGAGCGTGAGCACCGCTTCGTCGACTACGCGAGCCACGAGCTGCGGACGCCACTCGCCATCCTCAAGGCCGAGCTGGACCTGGCGGCGAGCCGGCCCCGCAGCATCGAGGAGCTCACCGCCACCCTTCAGGCTGCTGCCCGGGAGACCGACCGACTGGTGGACCTCGCCCGCGACCTGCTCGTGCTGTCCAGGGTTCGGGGGGGGCAGCTGCCGCTTTCGAGGACCGAGGTGGACCTGCGTCAGCTTCTGGAAGAAGCCGTTGCGCCGCTGCGCAACCGGGCGCAGGAGGAGGGCGTCGGAATCGACGTCATTGCCGAGGACTCGACGGTCCGGTGCGACCCGGTCCGCGTACGGCAGGCCGTTCACAACCTGGTCGAGAACGCGCTGGAGCATGGTCGCGGGCGAGTCGTCGTCTCAGCTGAGCGCATGGCCGGTCGGCTGTCCATCCTCGTGGCCGACCGGGGCCCCGGCTTCCCCGCGGGATCGCTGGACACGGTCTTCGAGCCCTTCACCCGTTGGCGGCCGGCGCCGGCTGAACCAGCCCACCCGGCCGTGGCTTCGCCGGGTAGCGGGCTGGGGCTGGCCATCGTCCGGGCGGTCGCCGAGGCGCACGGCGGGATCGCCCAAGCCGGCAACGATCCTGCGGGTGGCGCGTGGGTGCGGATCGAGCTCGAGACCGGCGACGTCGCGACCACTGCTCAAGTCACAGGCCGTAGGTCTCCAGGAGCCGGAGCCAGACCTCGCTGACGGTCGGGAACGACGGCACCGCATGCCAGAGGCGGTCCAGCGGCACCTCGCCGACGATCGCGATCGTCGCTGCATGCACCAGCTCGGCGGTGTCCTGACCGACGAACGTGGCCCCGATCACAACCCGTCGGCCCTCGTCGATGACCAGCTGAGCCCGGCCGGCGTACCCGTCGGCGAGCAGGCTGGCGCCCGACACCGAGCCGATGTCGTACTCCACCACCCGCACGTCCAGACCGGCCTTGCGCGCCTCATCCTCGGTCCGGCCGACGGCGCAGACCTGGGGGTCGGTGAAGACCACCTGCGGTACGGCGAGGTCGTCGGCGAGGTCGTGGAAGCGGGTCGCCGCGGTGTCCTGGCCGGCCGCCCGCGCCGCGATGACGTCGCCGGCGATCCGGGCCTGGTACTTGCCCATGTGGGTGAGCAGGCTGCGGCCGTTGGCGTCGCCGACGGCGTACAGCCAGCCGGCCGGTACGCCGGTCGCCCGCAGCGTGTCGTCGACCTCGACGTAGCGGCCCGGCTCGAGACCGACGGTCTCCAGCCCCAGGTCCGCGGTGCCGGGCCGGCGCCCGAGGGCGGCTAGCAGCTCGTCGCCGGTGACGGTCGTCCCGTCGGAGAGCGTGACGGTGACCTCGCCGCCGGGCTCCGGCCGGTCGACCGCGGTGGCCGTGACTGCGGTGCGCACGTCGATGCCGGCTGCGGTCATCGCCTCGGTGAGCGCTCGGCTGGCGAAGTCGGGGTAGCGCGCCAGCAGCCGCTCCCCACGCTCGACCACGGTGACCGACTCCGAGCCCAGCCCACGGAACGCCTGCGCCATCTCGACCGCGACCACCCCGCCGCCCAGGATCAGCAGCCGGCGCGGGACCGTGTCGGCCGTCGTCGCCTCTCGGTTGGTCCATGGCGCGGCCTCGCCCAAGCCGGGAATCGGCGGCAGCGAGGGCGTCGTCCCGGTGGCCAGCACGACGGCCTGCTGGGCGAGGAGCTCCGTCGTACCGCCGCCGGCCAGCTCCACGGTCACCGACCGCTCGCCAGTCAGCCGGCCGTGCCCGCGCACGAGATCTGCCGGTACGCCGGTCAGCCAGCTCACCTGGCCCTCATCGTCGCCGCGGCCGGTGAAGTAGTCCCGCCGCTTGAGCACCGCCGCGGCGTCGACCGGGCCGCTCACCGCCTCGGCGGCACCGGGCAGCCGGCGGGCCGCCGCGACCAGCTCCACCGGTCGCAGCAGCACCTTGCTCGGGATGCAGGCGAAGTAGGAGCACTCGCCGCCGAGCAACCGCTCCTCGACCACGACGGCGGACAGCCCGCCCCGCACCGCCCGGTCGGCCGCGTTCTCCCCAGCCGGCCCGCCGCCGATCACCACCACGTCGTAGCGCTCTGCCATGCCTCCCCCTCCGGGTCCTGCAGGGACTTTCCCATGGAGCCCGACGGTTGGGGCGGGCACCATTCCTTACGGCTGGGGGACGGCATGGCGCAACCGAGCGGACTCCGGTACGGCTCGCCGGCGGGGCGCTGGGTGCTCCTCGCGACGGTCCTCGGGTCCGGTGTCGCGTTCCTGGACGGGACGATCGTCAACGTCGCGCTGCCCACGATCGGCCGGGAGCTCTCGGCCGGCTTCAGCGCCCTGCAGTGGGTGCTGGACGGCTACCTGCTCACGCTCGGCGCGCTGGTCCTCGTGGGCGGGGCACTCGGGGACCTCTACGGCCGGCGGCGGGTCTTCGTCCTGGGGCTGGTCAGCTTCGGGGTGGCGTCGGTCGGGTGCGGCCTCGCGCCGTCCGCCGGCGTGCTGATCGCGGCTCGGTCGGTCCAGGGCGCCGCGGCCGCGCTGCTCGTCCCCGGCAGCCTGGCGATCCTGTCCTCGGCGTACGCGCCGGAGGACCGAGGCCGGGCCATCGGCGCGTGGTCCGGGCTCGCCGGCATCGCCGGTGCGGCCGGCCCGTTCCTCGGCGGTTATCTGGTCGACGCGGAGAGCTGGCGCTGGGCGTTCCTCATCAACGTGCCGCTCATCGCCGTCGCCGTTGCCGTGGCGGTGCGGCATGTGCCCGAGTCGCACGACCCCGGGTACGACGGCATGCCGGCGCTCGAGCGGCTCGACCTGCCCGGCGCCCTGACGGCGGCGGTCGGGCTCGGGCTGCTCGTCTACCCGCTGATCGAGGCGCGGCGCCTCAGCGGCGCGGCGATGACCATGCTGCTGGCGGCAGGCGTGGCCTGCCTCGCCGGCTTCGTGCTGATCGAGGCGCGGCGCCGGCATCCGATGCTGCCGCTCTCGCTGTTCCGGTCGCGCGCGTTCACGGTGGCGAACGCGATCACCTTCGTGGTGTACGGCGCGCTCGGTGGAGCGCTGTTCCTGGTGGCGATCCAGCTGCAGACCGCGTTGGGCTACTCCGCGCTGGAGGCCGGTGCCGCGACGATCCCCATCACGATCCTGCTGCTGGCGTTCTCTGCCCGGGTGGGCGGGCTGATGGAGCGGATCGGGGCCCGGCCGCTGCTCACCGCCGGGCCGCTGCTGGCCGCGGCCGGTCTCGCGTTGATGGTGCGCATCGAGCCGGGTGCGGGCTACGTCGCCGGGGTGCTCCCCGGCGTACTGGTCTTCGGCCTCGGCCTGACGCTCGTCGTCGCGCCGATCACCTCGACGGCGCTCGGCGCCGTGGACTCGACCCGCTCGGGGGTGGCCTCGGGGGTCAACAACGCGGTGGCCCGGGTGGCCGGGCTGCTCGCCGTGGCACTGCTGCCGCTCGCGGCGGGGCTGAGGGACTACGAGTCCGCGGCGTTCACCGACGGTGTCCATCGCGCCTTGCTGATCGCCGCCGCACTGTGCGCCGCCGGTGGCCTGCTCGCCCTCGCCGGCCTGCCGTCGGCTCACCGAAGTGCCCCGTGCGGCACCGTCAGCGGGGTGCACGCGCCGGATAGCGTCCGGGTGTGACCTCGTTCCCGCTTCGCATCGGCCGGGTGGGGATCTGGACCGGGCAGCTGGACTTCTGCCCGGCGGCCGGCGTACGGGCTGCCGCCGCCGAGGTGGAGGAGCTCGGGTACGGCGCGCTGTGGACCGGTGAGGCGGTCGGTCGTGAGGTGCTGACCGCGGCGTCGTTGCTGCTCGCGGCCACCCGCCGGCTCGTCGTAGCGACCGGGATCGCCAACGTCTGGGCGCGGGACGCGCTCGCGATGGCCGCCGGCCAGTCGGCGCTGGCCGAGGCCTATCCGGACCGGTTCGTCCTCGGGATCGGCGTCAGCCACGCGCCGCTGCTCGCGGTGCGGGAGCAGGGCTATGACAAGCCGCTCGCCTTCCTACGGTCCTATCTCGACGCGATGGACCGCGGCCGGGCGGTCTACCGGGCGGTGCCGCCTCCGGGTCCCGCGCCCACCCTGCTCGCTGCGCTCGGGCCCAAGATGCTCGAGCTGGCGGCCGAACGTGCCGACGGTGCGCACACCTACTTCGTCCCGCCGGAGCACACCGCCATGGCCAGGGAGCGGCTCGGCTCCGGCAAGCTGCTGGCCCCCGAGCAGGTGGCGGTGCTGGAGACGGACGCCACGGTGGCCAGGGAGATCGCCCGCCGACACACCTCGTCCTACCTCCGGCTGGCCAACTACCGCAACAACCTGCGCCGGCTGGGCTTCGATGACGGCGACTTCGCCGGCGGCGGGACCGACCGGCTGGTCGATGCCATCGCGGTGTGGGGCGACGAGAGCGCCGTGCGGCGCCGGGTCCAGGAGCACCTCGACGCCGGCGCCGACCATGTGGCCGTGCAGGTCCTCGACGCGGACCGCCGCGGGCTGCCGCGGGCCCAGTGGCGCCGGCTCGCGCCGGCGCTGCTCGACCTCTGAGCACATCTTCGGGGACCCCTTCGTGCACTCGACCGATGGACGGCGCGGAGCGCCGGACTTTCAACATCGCTCGATCACTCGGCGGTCGGCCGCTCCCAGCCGGTGGTTGATCCGGTCGACGCGCGGTCGTCCGGCTCGGGCTCGGGCTCGGTCTCGACGTGGCGCTCCGGGGCTCGCCAGCCGCTGCGGGCCGTGACCGGGGTCCGCGCCGGCGGCGGCCGCTCCGGCGCGGGCTCGACCGGCGTGGGTACGTGGACGCGGGCACTCGGTCCGGCCTCCACCTGCCCCGCGTCCGCGGGCACGGCGTCCGCGGGTTCGGACTCGGCGTACGCCGGCAGCGCGACCTCCTCCTGCAGCCGGCCGTCGACGAGATGCAGCTCGCGGTCGCAGGCGTCGGCCACCTCCCGGTCGTGGCTGGCCAGCACGACGATCCGGCCACGGCGCGCCTCGTCGAGCAAGAGGGACAGGATCATCGAACGGTTGCCGGCGTCGAGCTCGGCGGTGGGCTCATCGGCCAGGATCACATCCGGCTCGGCGACGAGCGCCCGGGCGACCGCCACCCGCTGCTGCTGACCGCCGGAGAGCTCCTCGACGAGGTGGTCGGCGACCTCGGCCATCCCCACCCGATCGAGCGCCACCCGAGCCCGCTCCATCACCTCGGGCGCAGGGCGCCCGCGGGCCTGCAGCACCAGCTCGACGTTCTCGGCGGCGGTCAGCACCGATACCAGCCCATAGCCCTGCAGGATCAGCCCGAACCGCTGCAGCGTCGCGGAGTCCCCCGGCCGCAGCGAGGCACCGGCGAGCCGGACCTCGCCGGAAGTAGGTCGCTCCAACCCCGCGAGCAGCGCCAACAGGCTGGACTTCCCCGATCCGGACGGCCCCGTCACCGCTATGGCGGAGCCGGCGTGGGCGGTGAGCGACACGTCGGCGAGGATCGCCCGCCCGGCCCGGACATAGCCCACCCCGGTGGCCGTCAGCTCGGCGATCGGCTCGCTCATCCGGTCACCCCCGCCTGCCGTGCCGCGACCTGCACATGCTCGCGGTCGAGGGCGGAGTCGGTGCGGATCCGGCCGTCGCGGAGGCTGACGGTCCGGCCGAGCACTGCTCCCACGTCCGGGTCGTGCGTCACCACGACCAGGGTCGTGCCGAGGTCGGCGTTGGCCGCCTTGAACAGGCCCACGACCTGGTCCCGGTTCGCCACGTCGAGCTGGCTGGTCGGCTCGTCGGCCAGCAGCAGGCCCGGACCGTTGGCCAGGGCGACCGCGAGGGCCAGCCGCTGCTGCTCGCCGCCGGAGAGGAGGCCGGCCCGGGTGCCGGCGACCGGACCGAGGCCGAGACGCTCGAGCAGTTCCAGCGGCGTTCGCGCCGGCGTACGACGTCGTTGCCGGCTGGCCAGCTGGGCGAAGAGCACGTTCTCCACGGCGCTGGCGTAGGGCAGCAGGTTGCGGCCGGGGTTCTGCAGCACCACCGCGACGTCCGACGAGCGCATGCCGAGCAGCTGGCGCTCGGTCATGCCGTGCACGTCGTGGCGGCCGACGAGCACCCGGCCGCCCGTCGGCCGAAGCAGCCCGGCGAGCAGGGTGAGCAGCGTGGACTTGCCGGATCCCGACGGCCCGAGCAACGCCACCGACGCACCGGCCGCGACCTCGAGGTCCACGTCGTCGAGGGCCAGCACGTCGCTGCCCTCGACGTGGTAGGAGTGGGTCACCGACTCACAGCGGACCCGCAGTCCGCTCACGCCTGTACCTCGCGCAGCCGTGCGGGCGAGGCGGAACGCACCAGTAGCAGCGCCGCGAGGGCGCCGGTGGCCGCGACGGCGGCGACCGCACCCAGCAGGAAGCCGCCGACCGCCGCGGGCGACGGCATGTAGTGGAGCGGCGGAACGGCGAGGTCGTCGACGAAGGTGGGCATGGACGGCAGCGCGAGCGCGGCGCCCGCGAGGCCGGCCGCCGTGCCGAGCGCCACCGCGGTCAGCAGCAGCATCAGCTGCTCGCCGACGCAGGCCCGCAGGACCTGCCGGCGCGGTACGCCGACCGCGAGCATCGCCGCCAGCTCGAAGGCCCGACGGCGGCCGCTCAGATAGATCGACACCACGGTGCCGCCGGCGGCCAGCAGCGCGGCAAGCCCGGCGGCGTACAGGAACAGCAGCAGCGCCAGAGCGGGGCCCTGGCGCCCGAGCAGCTCGCGGTGCACCGCGGTCGAGTCGGTGGACAGCACGTCGATGCCCGCCGCCTCGAGACGACCGGTGAAACCGGCGGGTGCGGCCGCGGAGAGCCACACCTGCGGCGTGGACAGGTTCACGTGCGAGCCGAGCATGCGCCGGGCGTACTCGAGGTCGACGAGCGTCCCGTCGGCCCCGGCGCGCGGCAGGACCCGCACCCGACCGGTCACCGTCACCTGCATCTGGTCGCCGTCCAGGCCGGTCACCTCGGTGGTCCCACCGGCCGGCACGGCGCCCAGGGCGCCGGCAGTGATCACCGCAGGGAGCCGCGCCGGAGTATCGCTCGGCGACACCCCGGGGACGTCGCTGCCGTTCGAGGCGTACCGCAGCAGGAGCCCGTCGGCCGCTGCCGCGATGTCGCTCTTCTCGACCGGTGTGCTGCCGGCGTAGGGCTTCCAGCGGCGCAGGTCGGTGAAGCCGGCGGGCACCAGGACCTGGCTGGCGCGCCCGGTCCCGGCGCTCAGACCGGTGAAGACCAGCTCGCCCGCGTGGGGGGTGAAGTCAGCCGGCGCTCCCCGCACCGAGAGGCCGACCAGCCGGCAGCCCTGGCCGCATCGGTCCACGGTCGCAACGTACTGGCGCGGTCCGGGCCGGATGCGACCCATCGAGACGCTCTGGGAGCCGAAGTCCGGCGAGTCCACGTCGACCCACAGCTCCGACCGCGGCGAGCCGGTGAGGGAGCTCGCGGTCACGAACAAGTGCAGCTCGGTGCCCGTCACCAGCACCGGCGGCGAGGTCCGTGGGCGCAACGTGGCGGCCAGATCGGCGAGGGAGCCGGCGCCGAAGTCTGCGCGCCAGGTGGCCACCGCTGGGAGCCGGGAGCTGTCGACCGCCAGCAGCCTTCCGCCCGGCTGGCCGCCGAAGGGCAGCAGCTCCGCGGCCGCCATGGCGGAGCGGCCGGCCGGGTCCAGCCGCCGTACGACGGTCACCAGGTCCGCTCCCGGTCTCGGTTGCACCGAGAGCACGGTGACCGCTCCCACCTCCGTCGCCGCGCGGGCCGCCCGGTTGGCCGAGGCCACCGACCAGGCGGACACCGCGAACGTCGTGAGCCCGAAGGCCACCGCGAGCAGCACCACCACCCGCAGCCCCGCCGGCCGGCGGGCCACCTGGCGCAGGGCCACGAACCGGCCGAGCCGGGGGGAGGCGCGGGTACGCCGAACCGCCGCGGCGGCCACCGCGGGCATCAGCCGTACGCCGGCCAGGGCGGCGGCCAGGGCGACCAGTCCCGGCGCCAGCAGGACCAGGTGGTTGACATGGCCGTCGCGCAGCGCGCCCACGGCCCGGAGCTCGACCAGCCCGAGCAGCGCGATCGCCGCGACACCCACGTCGACGTACGAGCTGGCCCGGCTAGCTGGGTGTTCACCACTGGCACGGCGCCACTGCTCGACGACCGGCCGGGTCAGGGTGCGCCGCGCGGCCAGCGCGGCGGCGAGCAGCCCGCCGGCCAGCGCGGTCAGTGTCACGTACAGCGCAAGGGGGGTGAAGAGCACCGGCGTAGCCGGCAGCAACCGGACCCGGGCCAGCGCCTCCACGGCGAGCCGGGCGACCAGCAGGCCGAGCGGCGCGGCGAGGCAGACCAGCACCACCGGCTCCAGCAGGCCGAAGACCACCGTGCCCCGAGGGGTGAGCCCGCGCAGCTTCGCCAGCGCGATCTCGGGGCCTCGGGCCTCGCCGGCGTCGGCCACCACCAGGTAGAGCACGAACCAGCTGAGCACGAGCAGCTGACCAGCGACGATCAGGACCGAGACTTCCAGCCGGTGCCGGCTGTTGTCCGCGGCCGTGAAGACGTCGGGGATCGCCGTGATCGTGGTGACGGTGTCGCCGACGGCGATCGCGCTCCGGAAGGCGTCCACGGAGCGTCGTACTCCTGGCTCGTCGGCCAGTCGGACGCGTGACACGTCGAGCGGCAGCTGCACCAGAGCGCGTAGTAGCAGGTCCCGGGCGGAGTCGAACGTGCCTTGGCTGGTGAAGATCGCGTCGCTGACGTCGGGCCCGTCGCCGCCAGCGATGTGTGCGTTGAAGAAGTCCTGGCTGAACCAGTACGGGTCGTCACGGTCCTTCGGCTGGTAGAGCCCCACGACCCGGACGGTCAGGGCGCCCCTGCCGCTGCCACGGGCGACGACGGGGAGTCGCGTCCCCAGCGCCCAGGGATGGCTTGCCTGCGAGCGGGCGCTCACCGCGGCCTCTCCCACGCCGGTGGGGCAGCGGCCCTCGACGAACGTCAGGTGGGAGCAGGCCCCCTCGCGGAAGGTCAGCAGCGACGTCGCCTCGTCCTGGCCCCGGGCGTCGAGCACCCTGCCGTCGAACTGCAGCGAGTGGATGCCCGGCGAGTACCTGGGCAGGCGGCCGGCCGCCGCGATCAACCCGTCCAGGTCCGCCAGCGGCCCGGCGTCCGAGACGGCGAGATTGCCCACCTCGATGCCGGTGTCGCGGGTGGGGGCAGCCCGCAGGGTGTCCTGCAGGATCGACTCCCCGCCCGCTCGGGCGTAGAGCGGGCCCACCGCCGCCGCGAGCACCGTGGTGGTCGCGACCAGCAGGATCGCGACCGAGATCCCGCGTCGCCACCACAGGCCGCGCAGCGCGAGCCGGAGGCTAGCCACGGCTGGCGCGAGCGGCAGGCTGCGTACCGGCAGTCGGGGGCAGGCGCAAGCTACCCCCTCGGGCGGCGTCGGATCGGCTGGCGGAAGATCTCGATTCTGCTACGCGCCCGGCCGGGTCGGCGGTGGCCGAGCCCGACTCGTTACAAAACCGTGGTGGCCAGCTATTCGCCGACGCGGCGGAGCTCGACGCCGTTGGGCCGCGGTAGCGCCTGAACCGTGCTTCCCGGCGGCAGCACGCCGCGTACGGCGGGGGGCGGCCGCAGCGAGCCGTCCTCGCCGACGACCACGATGTCGGAGCGGTGTACTCGTCGGTGCGGATGCGGCCGTCGCGCAGGCTGACGGTCCGGTCCAGCGCGGCGCCGACCTCCGGGTCGTGGGTGACCACGACCAGGGTCGTAACGAGGACCGGCCTGGGGAGAGCGCACCTTAACGTCCGATCGGACCGCCGGTGCCGCACCCCGCCGCCGAGCCGGACGGTCGCCGCGACGGTGACGGTCGCGGTGTTCTCACCACGGCCTGCCGCATGCGCTGAGGCGATCTTGCCCTACCAAAGTCGCAGGAACTGTGCTCAGTTCCGTACTGGCTGCGTCTCGAGGTCACCTCATCCCGGCGACATGTCGACGAAGCGCGAGTAATGACCCTGAAAGGCGACGGTAACGGTGCCGGTGGGGCCGTTACGGTGCTTGGCCAGGATCAGGTCGGCCTCGCCGGCACGGGGCGACTCTCGCTCAAAGGCGTCTTCCCGGTAAAGCAGAATAACGGCGTCAGAGTCCTGCTCGATCGAGTTATGGGCGACGATGCCGTCGGCGATGAAGTTGTGCGTGGCCTTGACCGTCGCGTCGTATACCGGCTGGAGGCCCAACGGCTCGATGGCTGCTATCCGGTCCCAAAACAGATCACTGGTGGCCACGTGGCGCAGGATGTCCGAGTGCAGCGCCTCGGCGCAGCGAAGGAGTCGCTGACGTGACGGGCAGGACTTGTAGAGCGTCGAGCCGCAGTAGTGTGTGCCGATGGCGCTCTGAAATTGGCGTTCAGTCATTCCCGCCCGCAGTTGCTCCGACCGGACAAGATTCCACACGTCCAGCGGGAGCGTATCGACGTTCGCGTTCGGCTCTCGGCCCTCGATCTCGCCCAGCAGGCGCCGGACGCGATCGCCACGACGGCCATGGACTCCGATCTGGCCACAGAACGTCCGCATGCTTGGCGAATCCGCAAAGATCAGCTGGTACGCATCGGCGTACCCTCGCTTTTGAACGCGCTTGATTCGGCCGACGATACCGACCCGCGAGAGTAGCTGGGCCACGCCGTCGATCAGCAGTCGACTGGTCGATGCGTAGTAGAGGCGCGGAATGCCGCTCGCGATGGCGGAAGGCTCCGTCACCGATCCGTCGGTGGCCCACAGATGCCGCAGGAAGGTCGCGACCTCGGCGTCGCTGGCGGAGTGCAGCGCATCCGGGAGCCGCTTCTGTCCGCTTCGCAGATCCTCGATGCCTAAGGCGCGGAACCACTCGTGCAAGGGGTTGCCTCGACCGTGCGTGCACTTCCAGGGCGCGGGCAGGTAGGAGTGCCACCCGTTTCCCTGGCGGACCCGCCGTGGGCGAATGCCAAACTCCGCTGTGGCGGCTTGCTCCACGAAGGCTAGGTTTGCCTCGTCATCGGACGTGTAGTGAACTGGCTGTGAACGCAGGACGCAGCCATCACCGATGAGATGCGCCAACAACCCCAGGCGATGCTCCGACCACCCCAGTCCGGCGCCAATGGGCGGAGGCAGACGCCGCGGAATGGCAATGCGGTCGCCCACCCGCAGGTCGTCGAGCGCTTGCCAGCCGGCGAAGTGCAGGAAGCGGTGATTGCCCGACGCCGTCACCTCGCGTCCGGAGGCCAGCCGCAGCCGGTAGGTCTGCTTCACGCCGGAAGGAAACACCGCCGTTATCGGGGCCGGCGTGAGCCGACCGCGTTCGTCGAGGGACCAGACCAGCACGCCGTCGTGGCCGTCCTGCAGCAGCGAGCCGAAGGAGACGGGGGCACCCGTGTCGGCCCGCAGGACGACCGTGTCCTTGGTCAGGCATCCGCTCTCGCGAAGGTCGGAGAGCATTGGCCTCTTGTCGGTCCGCTGCTCGGGCCCGCGGTTGAGCTGGCTGATCCCGACGACGGGAATCTCCAGCTCCTTGGCGAGCAGCTTGAGCGACCGGGAGATCTCGCTGACCTCCTGCTGGCGGGTTTCCACTCGCCGGGTCGACTGCATGAGCTGCATGTAGTCGACGACGACGAGGCGCAGGTCGTGGCGCTGCTTGAGGCGGCGGGCCTTCGCCCGGATCTCCATCATGGTCAGGTTGGGCGAGTCGTCGATGTATAGCGGCTTGTCGGCCACCTCACCGATTCGCCGGGCCAGCCTGGACCAGTCGTCATCGGTCATCCGGCCGGTCCGCATGTGGTGCAGCGGAACACGTGCCTCGGCCGAGAGCAGCCGCATGGTGATCTCACTGCGGCTCATCTCCAACGAGAACACTACGGCGGGTAGATTGTGCACAATTGCCGCGGACCGCGCAAAATCCAGTGCGAGGGTACTTTTGCCAATGGACGGCCGAGCCGCCACGATGATGAGCTGCCCGGGGTGCAGCCCGTTGGTCAGCTCGTCGAGGTCGCGGAAACCGGTGGGTACGCCGGCCATCGCGCCGCCGCGGTTGCCGATGGACTCGATCTCGTCCAGCGCGGGCTGCAGCAGATGCTCGAGGACCAGGTAGTCCTCGCTCGTACGCCGCTCGCTGACCTCGTAGACCGCGGCCTGCGCCCGGTCGACCGCGTCGTCGGCGTCGCCGCCGGCCGCGGCGACGCCGTAACCCAGCTGGACGATGCGGGTGCCGGCCTCGACGAGCCGGCGCAGCATTGCCCGCTCGCGGACGATGGCGGCGTAGTAGCCCGCGTTGGCCGCGGTGGGAACCGCGGAGATCAGCGTGTGCAGGTAGGGGCCGCCGCCGACCTTGCCGATCGTCCCCAGGCGGGTCAGCTCGGCTGACACCGTGACGGCGTCGACCGGCTCGCCCCGGCCGTAGAGGTCGAGGATCGCGTCGTAGACGAGCTGGTGAGTCGGACGGTAGAAGTCGGTGGGGCGCAGCACCTCCACGACGTCGGCGATGGCCTCCTTGCTGAGCAGCATGCCGCCCAGCACGCTCTGCTCGGCCGGGATGTCCTGTGGCGGCGTCCGCTCGAACTCGGGGGCGCTACTCGGACCGTTGGGTCGGACGGCGTCGATCACGCTCACGAGTACTGCCTCCGCCGCCGTTGCGCTCGTCATGGCCTTGGTCTACCGGAGTGGTAGGACAGGTCCGGTCCGACTCAGAGGCTTCATGCACAGCCCCGGGGCAACGTAGGAGTGGCCCCCCGCCCGTTCAACGCCGGCCGGACCGCGGGCTCTGGGCGAGGTGGGGACCGGCCGGCGCGCCGTTGTGCGCAGCCTGTGCACTGCGCTGTGGGTTTCTTGGCCGGTGCGGATGGGTCGTGGCCGCTACCAGTCAGGACCGGCGCCCGGACCTGTGGAGGGAAAACCGCACCCAACAGACAAGAGCCCGGCCGCCGTCAGCGACCGGGCCCTTGGCATGTCACGTCAGGCCGGGACGACCTCGATCGTCAGCACGGCGTCGACCTCGGGGTGCAGCCGCACCGAGACGGTGTGCGGGCCCACGTTCTTGATCGGCGTAGCCAGCTCGAGCCGGCGCTTGTCGAGCGCGGGTCCGCCGGCAGCCCGAACGGCCTCGACCACATCGGCAGCGGTCACCGAGCCGAAGAGCCGGCCGCCCGCTCCGGCGCGGGTGGGCAGCCGGACCTCGAGCGCCCCCAGCTCGCCGGCCACCCGCCGGGCCTCGCCGAGGTCCTGGATGTCGCGGGCCTCCCGGGCACGCCGGATCGATGCCACCTGCTTCTCCGCGCCGCGGGTCGCCCTCATCGCGAGCGCCTGCGGCAGGAGAAAGTTGCGGCCGTAGCCGTCGGCCACCTCGACGACGTCCCCCGGCCCGCCCAGACCCCCGACCTCCTGGGTCAAGATGAGCTTCATCAGCCCCCCTAGCGGGCGGTGCTGGTGTAGGGCAGCAGGGCCATCTCGCGGCTGTTCTTCACGGCCACCGCGACGTCGCGTTGGTGCTGGCTGCAGTTGCCGCTCACCCGCCGGGCACGGATCTTGCCCCGGTCGGAGATGTACTTGCGCAACAGCGCGGTGTCCTTGTAGTCGACGTAGCGGATCTTCTCCTTGCAGAAGGCGCAGACCTTCTTCTTGATCTTACGAGGTGGGGCCTTGGGCATCGAGCACTGCTCCTACCTAGGAGGCTCCGCAGCCGCGGAGGAACGGGGAGGTCGAGGGTTGGAACCTAGAACGGCGGGTCGTCGCTGGTCGCGCCGACCGGTGCCGGCGTCGACCACGGGTCGTCGGCCGGGCTACCACCGAAGCCACCGTTACTGCCGCCACCACCACCGCCGCTGCCGCCGCTGCCGCGCGTGGTCTTGTTCACCTTGGCGGTCGCGTACTTGAGGGAGGGTCCGATCTCGTCGACGTCCACCTCGATCACGGTGCGCTTCTCGCCCTCCTTGGTCTCGAAGGACCGCTGCTTGAGCCGGCCCTGCACGATGACGCGATAGCCGCGCTGCAGCGACTCAGCCGCATTCTCCGCCGCCTGCCGCCAGAGGCTGCACCGCAGGAACAGCGCGTCGCCGTCCTTCCACTCGTTGGTGGACTTGTCGAGAAACCGCGGCGTGGAGGCCACGGTGAAGCTGGCCACCGCAGCGCCGCTGGGGGTGAACCGCAGCTCGGGGTCGCTGGTGAGGTTGCCGACGATCGTGATGGGGGTCTCGCCTGCCATGGCAGGGCTCCTTCTTCTTCCCGGTAGAGGGCGGGGAAGCCTGGTACGCCGGCCGGGCCGGCGCCGAGCTCAACGGATGTCGGGCCGCAGCACCTTGGTCCGCAGCACGGCCTCGTTGAGGTTGAGCTGTCGGTCGAGCTCGCTGACGCTGGCCGGGTTGGCCGTCAGCTCGACCACTGCATAGATGCCTTCGGTTCTCTTGTCGATCTCGTAGGAGAGCCGTCGCCGGCCCCACACGTCCACCTTCTCCACCGACCCGCCGTCGCGGCGGATGACGCCGAGAAACTGGTCGAGGGACGGGGCGACGGTGCGTTCTTCGAGATCGGGCTCGAGGATGACCATCAGCTCGTAGCGACGCACAGGGAACCCACCTCCTCTGGACTGAAGCGGCCACGGTCGGTCCGTGGCAGGAGGGCGCTGCGTTGAAACAGGTGGCCAGGGTAACAGCCGGCTGGCGGTGACCGGCTCCGGAGGTATGAGCTCACCGGGTGACGGTACGACGGGGCGCCGACAGGCTGGGCGGGTTACGCACAGGTGTCGGAGGAGCTGTCGGAACCCGGTCGTAGGCTCCACTCCATGCTCCCCATCGGCGCCCATGTCAGCGACGCTGACCCGCTCGCCGCCGCGGCCGAGCGCGACGCCGATCTGGTGCAGTTCTTCCTCGCCGACCCGCAGGGCTGGACCAAGCCGGCGCCGCGGGACGACGCCGCGCGGCTGCGAGCGGCCGACGTCACCCTCTACGTGCACGCGCCGTACGTGCTCAACGTGGCGACGACCAACAACCGCATCCGGATGCCGAGCCGCAAACTGCTGGCTCAGCACGCGGCGGCAGCAGCCGCCATCGGTGCCCGCGGCCTCATCGTGCACGGCGGCCACGTCGGCGCCGGCGAGGACCCCCAGGTCGGGTTCGACAACTGGCGCAAGACCGTCGAGCGGATGGAGGCACCACTACCCATCCTGATCGAGAACACCGCCGGTGGGGACAACGCGATGGCCCGCCGGCTCGACAACCTGGCCCGGCTGTGGGACGCCGTGGACGGCTACGACGTGGGGTTCTGCCTCGACACCTGCCACGCGCACGCCGGTGGGGAGGAGCTGGTAGACCTCGTCGACCGCGTGTTGGCCATCACCGGCCGCATCGACCTGCTCCACGCCAACGACTCCAAGGACCCCTTCGGCAGCGGGCGCGACCGGCACGACAACCTCGGAGCCGGCGCCATCGACCCGAAGCTGCTCGTAGCGGTGGTCGAGGCAGCAGGTGCGCCGGTCGTCTGTGAGACCCCTGGCGGGGTGGCCGGGCAGGCGGCCGACATCGCCTTCCTGCGCTCCTCGCTGCAGGCCTGACCGGCCCGGGTCGCGGGCGTGCGGGGCCGGCGAAGGGCGTCCGGCGTACGCCGGGAGCTGCTCACCGTCGCTCTTTGCGGCCTGGGGCTGGCGATGGCCATGACCTGGCCGGCCGCTCGGCACCCGGCCAGCACCGTGCCCGAGGACCTGGCCGACCCGCTGCTTCAGGTCTGGATCACGTCCTGGGGCGGGCACGCGCTGCGCAGCCAGCCCCTGCACGTCTTCGACGCCAACGCCTTCTGGCCACTGAAGAACTCCCTGGCCTTCTCCGACTCGCTGCTGGGCTACGCGCCGTTCGCGCTCGTCGGCTCCGGTCCCACCGCGGGCCTGGTCCGCTACAACGTGATCTACGTCTTCATCTTCGCACTGGCCTTCGTCGGCGCCTACGCGCTGGCACGCCAGCTCGGCTGCTCCCCGCTGGCCGCCGCGGTGGCCGGAGCCGCCTTCGCCTACGCCCCGTGGCGGATCGCCCAGTCGGGGCACCTGCACGTCATCTCCACCGGCGGCATCCCGCTGGCGCTGGCGCTGCTCGCCCGCGGCCACGGCTACGCCCGGGCCGGGCCACGGCCATGGCGCGGGCGGCCGGGTTGTGCCGCCGCCGGCTGGGCGGTCGCCGCCTGGCAGCTGACCATCGGCTTCGGCCTCGGGCTGCCGTTCAGCTACCTGCTCGCACTCATGGTGCTGGTGGCGGTCGTCGGCTGGTGCGCAGCGGGGCGGCCCGAGCTCCCGCCGCGGCTGGTCGTGGCCGACGTCGTGGGGATGGCCGGGTTCCTGCTGGTCGGCATCCTGCTGGCGCGCCCCTACCTCGCCGTGGTGGCCGACCACCCCGAGGCGCGACGGAGCATCGCGACGGTGGCGCTGTTCTCACCACCGCTGGGCGGTTTCGTAACGGCTCCCGAACAGGACGCCCTGTGGGGGAGCGCCCAGCGCGAGGCCCGCGCTGGGCTGTCGTTTCCGCCGGAGATGACGCTCGCCCCGGGAGCGGCGGTCACGGTGCTCGCGTTGGTCGGGATGCTGGGCGGCGGGTGGAGCCGGCGCCGGCGCCTGGCCCTGGGCGGCGGCGTCGTCGTCGGCGTGGCCCTGGCCATGGGCACCCGGTTCCCGGGCGGCGGCCGGTTCACCTACCTGGTGCTCTACCACCACGCGCCCGGCTGGGAGGCGCTGCGTACGCCGGGACGGCTGGTCGTCTTCGTCAGCCTGGCGCTCGCGCTGCTCGCCGCGGCCGGCGTACAGGCCCTGGCCGGACGCGGTCGGGCGAGGGTGCTGCTCCCGGCGCTCGCGGTCGCGGCGGTGCTGGCGGAGGGCGTCAGCACCATCCCGCACCCCCGGCCGGAGCCGCTGCCCGCGGCACTGCGCGGCGTCGCCGGGCCGGTTCTCACCCTCCCGAGCGACGGCTTCAACGACGACGCGGCCATGTTCTGGTCGACCGCCGGCTTCCCCGCACTGGTCAACGGCAGCAGCGGCTTCACCCCGGCCGCGCTCGCCGATCTGCGCCAGCGGACGGCCGGCTTCCCCGACGTCGCCTCGGTCGAGCTGCTCCGCCGTCGGGGCGTGCGCACCGTCGTGGTGCTGCGCAACCGGATTCCCGGTACGCCGTGGCAGGCGGCCGCCGACTCGCCCGTGGACGGCCTGCCGCTCACCCGCTCGGAAGTGGACGGAGCAGTCGTCTTCGCGCTCGCATCGCTGCCGGCGCCGCGGTGACCAGTACGCCGCCCGCCGGGTCGTCGTAACCGCTACGGCGTACCACGTCCTCGCCGGGGTGCAGCACCTCGCGCACCACCAGGGCGGCCAGCACGATCAGCGCCAGGTCGCGCAGCAGCACGCCGGTGAGGAACAGCTCGGTCGGGACACCTTGGTTGTCGTTCGGCTTGTCCTGGCCGACGAAGAAGTAGAAGCGCAGGAAGAGCAGGAACAGCTCGCTGACCTGCCACCCGAGGAAAGCCGGCCAGCGCGGCCGGGCCAGGACCGCGAGCGGCAGCAGCCAGATCGAGTACTGCGGCGAGAAGACCTTGTTGGACAGCAGAAAGGCGACCAGCGTGAGGAACGCCAGCTGGGCGAGCCGTGGCCGCACCGGCGCCCGCAGTGCGAGCGCGGCGATACCGGCCAGCCCCAGCAGGAAGCCCGCCGCGGCCAGGGCGTTCAGGACCGTCGGAGCGGCACCGGCGGCGAGCCCGGGATCCAGCGGCCGGCCGCGGACGTGCTGGAGCGCGAACCACAGCGAGTCCCAGTCGGCGGCGCGGGTCCGGTTCAGCGAGTAGAACCGGCCGAACGCGTCCGGATAGGCCCACCAGATCGGCAGGTTCACCGCGAGCCAGGACAGTGCGGCGGCGAGGGCCGTACGCCGGAACTCCGGGAGCCGGCGCATCCGCAGGCAGAGCAGGAACAGCGGGACCAGCAGCAGCACCGGGTAGAGCTTGGTCGCGGTTCCCAAGCCCAGCCACACCCCCGCCCAGCCGGGCCGGCACCGGGCCCACGCCAGCAGCCCGAGGCCGGTCAGCGCCGCGGCGGCAAGATCCCAGTTCGTGTAGGCGTGCAGCACCAGGACCGGCGCCAGCGCCACCATCGCGGCGTCCCAGCGGCGCCGGCGGCCGGCCAGCCCGATCGTGGTGGCGGCCATGACCAGCCCGCAGCCGGCCAGCAGCAGCGCGGTGACGTCGAAGAACCGGCTCGGCCGCTCCTCGCGCGGGAACAGCGCGGCGACCTCTGCGCCTGCCGCCATGAGCCCGCCGATGACCACCGGATACTCGACGGGATGCTCGGCGTAGGGCGTCTTGCCCTCGGCCAGCCCCTCCGCGAAGTAGAGGGCGAAGACGTCCGAGTAGCACATCCGCGTGTACTGGTACTCCGCCCGCCAGGCGTGCGTCCGGCACGGCGCCTTCTGCACCCATCCCAGCGCCAGGGTGAGGCAGCTCAGCCCGAGCAGCACCCAGACCCCGGCTCGGGACCGGCTGGAGCCGGACCGGGCGTGCAACCCGACCGGGCCGCCGATGGCGGTGCTGGCGCCGCGGACAACCGGGTCCTCGTGCGAGGGCGCTACCCCCGGCTCGACCTCGGCGTCCACCGTCGAGCTGCTCACCGGATTCTCGGCGGCGGCGCGCTGGTCGGCGGCGGCGAGGTCGGCGGCGGGGGTGGCGGCGAGGTCGGCGGCGGCGAGCTCGACGGTGCCGGGCTGGACGGGACCGGACTGGGGCTCGGGCGGGGACTGGCCGATACCGGTGGCGTGGGGCTCGGCGCGCTCGGCGTCGGGGAGGGCGGGGCGGAGGGCGGGGCGGAGCTCGGCGCGGCGGTCGGCGCGGGCGAGGGGGGCGGCGGCGCAAGTCCGCCGCTGGTGCTGCCCAGGTAGGAGGGCGCCGGGAGCTCCATGGCTTTCTCGCCGGCCAGGGCGCCATCCATGAACCGCTTCCAGATCTCCGCCGGCAGGGTGCCGCCGTAGATCCCCCCTCGAAAGCCCGGCACGTTGGTCAGCGGTGCGTTGTTCGCGTTGCCGATCCAGACCGCGGCCGAGAGCTGCGGGGTGAAGCCGACGAACCACGCGTCCTTGTTCTCCGACGTCGTGCCCGTCTTGCCGGCCGCCGGGCGGTCGTCGGCGAGCCGGGCTCGCCGGGCCGTCCCCTCCGGTCCCTCGATGACCTGCCGCATGGCGTACGTCGCATCCGCTGCCACCTCGGCCGGGAAGGCGCCGGCGGTCTTCGGCTGAGCTCGGTAGAGCACCCTTCCGTCGCGATCGGTGACGCCCTCCACCAGGAACGGCTCCGCCCGCGTTCCGCGCGCCGCAAAGGTGGCGAATCCCACCGCCTGGTCGATCGGGTGGACGCCGTACACGCCGAGGGTGACGCCGGCCGCTGTGTACCCCTTGGCGTCGGCGAGTCGCACCGAGTCGGGGATCCCCGCGGCGTGCGCCGTGGCCGCCACGGCACTGGGGCCGACGTCGATCGCCAGCGGCACGAAGACGGTGTTGACCGAGCGCTCGAGCGCGGTGACGAGGTCGCAGCGGTAGCACTGCTCGTTGTCGTCGTTGCGTACGCGGTCGTTCTTGCCGTAGTTCTTCACGAACTTCGGCGACCTGCCGTCGTAGACCGTCTTGAGGCTGATGCCCTGGGCCAGCGCGGCGGCCAGGGTGTAGGGCTTGAAGGACGAGCCCGGCAGCCGCTCGATCTGGGTGGCCAGGTTGAGCTGCGCGGTGCGGCTCGCGCCGGTGTAGTCGCGGCCGCCGTACATCGCCCGGATCGCACCGAGGCCGGGCTCCACCGCGACCAGTGAACTCACCGGTCCGGAGACCTTGCCCAGTACCTCGTTCTCGGCGACGACGGCCGCGGCCTGGGCCTTACGGTTGATCGTCGTACGCACGGTCAAGCCGCCAGCGAGGAGCCGGTTCTCGTCGAACCCCCTGGCGGCGAGCTCCTTCCTGACCGCCTCGATGATGTACCCGGTCGGCCCGCCGAGGCTGTTGCGCGGCTTGTCCCGGGCCACCTCGGGATAGCGGAGCGCGCCCGCCTCGCTGCGGGTCAGCCACCGTTCGGTCACCATGCCGTCCAGCACGTAGCGCCACCGGTCGCGGGCCGCGGTGGGATGCATGGTGGGGTCGTAGTACGCCGGGGCCCGGATGAGCGCAGCCAGAACGGCGCCCTGGGAGGCGTTGAGCCGGTCCACGGTGGTGTGGAAGTAGGTCTCCGCCGCGGTCTGGATCCCGTAGGCGCCGCGCCCGAAGTAGATGCTGTTGAGGTAGTCCTCGAGCACGCGGTCCTTGGACCGGCTGTGGTCGAGCTTGACGGCGTAGAAGATCTCTCGGAACTTGCGCGAGAAGGTCTTCGACTGAGTCAGGTAGGCGTTCTTCGCATACTGCTGCGTGATCGTCGAACCGCCCTGCGTCGCACCGCCGCCGCGCAGGTCGACCCAGACGGCGCGGGCGATGCCGCGCGGCGAGATTCCGGGCTCGGAGTAGTAGTGGCGGTCCTCGGCCGCGAGCACCGCGTGGCGTACGTCGGCCGGCACCGTGTCCAGCGCGACCGAGCGGCGGTTCTGCGCGCCCGCGCGCCCCATCTCGCGGCCGTCGGCGTAGGTGATCACCGTCGTCTGGGCGGTGACCACGCTGCCGGGCGCCGGGATGTCGGTGCGCAGGTAGATGACGACGACCAGCAGCACCGTGCCGAGAACCAGCAGCAGGGTGGCGCCGGCGAGGCCGCCGACAACCCGGCGCCGGCGGGCGCGGCGATCTCGCCGGGTGCGCACGGTGGCGGCCGAGACGGCGGACTGGGGTGGCAGGACCTCGGTGCCGTGTCGCCGGGCGGGCCCGCCGCGGTCCGCGTCGCTCACCCGGTCCTTCCGTTCACTCCTCCGCGGCCCGACGGCGCGCTCGGCGCGGACGCTCCCGTGCCGAGCCGAGGACGTACGAGGTCGTCAGATGGTTCCAGCTGCATCCGCGGCACACCTCCACGACATACACCGTGAACTCGGTGTGCTGGCGATCGAGATCGACAAGCTCGTCGCTGGCCTTGACCCGGCCGCTGTACTCGCGCAGCTCGTCGCCATAGACATAGGTGACGTGGGTCAGCTTCTCCTTGCGGCAGACCGGGCAGGGCTTCTCGGTCGGCTCACCGTGGTGCTTGGCCGCCCGCAGCAGGTAGGGGTGGGCGTCGCAGGCGTCGGTGGACGAGGCGCGGCCGGCGAAGAGGTCGGCCAGCATCGCCCGCCTGGCGAGCGAGTAGTCGATGACGGACCGCTGGGACCGCATCGGACAAGGGTACGACGCGCCACCCGGGCGTTGCCGGCCGAACGCCGAGCTCGCCGGGTTCACCGGCGCGTCATCCGACGTTGGTGCGCCGGTCGTGTCGAGTTGCGTCGTAGGCTTCCTGCACCCTATCGTCGCGATGTATCGGATCGATACATGGAGGTGGAGTGGCCAGGAGTGGTAGCGGGGTGCTGGAGCTGGCCGTGCTCGGCCTTCTCCACGACTCGCCGATGCACGGCTACGAGCTGCGAAAGCGGCTCAACGCCTTGCTCGGCACGCTGCGGGCCTTCTCCTACGGATCGCTCTACCCGGCCCTGAAGAACCTCGTCGCCGACGGTTGGATCTGCGAGGGGGGCGCGGCGGCCGCCGGCGAGACCCCGGCACTGACCGGGCGGCGCGGCAAGATCGTCTACAAGCTCACGGCAGAAGGCAAGGAGCACCTGCAGGAGATGCTGGCCGAGGCCGGTCCTTCTGCCTGGGACGACGACGGTTTCGGCGTCCACTTCGCCTTCTTCGCCAAGACCGACGCCGACGTGCGGCTGCGCATCCTCGAGGGCCGGCGCAGCCGGCTGGAGGAGCGCCGCGACGGCGTACGGGGGGCGCTGGCACGGACGCGCGAGCGGCTCGATGCCTACACCCTCGAGCTGCAGCGCCACGGTCTCGAGTCCGTCGAGCGCGAGGTGCGCTGGCTCAACGAGCTCATCGCGACCGAGCGTTCCACCACCATCCCCAGACCCCGGCGCACGCCGGACAACCACTGATGAGGAGCACCAGGATGGGCAGCCCGACTTCCACGGTCCGTGTCGCCATCGTCGGCGTAGGCAACTGCGCGGCCTCGCTGGTGCAGGGCGTGGAGTACTACCGCAACGCCGACCCCGAGGCCCGGGTCCCTGGTCTGATGCATGTCCAGCTCGGCGCCTACCACGTGCGCGACATCGAGTTCGTGGCGGCGTTCGACGTCGACGGCAAGAAGGTCGGCCGCGACCTGTCCGAGGCGATCTACGCCAGCGAGAACAACACCATCAAGATCGCCGACGTGCCGCCGCTCAACGTCGAGGTCTCCCGTGGGCACACCCTCGACGGGCTCGGCAAGTACTACCGGGAGACGATCGAGGAGTCGGACGCCGAGCCGGTGGACGTGGTCTCCGTGCTGCGGGAGTCCCGGGCCGACGTCCTCGTCTGCTACCTGCCGGTGGGCTCCGAGGCCGCCGCGCGCTACTACGCGCAGTGCGCGCTGGACGCCGGGGTGGGCTTCGTCAACTGCCTCCCGGTCTTCATCGCCGGGACGCCGGAGTGGGCGGAGAAGTTCCGGGCGGCCGGCGTACCGATCATCGGCGACGACATCAAGAGCCAGGTCGGCGCGACGATCACCCACCGGGTGCTGGCCCGGCTCTTCGAGGACCGCGGCGTGGTGCTCGACCGGACGATGCAGCTCAACGTCGGCGGCAACATGGACTTCATGAACATGCTCGAGCGCGAGCGGCTCGAGTCGAAGAAGGTCTCCAAGACCCAGGCGGTTACCTCGCAGGTCGACCACGACCTCGGGCGCGGCAACGTGCACATCGGGCCGTCGGACTACGTGTCCTGGCTGGATGACCGCAAGTGGGCCTACGTCCGGCTCGAGGGCCGGGCCTTCGGCGACGTGCCACTGAACCTGGAGTACAAGCTCGAGGTCTGGGACAGCCCCAACTCCGCCGGCGTGGTGATCGACGCGGTGCGCTGCGCCAAGATCGCCATGGACCGCGGTATCGGTGGCCCGTTGCTCGGCCCCTCGTCGTACTTCATGAAGAGCCCGCCGGAGCAGTACCGCGACGAGGAGTGCCGGCTCAAGGTCGAGGAGTTCATCGCCGCCGGGTGAGGTCAGGCGTCGAGCCGCAGGACGATCTCCCTGATCGGATCGCCGTCCGATTGCTCCTCGCCGACGATCGCGAAGCCGCACTTGGTGAGCACGCGGATGCTGCCGACGTTGTGCTCGGCGACGTGGGCGTGCAGGGGACGCTCGGGCACCTCAGCGAGGTAGTCGACCAGTGCCTGGGTGGCGTGCCCCCGGCCCCAGTGCTGCCGGCCGATCCAGTAACCGATCCCGCGCTCGCCGTCGGCAACCCAGCTGCCGATGTTGCCCACGACCTGGCCGTCGTCGACGATGGTTCGCGCGACGACAGAGTCGTCGGCGAGGATCTTCGCCCAGTGCCGGTCGTGCGCCGCCCGGTCACGAACGGGGAACGCCGCCATCTCGCTCGCGACCGGATCGTCCTGCTGCTCGAAGAAGATCGCGATGTCCTCGGGCTCGACTCTGCGGAGCACTTGCTGCCTCCCGAACCTCCTACGTGCGAGACATCCCAGCACGCACCGCTGACAGCGGCTCGCCGGCCCAGTTGAGCGCGCCACCCGTGGCGCAGGGGGCCGGCCGGCGGCCTAGGTGGCGGCCCGCGGACATCGCGGTGATCGCGTGGGCGGGGAGCCATACCGGGCGGTGAGTACGCGATGGAGGACGGACGCTGCTTCTGCTAAAGGGTGTAGCTCGAACGCGCCCGCCAGCCGCATCGGTATCGTGTGGCTGCGGGACTAGTGCCGCGTGAATCAATCTTTGCCCCTTAGACGGCGCGTATCCGAGCCGGCGACAGGGGGGCCAGGTATTCGGGTGCGCCCCTGGAGGAGTCAATCCCAACCTTTTCCCGCCTCAGCCCATAGGACCCGTTGAATTGATCCAGGCTGATGCCGTAACCATGTTGTGATTTGGTGCGCCAGGTCCTCCGTAGCAGCTGCTGAGGACACTAGCCGTAGGGCTTGATCAGAATACGGGAAGGTTTCCGCACGCTCGCGCACGAGCTGTTCGTTGAGATCCGTAGCTTGGTGCCGCCGTCGGAAACGCCGGACGGCATCGTCGGGGAAAACGAAGAACTCCACAACCCACAATGGTGCTGCTGGAATGTCCGCCATAGCCTTCAGCAGGCTGGCACGTTGCTGGAGTCGACTGTACGTGCACTCGAGCATCGGCGTCTGTCCGCGCTCGAAGAGCATGCGAGCGAGAACGTGCGCCGCGTCATAGGCGAGCATCCGGTCGTTCCGGTTTCGATCCGACGCGGGAAGAAGTAGCGAGAAGAGGGAGTCGACCTCGATATGGATTCCGCGACTGCGCAACGAATCAGTAGCGAGCACCTTGCCAACCGAAGACTTACCAGCGCATGGGGGGCCCGCTAGTACTAGAACTCCGCTATTTGTCACGGCTCGTCGGCCTCGCGCGGATCTCTCTGATCAGTCCCTATCCTCGGTGCCCACAGCCCGATGCGGCCAGAAGACGCTGAGTTCGTACCTTCTCATTCGGCCTCGCGATTTTGACGATGGGACGAGATCGTGCATACCGGAGCAGCTCAACGGCGGCCTCGTCCGAGCGGTCGGGTGACCTTTAGCTGCGCCAGCAGCGGCAGCAACATCGGGGCGTCGCCGGCCTGCCCCGGCGTCAGCAAAATGACCGGCGAGCGACCCTTGCCGTCGACGACGGCCAGCACCGTGAGCAGCCTCTCCCACGTCGCGTCCGAGCGGAGCCGGTGATGCCGCTTCCACACCGTCTGCCACAGCGCGAACCGCTCCGTAAGATCACGCCACGCAACCCCGGTTCGACACCGGAACGCGATCCCCTCCACGACCTGGCGATGCTCACGAAACGGTCGCCCACGCAACCCATCCGAGTTCGGCATCAACGGCTCGATCCGAGTGCACACCGCATCAGAGATCTCAGCCCCACGAGTCACACCGCCAGCGTCTCGAATCACTCACCAGCATTTGGGAGACACGCTCTAGGCGTGTTGCCGCTGCTCCCACAGCTTGAAGGAAACATTGAGGGGTTGCGGGCCCCGGCATGAGCCGACGGACCAGCCTGTTAGTCAGGACTACGAAACGGCTGCGGTGGTCACCACGGCCGAGGCGTCGTCCGTTGCCATGGGAGCGGGACCGAGACGTGGGCCACAACGCCACGAGCCTCCACGGGGTGCCGGTTGGCTCCTGTCGCTGTAATCCGGACGCGGCCAAGGCCGGCGACGTTGACTTTCCCGCTGAGCAGGCCCGACCCCAGGCCCCGTCGGCCGTGGGGAGCCTGCATGTCCATCGATGTGCCGATGCATCGAGGACCCGAAGTCTGTCTTGGTCGCCGGTGTTCTCCAGGCTCGGCTCCAAAGGCACCGAACTTTGGCGGCTGATGGGTCTATCTTCGCAGGTGGAATGGAAGGCACGACAGCTGCAGTGACCCCAACAGCAATGAGGACCGTTGCTGCTCCACTGAGACGTCAGTCCCTCGCTGGCCGGCACTACTCCGCCGCGGTTGCAGGACGTCCAACGATCGATCGTTAGGCCTGTGGGTAACGAGAGCAACTCGTCCCTGCGTTCGAGTAGACTGGAACACATGTTCGAGAGCGTGAACGCAGCAGGGTCTGCGCACCCCGCGCATGATCCGCTGAAAGGAGAGTGCTCTCGGTCGGCTTGGCTCGAGCACTCGCTTACCGCCTTGCCGGGGGCGGAGCAGATCCATTCTCTGTCTTCGCTCGATATCGACCGGCTCGATGACGAGACAGCAATCCTGTTCATGCGGGCATGGGAACGTCAAGCACGCTGGGTTGCCGCCAAGAACCATCACATCATCGCTCGGGTGGCCGGCCCGAGACCGGCGAACTTTGACGAGGACTGGGCCCGCGAGGAAGTCGCGACGGCCCTGGGGGTGGCGCCGTCGACCGCGAAGCACCGGCTGGAGGTGGCCCGCCAGCTCGCCGGCCCACTGAGCGGTACCGCTGGGGCGCTCGAGCGCGGCGAGATCTCCGCGATGCACGCAGTGGTGCTGACCGAGGAAACAGCAAGCGTCCCCGAGGTGGTGGCGACCGCCGTACAGGAGGTGGTACTGCCGAGAGCGGGACGGCTGACGGTCTCGGCCCTTCGCCGAGTGGTACGCCGGGCAGTGGCCGTGGCCGATCCGCTCACTGCCGAGCTGGAGCATGCCAGCGCTGCCGAAAGCCGGGGTGTCGACTGCCACCCGGACAACAACGGGATGGCCACTCTGGAGGCCCGGCTGCCGGCGGCAGATGCGGAGCTGGTCTTCACCGCCCTGGACGCCTGCGCTGCCCGCAAGGGCACCGATGACCCGCGCAGTGCCCATGCCCGCCGTGCCGACGTGCTCGTGGAGTGGGCGGTGGCCGCGCTCGACGACCCCGGCCTGCCTACCAAGCATCGGCGCCGGCCCAACATCTGCGTGACCATCGACCTCATGACCCTGTTGGGGCTGGCCGACGACCCCGGGCACCTCGCCGGATACGGCCCGATCCCTGCCAGCGCGGCCCGGGCCCTGGCAGCCGACGGCGAGTGGCGCCGGCTGGTGACCGATCCGTCCAGCGGCGCGCTGCTCGACTATGGCCGGCGCACCTACACCCCGCCCGCCGCGCTCGTCGACTTCCTGATCGCCCGGGACGGCACCTGCCGGTTCCCCGGCTGCCCGCGGTCGGCCGAGGACTGTGACCTCGATCACGAGGTGCCCTGGGACGGCGGCGGCGGAACCGATCGCGTCAACCTTGGTCCGCTCTGCCGCCGCCACCACCGGCTGAAGACGCATGGCGGCTGGCGGCTGCGACGATCACCTGACGCCAGCGTGACGTGGACCAGCCCACACGGCAAGAGGTACGTCGTCCCGCCACCGCGGGTGCCGCCCGACGGGTGATCAGGTACACGACGGAGCTCGACCAGCGATCCGAGTGGCGGCCTACCCTGTCGGTCGTGGCCACGAGCGCCGGGGTGCGCGGGGTGCTGGCGCGGCCGCACTTCCGGCGCCTGTACGCGACCCGGCTCACGTCACAGGCCGCTGACGGAATCTTCCAGGCCAGCCTGGCCAGCGCCGTCTTCTTCAACCCCGAGCGGCAGACGAACGCCACACAGGTAGCCGCCGGGTTCGCCGTCCTGCTGCTGCCCTACAGCCTCGTGGGGCCGTTCGCCGGCGTACTGCTCGACCGCTGGCGCCGCCAGCGCGTGCTCGTGGTGGCCAACGTCGTGCGGGCCGGGCTGGTCGCGGGCGTGGCGGCCATCCTGATGACCGTGGGGCCTGCCAGCCCGCTCTTCTATGTGGGGACCCTCGCCGTCGTGGGCGTCAACCGGTTCTTCCTCACGGCGCTCTCGGCCGCCCTGCCGCACCTGGTCACCCAAGGCCAGCTGGTCACCGCCAACAGCCTGTCGACGACCTCCGGCTTCGTCGCCTCGGCGACCGGGGGGCTGGCGGGGCTCGGGATCCGCGCGATCGCCGGCGCAGGGGACCGGGGCAGCGCCACCGTGGCTCTCGTCGCCGGCGCCGTGTATCTCACGTCGTCCCTGGTCGCCGCCGGCTTTCCCGACCGAGACCTCCTCGGACCGGACGACCCGCCGGCGTCGCAACGAGTCAGAGCCGCGGCGGCGACCGTGGCTCGAGGACTCGTAGCCGGCGCTCGGCACGTGGCCCAGCGCCGGCCGGCGGCGTACGCGCTGGTCGCCATCGGGGCGCACCGCTTCTGCTACGGCCTGTCGACGATCGCCACCCTGCTGCTGTACCGGAACTACTTCAGCGACGACGGCTGGCTGCGGGCCGGCCTGGCCGGGATCGGCCAGGTGGTCGCGGCCGGTGGGGTGGGCGTGGTCCTGGCGGCGGTCGTCACGCCGCCGGTCACCCGTCGCACCGGCAAGCCGGCCTGGATCGTGGCCGTCTTCGGCGCGGCCAGCGTGGTGGAGGTGGTGTTCGGCCTGCCCTACACCAAGGGGGCGTTCCTGGTCGCGGCGGTGTTCCTCGGCTTCGCCGCCCAGGCGTCGAAGATCTGCGTGGACACGATCCTGCAGGAGACCGTCGACGAGAGCTTCCGCGGCCGGGTCTTCGCCTTCTACGACGCGATGTTCAACCTGACATTCGTCTCGGCCGCGGTGGCCGGCGCCGTATTCCTACCGGCGAGCGGCAGGTCGTACGCCGTTCTCAGCGCCATCGCGGCCGGCTACGCGCTCATCGCGGTGGCGTACGGGCTGGCCGCCCGTTCGCCGAAGACCACCGTTCGCCCGGTCAGAAGATGTAGTACCAGTTCATGAACAGCAGCCCGAGCAGCACGTAACCGCCGGCGAAGACGCCGAGCACCAGCGGTTCCGGCGGCCGGCGGCGAGAAGTCGCCGTAGCCAGCCCCCAGAACGCCGGGAAGATCACCGCCACGAAGCGGGGCATCGACAGCAGTGGCCGGGGAGGAAAGGGCTCGATCAGCGGTAGCAGCAGGCTGACCAGCGCGTAGGTGAGGTAGCTCGGCCGCAGTCGCCGACTTCCCGCGATCAGCGCCCCGACCACTACTCCTACGACCAGCAGGTCGATCAGCCAGTAGCTGCCGTAGCGCCAGGCGGTCTCGACGGCGTGCAGCAGCGTGGTCGTCGGCAGGGTGAGCTCGCGCTGCCAGTTCTCCTGCGCTCGCAGCGGCGCCAGCAGGTCGCCCCGCAGCCCCCAGAACAGGCCGTACGCCGCCAGGCCGGCCAGCGGAGCGCAGGCCGCGGCCAGTCGCGGAACCAGCCGCCGGCCGGAGCGCCGCCACTGCGTCACCGCCTCGACGACCAGTGCGGGCAGCAGCACCATGCCGGCGCTGCGGGTCAGCGCGGCCAGCGCCGCGGGGACGGCGGCGGCCCCCCAGCGGTTCCCGCGGGCGTACCAGAACGTCAGCAGCGTCAGCAGGAGGAACGGCGCCTCGGTGTGCGGCACCAGGAAGAAGAAGGCGGTCGGGAAGACCGCGAGGTAGCGAGACGCCCGGCGGGCGACGTCGCTGCCGTGCTCGCGCGCGGTGAGAGCGAAGAAGACCACGAGCGCTGCGAGAAAGCACGCCTGCGCGGTGCCGACGGCGGCGCCCCGCGGACTGACGCCGGGCAGCGCCGACACCAGCCGGATCGCGACCGGGTAGAGGGGAAAGAACGCCGCGCTCGAGTCGTCGGTCCGGTAACCGCCCGTGGCGATGCGCTGGTACCACAGCGCGTCGCCCCGGTTGCCTGCGGTGAACAGGTTGTGCCATCCGCTGCCGAGCGGATCGGCGGCCAGCCCGGGCACCGAGACCGGCTCCTGGCCGAGCGGGACCAGCCCCACGCCCAGCAGGCCGAGCAGCGCCCAACCGGTCCACATCGCAACAAAGACCCTGACGGCGTAGGGAAGGCCGTCCCGCAGCCGCGGCTCGGAACGCTCGTCGGGCTCGCGGAACGTCATGGACCCCACTACTGGGGCTCGAGCCCCTGCTCCGACGCCCACCGGCGGAGCTCGGCCACCGCCGCCTCCTGGCCGAGCGGACCGTGCTCGAGCCGCAGCCCCAACAGATGCCGCAGCGCCGCTCCCACGAGGCGGCCCGGAGGTAGGCCGAGAATGGCCATCACGTCCTGGCCGTCGAGATCCGGTCGGAGAGCCGCGAGATCCTCCTCCTCGGCCAACCGCTCGATCCGGCGCTCGAGTGCGTCGTACGCCCGGCCCAGTGCCGCTGCCCGGCGCGGGTTGCGCGTCGTGCAGTCCGAGCGCACCAGCTTGTGCAGCCGGTCGAGCAGCGGACCGGCGTCACGGACATAGCGGCGTACGGCGGCGTCGGTCCACTCCCCGGTGCCGTAGCCGTGGAAGCGGAGGTGCAGCTCGACCAGGCGGGCGACATCGTCGATGAACGGCTTGGGATAACGCAGCGCCATCAGCCGCGCCCGGGCCATGTCCCGCCCCACCACCTCGTGGTGGTGGAACGACACGCCGCCGCCGGGCTCGAACGAGCGAGTCTTGGGCTTGCCGACGTCGTGCAGCAGCGCGGCCATCCGCAGCGTCAGGTCGGGGCCGGCGTCCTCCAGCCCGATCGCCTGGCCGAGCACGGTGAGCGTGTGGGCGTAGACGTCCTTGTGCCGGTGCAGCGGGTCGGCGGTCAGCCGCAGCGCGGGCAGCTCGGGCAGGACGTGCTCGGCCAGCCCGGTGTCGACCAGCAGCTCGAGCCCCGGCCGTGGCTCGGGAGCCAGCAGCAGCCGGGTCAGCTCGCCCTGGATCCGCTCCGCCGTGATGATGTCGAGCCGGTCGGCCATCGCCCGCATGGCGGCCCGCACCTCGGGCGCAACCCGGGCGGGCAGTGCCGCGGCGAAGCGGGCCGCTCGCAGCATCCGCAGCGGGTCGTCGGAGAAGGAGTCCTGCGGGCGGCCCGGAGTGCGAAGTACGCCGATGAGCAGGTCGCGCAGGCCGCCGTACGGGTCGACGAAGATGCCGTCCGGCGGCGTGATCGCCATCGCGTTGACCGTGAAGTCGCGGCGGAACAGGTCGTCCTCGAGGGAGTCGCCGTAGCGGACCACCGGGTTGCGCGAGTCGCGATCGTAGGCCTCGGTGCGGTACGTCGTGATCTCCAGCCGGTGTTCCCCCTTGCGCATGCCGACCGTGCCGAACGCGATGCCGGTGTCCCAGGTCGCGTCTGCCCAACCGCGGGTGAGCGAGACGATCTCTGCCGGCCGGGCGTCCGTGGCGAAGTCGAGGTCGGGCTGGCGCCGGCCCAGAACCGCGTCGCGGACAAAGCCGCCGACCAGGTGCAGCTCGCGGCCGGCCATCGTGAACCGCTCGGCCAGCTCGTCGGTCACCGGCGCGACGTCGCGCAATGCTGCCACGACCGCCCGCTGCGCCTCGACCAGGCGCTCGGCGCTGGGCTCGGCGGGCTGGTGGGCGGACGCGGGCACGAGGACCGAGCCTACGTGCTGGTCGGCCGGTAGGGACCCGGCCGGGAACGGCAACGGCGGAGGCGGGGGTTCGCTCCGGTACGCAACTAGTATCGAGACTGTGGCGCCGCCTCGCACCACCCGCCGGCGCCCGCTGCGCCGGGTCGAGGAGACCTCGGCCGGCGGGCTGGTCGTGGACGGTCCGGGGCCCGGGGCAAGTGCCGCGCTGATCGGTCGACTCGACCGCCGTGGCCGGCTGTTGTGGTCGCTGCCGAAGGGTCACGTCGAGGTCGGCGAGTCCCACGAGGACGCCGCCGTCCGCGAGGTCGCCGAGGAGACCGGGATCACCGGCCGGGTGCTCGCCCCGCTGGGCACGATCGACTTCTGGTTCGTGGCCGAGGACCGTCGGGTGCACAAGACCGTCCACCACTTCCTGTTGGTGGCCGAGGGCGGCGCCTTGTCCGATGACGACATCGAGGTGGCCGAGGTGGCCTGGGTGCCGCTGCACGAGGTCGCCGGCCGGCTGGCCTACGCCGACGAGCGCCGGCTGGTCGACAGGGCCCCGGGCCTGCTAGCGGACACCGCATGAGGTCGTCGGTGGGCGGACCCCGCTCCCGCCGGGTCGCCGTGGGGCTCACCGCTCTGGTGCTGATGCTCCTGCCGCTGCCGGGCCCCGTGCCGGCCGCCGCCGACATCGTCCCCACGCCCGGTCCGCCGGCAGCCGGCACCACTTCCGAGAGTGGCCTGCCGGTCGATGTCGCCGTAAGCGTCCTGGAGCCGTTCGCACCGCGGCCCGGTACGACGTTGCGGTTGCGCGGCACCCTGCGCAACCGCGGCACCGAGCCGCTGACCGACGTACGGGTCCGGCTGCGGCTGTCCATGTCCCGGGTCAGCACCCGTGGCGCGTTGGCCAGGACGGCGGCGCAGACCGGCCCGTTGGGATCGGTCCCCGCCGGCACCGAGGAGACACTTACCGGGCTGCTCGCGCGGGGAGCTTCGGTCGCGTTCGACATCGGCGCGCCGGTCGACGGCCTGGGGCTCACGACCTCGGGCGTCTATCCCCTCGCCGTCGAGGCTCGCGGCCGGGCCGGCAGCGTCAGCGGCCTGCAGACCGTCGGCCGGGTTCGCAGCTTCCTACCGTTCACCGGGCGAGGCGCCGGCTTCACCCCGACCCGGCTGGCGTGGCTGTGGCCGCTCGTCGCGGCGCCGGCACGGGGGCCGGCCGGCGAGTTCCTCGACGACACCCTGGCGGCCCAGCTCGGCCGCGGCGGACGACTGGCCCTGCTGGTCGCCGCCGCCGCCGACCAGAGGCATCGGCTCGGGCCTGCCGGCGTACCGGTCACGCTGGCGGTCGACCCGGCACTGCTCGAAGCAGCGGGCGAGATGCGCGCGGGCTACCAGGTGCGCCGCCCCGGAGGCGGCGGCGCGGTCGCGGGGACGGCCGGTCCCGTCGCGGCGGCCTGGCTGGCGCAGCTGCGCAACGCCACCGCGGGCGCGCCGGTGTTGAGCCTGCCCTACGCCGACCCTGACGTGGTCGCCCTGGTGCGCGCCGGCCTGGGAGACGACGTCAGCCACACGGTCCAGGCCGGCCGGGAGATCACCCGTAAGGTGCTGCCGGGTGCGGCGGTCGCCGGCGGCCTGGGGTGGGCCCCGGGCGGGCTGCTGACGAAGCCGGCGCTGGACACGCTGGCCGGCGCCGGGATCGACACCTTCGTGCTCAGCGAGGCGGCGCTGCCGCTGACCCGAGGGCTCACCTATACGCCGGACGCGCGGGCCGTGGTGCAGACCGTCGGCGGAACGGTACGGGCGCTGGTCACCGACGACACCCTCGACGCGCTGATGGCCACCGGAGCCGGCGGCTCGCGACCCGGCGGCGCGGCCGGCGGGTCGGCCCGGCTCGACGCCCAGCGGTTCCTTGCCGAGACGATGGTCATCACCCTCGAGCACCCGAACGACGCGCGCACCGTGGTGGTGGCGCCCCCTCGGCAGTGGGACCCCGCGCCGGCGTACGCCGGCACCGTCCTCGCCGCGAGCGGCCAGGTGCCCTGGCTGCGCCCGGTCACCGTGGCGGAGGCCGCGGTCGGCGCGGCGCCGACGAAGGCGCGCGGCTCGCTCAGCTACCCGCCCTCCGCCACCGCTCTCGAGCTCTCCGCGAAGTACCTGCGCGGCGCCAAGTCGCCCGGTTCGGTCACCGCCGTGCGGACCGGCCTGCGGGAGTTCGAGACCGTGCTGGTGGGAGGCAACGCCGCCGCCGTCCGGCTCGACCTGGCCGTCTTCCGGCTGGAGTCGGCGGCCTGGCGGCGCGACCCGCGACGGGCCGACGAGCTGTTGGCGTCGGCCGGCAAGGCCCTGCGCCGTCTCAAGAACCGGGTGCGAATCGGTACGGCGGGGCTGATCACGCTGACCAGCCGGTCCGGCACGATCCCGGTCACCGTGGTCAACGGGTTGTCCCAACCGGTCCGGGTCCAGCTGGTGCTGAGCAGCAACGGCGCCCGCGTCACCACGAGGTCCCCCGGCGTCCAGACGATCGATGCGGGGCACTCGGCCACCGTCCCGGTGCAGACCACCCGGGCCGTCCGCACCTCCGGCGTCTTCCCGGTCTACGCCGAGCTCTACACGCCCGAGGGCCGGCCGTACGCCGACCGGGTCAAGCTGCTGGTGCGCTCGACCGCGTACGGCGCGGTCGCACTCGGGATCACCGGTGGAGCGTTCGCGGTGCTCCTGCTCGCCGTCGGCGTCCGGCTGGTCCGCCGAGCTCGGCGAGCGCGGCGACGGCCCGCCACCGTCTCGTGAGCGACGCGGGGCCGGCCGGACGGGCGCCCGCGACCGCGGACCCCGGCGTCGATCCCGCCGAAGGAGCCGCCGAAGACCCCGGGAGCCTGGTCCGCGCCAGCCGGACGATGGCAGTGGGCACGGTGTTCTCGCGCGCCACCGGCTTCCTCCGGGTGGCGGTGGTGGCGGCGGCCATCGGGGCGGGGTCGCTGGGCGACGCCTACAACGTCGCCAACGTCCTGCCCAACATCGTCTACGAGCTGCTGCTCGGCGGTGTGCTGACCAGTGTCGTCGTACCCCTGCTCGTCTCGGCCGCCGACCGGGACGCGGACAATGGCAAGGCCTACGCCGACCGGCTGGTCACCCTGGTGGCCCTGGTCCTCGGGTTCACCTCGCTGCTGGCCGTGCTGGGCGCCCCCCTGCTGATCGGCATCTACGGACGGCTCGGGGGCGGCTCGCGGGAGCTGGCCGTCACCTTCGCCAGGTTCTTCCTGCCGCAGATCCTGCTCTACGGGCTCGGGGCGACGATGGGGGCCATTCTCAACACGCGCGGCCGGTTCGCGGCGCCGATGTGGGCGCCGGTGCTGAACAACCTGGTCGTCATCGGCGCCGGCCTAGTGTTCTTCACGTTGCCAGGGCCGACCGGTTCCGGCGAGCTGCTGACCACCGCGCAGACACTCGTCCTCGCGCTGGGAACGACGGCCGGGATCGCCGTGCAGACGGTCGCGCTGCTGCCCTCGCTGCGGGCGAGCGGCTACCGCTTCCGGCCCCGGTTCGACTTCCGCGGCACCGGACTCGGACCGGCCGGCCGGCTGGCCGGTTGGGTGCTGCTCTACGTCGTGACCAACCAGCTGGGCTACCTGGTGGTGGTACGGCTCGCGACCGCCGCCGGCCGGGCCGCCGGAGCCGGCACCGGTGCGGGGTCCGCCGCTGGCTACTCGCCGTACTTCTACGCCTTCGCGCTCTTCTCGCTGCCGCACGCGGTGGTCGCCGTCTCGGTCATCACCGCGCTGCTGCCACGCATGAGCCGGCAGGCCGTCGACTCGCGCCTCGAAGACCTGCGGGCGGAGCTCGCCAGCGGCCTGCGGCTGGCCGCAGTCGTGCTGGTGCCGGCATCGGTGGCCTACGTCGTCCTGGGGCCGCTGGTTGGGACCGCGGTCTTCAACCACGGGGAGATCGGGGTCGCCGACGCCCGGCGGATCGGACTGGTGCTGACCGTGTTCGCCCTCGGGCTGGTCCCGTTCTCGGCCTTCCAGCTGCAGCTGAGGGCCTTCTACGCGCTGCGGGACACGCGGACGCCGGCGCTGGTCAACCTCGCCGTCAACGCGGTGCTGGTGGCTGTCGACCTCGTGCTGTACGCCGTCCTGCCGGCCGGCGACCGGGTGGTCGGTCTGGCGGCCGGCTTCGGCGCCTCGTACGCCGCCGGGTTCGCCCTGACCAACGCAGTGCTCGGGCGCCGGCTACCGGTTCGCCGGGCCGAGCACGTGTTGCGGACCCATGTCCGGTTGCTGATGGCCGCACTTCTCGCCGCCGTACCGATGTACGTCGTCGCGCAGCTGGTACACCGGGCCGTCGGCGCAGGGGCGGCCGGCAGCGCGGCGGCGGTGGCCGCGGCACTCGCCATCGGCGGCGGGCTGTACGTCGTGACCGCCCGCCGACTACGCGTCGCAGAGGTGACGGCGCTGCTGACCGTCCTGCGCCGGCGCCGGACCCGGGGGTCGGCCGCGGCGGCCGCTAGGCGCTGACCCCTGGGCGCGTCGACCGGGCCGGCGCTCTTCAGATCGGCGGTCGGCCAGCCGACCTTTGTGGCAGACCCCGGATCGGAGCGACATGGGCCTGCGCACGCGGCGCATCGCGACCGGCCGCCAGGACGGTGGCGACATCGTGCTCGGCTGGCTGGTCAAGGTGACCCTGGGACTGACCGTCGCCGGACTCTGCCTGTTCGACGGGCTCTCGGTCGCGGTGGCCCGCGTCCAGCTCAGCGACGACGCCGGCGAAACGGCCAGCGCGGCCAGCGAGACCTGGCAGCGCAGCGGGGGCGCGGACCTGCAGGGCGCCTACGACACTGCGTCCCGGCTCGCCGGCGGCCGCGACGAGCAGGTTCCCACATCGGGCTTCCACGTCGACCCCGACGGCACGGTACACCTCCGGCTGCGCACCCGGGCGTCCACGCTGCTGCTCCATCGGTTCGGTCCCACGGCGGGGCTGGCCGACGTGGACGTCGGCGGGAGCGGCCGGGCGATGCTGTCGTGAGCCGGCAGGTACGCAGCGGCCGCGACTGGCTCGCCACCGTCGGCGCGGCCCTGGCCCTGGCTGCCGGGCTGGTCGCCGTACCCGTCGCCCCGGCGGTGGCGGCGTCACCCCGACTGGCCAGCGCCCAGGCCCGGGCCGCCGAGCTGAGAGCCGCCGTCGACAGGCTGGCGATCTCGGCCGAGTCGGCGACCGAGGACTACAACGCCGCCGGCAGCGACCTAGCGGCGGTCGTCACCCAGCACCTGATGGCGCAGCGCCAGCTCGAGGTCGCGCAGGCGGTCGCCGATGACCGCTCGGACGCTGCCGGCGACCGGATGCGTGCGCTCTACGAAGCCGGTGGCAACGCCGCGCTCTACGCGTCGCTTCTGGAGGGCGGCAGCATCGTCGACCTCGAGGCGCGCTACCGCAGCGTGGCGACGATCGTCGACGCCGACCGCGCGGCGGCGGCGCAGGCGGGCGGCGCGAGCGTGTCGGCCGGGCGGATCGAGGCCCGGCTGCGCGAGTTGGCGCTGCGTCAGACCCAGCTGGAGGCTCGTACGGCGGCCGCTGCGGCCCGGGTCCGGTCGCTGCTGGCCCAGACCGCGCAGCGCCTTGCCGCGGCGGACGTCGACGTACGCCGGATCGCCGAGGCGGACCGGCGAGCCGCCGAGGCGGCTGCGGCCCGTGCCGCGGCCGCCCGCATCGCGGCCGCGCGCGCGGCCGCGCGCGCCGCCCGCCAGTGGAGTGCGCCAGGAGCGCTCGACCCCGGCACGACCCCGGCGCCGACCTCCGCCGCCGGCCGTGCGGTGGCCGCCGCGCTCACGCGGGTGGGACTGCCCTACCTTTGGGGGGCCACCGGACCGGAGGCGTTCGACTGCTCGGGGCTCACCGGATGGGCCTACGAGCAGGCCCGGCTGCGGCTCCCGCGAACCTCCCGCCAACAGTGGTGGGCGGGCCGGCCGGTGGCGCTGGCCGAGCTGGCTCCTGGTGACCTGCTCTTCTGGGCCACCAACCCGGCCGACCCCGCGTCGATCCACCACGTGGCCATCTACGTCGGCGCCGGCTCGATGGTGGCCGCGCCGCACACCGGCGCCCTGGTGCGGGTACAGCCGGTCTACCTCGACGGGTACGTCGGTGCCGTCCGGCCGACGCTTCCCGCCCTGCGCCCCCCGCTGGCTGACCGACCGGGCCGTCAGGGGCGGACGGCGCCGACGTAGTCGCCGCGGATCGCGCTCTGGAGCTTCACGACATCGCCTGTGTGCGGGGCAACGATCATGTTGCCACCACCGACGTAGATGGCAACGTGGTGGATAGGGCTGCCGTAGAACGTCAGGTCGCCGGGCTGCAGGTCGCCGACCGACACGTGCTGCCCGGAGCTGAACTGCGCCTGGGAGGAGTGCGGGAGGTACACACCCGCCTTGCCCCAGACGTACATGGTCAGGCCCGAGCAGTCGAAGGCGTCAGGTCCGGCGGCTGCCCAGACGTAGGGCTTGCCGAGCTGCTTGTAGGCCCATGCGACCGCCACCGACGCACGGCCTGATGGCGGGCCCTTGTAGCCCCCCCCGGCCGGCGGACCGGGCTTCGGATCGGCCGCCGGGGGGTCGACCGGTTGGGAAGCAGCGGCGGCCTCCGCCCGGGCCCGGGCTGCTGCCGCCGCTGCGGCGGCAGCGTCGCGGGCGGCCTGGGCAGCGGCGGCCCGGGCGGCGGCGCGAGCATGTGCCACCCGCGCCACGGCGGCGGCCCGGGCGGCGGCGGCGGCCTTCTCCGCCGCGATCCGCTCGAGCCGGACCTGCTCGGCCTTGAGCCGGTCCACGAGCCGGGCCTGGGCGGCGAGGTCGCGTTCGATCGTCGTCTTCGCCGCGGCCATCCGGCGCTCCAGCGACTGCGCCTCCGCCAGCGCGCTGTCGGCTGCCTGCTGACGCTCGGCCACCTGCTTGGCCGCCAGCCCCACCGCGCGCACGACGTCGGCCTGGTTGCGCGAGAGCTGGTCGAGGGAGGCCGCCCGGTCCAGGAAGTCGGCGGCGTTGCCGGACACCATCAAGGCCAGCACGTCGGTGCCGCCGGTCCGGTAGGCCGTCGCGGCGATCGCCCCGAGGTCGCCCTGCTTGCGGTGCAGGTCCCGACGAGCGACGAGCACCCGCTCCTGCGCCGCCGTCGACCGTCGCTGGGCCTCGGCCAGTGCGACGCGGGCGGCGTCGTAGTCCTCGACCGCGAGATCCACCCGCAGGGCAAGGGCGTGCAGCTGCTGCTGCGCCCTGGCCAGCTCGGCGGCGAGTGGCGGGTCTGCCGCGGCCGGGGCGACCGGACCCGCGACGGCCAAGCCGAGCACGAGTCCGGCGGCGGTGAGCAGGGCGAGCGGTCGGGGGGCGCGCGGGAACTCACGTGGCATGAGCTCGGCAGTCTCCATCTCCGGATACCGCCTACCGGGTTAGCTGACGGGTGCGGGCCCGGAGAGCGGCCCTACGCCGTCCGACTGGTCGTCGGCCGACGATTAACCCCAGGAACCTGGGTTCCCGGCTTCTCGAGGACTGCCTGGGCAACCTCGGGAACTCGGCGGTGCGCCACCGTCGTGACCAGCGTGGTCACCATGCGATCCGGCGGAACCCGTGCAGGCTAGTGCGGTCACTGCAGTCACACAAGTAACGGAAGCCGGATCGACCGACGCATTGCGCCTGCGGGTTAGCCTGGGCGCGACGTCCCCCGTCAGGAGGCTCCCGCCCTGCCTGCACCGCCGCCCGCCGCCGAGGGGGCCGAGGACGCCGAGCTGCTCCGCCGGCACGCGGCAGGTGACCGGGACGCCTTCGCAGAGCTGGTACGCCGTCACCGGGACCGGTTGTGGGCGGTCGCGTTGCGGACCCTCGGGGACCGGGAGGAGGCTGCCGACGCTCTCCAGGACGCCCTGCTGTCGGCGTACCGGGCCGCGGGCTCCTACCGCGGCGAGGCGGCGGTCACCACGTGGCTGCACCGCATCACCGTCAATGCGTGCCTGGACCGGGTACGCCGGCAACGCAACCGGCCGACCGTGCCGCTGCTGCCTGAGGACCGGCTGCCGCCCGACCCACGGGACCGGATCAGCGATCGAGAGGTCTCCCTCGAGGTCGTGGCCGCCCTGGCCGGGCTGACCGCGGACCAGCGCGCCGCGCTCGTCCTGGTCGACGTCGAGGGCTTTCCGGTGGAGGAGGCGGCGCAGATCCTGGGCGTTCCGGTCGGGACCGTGAAGAGCAGGTGCGCCCGCGGGCGGGCCCACCTGGCCGGGACGCTGGCCCACCTTCGGCCGGGCCGGAACCCGGCGAGCCCGGCGGCCGTCGAACATACGAGCCGACCGGCCGGCGAGATCGTGGAGAGAGGCGACGGTGTCCACTGACTCGCCGGCGGGCGCCGGCGCAGCCCACCTCGCCCTGGTCACGCTCGCCGACCTCGACGAGGCGCTGCTGGAGCCGGCCGTGGCGTCCCGGGTGCGCGGTCACCTCGCCGGCTGCTCCGACTGCCGGCTGCGGCTGGCGTCGGTCGCCGGCGTACGGACCGCTCTGGCGGCGGCGGCGGCGGAGCCGCTGCCCGCCGACATCGGCGCGCGGCTCGACGCGGCACTCGCGGGGGCGGACCGCTCGGCACCGGTGCCGGCGGGGCGGACCGCGGTCACCTCGATGGCCACGCGGCGGATCGCCTGGCGACCCGGGGGCGGGCTGCTGGCGGGCGGTGCGGCAGCCTCGATCGTGGCGCTCCTCGTCGGCGCGCTGGCGATCGGGGCGCTTCGGGGCGGCGGCGGCAGCGCAAACAGCACGGCCGGCGCCGGCGCCGCACCCGCCCGCGGACGGTCGGACGCTGCGAGCACCGCCAGCGGTCGCAACTACACCACCGCGGTGCTGCGGGCCGCGGTTCCCGATCTGGTAGGCACCCAGCGACGAGCGGCGATGGCGGCGGGCGCCCCGGTTCAGGCGCCGCCGGAGCTGGCCGGGCTGCGCGAGCCCCCCGCGCTGGCGCGGTGCGTCGCCGAGCTGGCCGGCCGCGCCGGCGTGGCCCCACTCGCCGTGGACCTGGCCCGTTTCGCCGGCAAGCCGGCGGCGGTCGTGGTACTGCCCGAGGCCGGTCGGGCGTCGATGCTCGACGTGTGGGTCGTCGGCCCGGGATGCACCCGCGGAAACCCCGACCTGCGCTATTTCACCCGGCTCCCGGCCCCTACGGGAATGGCCTCTCCCTAGACTGGCGTTGATCTGGGACCGGTCCCGGCCGGGTCCTCGGCCAGCGGAAGGAGCGGCCCAGCATGAGCACTCCAGGCGCGCCCGCTGCGGACGTCCGCGACGTTATGATCATCGGCTCCGGGCCGGCTGGCTACACCGCCGCCATCTACACCGCCCGGGCCAACCTCCGGCCGCTGGTCATCGAGGGAGTCACCTCGGGCGGGGCGCTGATGACGACTACCGACGTGGAGAACTTCCCCGGCTGGCCGGACGGCGTCATGGGCCCGGACCTCATGATCGGCATGCGCAAGCAGGCGGAGCGCTTCGGCGCCGAGTTCGTCAGCGACGACGTGAGCGAGGTCGACCTGGCCGGTTCGGTCAAGGTCGCTCGGGTGGGCACCACCGAGTACCGGGCGCAGGCAGTGATCGTCGCCACCGGCTCGAAGTGGCGGATGCTCGGACTGCCCAACGAGGCCCGGCTGCTGGGCCACGGCGTCTCGGCGTGCGCCACCTGCGACGGCTTCTTCTTCCGCGGCCAGGACATCGCGGTGGTGGGCGGCGGCGACTCTGCCATGGAGGAAGCGACTTTCCTTACCCGCTTCGCGAGCTCGGTTTCGGTCATCCACCGGCGCGACACGTTGCGGGCCAGCAAGATCATGCAGGAGCGGGCGTTCCAGAACGACAAGATCCGGTTTCTCTGGAACACCGCGGTCGACGACGTCTTGGGCGAGGACAAGGTGGCCGGGGTCGCGGTCCGCAACCTCCGCACCGCAGAAACCTCGACCCTCGACGTGACGGGCTTCTTCCTCGCCATCGGGCACGACCCGAACACCGCCATCTTCGCCGGCCAGCTCGACCTGGATGCGGCGGGTTACCTCCTGGTCGACGTACCGTCGACGCGGACCAACCTGCCGGGCGTCTTCGCCTGTGGTGACGCCGTCGACCACACCTACCGCCAGGCCATCACCGCCGCCGGCACCGGCTGCGCCGCGGCGCTGGACGCGGAGCGCTGGCTGGCCGCCCACGAGGCCCCGTAGCGCGCTGCGTCGGGAATGTCGGAGCAGCGCCGTAGCGTTCCCACCAGCGGAACCTCCGTCGATCGACCCCAAGGAGCCTCGATGGGTAACGCCACCAAGACCGTGACCGATGCGAGCTTCGCCAGCGACGTCCTGGGCAGCGACCATCCCGTGCTGGTCGACTTCTGGGCCGAGTGGTGCGGCCCCTGCAAGATGGTCGCGCCGGTGCTCGAGGAGATCGCGGCGGAGCACGCCGGCAAGATCACGGTGGCGAAGGTCAACATCGACGAGAACCCGGACCTGGCCCGTGAGTACCGCATCCTGTCGATTCCGACGATGAAGGTCTTCTCGGGCGGCCGGGTCGTCAAGGAGATCGTCGGCGCCAAGCCCAAGTCGGCTCTGGTCAACGACCTGAGCGCCTACCTCTAGCTGACTCTGCGCGGCGACCGGGCGTACGACGTCCACGCGGGTCGGCGCCAGCTGCCCCATACTGTGGGCCGCTCGAGCGCCCGAACCGCCCGGAGGACGTCTCCCGCATGCAGATCTACGCTCGCGGCGACGTCGGGCCTGCCGTCGCAGAGATCCGCGCCAAGCTCGCCGTCCACGGCCTGCTGCCGGCGACCCGCGTCGGCGACCTGGCCGTGTCCGGTGGCGAGGACGCCAGCTTCGACCCCGACTGCGACCACGCCGTCCGGGGCTTCCAACAGGCTCGCGGACTGACCGTCGACGGGGTTGTCGGCCCGGAGACCTACCGCGCGCTCGACGAGGCGCGCTGGCGCCTCGGCGACAGGCTGCTCTCCCACACGGTGAGCCATCCGTACGCCGGCGACGACGTCGTAGAGCTGCAGCAACGGCTGCTGGACATGGGCTTCGACCCGGGCCGCTGCGACGGTATCTTCGGCCGGCGCACCGACGGCGCGCTGCGAGAGTTCCAGCGCAACGTCGGACTGGCTCCGGATGGCACCTGCGGCCCCACGACGCTGCGGGCGCTGGCCCGCCTGGCCCGCACCGTCGTGGGCGGCCACCCGCAGTTGCTCCGCGAGTCCGAGCTCCTGCACCGTGCCGGTCCCGCCCTCGTCGGCAAGGTGATCGTCATCGATCCGGGCCACGGCGGGGCCGACCGGGGGTCGAGCTCCGGCGGCCTGGAGGAGGCGGCGCTGGTCGAGGATCTGGCCGCCCGGCTGGAGGGTCGGCTGGCCGCTACCGGCGTACGGGTATTCCTGACCCGGGGGCCCGACACCGGCCCGACCGATGCTGCGCGGGCTGCCTTCGCCAATGCCTGCGAGGCCGACCTGCTGCTGTCCTTGCACGTCGACGAGGACCGCAGTGCCCAGGCCCGGGGGCTGGCCACCTACTACTACGGCAACGTCTGGAGTGGCGCGCCTGGAGCCGCGTCCCCGGTCGGCGAACGGTTGGCCGGCCTGCTGCAGCGCGAGCTGGTGGCGCGCACCGGGATGGCTGACTGCCGGGCGCACCCCAAGATGTGGGACCTGCTGCGCTGGACCCGGATGCCGGCCGTGCGCGTCGAGCTGGGCTATCTCACCTCGCCCACGGATGCCGCCCGGCTGAACACGCCGGAGTTCCGGGACACGGTGGCCGAGGCCTTTGTCGTCGCCGTCCAGCGGCTGTACCTGCCGCCCGAGTCCGACGCCGACACCGGATCGCTGCGGGTGCCGTCCGTGCTGGCCGTCTGATCTCGACTAGACCGGTCGCAGGACACCCTCCGGCGACATCGACCCGAGCAGCCGCTCCAGCGCCACCTCCACGTCCTCGCGCCACGAGGCGATCGTCTTGAGCTCCAACCGCAGCCGCGGCCACCGCGGGTGCGGGCGCACCGTCTTGAACCCGACGGAGAGCAGGTGCTGAGCCGGCACCACACAGCTTGGACTCTCCCACTGCAGGTCACCGAAGGCCTCGATCGCCCGCACCCCGCGGCGGTGCAGGTCCTTGGCGACCCCCTGCACCAGCATCCGGCCCAACCCTCCGCCGGTGAACTCCGGCAGCACGTAAGCGGCCATGAGGAGGACCGCGTCGGGGCTCACCGGGCTGGTAGGGAAGGCCACCGATCGCGGCACGTAGGCCGGCGGGGCGAACAGGGCGAACCCGGCGGCGGCGCCGTCCACATAGACGATCTTGCCGCAGCTACCCCACTCGAGCAACATGGCCGAGATCCAGGCTTCCTTCTCGACCGAGGTGTCGCCGGCCTCCTCGGCCCGGTCCCGGGAGACGGGGTCGAGCTCCCAGAACACGCAGCGGCGACAGCGCCGCGGCAGGTCATCGAGGTTGTCCAGCGTCACGTTGACGACACGGCGCGCCACGTCTGCCTCCCCAGCCAGATGGTAAGGCGGAACGCGGAGTGATCAGGTAACTACTCTACGTTACTAAAAGTCCGTTCATCGGTTCTCCCGTCGTTCGGCGCTGCCAGCTCCGGCGACATCAGGCCCAGGATGCGCCACAGATCCTCCATCGAGGCGAACTCGACGAGAATCCGTCCCTTCGCACGCCCCAGCTCCACGCGCACCCGGGTGTCGAGCCGGTCGGACAGCTGCGCCGCGACGTCAGTGAGCTGCGGTCTCGGCCGGCCCGCGCGGCGGACCGGCGGGCTGGCCGGGCCTCCGGCGGTGACCTCCTCCTCGAGGGCGCGCACGGACAGCCCTTCCGCCACCGTCCGGGCGGCCAACCGCTCCTGCGCGTCCTCGTCGCCGAGCGCGAGCAGGGCCCGGGCGTGCCCCGCGCTCAGTACGCCGGCCGCCACCCGCCGCTGGACCGTGGCGGGGAGGTTGAGCAGCCGGATGGTGTTCGTCACCCGGGACCGGGACCGGCCAAGCCGACCCGCGAGCTCGTCATGAGTGGCACCGAAGTCCTCGAGCAGCTGCCGGTACGCAGCCGCCTCCTCGAGCGGGTTGAGCTGCTCCCGGTGCAGGTTCTCCAGCAGGGCATCCCGCAGCAGCGCATCGTCGGGCGTCGACCGCACAATTGCCGGAATCTCGGCAAGCCCCGCGGCTGAGCTGGCCCGCCACCGCCGCTCGCCCATCACCAGCTGGTAGCGCCCCGGACCGACCTCGCGCACCACCACCGGCTGGAGCAGACCGACCGCCCGAATGGAGTCGGCCAGCTCGGTAAGCGGTTCGTCGGCGAAATTCTCGCGGGGCTGGCGCGGATTGACCTCGATGGCACTGATGGGAATGTGGCGCAGGGTTGCGCCCGGAACGGAACGCGGTTCCGGCGTGTCCGGACGGTCGGGAAGTGGTCTGGCCTCAGGGGGGAACAGCGCGCCGAGTCCCCGGCCGAGGCCGCCGCGCGGTGATGTCACCGATCTCCTCTCGCGATGGTTCGGACCGGTCCAGGCACGCTGCGCAGGGCGATCTCGCGTGCCGCCTCCACGTAGGCCCGTGCTCCGCGTGAGGTCGGATCATAGGTAAGCACCGTCTGGCCGAAGCTGGGAGCCTCGGCGATGCGGACGCTGCGGCTCACGACCGTACGCAGTACCCGCTCCCCGAAGTGCCGACGTACCTCCGCGGCCACCTGCTCGGCGAGGCGGGTTCGCCCGTCGTACATGGTGAGCAGGACCGTGGAGATGGTGAGCTGCGGGTTCAGCTGGCGGCGCACCCGCTCGACGCTCTCGGCGAGAGCCGTGACGCCCTCGAGGGCGTAGTACTCGCACTGGATCGGGATCAGTACCTCGTGCGCCGCGCTCAGAGCGTTCACGGTCAGCAGTCCGAGCGACGGCGGACAGTCGAGCAGCGCGAAGTCGAACGCGAGGTCACCGTCGAAGGAGTACTCGGCCAGTGCCCGGCGGAGCCGAAGCTCCCGCTCCGCCAGCGGAACCAGCTCGATCTCCGCCCCGGCCAGGTCCAGCGTCGCCGGCGCGCACATCAGACGAGGGACCCCAGGGACGAGGCGCACCACCTCGCCCAGTGGCCGCTGCCCCAGCAGGACGTCATAGGTGGAGGGGAAGTCCGCGGTGCGGTCGACGCCCAGGGCAGTGGATGCATTGCCCTGTGGGTCCAGATCTATCACCAGGACCCGCAACCCCGCCTGCGCCCAGGCCGCAGCCACATTGACTGCCGTCGTGGTCTTGCCGACGCCCCCCTTCTGGTTGGCAACGACCAGCACCCGCGGGCGCACCGGCTGCGGCAGGCTGGTTCGGGCCGCGCGGTCCCGAACCGCCGACATGGCGGCCCGGGCGATAGGCGAGTCCAGCAGGAGCCGGGCCGATGTTTCACGTGAAACATCGGTCCCTCGCAGCGGCGCCGTTGCGGCAGGGCTCACGTCGGGGC
>JAABUR0100000602.1_pt1 | contig 75897 bp, 80 predicted proteins | sample 5560091 | NCBI WGS metagenome assembly JAABUR01 (sample SAMN10711879, study PRJNA513375) | rock metagenome | isolation source: Antarctica rocks | place: Antarctica: Victoria Land, University Valley sud
GAAGCGCACTGCGGCGACAAAGGCCGGCGCTGCCCGCCGCGCCACCGCCAGCAAGGCCACCGAGGCCAAGTCGGCCGTGTCCCGGACCGCGGACACCACCGCCAGCACGGCGACCGAGGTCAAGGACACCGCGGCGGCAGCGCAGCAGGAAGCCACCGAAGCGACCAGCTGACCGCACTCCGACCCGACGATCCCCTGTGTCAGCACCAGGGGATCGTCGTCTGAGTTATCGGTGTTCGCCGGCGGAGCACGTAGGATGAAATGGTGCTTCCTGCCGCCGCCTTCGTGCTCCTCATCTTGCAGTACGCCATCATCGCGGTGGCCGTCTTCGCATTCGTGCACGCGGTCCGCCAGCGCGCGGATGCGTTTACCGCGGTCGACAAGCTCACCAAGAGCAAGTGGCTCGGAATCATCGGCGCTAGCGCATTCACCGAGTTGTTGTTCGGCGCGGTCAGCTTTCTTGGCATTATCGGGGTGGTCGCAGTATTCGTGTACCTGGCCGACGTGCGGCCCAAGGTCAACGAGGTGCAGCGCGGTTCCCGCTGGTGACACGTCGAGCCCACCCAGTCATGCAGGCTGTCGCCGATGTCGGTGCAACCCCCATAGTGCTGTGACCGAGGGGTCCGGGCAGGACCGTGCAGGCGTTCCGGGTTAACGTCGGGCAATGAGCGCTGAGCCCGCATCCAGCCCCGGTTACGTCGAACCCGGGCACGAGTTCGTTCGCGACGCCGATTACCTCTCCGATCGGATCACCGTCGATGGCCGCGACGGGTGGCCGGTACAGGCCGGGCGCTACCGGCTGATCGTCGCGCGGGCGTGCCCGTGGGCGAACCGGGCGATTATCGTGCGCCGGTTGCTGGGCCTGGAGGACGCCATCTCGATGGGCATCTGTGGACCCACCCACGACGAGCGGAGTTGGACGTTCGACCTCGACCCCGGTGGTGTGGACCCGGTGCTCGGGTACGAGCGGCTGCAGCAGGCGTTTCTGGCCCGTGATCCCGACTACCCCAAGGGCATCACCGTGCCCGCGGTGGTCGACGTGGCCAGCGGCGCGGTGGTGACCAACGACTACCCGCAGATCACCCTGGACTTCTCCACCGAGTGGACGGCGCTGCACCGCCCTGGCGCCCCCGAGCTGTACCCGGAGCAGCTGCGCGCGGAGATCGACGAGGTGGCGGAGTTGGTGTTCGGTGACGTCAACAACGGGGTGTATCGCTGCGGGTTCGCCGGGTCCCAGGCTGCCTACGACCGGGCCTACGACCAGTTGTTCGCCCGGCTGGACTGGTTGGAGCAGCGGCTGGGCTCGCAGCGTTACCTGGTGGGGGACACGATCACCGAAGCTGACGTGCGGCTGTTCACCACACTCGCCCGGTTCGACGCGGTGTACCACGGGCATTTCAAGTGCAACCGGCAGAAGCTGACCGAGTTCCCCGCACTATGGGCCTACGCGCGCGACCTGTTCCAGACCCCGGGATTCGGCGACACCACCGACTTCACCCAGATCAAGCAGCACTACTACATGGTGCACACCGACCTCAACCCGACCCGGATCGTGCCCGCGGGCCCTGATCTGCGCGGCTGGCTCAGTCCGCATCACCGGGCAGAGCTGGGCGGGCGGGCATTCGGCGACGGAACCGCGCCCGGGCCCGTGGCGGCCGGGGAGGCGGTAGACCCGGCGCACACACCCCTGCCGGGTTAATCACCTGCGCCCGCCCTTTCCGCCTCCGTCCACGCCGGCAGGCGCCACTCCCGTCCATGATCATCAGGACCTCCGGGTGATGGCGCAGCCCCACGACCACCCTCACGTCCTGTTGATCATGAAAATGGCCGCGGGAGTCGCGGAAACGGCCGCGGGAGTCGCGGAAACGGCCGCGCGAGCCATGAAAACGGCCGCGGGAGCCGCGAGGACGGCCGCACGAGGCGGGCTAGTCGCTGCCGGCGGGGGCCACGCTCGACCAGGGCACGGTGAGCACGTTGTCGCGCTGGCGCCGCCGCGGATCGTGCACCCCGAACCCGGCCGCGGCCAGCAACCCCTTGGCCACCCGCCAACGCGCCCGCGGCCCGAACACCGCGTGCGGGGCTGCGACTGCCCATGCGTGGTCGGCTGCGACGAGCAGGGCGTGGATCGGTTCACCGGGCACGTTGCGGTGGATGAGCGCCTTGGGTAAGCGCTCGGCCAGCGCCGACGGCCGGTCGACGGTGAACGGGTCCCATGCCAGGGTGAGGCTGCGCGGACCGGCCGCGTCCAGCAGTACCCATGCGCACCGGCGGCCCAGCTCGTCGCAGGTGCCCTCCACGATCACCCCGCCGGGAGCCAGCGCGGCGCGCATCTGCGCCCACGCCGGCACGACGGCATCCTCCGGGTACTGGCGCAACACGTTGAACGCCCGCACCAACACCGGGCGCAACCCGGCCAGCTCGAAACCCCCCAGTGCGAACTGCACCCGCTCGGTGTCGGCCACCAGCCGCGCCGGGTCGATCTCCAGGCCCACCACGTGCCGTGCACCGAGCCGTTGCGCCAGCTCCAGGGTGGTGACTGGGCTTGCGCCGTAGCCCAGATCGACCACCGGGCCAGCTCCGGTCAGGGCGCGACGTACTTCTGGGCAGTGCCATAGCCAACGGTCGGCACGGCGCAGCCGGTGGGGACCGGTGGTACCCCGGGTGATGGCACCGACCGGAGCGCGGGCTACTGCCACCGGGCTATTTCCGGGTGAGCCAATGTTCGGTGAACTGTTGCTCGGCGATCAGGAGCCGGGTGACGTTGTCGGCCACCGCTTGTTCGATCTTGCCGCCGATCAGCGGAATCGGCACTGTCGCGTCCCCAGCGCTGCGCAGTGTGGTGCGGGAGTCGGTGCCGGTCAACGAGTTCACTCCGCGCACGGTGGCAGGGGTTCCGGCGATCTTCGCGGTGACCGCACCGGTGGCCGCGTCGGCTTCCAGCGGACCCCAGCTCTCCGTCCGGCTGATCGTGAGGTCACCGGAGGTGATCTTGCCGACGATGGCCGGCAGGTGCTCGGCCGCGACGATCTGGGTGAGCGTGACCTCGATGCCCCCGTTGGCGACTGCCACCGAGTCCAACGTGGCCCCGGGTCCCCCCACCGCGCTCACCCGGGCCCGCCAGTACTGCTCGTCGGTCAGCGCTGCATGCACTGCGGCCGGCGGGCAGTCGTAGGTGGCGGAGTGCTCGATGCTGCGCGGCATGCGCGGCACACTACTTCGGCCGCCGATGGTGACCTGCGGCTACCGTCTGTTCCCGTGTTGAACCAGCGGACCCTGCGCGAACTGGCCGCCGGCGGGGTTGGCGTCACCCACAACGTCGGCTTGGCGGAACTGACCACACTGCGCCTCGGCGGCCCAGCGGCCACCGTGCTGCGCTGCACCAGTACCGATGCCGTGGTCTCGGCAGTGCGGGCCTGCGACAGCGCAGGGGAGGCCGTGCTGGTGCTCGGCGGGGGCTCCAACCTGGTGGTCGCTGACGCCGGCGTCGCGGCCACGGTGATCCACGTCGCCACCACGGGCGTGGAGGTGGCTGGCGACGGGGTGTTGGCCCAGGCGGGTGCGGACTGGGACCAGTTGGTGGAGACGACGGTCCGGGCCGGGCTCGGGGGGCTGGAGTGCCTATCCGGCATCCCCGGGGCGAGCGGTGCTACCCCGGTGCAGAACGTTGGCGCCTACGGCGTGGAGGTGGCCGACGTGCTCGATGAGGTCCAGCTGCTCGACCGGGCCAGCGGCGAAGTGCGCTGGGTGGCGCCCGCCCAGCTGCGTCTGGGCTACCGCACCAGCGTGCTCAAGCACAGCGCCGCGGCGGTGGTGCTGGCGGTGCGGATGCGGCTGGACCCAGACGGGCTCAGCCGCCCGGTCACCTACCGCGAACTCTGCGGCGACCTCGGCGTCGACGCTGGCGCCCGGTTGCCCAGTGAACAGGTCCGGTCCGCTGTGCTGGGCCTGCGCGCGCGCAAAGGGATGGTGCTCGACGCCGCCGACCACGACACGTGGAGTGCCGGCTCGTTTTTCACCAACCCGGTGCTGGCGCACGGCGCGATCCCGGCGACCTACCGCGGCCCCCGCTATCCCGGCGACGGCGGGACGAAGCTGTCCGCCGGCTGGCTCATCGAGCACGCCGGCTTCTCCCGCGGCTACCCCGGCCCCGGTGCCCCGGTTCGGTTGTCCACCAAGCACACCCTGGCGTTGACCAACCGAGGGGACGCCGCGACGGCCGACCTGCTCGCCTTGGCCCGCGACGTCCGCGACGGCGTGGTGCGGGAGTTCGGCATCCGGTTGCAACCCGAACCGGTGCTCGTCGGCTGCGCGGTGTGAACTGCGTGCTCAGCTGGCCCGGTGTGCCCGCATCGCCGAGGCCTGATCGCGCGGCTTCAGCACGATCTGGTCCAGGTTCACGTGGGGTGGACGGCTCGCGACGAACCCGATGACCTCGGCGACGTCCTGAGCGGAAAGCGGTGTCAAGCCTCGGTAGACCGACTCCGCCCGCGCAGCGTCGCCGTCGAATCGCATCAGGGAGAAGTCGGTGGCGACCATGCCGGGCAGCACCTCGGTGACCCGCACCGGCAGGCCCAGCAGTTCCCCGCGCAGGGTGCGGTGCATCGCCGCCTGGGCGTGTTTGGCAGCGGTGTAGCCCGAGCCGTTGTCGTAGGCCTCGATGGCGGCTATGGAGGTCACCGTGACGATCAGTCCGTCGCCGGAGGCGATCAGCGCGGGCAGCAGGGCCTTGGTCACCCGCACGGTGCCCAGCACATTGGTTTCCCACATCCACCGCCAGTCCGCCAGGTCCGCATCGGCGACCGCGGCCATGCCCTTCGCGCCGCCGGCGTTGTTGACGAGCACGGACACCGGACCGGCGGCGGCGGCGAACGCGGCCACCGAAGCGTCGTCGGTGACGTCCAGCGCCAGCGCGATGCCCTCGATCTGCGCAGCGATGTCCTGCAGCCGGTCCAACCGCCGCGCGCCGAGAACCACCCGGTAACCCGCGGCCGCAAGCACCCGGGCGGTCGCCTCCCCGATGCCGGAGCTGGCGCCGGTCACGACGGCAATCGGACGGTCGGGCGGGCTCACAGCTGAGGTCACCGCCCGACGATAGGCCAGCCTCGCAGCGCACCGGGACGGTGCGACTGCGAGGATGGGCTGGTGATCGGCAAACCCACCTCCCGTGTCGGCCGGGTTGCCGTGCTCTCGGTGCACACCTCACCGCTCGCCCAGCCCGGCACCGGTGACGCCGGTGGGATGAACGTCTACGTGTTGCAGACCGCGTTGCGGATGGCGCGCTGCGGCACGGAAGTGGAAATCTTCACCAGGGCCACGTCGTCGGCTGAGCCGCCCGTGGTGCATGCCGGGCCGGGGGTGACGGTGCGCAACGTGGTGGCCGGGCCGTTCGAAGGGCTGGACAAGAACGAACTGCCTGCCCAGATGTGCGCCTTCGCCGCCGGGGTGTTGCGCGCCGAGGCCCGCCACGACCCTGGCTACTACGACGTGGTGCACTCCCACTACTGGCTCTCAGGCCAGGTGGGCTGGCTGGCCAGGGACCGCTGGAACGTGCCGCTGGTGCACACCGCTCACACCCTGGCCCGGGTGAAGAACGCCGCCCTGGCCGCGGGGGACTCACCGGAGCCCAAGGTTCGTGAGATCGGCGAACAGCAGGTGGTGGCGGAGGCCGACCGGCTGGTCGCCAACACCGCGGCCGAGGCGCAGCAGCTGGTCGCGCTGTACGGGGCGGACCCGGCGCAGGTGGACATCATCGCCCCTGGCGCGGACCTGAACCGGTTCTGCCCCGGTGACCGAGGCGCCGCCCGGGCAGGTCTGGGCATTGCGGCCGAGGAGGTGGTACTCACCTTCGTCGGGCGCATCCAGCCGTTGAAGGCCCCGGACGTGCTGTTGCGGGCCGCGGCGGAACTGTTGGCACGTCACCCCGGGCAGCGGCTGCGGGTGCTGGTGGTGGGCGGGCCTTCCGGCAGCGGGATGGACCAACCGGCAGCGCTCAGCGAGCTTGCTCAGGCATTGGGCATCGCCGCGGTGGTGACTTTCCTGCCCCCGCAGGCACCGGCGGCGCTGGTCGCCGTCTATCGGGCCTCGGACGTGGTCGCGGTCCCCAGTTACTCGGAGTCCTTCGGGTTGGTGGCGTTGGAGGCCCAGGCGTGCGGTACCCCGGTCGTAGCCGCCGACGTCGGAGGACTGGGGGTGGCGGTGGCCGACGGGGTCACCGGTCTGCTGGTCGGTTCCCACCGGGTGCCGGAGTGGGCTGACGCGCTCGGTCGCCTGGTCATCGACCGCGGCCTGCGCGAGCGGTTCGCTGCGGCCGCCCCAGCCCATGCTGCGGACTTCTCCTGGGACCGCACGGCGGAGGCGTTGTTGGACACCTACGCGAGGGCCACCACGCCGGCCCAGGCTCCGGCCCCGGTGCGCCCACGCAGTCTGCGCCAGTTCCGCCATGCGTTGGGCGTGCGGGCGTGAGTGCCAGCGACATCGCCGAGATCGTCGCCCGCACCCTGTCCGATGGTGACGTGGCGTTCACCCGTCCTCGCCCGCAGGTATTCCTGGCCACCCTGCCCGGTGAGGCAAAGCTCAGCACGACCTGCCTGCTGGGCGTCGGTGAGCACGGTCTGCGGGTGGAGGCCTTCGTCTGCCGTCAGCCCGACGAGAACCACACCGAGGTTTATGCGTTCCTGCTGCGCCGCAACCGCAGGCTGTTCGGGGTGCACTACACGATCGACCGCACCGGCGACATCTACCTGGTCGGGCGACTCTCCGCCGACAGCGTCACCGAGGCCGAGCTCGACCGGGTGCTCGGTCAGGTGGTGGAGGCCGCCGACGGCGATTTCAACACCCTGCTGGAGCTCGGCTTCGCCACGTCCATCCGCCGGGAGTGGGCATGGCGCAGCAAGCGGGGGGAGTCGCTGCGCAACCTGGCCGCGTTCGCGCATCTGGTCGGCGATGACGGCGGCGCTACCGCTCAGTAGTGTGACTGGCGACACGGACCTGTTCCCCGAAGGAGTGCGATGAGTTTCGCCAGCCCGTTCCCCGACGTCGAGATCCCCGCGACCAGCCTGTTCGACTTCCTGCTCGGCACAGTGGCCACCGATCCCGCACTGGCCGCCAAGACCGCCCTGGTCGACGGCACGTCGGGTGCGGGTATCACCTACGCCGAGCTGGTCACCCAGATCGAGGCGCTGGCGGGTGCGCTCGCCGCAGCCGGGTTCGGCAAAGGGGACGTGGCTGCGGTGCTGTGCCCGAACGTCCCGGCGTTCGTCACCGTGTTCCACGGCATCCTGCGAGCCGGGGCAACCGCCACCACGATCAATTCGCTCTACACCGCCCACGAGATCGTCAGCCAGCTCACCGACTCCAAGGCGTCGTGGCTGTTCACCATCTCCGCCTTCCTGCCCCAGGCCGACGAGGCGGCGGAATTGGTCGGCATCCCCCGTGAGCGGGTGGTGGTGCTTGACGGAGCCGACGGACGGGTGTCGTTGCGCGACTTGCTCACCCAGGGCCACCCCGCCCCGGAGGTGAGCATCGAGTCGGGTACGGATCTCGCGGTGCTGCCGTATTCCTCGGGCACCACAGGTCGCGCGAAGGGGGTCATGCTCACCCACCGCAACCTGATCGCCAACGTGGCCCAGGGCGCGGAGCTGATCAAGCTGCAGGACGACGACAAGGTGCTGGCGGTCCTGCCGTTCTTCCACATCTACGGCATGAGCGTCTTGATGAACGCTGGTCTGTGGCGCGGCGCCACCATCGTGACCATGCCCCGCTTCGATCTGCCGGAGTTCCTCCGGATCATCGCCGAGCAGCACATCACCTATGTCTACATCGCACCCCCGGTGGCGGTCGCGCTGGCCAAGCACCCGATGGTGGCGGAGTACGACACGTCGTCGCTGAAGATGGTGTTCTCCGGGGCGGCCCCGCTGGACGCCGAACTCGGGCGCAAGGTGGCCGAGCGGCTGGGCTGCTCGGTCCGGCAGGGCTATGGCATGAGCGAGATGAGCCCGGTCAGCCACGCCATCCCCGACGACCGCGACGACATCCCGCTGGGCACCGTCGGGCTGACGGTGCCGAACATGGAGTGCAAGATCGTCGACCCGGCGACCGGTGCTGAGGTGGACTACCCCACCGACGCCACCAGCGCACCCGGTGAGCTGTGGTGCAAGGGCCCCAACGTGATGGTCGGTTACCTGGAAAACGCCGAGGCCACTGCCGCCACCCTGGACGCCGACGGCTATCTGCACACCGGTGACGTGGCGACAGTGTCTCCCGAGGGTTACGTGAGCATCGTCGACCGGGTCAAGGAGCTGATCAAGTACAAGGGCTACCAGGTGCCCCCGGCCGAGCTGGAGGCGTTGCTGCTCAGCCACGACAAGATCGCCGACGCCGCGTGCATCGGGGTCAACGACGCCGACGGCGAGGAGGTCCCCAAGGCGTTCGTGGTGCTGCAGCCGGGTGCGGAGATGACCGAGGCGGAGGTCATGGACTTCGTGGCCGGACAGGTCGCGCCGCACAAAAAGGTGCGGGTGGTGCAGTTCATCGACGCGATCCCCAAGAGCACCAGCGGCAAGATCCTGCGCAAGGATCTGCGCGCCCGCGAAACCGCCTCCACCGGACGGTGAATCGAAAGAAGCCGCTGCTATGAGCACTGCGACCTTGGTCCTGCTGCGCCACGGCGAGAGCGAGTGGAACGCGCTGAACCTGTTCACCGGGTGGGTTGACGTCGCCCTCACCGAGAAGGGCGTCCAGGAGGCGGCGCGGGCCGGCCGACTAGTGGCCGAGCACGGCCTGTTGCCCGACGTGGTGCACACGTCACTGCTGCGCCGGGCGATCTCCACCGCACACCTGACCCTGGACGCCGCCGACCGGCTGTGGATCCCGGTGCGCCGGGACTGGCGGCTTAACGAACGGCACTACGGCGCCCTGCAGGGCAAGGACAAGAAGCAGACTCTGGCGGAGTTCGGCGAGACGCAGTTCATGCTCTGGCGGCGCAGCTTTCGCACCCCACCCCCGCCCATCGAGCGCGGCAGCGAGTTCAGCCAGGACACCGACCCTCGGTACGCCCACCTGCCCGACGGCCCGGACGGCGGGCCGCTTACGGAATGCCTGGCCGACGTGGTGACCAGGTTGCTGCCGTATTGGGAATCCGCCATCGTGCCGGATCTACGTGCCGGAGCAACGGTGCTGGTGACCGCGCACGGAAACTCCTTGCGCGCGTTGGTCAAACACCTGGACGGCATCTCCGACGAGGAGATCACCGGGCTGAACATCCCCACCGGAATCCCGCTGCGCTACGACCTGGACGCCGAGCTCACGCCGGTCACCACCGGTGGTGAGTACCTCGACCCGGGCGCTGCGGCGAAGGCAGCGAGGCAGGTGGCGGCACAGGGTCGCTGACGCCGGACTCGCTGAACAGCGGATGAACAATCGTCAAATGTCCGGGGGCCGCGAGATTACTTGCCGGCGACGCTATCCGGCGCGTACTGCAACCGCTGGTCGCGGCCGTACGATCCGGGCGTGAGCGTCCTGGGTTCGGTGGTGCTCGCGGTCCTCGCGGCCGCGCTCGGTGTCGTGGTCGGGATGATCGCCGCACGTGCATGGCAGTCCGAGCGCTCCGTGCGGCACTCCGGCGCGACCGCGATCACTGTGTCCGAGGTGTTGCAGCGGGTGGTGGATTCCTCCGAGAGCGGCATCGTCGTCGTCGACCGGTTCGGGGACGTGGTGGTGTGCAACCCCCGTGCTGAGGAGCTGGGGGTGGTGCGCGAACGACGGATGGACCACCGCGCATGGGCTGCGGTGGAACGGGTTTTCGTGGCCAAGCAGGCCGTGGAGGTCGTGCTGTCAGCACCCGACGCCCGGCCGGGTCGCGCGCCGATGGCAGTCATCGGGGTGGCACGCCCGCTCGGCGGTGATCACGAACAGTTCGTCGTGGTGGAAGCAGCCGACGAGTCCGAGCAGGTCCGCCTGGACGCCACCCGGCGCGACTTCGTGGCCAACGTCAGCCACGAGCTCAAGACGCCGGTGGGGGCAATGGGCCTACTCGCCGAGGCGATGTTGGACGCGGTGGACGACCCGGAGGTGGTGCAGCACTTCGCAACCCGGCTGTTGCATGAGTCCAGGAGGCTGGGTGCACTGGTCACCGAGCTGATCGCATTGTCGCGGTTGCAGGGTGCTGAGGCGCTGCCCAGCCTCGAGGTGGTCGATGTCGACCTCGTGGTGTCCGAAGCCTTCCGGCACTGCACGTTAAGTGCCGAGGCGGCCGGTATCACCGTGACGGTGGACCGCCCGAGCGGCTTGGAGGTCAAAGGCGACCGCACCCTGCTGGTGACCGCCTTGTCCAATCTGGTGGAGAACGCGATTGCCTACTCGCCGACCGGCTCGCCGGTGTCGGTCAGTCGCGCGCTGCGCAACGGGCACGTGGAGATCAGTGTCACCGACCGCGGTATCGGTATCCCCCTGGAGCACCAGGAGCGGGTGTTCGAGCGGTTCTTCCGGGTCGACCCGGCCAGGTCGAGGGTCACCGGGGGTACCGGACTGGGCTTGGCCATCGTCAAGCATGTGGCGGCTAATCACGATGGCGGTGTGCGGTTGTGGAGCCGCCCTGGCACCGGATCGACTTTCACCCTCCGGGTGCCGGCGCACGCCGAGGACGTCGAGGACACCGGGGTCACCGCGCAGCTGCTGGTGTCCACGACAAGGAACGGAGAACGACGGTGACCAGGGTGCTGATCGTCGAGGACGAGGAGTCGCTGGCTGATCCGCTGGCATTCTTGTTGCGCAAGGAGGGCTTTGACGTGGCGGTGGCCACCGACGGTCCGGCAGCCTTAGCAGAGTTCGATCGCGCAGGCGCCGACATTGTGCTGCTGGACCTCATGCTGCCGGGCATGAGCGGCACCGATGTGTGCAAGCAGCTCCGCGCCCGGTCCGGAGTGCCGGTGATCATGGTGACCGCGCGTGACAGTGAGATCGACAAGGTGGTGGGTCTTGAGCTGGGCGCCGACGACTACGTCACCAAGCCCTACTCCAGCCGTGAGCTCATCGCGCGGATCCGGGCGGTGTTGCGCCGCGGTGCGGACAGTGAGGAAGGCGACGAACTCGACCCGAGTGCATTGGAGGCCGGCCCCGTGCGGATGGACGTCGAGCGTCACGTCGTCGTCGTCAACGGCACCCAGGTCACCTTGCCGCTGAAGGAGTTCGACCTGTTGGAGTACCTGCTGCGCAACTCCGGCCGGGTGCTCACCCGCGGCCAGCTCATCGACCGCGTGTGGGGTGCGGACTACGTCGGGGACACCAAGACACTCGACGTGCACGTCAAGCGGCTGCGCGCGAAGATCGAACCGGACCCGCCGAATCCGGTGCACCTGATCACCGTGCGCGGATTGGGCTACAAGCTCGAGCCGTAGGCTTCCCGGACCGGGAGGGGTCGCCGCGGAGTGCTTCGCCGAACGTCTACGGTGACCGCTGTGCGCCTCGGGGTGCTTGACGTCGGTTCCAACACCGTCCACCTCTTGGTGGTGGACGCGCACCGTGGTGCCCGCCCGACGCCGATGAGTTCCACGAAGTCGACGCTTAGGTTGGCCGAGCAGATCGACCGAGTAGGCAAGTTGAGCCGGGCGGGGGCCGACCAGCTGGTGGCGGCGGTGGCGGAGTCCGCCGCGGTGGCTGCGGAGTCCGGGTGCGAGGAGCTGACCGCATTCGCCACCTCGGCGGTGCGCGACGCCACCAACAGCACCGCGGTGCTTCGGCGGGTGCATCACGAGACGGGGGTGACGCTGCAGGTGCTCTCCGGCGTTGACGAGTCCAGGCTGACTTTCCTGGCGGTACGGCGCTGGTGCGGGTGGAGCGCCGGACGGATCCTGGCGATGGACATCGGGGGTGGTTCGTTGGAGATGGCCAGTGGCGTCGACGAGGACCCGGATACGGCCCTTTCGTTGCCGCTGGGCGCCGGGCGTCTCACCCGTGAGCGACTTGCCCATGATCCTCCTGACCGGGTGCGCCTGGCCGAGCTGCGTGACTGGTTGGACGTGGCGCTGGCCCCTGCCGCGGCCCGGCTGCGGGCGCAGGGCCCGCCGGACCGGGTGGTGGCCACTTCGAAGACGTTTCGCTCACTGGCCAGGCTTAGCGGGGCGGCGCCCTCAGGTGCGGGGCCGATGGTGCGGCGCGTGCTCACCGCGGCGGGCCTGCGTCAACTCATCTCGTTCATCTCACGGATGTCCACAGCTGACCGGGCCGAGTTGGAGGGTGTCAGCGCCGCACGCTCGCACCAGCTGGTAGCAGGTGCCATGGTGGCGGAGGCAAGCATGCGGGCGTTGGACGTGGCGGAGTTGGAGATCTGCCCGTGGGCCCTGCGGGAAGGTGTGATTCTCAGGAGGCTGGACTCGGCCGCCGGTGACGATCTTCGTGGAGGACTGCGATGACCAGGGCAGGAGATGAGGACGTGTCGGTGCCGCGGCCACCGGGCGCGGAACACCCGATCTCGGTGGCCGACTTGCTCGCCGCGAACGGGCGCGCCGCTGCCACACCGGGTGGTCGCCGCCGCAAACCCGATGCCGACCCGCCACAGCCCGACCCGCCGCAGCCGCACGTCGCCACCCCCGGGGGTCGGCGTCGCAAGCTCGAACCCCCGCAGCCAGTGCCCAGAGCTACTGAGCCGGCCGATGCGGAGCTGGCACCCGACAACCTGGCCGACCCAGCACCAGCCGCAGACCCAGCACCAACCGCGGACCCAGCGGACGAGCCAGCTCCGGTGCGCAGTGCGAGCTCGGCCCGGGAATGGGCGATGGTGATCGGCCAGCTGGTGTTCGCCCTGGGTGGCGGGGCGGCGCTGTGGTTCGGGTTCCGCTACTTGTGGGCTGGGGCACCGGTGCTGGCCCTGGTGATGTCGTTGGTTGTCACAGTCGCCTTGGTGGCGCTGGTCCGGGTGCTACGACGGGGCGACGACCTGTTGAGCACGTTGCTGGCGGTGCTGGCCGGTCTCATCGTCACGGTCAGCCCCCCGGTACTGACCCTGACCGGGAACTAGCGGTGGCGGCGATCACGATCGGGCTCTCCACCGCCTCGGTCTACCCCGAATCCGTCGAGTCGGGTTTCGCGCTCGCCGCCGAACTGGGTTACGACGGCGTGGAGCTGATGGTCTGGGCCGACCCGGTCAGCCAGGACGTGGCCGCGGTGGCCCGCCTCGCCCACAGCTACCAGGTGCCGGTGATCGCCGTACACGCGCCATGCCTGCTGGTCACCCAGCGAATCTGGGGTGCGGACCCGGTGGCGCGGCTGCGGCGGGCGGTGGCGGCGGCGGCGGCGCTGGAGGCCCGCTGCGTGGTGGTTCACCCGCCGTTTCGGTGGCAGCGTCGGTACGCGGCGGGTTTCACCGACCTGGTGGCGGGGCTGGAGCAGCGCAGCGGGCTCATGGTGGCCGTCGAGAACATGTTTCCGCTGCGGGCGGACCGGCTACTGGGCGCCAGCCCGTTCGCGGCCCGGCGGATGGCCGCCCGGGGCGGAACACCCGGGCCGGCCGTATCGGCGTTCGCGCCGTCGTGGGACCCCACTGACCCCGGCCACGCCCACTACACCCTGGATCTCTCGCACACCGCAGCCGCGGGCTCGGACGCAGTCGCGATGGCCGCCCGGATGGGCACCCGGCTAGCGCACCTGCATCTGGCTGACGGAACGGGCTCGGCGGCCGACGAGCATTTGGTGCCCGGCCGCGGGTCGCAGCCCTGCGCGCAGGTGTGCGAGCAGCTGGCCGCGGACGGCTTCGACGGTGCGGTGGTGCTGGAGATCAACACCCAGGGTGCCCGGTCCCGGCGCGAGCGCACCCAGATGGCCCGGGAGTCGCTGGCATTCGCCAGAACACACCTCGCTGTCGTGCGGACCTAGCCCCGCCAGGGTGGCCGATCAGACCGACGGTGGCTGGCCCGTAAGGTGCCCGAGCGTGACCCTGCTGCGTACCCTGATCCTCACCGCCGCGGGCGACGAACGCGTGCGTGACATGGTGGCTGGCGCGCCAATCAGCCGGGACGTGGTGCGGCGGTTCGTGGCCGGGGAGCACACCGAGGACGCGGTGCGCGCCGCTGTCACCCTGGCCGGGCGCGGACTGCACGCCACCCTGGACCACCTGGGTGAGGATGTCACCGACGCCAGCGACGCCGAAGCGACCGTCACAGCCTATGAGCGCCTGCTGTCCCGTCTCGCCGAGGAGGGGGTCGCGGACCGGGCCGAAGTGAGCATCAAGCTCTCCGCGCTCGGCGCTCTGCTGCCCGACCCGGACCTGATGGTGCGCAACGCCGCCCGGGTCTGCGCCGCGGCGCAGTCGGCCGCAACCACGCTCACCATCGACATGGAGGACCACACCACCACCGCCTCGACCTTGGCCACCGTGGCCCTGCTGCGGCAACGCTGGCCGTGGGTGGGTGCGGTGCTGCAGAGCGCGTTGCGGCGCACCGAAGCGGACTGCGCGGCGCTGGCCGCACCCGGTTCCCGGGTCCGGTTGTGCAAGGGCGCCTACGCCCATCCCGTCGAGCTCTCGCACACCGGCGCCCACCAGGTGGACCTGGCCTACGTGCGGTGCGCCAGGACACTGCTGGCCGGCGCGGGGCTGCCGATGTTCGCCACCCACGACCCGCGCCTCGTGCGGATCCTGGAGCACCTGCTGGACACCAGTGGCGCAGCTGCCGGCAGCGTGGAGTTCCAGATGCTCTACGGCATCCGTCCCGACGAGCAGCTGCGCCTGGCCCGAGCCGGGCACGTCGTGCGGGTGTACGTGCCCTACGGCCAGGCCTGGTACGGCTACCTGGTGCGGCGTCTTGCCGAACGTCCCGCCAACACCGCGTTCTTCCTCCGGTCGCTGGCCACCCGATCGTGAGAACGCCGTTCTCCGACGCCCTGGCGCTGACCCGGGCCGGGCACGGATTCACCGCCACCCTCACCCAGGACTGGACGATTGGAGCCAAGCTGCACGGTGGGTTGCTGCTCGCCCTGTGCGCGAAGGCGGCCCGCTGCGCGCTGGGTGTCCCCGGTGTGCAGCCGCTCGCGGTCAGCGCCAGCTACCTCAGCGCCCCGAGTCCCGGGACGGTCGAGCTGGTCGTCGACGTGCGCAAACGGGGCCGGTCGGTTTCGGTGGTCGACGTCGAGCTACGTCAGGGTGACCGGAGTGCGGTGGCCTGCGTGGTGACCATGGGGACGGTCGACGACGCTGCGCCGCTGCACGTGCGCTCCTGCGCCCACCCGCCGATGCCGGCGCAGCCGCCGGCGGAGGCCATCGACGTCGCCGAGCACCCGACGGGTGCCGTGATGCACTTGTCAGCGGTGTGCGACCTGCGGCTGGATCCCGTTACCGCGGCCTTCGCCGGCGGCCGCACCGACGGTGCCGCCGAGCTGCGGTTGTGGGCGCGACCGCGAGGCGAGCAGCCTGACGCGCTGTTCGCGCTGCTGGCCGCGGACGTCTCCCCGCCGGTGACCCTCAACCTGGGCCGGGCGGGGTGGGCGCCGACGGTGCAGCTCACCGCCCTGTTGCGCGCCGCACCGGCCCCCGGATGGCTGCGGGTGCACACCAGCAGCCGGTGCGTAGGGGCGACCTGGTTCGACGAGGAGGCCGAGGTGACCGACGAGGCCGGGACCCTGGTCTGCCAGAGTCGGCAGCTGGCGATGCTGCCGCGGCCCTGACCGGGTGCAACGGGGCATTCCATCGCTCTGTGACACGCTCACCGCCATGACGACGATCGCGGTTCTGGGCGCCGGCAAGATCGGTGAGGCGATGCTCGCCGGGCTGCTGCGTGCCGGGCACCCGGCTGCCGAGCTGATGTTCACCGAGCGGCACCCGCAGCGCTGCGCCGAGCTCACCGACCGCCACGGGGTGCGCGCGGTGGACCCGGCCGAAGCAGCGCGGGTGGCCGACGTGCTGGTGGTCGCGGTCAAACCGCAAGACATCGACCTGGTGCTGACCCAGATCGCGGAGCTGCGCGCCGGTGCCCTGGTCGTCTCGCTGTGCGCGGGGCTGCCGACGTCGCTGTACGAGGACCGTTTGCCCACTGGAACCCCGGTAGTCCGGGTGATGCCCAACACGCCGATGGTGGTCGGTGAGGCGATGAGCGCGATCTCCGGGGGCCGCCACGCCGACGAGACGCACCTGGTGTTGGTGGAGGAATTGCTGCGGGCGGTGGGCCGGGTAGTGCGGGTTCCGGAGGACCAGCAGGATGCGGTGACGGCCCTGTCCGGGTCTGGACCGGCGTACTTCTTTTTCCTGGTGGAGGCCATGATCGACGCCGGGATCTTGCTGGGGTTGCCCCGCCAGGTGGCCTCGGAGCTGATCGTGCAGTCGGCGGTCGGTGCGGCGACGATGCTGCGCGACTGCGGTGAGCACCCGGTCGCGCTGCGCGAGGCGGTCACCTCCCCCGCGGGTACCACCATCGCCGCGGTGCGCGAGTTGGAGGTACACGGGGTACGGGCGGCGCTGCTGGCCGCGATCGAGGCCGCCAGGGACCGGTCGGTCGAGCTGGGCCGGGCACACCAGGTCCGGCTGCCGCCGCAGGCGCCGTCCCGCTAGGCTCCAGCGCACCGAACCTGCCGGAGGACAGCTATGGCGAGCGGACCCGAGAACAACCAGCCACCGCTGGGTTCCACCGACTTCCTGACGGTGGCTGAGGTAGCCGCAGCCATGCGGGTCTCCAAGATGACCGTCTACCGCCTGGTGCACAGCGGAGAGCTGCCCGCTGTGCGGGTGGGCAGGAGCTTTCGGGTCCGCACCCAGGCGGTCAACGCCTACCTGCAGACGTCGTACTTCGACGCCGGGTGACGGTGTGGTCGGGCGCGACTGCCCGGACTAGTAGAGTCAGCCGCAGTGCGCGACGGCACACGCCCGGGTCGAGACGACCGGGTGCAGGCGCCGGGTCAGCCATGACCACCCCACCGCGAGTGACCGACGGACTGCGAGGCAAGCCCCCATGGGTTCAGTGATCAAGAAGCGACGCAAGCGGATGTCGAAGAAGAAGCACCGCAAGCTGCTGCGTAAGACCCGCGTGCAGCGTCGCAAACTCGGAAAGTGATCGCCGCGACCGGGAGACTTCCCGCTCGCTAGGCTCACCACGATGAGCCCCGCGACGGTGGACGTGCCCGGTCCGGAGGTGGTGCTGGTGACCGGCGCCAGCCGGTTCCTCGGCGGTACTCTCGCGGCCAGGATCGCCGAGCACGACACGGTTCGGCGGGTGATCGCTGTCGACACGGTGCGGGCCACGCGAGGTGCCTTCGGCCCCGAGGGCGGGGTCGAGTTCGTCCGGGCCGACATCCGCAACCCGCTGATCGCCAAGGTCATCGCGACAGCCGGGGTGGACACCGTTGTGCACGCCGCGCTGAGCGCCAACCCCGGCCGATCCGGGGGACGCAGCGCCATGGCGGACATGAACATCATCGGCTCGATGCAGCTGCTCGCGGCCTGTCAGAAGGCGCCGACGGTGCGGCGGCTGGTGGTCAAGTCGACGACCGCGGTGTACGGCTCTGGGCCGCGGGATCCGGCGGTGTTCACCGAGCAGATGGAACCGAGGGGGCTCGCCGCAGGTGGCTACGCCAAGGACGCCGCCGAGATCGAGTCCTACGTGCGGGGGTTCGCCCGGCGCCGCCCTGACGTCGCGGTGACCACGCTCAGGTTCGCCAACTTCATCGGACCCCGGATCGATACCGCCCTGACCCGCTACTTCTCCCTGCCGCTGGTTCCCACCGTGCTCGGTTACGACGCCCGCCTGCAGTTGTTGCACGAGCTCGACGCGGTGGCGGTGCTGGAGTTGGCGTGCACCGCCGCGGTGTCGGGCACCTACAACGTGGCCGCCGACGGGGTGCTGCTGGCCTCCCAAGCGATCCGTCGGGCGGGTCGTATCCCGGTGCCCGTCCCCGGCCGGCTCACCCCGGTGGTGGGCCGCTTAGTGCGCGGTGCCCGGCTGGTGGACTTCACCCCCGAGCAGGTCAGCTTCCTCAACTACGGCCGGGTGGTGGACACCGCGCTGGCGACCCAGCAGTTGGGCTTCCGGGCCCGCTGGACCACCACTCAGGCGTTCGACGACTTCGTCACCGCCCGTGGTCTGCGCCCGCTGCTCGACCCGCAACGGGTCCAGAGGTGGGAGCGCACTGCGGTGGCCTTGGCGGGACGGCTGCCGTGACCGAGGAAGGTGCGGCGACCGAGGAAGGTGCGGCAACCGAGAACGATGCGGCGGCGGGCGTGGCGCGTCAGGTCGCCGTGGCGGCTGCGTTCCTGCGCCGGCGCCTGGCCGGTGACTACACCATCGACGAGTTCGGTTTCGATCCCGACCTCAATGATCACCTGATGCTCCCCGTGCTACGCCCGTTGTACGACAAGTGGTTCCGGGTGAAGGTCACCGGCCTGCACCACGTGCCCTCGGTCGGTGGTGCCCTGGTGGTGGCCAACCACTCAGGGGTGATCCCGCTGGACGCGCTGATGACCACCGTCGCGTTGCACGACCATCACCCGGCGGCCCGGTCGCTGCGGATGCTGGCTGCCGACCTGGCCCTGCAAACGCCGGTGTTGGGCAGCCTGACGCGCAAAGCAGGGCACACCCTGGCCTGCACCCCCGACGCCGAACGGCTGCTGGGCGGCGGTGAGGTGGTGGGGGTGTGGCCAGAGGGTTTCAAAGGCATCGGTAAGCCCTACGCCGACCGGTACCGGCTGCAACGCTTCGGCCGGGGTGGATTTGTCGCGGCCGCGTTGCGCACCGGGGCACCGATCATCCCCTGCTCCATCGTGGGTGCCGAGGAGACCTATCCCAAGCTCGCCGACCTGACGTTCTTGGCCAGGGTGCTGGGGCTGCCGTATTTTCCAGTCACCCCATTTTTTCCGCATCTGGGGCCGCTCGGGGTCCTACCGCTGCCCTCGAAGTGGTTCATCGAATTCGGTGAACCGATCAACACCGCGGGCATCGGGTCGGAAGCCGCGGAGGATCCGATGGTGGTGTTCAACCTTTCCGACCAGGTCAGGGAGACCATCCAGCAGACCCTGTACCGACTGCTCAGTCAGCGACGCGGCGTCTTCACTGGTTGATCAACTGCCCCGGCGGTGGCTGAGCCCGGCTGCGAGCGCCCCGGCCACCGCGCCTGCACCCAGTACCGAGGGCACCCCGATCCTGGCCGCCTTACGCCCGGTGCGGAAGTCGCGGACCTCCCACCCACGGGCTCGGGCCAGCTCACGCAGGTCCTGGTCGGGGTTGACGGCCACCGCCGTACCCACCGCCGACAACATCGGGACGTCGTTATGACTGTCGGAGTAGGCAGTACAGCGGCGCAGGTTGAGACCCTCCCGAGCGGCCAGCGCGCGCACCGCCTGCGCCTTGGCCCGGCCGTGCAAGATGTCGCCGACCAGCCGGCCGGTGAACACACCGTCCACGCTCTCGGCCACGGTTCCCAGCGCACCGGTGAACCCCAGTCGGCGGGCGATGATCTCCGCCAGCTCCACCGGGGTGGCCGTCACCAGCCAAACCTGCTGGCCAGCGTCGAGGTGCATCTGGGCCAACGCCCGGGTGCCCGACCAGATGCGGTCGGCGATCAATTCGTCGTAGATTTCTTCACCCAGCTGGGCGATCTCCGCGGTCTGCCGGCCCGCCACGAACGACAACGCCTGCTCACGGCCGGTCGCAACGGAGGAGGCGTGCTCCTTACCGCTGATCCGGAAACGCAGTTGCTGCCAGGCGAACCCGGCCATGTCCGAGGCAGTAAAATACTTGCGAGCGGCCAGCCCTCTGGCGAAGTGGAAGATCGACGCGCCCATGATCATGGTGTTGTCGACGTCGAAGAATGCTGCCGCGGTGAGGTCCCTGGGGACCACTGCGGGTGCGTCCGGCTCGGCACCGACCGGCGCCCCGCCCTGCTCGGCGCCACCATTGGCCAGGCGTCCGGCGTTGGCAAGCGCTGCCTCCGCGCTGGCCTCCCCGGCGAGGCGGGCTCGGACCTGGGCGGGTGTGGGTGATGCCCCGCGGAACCGACTGGATGAGCTGAACACACCTCACCTCCTCACCTCGTGGTGGTGCCGCCCTGCTCGGGCACGGCCTGAGCCTAACGGCCACCCCCACCTGCCGCGGCGGCCTCAGCCTCCGCCGAGGGCAGGCAACCCTGGTGACGGCAGCACGGGCAGAACGGGCAGCAGGGGCGGGACGGGCACCTGCGTCAGTAGCGGAATCGGTAGCGCAGCCGTGGGCGCCGCAGGTGCGGGCACGCCTGGCACCGGTAGCGGGGGCAGCACCCCGGCGTCGGCCGGGGTGGGGATGGGAGCCACCTGGGCAGGCGCCGTCGGCGGGCCGGCGGTCACCGGGGGCACGGCAGCGGGCGGAACGTTGGCAGACGGTGCCCCTGCGCCGGGGACGGGCACCACCGGGACGAGGTCGGCTGGGGTGGGCTGGGAGCCAGCGGGAGGGACGGTCCCGGTCGGCGACGGGGCGGGAGCATTCAGGTCGCCGGGGGTCAGGCTGCTCGACGTCGCCGGCGTCACGGTGGCGATACACGGCCCCGTCGCTGGCAACGGACCGACCCGATCGGCTTGTCCGGACGTGATGACGCCGCACCGGAGCCGGTCGGTCAGCGCGGTGACCCGGCTCTGCACGTCGGTGACCAGGACGCGGGAGTCCTGCACCGGAGCGCGGGATCCCTCGGGCAACCGGGTTTGCACATCGGCGAGCCGGCGCTGGGCGTCCTGCGCCCACGAGGACAGCGCGGCCATCGCCGGCTCGTCACCGGCCACCCCCTGGCCGGTGAGCAGGCGCGAACCCGCCGCAGTCAGCCCGTTGAAGGTCCCCAACAGCTCCTCGCCCACCACCGGCTCCCACCGGCTGCCCGCCGCGCTGCGCGCAAGCAGGCTCTCGACCTCACCCAGGCGCCGACCGGCGTAGTCCAGATTCCGCAGGCCGCGGGCGGTTTGATCGAACGTGAGTGCCAGCCGGGTCGTCTCGGTGGCCCGCTTGAGCGCGTAGGACGCATCGCCGGGCAGGGCGGCACTGCTGAGCAGCATGCCCACCGCGCCGAGGGCGAGGAGCACCACCGCGGCGGCCGCAGCCAGCACCCGCACCCGTGGTGCCAGCCCACCGCGGCGCGACCGGAACGGGTGGACCACCGCTGTGGCCCGGGTCGGACCGGGGGCGACGTCGGACGCAGCGAACACCTCGTCGTCCAAGATCCGGTGCAGCATCCGCTCCCGGGCCTGCGGTGACGGATCCAGGGCATGCGCCGCAGCGGTCAGGGCGACCAGCATGGTGGGTTCCTCGAGCGGACCTCTCACTGCTCACCCCACCTCACTGCTGACTGCCTCGGTACTGCTGACTGCCTCGGTCGGGCCAGCTGCACCCCTGCACTGCGCAACGATCACGCTCGCGCGGGGTTACGCGGGCGGGCTCGGGTAGCGACTGCGCCGACGTCACCGGTTCAGCGCAGTTCTGCCGGGACAAGTTCGGCCAGTCGGCGCACCGCCCGGTGCTGCAACGCCTTCACCGCACCGACGTTACGGCCCATCAGCTGCGCGGTCTCCGATACCGACAGGCCCTGCAAGAACCGTAAGGAGATGCACTCACGTTGGTCCTCGCCGAGTTGGCGCACACAATCCAGCAGCGCGGTGTGGACGGACGCGGTTACCACTTCGTTCTCGGTGTCGTCGCGGCTGTGGGTGTCACGGAACTCAGCGGTGCTGACCTCCAGCCGGTGCCGGCTGGACTTGACGTGATCGAGCACCAGGTTGCGCGCGATGGTCACCAACCATGCGCCAACGTCCTTGCCCTGGTAGCTCACGGTGGTGATCCGGCGTAGCGCGCGCAGAAACGTCTCGCTGGTCAGGTCCTCGGCCATGGTCCGGTCGTGCACCCGGAACAGCACGAACCGGAAGACCATGTCCACGTAACGGTCGTAGAGCTGGCCGAAGGCGCCGGAATCACCCTGCTGGGCTGCGTGCACCAAAGCCCAGGTGGCTAGCATCGCCCGCTCGTCGGGCACCGGCTGCACGTGATCGTCGACGTCGACGTCGACGTCGGCTATCAGCGCCAACGCCAGGCCCGGGTCGGGGTCGGCGGCGAACCAGGGCTGCGTCACCCCACCCAGCCCCCTCTCCTGGCTGCCAACCCCGGACCGTCCCGTCCTGGGGACCGCCTCGTCGTGCAGTCCTGGCCAGGATGCGCGCGACGTGGGCGGAATCATAGCCGAAGTTACCGATCAGTAACAAGGTCCGGGCCACGAGAGGGAGCAGACCCGCGGTGCCAGACTGCCCTGATGCACGAGCCCAGGATCACGCTGCTTACCCGCGCCGGCTGTGTGCAGTGCGCCGCCGCCGCCGACGCCCTGAACCGACTGTGCCCGCAGTGGGGGGTGCGCTGGCACGCGGTGGATGTCGATGACGCCGCGCGGGCTGGCGAGCCCGCCCTGCGGATGGAGTTCGGCGACCGGGTGCCCGTGGTGCTGCTGGATCGCCGGGAGCACAGCTATGGCACGGTGGACGAGGACAGGTTGCGCGCCGACCTCACCAGGTGAACCGGTAGGCGTGCTTATCCGAAGCACCGTCCATGAGCGACACGCGGCGACACCCGATGTCCGTCCTCGCCGCGTCGGTGACGGGCCTGCTGGCAGTTGCTGCGGCGCTGGGGATTTCCCACCTCGTCGCTGGCATCGTGAATCCACCGTCCACCCCGTTCCTCGCTGTCGGCAATGCAGCTATCGACCGCACGCCGAAGGGTCTGCGGGACTTCGGTATCAGTACCTTCGGCAGCAACGACAAACCGGTGCTGCTGGTGGGCGTGGCCATCGCGATGGCGATCCTGGGTGTGGTCACCGGGCTGGTGTCCCGGCGTCGGGCACTGCCCGGGGTCGTGCTGATCGTCGTCCTGGGAGTGGTGGGCCTGCTCGCCGTGCAGAGTCGGCCCGACACCAGCACGGCGGGGCTGATCTCGCCGATGGTTGCTGTGCTCGCCGGGGTCGCTGCATTGCTGGTGCTGCGCGCCGTCGCGGCCGCTCCGAGGGCCACGTCGGCGCCAGCCGGTGATCGGCGTCATCGGGGGCTATCGCGCCGGGGGTTCCTCGGGACCTCCGCCGGGGTGGCAGTGGTTGCTGGCGCCGCCGGCTACGGCGGCACACTGCTCAGTCGGGTCGACATCACCGGATCGCAGCGCACCGTCGGCGCGCTCAAGCCGGCGACGGCGTTGCCACCGGTCGCGGCGGGCGCCGACTTCGTCGCCGACAACGGGATCCCCTTCATCACCTCTAACAAGGACTTCTATCGGGTCGACATCGCGCTGGGCGAAGGACCCGCGTTGACCGCGCAGGACTGGTCGCTGCGCATCCATGGCATGGTGGACAAAGAGATCACCCTGAGCTTCGACGAGTTGGTCGCCCGCCCGTTGATCGAGCAGCGGCTGACCTTCACCTGCATCTCCTATGTAATCGGCAGCAACCTGGTGAGCACCGCGGACTGGGTGGGGGTGTCGTTGCGCGACCTGATCACCGAAGCTGGTCCGCAGCAGGGCGCGGACCAGCTGCTGTCGATGAGCAGCGACGGCTACACCGCGAGTACGCCGTTAGCTGCCATCCTGGAGCAGAACAGGGGCGCGATGCTGGCGGTCAACATGAATGGCGAACCCCTGCCGCAGGTGCACGGATTCCCGGTACGCATGATCGTGCCCGGCTTCTACGGGTACTGCTCGGCGACCAAGTGGCTGGTGGACATCGAGGTGACCACCTTCGCGGCCAAGCAGGCTTACTGGACACCACGCGGGTACGCCGATCGTGCTCCGGTCAAGACGCAGTCCAAGATCGCTTTCCCGCAGGGACTCTCGGCCCCGATCCCGCCGGGCACGGTCACTGCGACCGGGACCGCGTGGGCGCAGCCCGTCGGCATCTCCAAGGTGGAGGTGCAATACGACAAGGGTCCGTGGACCGAGGCGCGCCTGGGTGCCGACGAAGGGGTGAGTGCGTGGCGGATGTGGCGGGTAGACCTGCCCAGCGTGACCGCCGGCAATCACACGCTGTCCGTGCGTGCCTACGACGGCCGCGGTCAGGTGCAGACCGAGACGATGTCGCAGGTGCTGCCGGACGGGCAATCCGGCCTGCACACGATCAACTTCGCCGTCGGGTAGCGGTGCCCTAACACCGCCGCTCGGGCTGGTCCGGTCCTCCCACCGTCTACACACGACGGTGGGACTTCCGTTGTGCCGCTACGTGGTACTACCGCTTCCGTTGCCAAACTGTGATCTCGCATAGTCGAACCGCTCGCCGCGGCACCCACGTAGGTACAGGCAATGGCCCGGAGGAACCGGGCCCGCTCACCATGGAGGTCCCTCTCGTGAAGAAGACCCAGCGTCTGGCCGCAGTCGGAGCCCTGGCCGCCGTCACCCTGTCCATCGCGGCGTGCAGCAGCGGCCAGTCGGCTTCGACGACCGCGACCACGTCCGCCGCAGCACCCACCACCTCGGCCGCCGCGTCCTCGAAGGCGCCCACGTCCTCGGCCGCCCCGACCTCCGCCGCCGCCGGCGCAACCGACGGTAAGACCACCATCAGCCAGATCTTCGGCCCGGCCTGCTCCCAGGTCCCGACCTCCGGTGCCGGATCGCCGCAGGGCATGGTCGACGCTGCCGTTGGTACCGCCGCCAGCAACAACCCGCTGTTCAAGACCCTCGTACAGGCGGTGACCGCGGCGAACCTGGTGCCGACCCTGAACGACACCACCAAGCAGTTCACCGTCTTCGGCCCGGTCGACTCGGCCTTCACCGCCCTGCCCGCGGGCACGCTGGACAAGCTGCTGGCCAACCCCTCCGGTGACCTCACCAAGATCCTGACCTACCACGTCATCCCCAAGCGTTACGACGCTGCCGGCCTGGTGGCCGCCAAGACGGTCAAGTCCGTCCAGGGTGGCTCGGTGACCATCGCCGGAACCGCAATGGCGCCGACCATCAACGGCAACCCGGTGCTGTGCGGCAACATCCCCACCGCCAACGCCACCGTGTTCGCCATCGGGACGGTCCTCACCCCGATGCCGTGATCGCCACCGGCGAGGTGTGCGTCACGTCGTGACGCAGCGCGCCGCAGGTCCAGGGGCGTCCCGGCGATGGCCGGGGCGCCCCTGTGCCGTTTGTTGTCCCACCGCGGGGTCCGCCACTTTGTGCATGACTTCACAAGCGGTTACCGTGGGCGGAAGACCGCAGGTGGAAGCAGTGCAACGCTCCTGACGGCCGTGCACAGATCTCGCCCTACGCAGATCCCCCAGCCCAGCAGGAGCCCCGCCGTGAGCCAGCACCGCGAGCAGCCCGGTGAGCTGCCCTCACCGGTGATCGTCGGCGACGGCGAGCTGGCGGCGTTGATCGGGAGCCCGGCCACCCGCACGGTGCCGGAGGCCACCGTGGTCCGCCTGGCCCTGTACCTGCGGGTGCTCGGCGTGCTCGCCGACGGCGCCGTCGCCACCGTCTCCAGCGAGGAGCTGGCCTCGGCGGCGGGGGTGGGCTCGGCCAAGCTGCGCAAGGACCTGTCGTTTTTGGGTTCCAACGGCACCAGGGGTGTGGGCTACGACGTCCCCCGACTGGTGGCCAGGCTGGAGGCAACCCTCGGCCTGGACCGTAAGCATCAGGTGGCGCTCGTCGGAGCCGGCAACCTCGGTCATGCCCTGGCCGGGTACGAGGGTTTCAGCCGGCGGGGTTTCACCGTCACCGCGCTGTTCGACAACGACGTCACCCGGGTCGGTGAACGGGTCGGTGGCACCGAGATCCGCCACCTCGACGAGCTGCATCAGGTGTGCGCCGAGCTCGGGATCACGATCGCTGTGGTGGCCACCCCGGCTGATGCCGCTCAGCATGTCTGCGACCTGCTCGTTGCCGCGGGTGTGCATTGCATCCTGAACTTCGCTCCGGTGGAGCTGGTCGTGCCCGACCGTGTTGACGTGCGCAAGGTGGACCTCGCCGTGGAGATGCAGGTGCTGTCCTTCCACCTGACTCGCCGGGCAGCGGAGGTCCCCGCCGGCTCCGCTGACGTGCTGGAAGCGGGCACCGCGCACGACGCGGACCGCGGCGAGCGCACCAGGTCCGGTGTCGGGTGGTGAGCGTCCTGCTGGTCGGCATCTCCCACCGCAGCGCATCCCTGGACGCGCTGGAGCGGGTGGCGGTGACCGACAGCGACCGGCCCAAGCTGCTCGACGAGCTGCTGGGCTCGCCGCGCATCTCCGAGGCCATGATCGTGTCCACCTGCAACCGGGTCGAGGTGTACGCGGTGGTGGAGGCATTCCACGGGGCGCTCGCCGACGTGGGTGCGGTCCTGGCGCGGCACGCCGGCACCACGGTGACCGAGCTGACCGCTCACCTCTACGTCCGCTACAGCGAGGCGGCTGCGGAACACCTGTTCAGCGTGGCCAGCGGCTTGGACTCGATGGTGGTCGGCGAGCAGCAGGTCCTTGGTCAGATCCGGGCCGCCTACGGCGCGTCCGACGCCCACCAGGCGGCCGGGCGCACCGTGCACGAACTGGCCCAGCAGGCCCTACGAGTGGGCAAGCGCGTGCACGCCGAGACCGGCATCGACTCCGCGGGTGCCTCCGTGGTGTCGGTGGCCTTGCAGCGCGCGGGCGCCGCGTTGGGAGCGCCGAGTTTGGCCGGGCGGCGCGCGGTGGTGCTGGGCGCCGGGGCCATGGGCGGGCTCGCGGTCGCGCAGCTGCAGCGCTGCGGTGCCGGGGAGATCCTGGTCGCCAACCGCACCCCGGCGCGGGCGTCGGTGCTGGCTGCCACCGTGGACGGGGTCGCGGCCCGGGCCATCACCCTGGCGGAGCTACCCGCTGCGGTGGTGAACGCCGACGTCCTGGTGACGTGCACCGGCGCCGTCGGGTCGGTGGTGACCCTGGCGCAGGTGCACACCGCCTTGGCCCGCCGCGCCGCCGACCGCGGTCCGCTGGTGATCTGCGACCTGGGTCTGCCCCGCGACGTCGACGCCGCGGTCGCTGCCCTGCCCGGGGTCGTCCTGGTGGACCTCGCCAGCCTGCAACGCGATCCCGCCGCGAGTGTCGCCGCCGCCGACACCGACGCGGCGCGGGCGATCGTGGCCCAGGAACTCAGCGCGTACCTCGCCGCCCAGCGCTCCGCCGAGGTGACCCCCACCGTGACCGCGTTGCGCCGCCGGGCCGCGGAGGTGGTGGACGCGGAACTGCTGCGCCTGGACGTGCGGCTGCCGCTGCTGGCTGCAGCCGAGCGCGAGGAGGTGGCCCGCACCGTGCGCCGGGTGGTCGACAAGCTGCTGCATGCGCCCACCGTTCGAGTCAAGCAGCTCGCGTCGGCGCCCGGTGGGGACAGCTACGCCGACGCGCTGCGCGAGCTGTTCGAGCTGGGGCCGGGCACCGTCGACGCCGTGGCCGGACCGTCGGAGTCCGTCGCCACCCCGCCCGCACAGCAAGATGGTGTCGGGTGAATGCCGAAGTGCTGCGGGTCGGCACCAGGGGCAGTCTGCTCGCGCTCACCCAGGCGGGCACGGTGCGCGATGCCCTCATCGCCGTGGGTGCGCCGGCCGAGCTGGTGGTCGTACCCACCGCCGGGGACGGGTCGGATGCGCCAGTGGAGCAGATCGGGGTCGGCGTCTTCACCACCGCGCTGCGGGAGGCGCTGGTGCGCGGCGACGTCGACGTCGCGGTGCATTCCTACAAGGACCTGCCGACCGCGGCGGACCCGCGGATCCTGCTGGCCGCGGTACCCGTGCGGGAGGACCCGCGTGACGCCCTGGTAGCCAGGGACGGTCTGGTGCTGGGAGAACTCCCCACCGGATCCACCGTCGGGACCTCGGCACCACGCCGCGCCGCGCAGCTTCGGGCGCTCGGGCTGGGTCTGCAGGTGGTGGCGTTACGCGGCAACATCGACACCCGCCTGGCCAAGGTACGCACCGGCGAGCTGGACGCGGTGGTGCTCGCCCGCGCCGGGTTGGCCAGGATCGGGCGGCTCAGTGAGGTCACTCAGGCCCTGGACCCCATCGACATGCTGCCTGCCCCAGCCCAGGGCGCACTCGCGGTCGAGTGCCGAGCCGCCGACGCAGCCACCGCGGTACTGCTGTCGGCTTTGGACGACGCGCCCAGCCGTGCGACGGTGGACGCCGAACGTGCTCTGCTGGCCGCGTTGGAAGCAGGGTGTACAGCCCCGGTGGGCGCAGTGGCCGAGGTGGTGGAATCCCTGAGCGAGGACGGCCAACTAGTTGTCGAGCTGTCACTGCGAGGTTGTGCAGCGGCCCTGGACGGGTCCGATGTGCTGCGTGCTTCGGCGGTCGGCCCGCTATCCGGGGCGGCGGCGCTCGGGCTGGCGGTGGCCGCCGACCTGCTCGACCGGGGTGCCCACCAGTTGATCCGCGAACCCGATCCGACACACCTGAGTACAGAACACCCATGGGAGACCCAGCTATGAGCCGTGCCCGCAAGACCACCCCCGGACGAGTCGTGTTCGTCGGGTCCGGCCCGGGTGACCCCGCCCTGCTCACCGTCCGTGCGCATGCCGTGCTGGCCGGCACCGCGCTGGCGGTAACCGACCCCGACGTCGCGAGCGGAGTGTTGGAAATGCTCGGTGCGGGGCTGGCCGCCGACACCGAGGTGCGGGCCGCGGTGGGCGACCCCGCAGAGGTGGCCAGAATGCTGGTCACCGAGGCGAAAGCGGGCCGCGACGTGGTGCGCCTGGTGGCCGGTGACCCGCTGACCTCCGACGCCGTGGTCGCCGAGGCGCTGGCCGTCGCCCGAACGTCGGTGCAGTTCGAGATCGTCCCCGGGCTGCCGGCCGGCACCGCCGTACCGAGCTACGCCGGCCTCGCGCTCGGCTCGGCCCACACCGAGGTCGACGTTCGCGGCGACGTGAACTGGTCAGCGGTCGCCGCCGCCCCCGGACCGCTGGTCCTGCACGCCGGCGCCGAACACCTCGCCGAGACTGCCAGCGCATTGGTCGAGCACGGCCTGGCCCCCCAGACGCCGGTCGCCGTGACCAGCGCAGGCACCACCTGCGAGCAGCAGACCATCGACACCACCCTGGCGGAGTTGCACGTGCTGGGCGCGACTTCCCCGCTGGAACTGACCGGGCCCCTGGTGCTCACCGTAGGCAAACTGGTGGCCCAGCGTGGCCGGTTGTCCTGGTGGGAGAACCGCGCCCTGTACGGGTGGAAGGTGCTGGTCCCGCGCACCAAGGACCAAGCAGGGGCGATGGGCGAGCGGTTGCGCGAGCACGGCGCCGTGCCGGTGGAGGTGCCGACCATTGCGGTGGAGCCCCCCCGCAGCCCCGCCCAGATGCAGCGAGCGGTGAAGGGCCTCGTCGACGGCCGCTACCAGTGGGTGGTATTCACCTCCACCAACGCGGTGCGGGCGGTGTGGGAGAAGTTCGCCGAGTTCGGCCTGGACGCTCGCGCGTTCTCCGGGGTGAAGATCGCCTGCGTGGGCGAGGCGACGGCCGAGACGGTGCGCGGTTTCGGCATCAACCCCGAACTCCTGCCGTCGGGGGAGCAGTCCAGCGAAGGCCTGCTGGCCGACTTCCCGCCCTACGACGAGGTGTTCGACCCGGTCGACCGGGTGCTGCTGCCACGCGCTGACATCGCCACCGAGACCCTCGCCGAGGGCCTGCGCGAGCGCGGGTGGGAGATCGACGACGTGACCGCCTACCGCACGGTGCGCGCCGCCCCCCCGGCCGCCGCGACCCGCGACATGATCAAGAGCGGGGGGTTCGACGCGGTGTGCTTCACCTCCTCCTCCACGGTGCGCAACCTGGTCGGGATCGCGGGCAAGCCGCATCACCGCACGATCGTGGTGTGCATCGGGCCCAAGACCGCAGAAACGGCACTGGAGTTCGGCCTGCGGGTGGACGTGCAACCGGCGACGGCCGAAGTCCCCGCCTTGGTGGACTCCCTGGCCGAATACGCCCAACGGCTGCGGGCGCAAGGTGCGCTCCCGCCGCCGCGCAAGAAGGTCCGCCGCAGGTAACGCTGCGCACGAGCTCGATCGAAGGAGTGCCGCACCGATGTTCCCCGCAGATCGTCCGCGCCGGCTGCGTGCCACCCCGGCCCTGCGCAGGCTGGTCACCGAGACCCAGCTGGCACCCCAGCACCTGGTGCTGCCGATGTTCCTGGCGGAGGGTCTGCGGGAGCCCCGCGCGATCGCGTCCATGCCGGGGGTGGACCAGCACACCCCCGACTCGCTGCGCACCGCGGCCGCTGCGGCGGTGGCCGCCGGTGTCGGCGGCCTGATGCTGTTCGGGGTCCCTGAGCGCCGCGACGCCACCGGCAGCGGCGCTACCGACCCCGACGGGGTGCTGAACGCCGGGTTGCGGCTGCTACGGGAGGAGTTCGGCGACGACACCGTATTGATGGCCGACACCTGCTTGGACGAGTTCACCGATCACGGCCACTGCGGGGTGCTGGCTGCCGACCGGTCGGTCGACAACGACGCCACCTTGGCGCGCTACGCCGAGATGGGGGTGGCTCAGGCGGAGAGCGGGGCGCACCTACTGGGGCCGAGCGGGATGATGGACGGTCAAGTCGGCGCGATCCGGTCGGGGTTGGATTCCGCCGGCCATCCCGATGTGGGGATCCTGGCGTATTCGGCGAAGTACGCCTCGGCGTTCTACGGCCCGTTCCGCGAGGCCGTCGGGTCCACTCTGGTCGGTGACCGCCGCACCTACCAGCAGGACCCGGGCAACCGGCGCGAAGCGCTGCGGGAGGTCGACCTGGACCTCGCCGAGGGTGCGGACATGGTGATGGTCAAACCCGCAATGTGCTATCTGGACGTCCTGCGGGAGGTGGCCGACACCTCGCCGGTGCCGGTGGCCGCCTACCAGGTCAGTGGTGAGTACGCGATGATCACCGCGGCAGCCGCGGGCGGCTTCATCGACCGCGACCGAGCAGTGCTGGAGAGCCTCACCAGCATCCGCCGCGCCGGCGCTGACGTCGTGCTCACCTACTGGGCCGCGGAAGTAGCCGGTTGGCTCCGGTGAGCACTTCCGGCGAACCAGGGCGCCCGGCTGAGGTGTCGGCCGCCTGCTGGCTGTGGATCGCCAGCCTCGTCGTGGGCCTCGTCGGCACCGTCGTCGCCTTTCTGACCCTGGGTGACGCCGTCCGCGCGCAGGTGCGGCGCCAGGTCGAGGCCGATCCGCAGCTCAACGCCATCGACGTGGAGACCATCGTGCGGATCGGTTCCATCGTCGGTGCGGTCGTCGGCCTGACGATCGTGGCGCTGGAGGTGTTCTTCGTGCTGAAGATGCGCGCCGGTCGCAACTGGGCACGGATCACCCTCACCGCATTGGGGGCGCTTTCGGTGGCGGCGACCGTGGTGGGTCTGGGTTCGGCTACCGCGTTCAGCGCGGTGTTCGGGCTGGTGCAAAGTGCGTTGATCGTGGCGGCGGTGGTGCTCATGTTCACCGGGGCGGCCCTCGACTTCTTCGCACGCCGGTGAGCTCAGCGCGCCCTCGGGCGGTCGAGGGCGGCTTCTGGCTGTGGGTGCTCGCCGGTGCCGGACTGGTGGTCCTGGGGCTGCTGGGCCTCACGCTCCCGCGTGACGGAGTTCGCGCCCAGCTGCTCGCTGCCGGGCTGAGCACCCAGCGGGTGGAAGCCTACCTGCAGTTGATGCTGGTCCAGGGCGTGCTGGCGGTGCTCGGTGGCCTGGTCGTTGGGTTCCTCGCGGCGGGGGTGCGCCGCGGCGACCGGCGTTACCGACGTGCCGAGGTGACGATCTCGACCGTGCTCTCGCTGCTGCAACTGACCGCATACCTGCTCGGACTGGGTGGCGGAGTGCTCGTGGCGGTCGTGCTGATCACCGCCTCGGTGCTGGTGTACCTGCCCTCGGCACAGGACTGGTTCGCCGAGCGGGCGCCGACACCCTAACTTGCGATCATGCGCACTCGTGCATATATTTGGGCCGTTCGCATCCCGGGTAGCTGTTCATCGGGCCGCCGCCCGCGCACCACCAACCAGGGAGGTCCCATGGGCGCGCCAACCCACGGGCACGGGCACGGCAGCGCGGTCACCGCAGCAGGGCGCCACCGTCGCCCGCTGTTCGTCGCTTTCGGGCTGACCGCGGCCTTCATGATCGTGGAGATCGCAGCCGGCGTCATCACCGGTTCGCTGGCGTTGCTCTCCGACGGCGCGCACATGGCCACCGACGTCGTCGGGCTCGGCATGTCCCTGGCGGCGATCACCCTCGCCGCCCGCCCCGCGGCGAATCAACGCACGTACGGCTTCTACCGCCTGGAGGTGCTGGCCGCCCTGGCGAACGGGATTCTGCTTTTCGGGGTGGCCGGATACGTGCTGTTCGAGGCCTACCGGCGCCTGTCCGACCCGCCGACGGTGGCCAGCGGGCCGCTGCTGGTGGTCGCCGCCGTGGGCTTGATCGTCAACCTCATCAGCTTTCGCCTGCTGGTGTCGGGAGCCAAGGAGAGCCTGAACATCAGGGGCGCCTACCTGGAGGTCCTGGGCGATCTGCTGGGCTCGGTGGGGGTGATCCTCGCCGGGGTCATCATCTACCTCACCGGGTGGCGTTACGCCGACCCACTGATCGGCGCCGGGATCGGGCTGTTCATCCTGCCCCGCACCTGGAAGCTGACTGGGCAGGCGATCCGCATCCTGATGCAGGTGGCGCCCCCCGGACTCGACGTCGACGCAGTGCAGGATTGCATCTGCGCGCTGCCCGGTGTGGTCGAGGTGCATGACCTGCACATTTGGACGCTGACCTCCGGGATCGAGACGGCCACCGGCCACGTGCGGATCGCCGACGGTGCCGATTACCACACCGTCCTGGACGATGTCGCGACGCTGCTGGCCGAGGACTACGGAGTCACCCACGCCACGATCCAGTGCGAGCCGGCCCACCATGAGGAGCGGCCCAATCCGATCTGAAAGTGTTCGGCATCTCGCGCCCCCACCCACCGGACGCGGTCGCCGGCTGGGACACTGACACTGTGACGACCACATCCCTGCCACGGGCCGACGCCGCTCCCGTCTCGGCCGCGCTGTTCGACCGGGCCAGCGGGGTGATCCCCGGCGGGGTCAACTCCCCGGTACGCGCTTTCCACTCGGTGGGGGGCACGCCGCGGTTCATGGTGTCCGGTGCGGGACCGTGGTTGACCGACGCCGACGGTCAACGCTACGTCGACCTGATCTCCTCCTGGGGGCCGATGATCCTGGGGCATGCCCACCCCGCCGTCGTCGAGGCAGTGCGCTCCGCGGCCGGTCGTGGCCTGAGCTTCGGCACGCCCACCGAGGGGGAGGTGGAACTCGCCGAGGAGCTGATCGGTCGGGTCGACCCGGTGCATCAGGTGCGGCTGGTGAACTCCGGCACCGAGGCGACGATGAGCGCGGTTCGCCTGGCCCGCGGGTTCACCGGGCGCAGCATCATCGTCAAGTTCGCCGGGTGCTACCACGGCCACGTGGACGCGCTGCTGGCGCAGGCCGGTTCGGGGGTGGCCACCCTGGGCCTGCCCACTTCGCCGGGGGTCACCGGGGCGCAGGCGGGCGACACCGTGGTGTTGGCCTACAACGACCTCGACGCGGTGGCGGCCTTGTTCGCCGAGCGGGGCCACGAGGTCGCATGCGTCATCACCGAAGCGGCCGCGGGCAACATGGGCGCCATCGCACCCGAGCCGGGCTTCAACGCCGGGTTGCGACGGCTGTGCACCGAGCATGGCGCGTTGCTCATCATGGACGAGGTGATGACGGGGTTCCGGGTGAGCCCGGCTGGGTGGTTCGGCCGCGACGGGGTGGCCGGGGACCTCTACACCTTCGGCAAGGTGATGAGTGGGGGATTGCCGGCGGCAGCGTTCGGTGGCCGCACCGATGTGATGGCGCATCTGGCGCCGGCCGGGCCGGTGTACCAGGCGGGCACCCTCAGCGGGAACCCGGTGGCGGTGGCGGCCGGGCTCGCCACCCTGCGCGCCGCAGACGACGCGGTCTATCATGCATTGGACGCCAACGCCGATCGGCTGGCGGACCTGCTGAGCACGGCGCTGACCGAGGCGAGTGTGGTGCACCGGGTGCAGCGGGCCGGGAACATGCTCAGCGTGTTCTTCGCCGCGGCGCCGGTGCGCGACTACGACGGCGCACGAGCTGCGCAGACCTGGCGGTTCCCGCCCTTCTTCCACGAGTTGCTGCAACGCGGGGTGTACGCACCGCCCAGCGCGTACGAGGCGTGGTTCGTCTCCGCGGCCCTGGACGACGAGGCATTCTCGGTGATCGCCGACGCGGTGCCCTACGCCGCCCGGGCCGCCGCCGCTGCGCCGGATCCGACCGTCGTCGCCACGACCGGGCCGGGGATCCGACGGTGAGCGGGCCCACGACCATCGTGCACGTGCTGCGCCACGGTGAGGTGCACAACCCCGGTGGCATCCTCTACGGCCGCCTGCCCGGCTTCCGGCTCTCCGACGTCGGGCAGGTGCAGGCCCGGGCCGTAGGGGCCGCCCTAGCCAGCCACGACATCACCTACGTCGTGGCGTCGCCGTTGCAGCGCGCGCAGGAGACGGCGGCGCCAGTGGCCGCGCCGCACGGGTTGCAGGTCGCCACCGACGACGACCTGATCGAGGCGGGTAACGAGTTCGAGGGCTTGCGGGTCTCGGTGGGAGCCGGGGCGTTCCGGCGGCCGCGGCACTGGCCCAAGCTGCGCAACCCGTTCGCGCCCTCCTGGGGTGAGCCCTACCTGCAGATCGCCCACCGCATGCTCGCCGCCACCCAGCGGGCCAGGGCCGCGGCCGAAGGGCACGAGGCGGTGTGCGTCAGCCACCAGCTGCCGGTGTGGACGTTGCGCCGATTCGTGCAGGGTGACCGGCTCTGGCACGACCCGCGCCGCCGGCAATGCAGCCTGGCTTCGCTGACCAGCCTGGTGTTCGACGGCCCCGAGATCATCGACGTGATCTACTCCGAACCCGCCGGCGCCTCCGACGCCAGGATCACCGGCGCGTGAGGGATGGGCCTGGCTGCGCGAGGCAGGACCGCTCGACATACGGTAAGCACCCCGCAGTCGGTGCGTGCCGCGCCGATCCGGGTAGCCGACGAGGAGTGCAGGAGCAATGGGAATGACCGTTGAGCTGGCCTATTACAGCGACCTCAGTTTCCGCTCCGCTGTAGCGGTGTACGTGCTGGCCACCGTGCTGCTGGTCGCCGAGTTCGCTGCCGCCACCACGCGCGTCACCGACCGCCGCGAGCAAGCCCGCCAGCTGGTCGGCGCCGGCGCGCCCACCGTCGCCCCGGCCGCCCCGATGAGCCCCGGCCGGGTGGCGACCCCGCAAGGCCGGCCGCTGGCCGAACGCCTCGGCCGGATGGGCCTGTCGCTGGTGGGGCTGGGTTTGGTGATGCATGTGGCATCTCTGGTGTTGCGCGGGCTCTCGGCTGGGCGCGCCCCGTGGGGCAACATGTACGAGTTCACCTCCCTGGTCACCGCTGTCATGGTGGCCGGCACGCTGGTGCTCCTCGGCAAGCACACCGTGCGCCCCCTGTCGGTGTTCGTGCTGCTGCCTGTCGTGGTGCTGATGTTCATCGCCGGGACCGTGCTCTATGCACGGTCCGCGCCGGTGGTGCCCGCCTTGCAGTCCTACTGGCTGGTGATCCACGTGTCGGTGATCGCCGCGGCCAGCGGTGTGCTGCTCGTGTCGGGCGTGGCCAGCCTGCTGTTCCTGCTGCGTCGCGGCCACGACGACGCCACCGCCCCCGCCACTTGGCGCTCGCAGTTCGCGGCGCGCTTGCCCGGTGCGCAGGCGCTGGACCGGGTCGCCTACCGCAGCGCAGTGTTCGCCTTCCCGTTGTTCACGATCGGGGTCATCCTCGGGGCCATCTGGGCCGAGGCGGCCTGGGGGCGGTTCTGGGGCTGGGATCCCAAGGAGGTGACCGCGTTCGTCACCTGGGTGGTGTACGCCGCCTACCTGCACGCCCGCGCCACCGCCGGCTGGCGCAACACCAGGGCCGCGTGGGTCAACCTTGCTGGCGCCGCGACGGTGCTGTTCAACCTGTTCTTCATCAACATGGTGGTGTCCGGACTGCACTCCTATGCCGGACTGAACTGAGGCACGTTATCGGCTACCGTCTGCTCCCAGCGGGAGGACCCCCGATCGGCGGTCCGGGTGCGTGTCCAACGGAGGGGCAGCCGAGGTGGTTGACCAGAACAGCGAACAGTCGCCGCCGGCCTGGCAGGTGCCGGCGCCACCGCCGCTGACCTCGCCACCGCTGACCTCGCCACCTCAGGGTGCACATGCAGCCCCACCCCAGCAATCAGGCTTTCCCACCCCGCCGGGTCCGGCACCGGCGCACTCCTACCCCGGGGCCGAGCCCGCCCAGCAGTGGGGTCGCCACCAGGGTGATCCGGGCCCCAGCGTGCAGGACCTCACCTCGGCTCGGTTGTTGCGGCCGACCAGGCGGGCACCGGGCAGCGGGTGGCGCAGGGCGCTGTACGTCGCCTCCGGGCACACCGTCAACCTCGGTGAGAGCGCCGAGGACGTCACCCGCCGCGAACTCATCGCCCGGATCAACCAGCCGCTGCGCGGGTGCTACAAGATCGCGATGCTGAGCCTGAAGGGTGGGGTGGGCAAGACGACCACCACCGTGACCCTGGGCTCTACCTTCGCGGCCCTGCGCGGTGACCGAGTGGTGGCGGTGGACGCCAACCCTGATCGGGGGACGCTGAGCCAGAAGATCCCGTTGGAGACCGCCGCAACGGTGCGCCACCTGCTGCGCGATGCGCACCGGATTACTCGCTACAGCGACGTGCGGGCCTACACCTCGCAGGGGCCCAGTCGGTTGGAGGTACTGGCCAGCGAGAGTGACCCGGCCGTGTCGGAGGCCTTCAGTGAGGACGACTACCGCCGCACGATCGACCTGCTGGAACTCTTCTACAATGTGGTACTCACCGACTGTGGCACCGGTCTGATGCATTCGGCGATGAAGGGTGTGCTGGATCAGGCCGACGCCCTGGTACTGGTCAGCTCGGGTTCGATCGACGGCGCCCGCAGCGCGTCGGCCACCCTGGACTGGCTGGACGTGCACGGCTACGCAGCGTTGGTGCGCCGGTCGGTGGCGGTGATCAACTCGGTACGACCGGGCTCGGGGAAGGTCGACCTGGCCAAGGTGGCCGAGCACTTCGCGGCCCGGTGCCGCGCGGTGCACGTGCTGCCCTTCGACGAGCATCTGGAAGAGGGGGCCGAGGTAGAACTGGAGCGACTGAGCCGGGGCAGTCGCAGCGCGCTGTTGGACCTCGCGGCGACCGTGGCCGACGACTTCCCCCGCGCCAGCGCCCGCAACTCCCAGCGCGAGGGCTGAACCCCGACCGCAGAGTTGCATTTGCCATGGATACCCAGCGCAAGCATTATGTAAGCATGCCCCATGTTCTGGTACGCGACGTCCCCGACGACGTCCACACCGCTCTACAGCGCAAAGCCGAGCACCGCCACCAGTCGCTTCAGCAATATCTGGCCGTCGAACTCCGTCATCTCGCCGAGCGACGCTCGATCAGCGACGTTCTCGACGACGTCGAAGCACAGCAGGGCGGCCGTGTCGGCCTCGCTGCGGCAGCCGCCGACCTGGACGAAGAGCGCTCTGCGCGGTGACCGTTCGGCCGAGCACCTCGTGATCGTCGTCGACGCCTGCGTTCTGGCTAACGCTCTGGCCGACGACGAGGACGACGGAGACACCGCCCGCTATGAGCTGCGTGCTGCCGGTGAGGTCGCCGCCCCGGACTTGGTCGACGTGGAGACCGTGTCGGTTCTGCGTAAGCGGTGGGTGCGCCGCACGCTCACCGATCAGCGTTTCGCTACCGCCATCGCTCACCTACAGCAGCTCGACTTCGAGCGCGTCCCGACCCTGCGGCTGGTTGCGCGCACCTTCGAGCTGCGGGCCAACGTCAGCGCCCACGACGCGTGTTACGTCGCACTGGCCGAGCGGTTGGGCTGCGAGCTGATCACCGTGGATGGACGGCTGGCCGCCGCGACGGGTCCGCGCTGCCCGATCCGAGTCCTGCGTTAAAGGTGCGCTTTCGATGTTGAGGTGACCGTCACCGTGAGGTGGGTGACGGGTTCTCGCCGTCGCCATCGGCGCTTCGACGACGGCGCGCGGCTGGATCGATCCGAGCGAGGAACTCCGGGTCGTCGTCCGGTCCCACCGTGCGAGCGCTGGGCCCAGGTGCGCCGTCGGCGACGAAAGCCCGCCAGGCCAACACTCCCAAGGCCAACAGGAAGGCCAAGCCGAGTAGGTAGATCACCACGGGCACCTCCCTACCCTCAAGGACAGCCTGCCCTCAAGGAACAGGAACCCCGAGGGTAGACCTGCTTGCGGCGGACCGCAGGCGGATCCTCGCTGGATCGCGCTCAGGCGCCGACGACCGGGTGTGAGGCCTCGGTGGTGAGGGTCGCGAGCAGCTCGCGGACCTCTAACTCACGGAAGCGGCGGTGCCCACCCGGGGTCCGGATCGAGCCCAGCCGACCGGCTGATGCCCACCGGGTGACGGTCTTGGGGTCGACCCGGAACAAGCTGGCGACCTCCCCTGGGGTGAGCAGGCGCTCGGAGCTGCGGCCGGACAGCTCGACGTCGTGGGCGTGCATTGCCGTGGCGGTCATGACGGGCCTCTTTCATCCAGACGTTCCGGTCGGGCCGGGACGTGCGCCTCAATGGTGACACCGACCCCCCCGGGTACTCGACCGCTTGTGCGTTGGTAAACAGTAGGTAAGGGGCGTTTCGGGCCAAACGGTCTACGCTCCAATGGCTCGGTCCGGTATCCTCGGCCTCGATGTCGTCCTCCGATCCCGCCTCCGGCCAGGATCCCGCCGGGAGGCTGACACCCGATCAACCGTCGCCCGAGCAGTTGGCCGCGGCCAAGCGACGCCTTGCCCGGGATGTGGCGGTGTTCAGCCTGGCCCGACTCGGCCTGGTCGTGCTGATCGCCGCGGTCATCCTCGGGGTGAGCGGGCTGCTGCGAGCGCAGGTGCCGGCCTTGGTGGCGTTCCTGCTCGCAGTGATCGCGGCACTACCACTGTCGGTGGTGCTGTTCGGTGGCCTGCGCACCAGGGTCAACGAAGGCATCGTGGTGGTCGACGCCCGGCGACGCGCGGACAAGCAACGGCTGCAGGCGCGGTTACGCGGCGAGGTTGACGAGACCAACCCCTGATCCCGGCAGCGACGTTCAGCCGACGGCGAGGGCTGCGGCGGTCAGCGCTGCCCAGGCCAGCATGCTCAGGCCGGTGTCGCGCAGGGCTGGGACGAGGTCTAGTCCCAGCGCCCCCCGCCGCAGCGGTGCGTTGGCGCGCAACGCCAGCGGGGCGGTGACCAGCGCGAGGAGCGCCCATCCGGTGCCCACCGCCAAGGCGAGGCTGAGCAGGTACGGAACGCCCAGCAGGCCGCCGTGCAACAAACGGGTGCGTCGATCACCCAGACGTACCGCGAGGGTGCGCTTGCCTGCGACGGTGTCGGAGGCGATGTCGCGCAGGTTGTTGGCAACCAGCACCGCGCTGGAGAAGCAGCCCACCGCCACCGCGCCGGCCACCCCTGCGGCGTTCACCCGCCCGGCCTGCACGAACTCGGTGCCGAGCACAGCCACCAGCCCGAAGTAGACGAAGACGGCGACCTCGCCGAAACCGTTGTAGCCGTACGGATTCCGTCCCCCGGTGTAGTACCAGGCGCCGGCAACGCAGCCGGCACCGACCAACAGCAGCCACCAGGCGGTGGCCAACGCCAGGACTGTCCCAGCCACCGCGGCCACCGCGAAGCACCCCAGGGCGGCCCGCTTGACCTGAGCTGGTGCGGCCTGGGTGGAGCCCACCAGACGCAGTGGGCCGACCCGGTCGTCGTCGGTGCCGCGGACACCGTCGGAGTAGTCGTTGGCGTAGTTGACCCCGATGATCAGGGCCAGCGCCACCACCAGTGCCAACACAGCCTTGGCGGCGCCGAAACCGCTGAGCCCGGCCGCTGCCCCGCTGCCGAGGAGAACCGGGGCGATAGCGTTGGGCAGGGTCCGGGGACGGGCGCCCTGGACCCACTGGGCAAGCGTGGCCATGGGGTCATCCTGGTGCAGTGCCCGCGGCCTCGTCGACGGCGGGCCTCGGTCCGGTGTACGAGTGATCAACCCCAGCCTGTTCCGGTCGACCGCCCTGAGGTGACGTCGGTGGGGCTTGGTGGAGCAGGCGAGCTTGAGGTGGGGCTGGTGTAGATCGACCGGCCGTCCAGCGCCCGGGAGGTGAGCGTGGCCCCGGCCACGGCGATCACCATCGGCACCACCAGGCCTTGGGTGGTGCCGGTCAGCTCCAGCACCAGGACCAGCGACGACAGCGGTCCCAGGCTGGCGGCCCCGAGAGTCGCCGCGGCGAGCACAACGGCCCCGGCGATCGAGGTGGTGCCCGGCCACAGGTGTCCCCAGCCCAGCCCGGCCAGCCCACCCAGCGCGGCGCCGGTGGTCAGCACGGGGGTGAACAACCCCCCGGTCGCCCCGGCGCGTAGGCACGCCGCGGTGGCCAGCGGTTTGCCCACCGCCAGCACCAGCAGTAGCCCGGCCCCGAGCTGGCCGGTGGCCGCCAGTTGGACCTCGTTCTGCCCGTTGCCCAGCAGCTGGGGCACTGCGGTACCGACAACGCCGAGACCGGCGAAGGCCAGGGTGATCGACGGGACGAGCCGCCACCCGGTCGGCGCCCCCCGGCGCGCCCACGCACTCAACCTGATGATGGCCACGCCGGCCAGCCCGGCCACCGGTCCGAGCACTGCAGCGAAGACCAGCAGCGACGGCGACGAGGGCAGCCGCCCGACGAGATAGGTGGGCAGGTCGGGACGGGCGAGCCCGGCCACGGCAGTGGCCACGGCTGCGCTGACGACGGCGGGCACCGCCAGCCGCAACGCCACCGAGCCCAGCAGCACCTCCAGGGCGAACAGGGCACCACCCAGCGGGACGTTGTACACCGCAGCCATGCCGGCGCCAGCACCGCAGGCCACCAGTAGGCGGCGCTGGGCTACCGACAGACCGATCCGCTCCGCCAAGGCGCTGCCACTGGCCGCACCCACCTCTTTCGGGGCCGCCTCCCGACCCAGCGACGCCCCGGCGGCGACCGCGACGATCTGGATCACGCCGTCGGCGACCGTGGGCAGCAGCCGCATCCGACGGTGTGGCGACCGAAGCGCCACCCCGGACCCGGTGAGCGGCTCGGCCCACCGCCGCAGCGCCCACCACGCGGTGGCGGTGATCAGGCCGGCGGCGGTGAGCGCGAGGACAAGTCGCACTGAGCTGGCGTGCTGGACGCCCTCCAGGAACGGGCCGCTGCGGTAACCGTAGGCCAGCCGTTGAACCGCGTGCAGCAGCAGGATCAGCACGATCCCCCCGATGCCCGCACCGACGCCGGTCAACACGACGGCGACGCCCAGTCGCCACGACCAGGACGGCCCCGCCAGGTCGGCCAGCACTGCGCGCTCACGTATCCGTGCTCCGATCACCTCACTGTTCCGATCACCCCACAATCATGTCTGTCACAGAACTGTTTGTCGACAGGGAACTATGCTGGAGCGGTGCCTGACGAGCAACCGCGCAGTGCCAGCGCCTCGGTCAGCGAGGTGCAGCGGTTGACCGAAGCTCTCACCCAGTTGAGACGGGCGCTGCGACGCGGGATCCGCGCCACCATGAGTTGGGAGAGCTTGCCGATGGCGCAGGTGGAGCTGCTCGCGCTGCTGTCGGAGCGACCGGCGTTGCGGTCGCGGGACGTGGCGCAGGCGCTGCGTCTGGCGCCGAACACCGTGAGCACGTTGGTCTCGACGATGACCCGTACCGGCCTGCTGGAACGCCGCCCGGACGTCGAGGACCGCCGCGCCGGGCGCATCTCGCTCAGCCCGGACGGCCGCGAACAGCTCTGGCGCTGGCAGTCGGCGCACGAGGACTTGCTCGGCGGGGCACTGGACCGCCTCGACGAGCGGTCAAGGGCTCAACTGGTCGCGGCCCTGCCCGCGCTGGAGCAACTGGTGCCCGCCCTGAGCGCACTGCCACCCGGTCCGGTAGCGGCGCAGCTGCGCTCAGGCCGTCCGCAATGCTCGTGATCGCTTGTGCTCGTACATCGCCGCGTCGGCGCGCTGCAACAGCTGGCGGGGGTCGTCGTTGCCGGCGTGAGAGGTCTGCATCCCGACCGACGCTGTCACCGTCAGGCGCATGTCACCCACGATCACCGGCTGGGCGACGGCCTGATGCACCCGCCCCACCACGTGCTCGGCGTCCGTGGCCGACGTGCGCTCGCACAGCACCGCGAACTCGTCGCCACCCATCCTGGCCACGGTGTCAGACGAGCGCACACTGTCCAGCAACCGTGCCCCCACCGCCACGAGCACCTCATCGCCCACGCTGTGCCCGTGCCGGTCATTGACGGTCTTGAAGCCGTCCAGATCGGCGAACAGCAGGGTCAGTGGCCAGCCCTCCCGGCGATGACTGGCGAACGCGTGATCGAGGCGGTCGGTGAACAGGGTGCGGTTGGCCAGGCCGGTCAGCGGGTCGTGCAGGGCACGCTCGCGCATCTGTACCACCTGCCTGGTGTACTCGCTGACGTCGTCGAACTGCACGACCAGGTGGTCCGGGCGGCCCTGATCGTCGAAGACCGTGACCGCGCTGACCATGGCGTCGAACGTCGTGCCGTCCCCTTCCATCAGCCGGGTCTGGTGCCGGCTCGAGGCGACCTCGCCGCGGCCCAGCGCGAGCAGCTGACGGCGCAGACCGTCCTGGTCAGCGGGTGCGGTCAGCTCGACGAGTCGGTGTCCGAGCAGCGCACCGGGCGCCCGAGCCAACAGCCGCACCAGGGCGGGGTTGACGGCGCTGAGGCGCCCCTCGATGGTGGCGATGGCCATGCCGGTAGGGGAGTTGGCGAACGCGTGCTGCACGCTGGGGTGCACGGCAGCGCGGCGTCGTCGTGCACCTGACCACCGCCAGCGGCTCATGACTGCACCACCCCTCCACCCGAGAGAACGATCTTACGACGGATCCGTCCGTCTGGTACGGATCTGGGCACTGTGTCGTGACCGCGTCTCGCGCGACGCTGTGCGCTCAGCGCCGGTGCGCCCAGGAAGCGTCCGTCCGGCACAGCCGCAGCGGGTCGGGATTGGCGTACACCCCGGGTAGCCGGTCAGCTCGCCGGTGCGCACCAATCCTCGCCCTGGCCAGCGCGTCGACGACGCTGGTGCGACCGGCTGGCGGGTCAGCGACGAACCCCCGGATCGGGTCGTCGTCGGCGATCATGGTGTTGGTGAGGCTGAGCACCAGGTCCGCCACCAGCTCCGGTGGCAGCGGGGTCAACCGGGCGACCACCCACGCTGCCGCGCTGGTCGCGACGCCGGGCAGCGGCAGCCACACGCGCCGCAGCCGGGCGGTGTGGGTGTAAAGCCGTAGCAGCTCGTGGTAGGCGAGGCGGTCCGGGCCGCCCAGGTCGTAGTGGCCGGGCGGTAGCTGGGCGGGGTCGGCGGCCGCCATCAGGTAGCGCAGCACGTCGTCGACGGCCACCGGTTGCACTGCGGTGGCCATCCAGGGCGGCAGCGGCAGCACCGGCAACCAGTCGGCGAGGTAGCGGGTGAGCTCGTAGGACGCCGAACCGGCGCCCAAGATCACCGCCGCCCGCAGCCACACCACGTCGGGACCATGCTCGGTGAGCACCTCGCCCACCTCGGCCCGGCTACGCAGGTGCTCCGACAACTTCTCCTCCGGGGGCACCAAGCCGCCCAGGTACACCACCCGGCGCACCCCGGCGGCCCGGGCGGCGATGGCGAAGGTGCGGGCGCGGTGGGCGTCGCGCCGGGCGTAGTCGGGCTGACCGATGGCGTGCACCAGGTAGTACGCCACGTCCACGCCACCGGTGAGCGCCGCCCGGCAGGATTCGGCGTCGTCCACGTCCAGCTCCGCGCACCCTGCCCGCGGCGCCCAGTCGAACTGCGCGAGGCGGTCACTGTCGCGGGCCGTCGCGAGCACCTCGTGGCCTGCCCGCACCAACGCCGCCACCAGCCGCGACCCCACGTACCCGGCAGATCCGGTCACCACGGCACGCACGGTAAGTAGTGAAACAGTCGGGTTCAGCCGGCCGCGGTCGGGCCGGCCTTGGTGGGGTCGTCGAACAACGGGGGCAGATAGCGCAGCATCAGCGAGGACCAGGTGAGGTGGGTGAGCACCGGGGCCTGGACGCCACCGGAGGCCCGGCGCTGCAACGCGAACAGCGTGCCCATCACCGCCGAGGCCAGCACGAGCGCCGGGTTGCGGGTCGCCGTCGTGGCCAGCGCGTACACCCCGGTGGACACCGCGACGGGGTGCCGGGTGCCCACCGCCGCGTACAGCGCCCCGCGGAAGAACACCTCCTCGGCCGCACCGTTGGCGAGGGTGGTCGCGAGCACCAGCCGCGGGGAGCCCTGGTGGGCGTACTGCAGCACCGAGGAGATCGCCCGGTTGAGCACCGGGACGCCCCTGGAGACCAGCGCGCAGCCGTAGAACACCCCGAACGCGCCGACGCCCGTGAGCACCGGGGTCACCACCGGGCGGCGCAAGCGCTCGTCGCCGGCCATCATCCAACCCAGGTGCAGCGGACCGGAGGCGAGTCCACCGGCGACCCAGGTGCTGGCGACGGCCGCGGTGAGCCCGTAGAACTCTCGCGAGCCGGGCCTGGTAGACAGCGAAGTCCCCAACATGCCGGCTCCTGCCACCGCGACCCCGGCGACGATCCGGCGCCGGCGGCGAAACGCGGCGTTGCTCTCCCGGTGGTCGCGGGGGACCTTCTCCACCAGCCATGACGGAACCCTGGCGAGCACCTGCGCCCGGGACGGTGCCATCACGCCCGAGCCGCCTTGGCCCGCTCACCGAGGGCGGCGAGCACGGCCTGGTCGTAGTCCATCGGCTCGAACTCCACCACGGCGCGGATGCTGTCGTCGCGCACGATCACCTCGTTGGTCATCGAGTCGATCAGGGACCGTCCAGTTTGGACGTCCACATCGGTGACGAAGGACAGCCACCGCGACGACAGTTGGGGCGATAGCAGCGGCACGGGTATCACCAGCATGCGCCGGCCCTCGATAGCGGCGACCCGGCGCATCATCTCCACGTACTGCAGCACGTCGGGTCCGCCGATGTCGAAGGTGCGCCCGGCGGCCTGCGGCGCCGACAGGACCCCGACGAGGTATCGCACCACATCGGCGACGGCGATCGGCTGGGTCCGGGTACGCACCCACCGTGGGGTGATCATGGCGGGCAGGTGCTCCACCAGCTGGCGGGTCATCTCCCAGGAGATCCCGCCGTGCCCGACGATGATCCCGGCGCGCAGCGTCGTCACCGGCACTCCCGCCGACCCGAGCAACTGCTCCACCTCACGGCGGCTGCGCAGGTGCGCCGACAGGTCGTCGGTGTCGTTGCCCAGGCCACCGAGGTAGACGATCCGCTGCAGGCCCGCGTCGGCGGCGGCGCGGGCGAAGGTGCGGGCGGCGTCGGCGTCGCGCTGCTCGAAGTTCGGATCGTCCAGGGAATGCACCAGGTAGTAGGCGGCATCGCAGCTGCGCAGCGCATCGTCCAGGCTCGAGCGGTCGTGCACGTCACCGAGCACCGCGTCCCCGGCGCCGGTGTAGGACTCGGGTTTTCGGGTCAAGGCCCGTACCTCGTGGTCGGCCTCCAGCAGGGCTGGACACAATCGTCGACCAACGAACCCCGACGCTCCGGCCACCAACACTCGCATGGTGCCCAGCGTCTCCTGCCCAGGCGGCGAGCGCGACCTGAGAACGCACGCGCCACGTCTGCGCTGCAGCGTCACTCGAACGGGTGACGTTGCCGGCCGGCCCTCGGCTGCGTTGGTGGGGCTGCCGATCTCGCCCGAAGCGGTCGCGAACGTCGGCGGCGTGTGCGGGGGCGGGTAGATGCAGACACCGGAACAGCGGCGGGCGCGGCGCAGCGGTGAGGTGCCACGGTCCCCGACGGGGCGGGTACCCCAGTGGGTCATGGACGAGGCGACCGGGCGCCGCCCGGAGCACGACGTGCGCTGGCGCGCCGGGCCGGACATTCCGTTGCTGGATGCTTCGCGGCGGTCCCGGTGGGCTCGGATCCGATCCGTCACGGCGGTGACGGTGCTGGCGGTCGTGCTCGTCTCCTCGACGCAGTCCAACCGGGTGCTGGGGTGGCTGGGGGTGGACGCGAGGTCGTCGAGCGCGGCCCGCAATGACCTCCCCACTCCTGGTCGGGAGGTGCAGCGCACTCCGCTCGGGCAGCCCGCCGCGGTCGCGGTGACCAGCGAGGCACATCGTTGGATAAACACCGGCCCCGACGGCTCGCCCGCGAGTTATGACCCGTGCCGGCCCATCCACTACGTCACGCGCCTGCAGGGCGCACCCCCTGGCGGGGCAGCCGCGGTGAGTAGTGCTGTCGCGGCGGTCTCGGCTGCCACCGGTCTGCGGTTCGTTGACGATGGGGCAACCGATGAGGCGCCGTCCGGGCAGCGCGCTCCCTTTCAGCCCGACAGGTACGGCGATCGGTGGGTGCCGGTGCTCATTGCGTGGGTGACACCGGCGGAGGCGCCGGATTTCGCGAGCGACGTGGCCGGGCAGGCTGGCAGCCTGGCGCTGACCGGGCAAAACGGGCGTAGCGTTTTCGTCACCGGGCAGATCGAGCTGGATCGGGCCAAGTTCGCGGCGATACTGCAGCAACCACTTGGCGCGGCTGCTGCCCGGCTCATCGTGATGCACGAACTTGGCCACCTGGTGGGTCTGGCTCACGTCAACGACCCGGCGGAGCTGATGTATGCGACTACCGGGGTAGCGCTGGACTACGGCCCGGGCGACCGCACCGGCCTGGCCGAGTTGGGCCGAGGCAGGTGCACCCCCGAGGTGTAGTCGTGCCCCGTGGCACTGCTCGGTTCCGCGGAACACCATGATCAACGATCCCAGGTTAGTTGCCGTAGTGGTATCGGCACGCCGCGATGCGGATCTCGTCGCCATGCAGCTTGTAGATCAGTCGATGTTCGTCGCTGATACGGCGCGACCAGAACCCATGGAAGCCATGTTTGAGGGGTTCGGGTTTACCGATGCCCTCGTTGCCGCCCCGTTCGATGTCGTGGATAAGCGTGTTGATTCGCCGGAGGATCCTGCGGTGCTGGGCCTGCCACCACACGTAATCGGCCCGGGCGTTCTCGTCCCAGACCAGCTTCACTCCTCGTAGAGTCCGTGGTCGGCACCCTTACCTGACTCAAGTCGCCCAATTGAGGCGAGCAGCAGCCGGGCGTTCTCCGGGCTGCGTAGCAAATAGGCAGTCTCCTTGAGTGACTCGTAGTCCTGCAGGGAGACCAAACCACGGGCTCATGCCCGGCGCGCGTGATGACGACTTCCTCCCGGTCGTCGACCACGGAGTTCAACGTCTCGGCATACCTGGCCCGGGTCTCCGAGTAGCTCATCGTTCGCACGGTCCACCTCCACCTCGACGTACAGCTAATCGTACGTCTCGTTGCCACGATTTCGCACAATTGGGACGTCAGGCTGCCGTCCTACGCAACGCCAGGAGAGTTGTGGCACCCGTGCCGGTGGGCGACGGGGCTCACACCGAGCGGCGCGAGTACCAGAGCGTGAAGGACGTACCCGCCACTGCCAGCCCGACCAGCAGCACCGCGAGGAGCCCGCGTCGCGCGTCGGGCAGTGCGGCGAGCAGCAGCAGGTTGACGACGACGTTGAGCACCACCGCGACCAGGACGACATGGTCGCGACGCGGGCGGGGCGAGTCTGATGACAGCCCGGGCGGCAGCTGACGGTCGTGGGAGGCCGCGAGATCGGTAGCCATGCGCCTCCTCAGGAACCTCGATCCTCAAGACTTAGCTTGAATAGTGGGGACTCGTCGTAGGGTTGTCAAGCAGACTGCGAAAAGGGGTGGGCCGGTGGGTGACCGGGTTGCGAAGGACGCGCTGTTCGACGCCCTGGCTTCGGTAGGACGCGTGTTGGGCAGCGGCCGTCGCGCCGAGCTCGTCGATGTGCTGGCCCAAGGTGAGCGGTCGGTGGAGGAACTGTCCGTCGAGATCGGTCAAAGCGTCGCCAACACCTCCCAGCACCTGCAGATGCTGCTGCGGGCGGGATTGGTACGAACCCGTCGGCAGGGCACCCGGATCTACTACTCCCTAGCCAGCCCCAGCGTCGGAACCCTCTGGGCTGCGCTGCGCACGGTGGCCGCCCAGCACGTGGACGACCTGGACGAGCTGTCGGTGGCCTACCTCGGGGATCGCAGCGACCTGGCTACCATCACCCGCGACCAGCTGGCCGACCGGTTACGCGGAGCCGACGTCGTGGTGCTCGACGTCCGCCCCAGCCCGGAATACCACGCTGGCCACATCCGGGGTGCGGTGTCGGCACCGATCGAGCACCTGGAGCGCCGGCTGGCGGATCTGCCCGCCGACAAGCACATCGTCGCCTACTGCCGGGGTCCCTACTGCGTGTACGCCGACGACGCGGTGCGACTGCTGCGCCACCGGGGCTACTCTGCCGCGCGCTTGGACGACGGATTCCCCGAGTGGCTGCACGCCCGCCTGCCCGTAGAAGTCAGCGCGGCGTCCTGAGCGCGACGGTGTGAGCACACCGTCGCACGTTGGTAACCGCCAGCGTTCCCGGCCTACACAGACCCTTCCTATCGTCAGTCGTGCGCAACCTGGCGCCCGCACCGCCACTCGGAGAGGACGACACCATGGCCCGTGTTCCGCTGGTCGACCACCACGATCCCGCCGCCGACCCCAAAGCTGCATCCCTGCTGGCCATGGCGGAGTCTGCCCAGCCCGGCGTTCCGGTGCTCAACGTGCACCGGGCGCTGGCCAACCATCCCGACCTGATGGAAGCCATGATGGGAATGGCCTCGGTCGCCTACTTCAACAACAGCCTCAACCTGCGGCAGCGGGAGCTGCCGTATCTGACGTCGGCGATCACCATCGGCTGCTTCTATTGAACGCCAACCCACTTGGTGCTCGGTCGGAGCGCCGGACTCACCGATGACGAGATGGCCCACCTGATGGACGACCCGCTGCCACCGGGGATGTTCACCGCCGACGAGGCGGCCATCATCGTCTACGCCCGCACGTCGGCCTTGTTGCAGCCCATCACCGACGAGATCTACGCCGACCTGGCCGCCCACTTCACCGACCGACAAATTATGGAGATCTCGTTCACCGTCGGCCTCGATCAACTCGTCAGCAGATTTCACGCAACGGTCCGAACCGACGTCGACAAGGCGACCGTCAGCCAACTGGAGGGTAGTTGCCAAGTGCCGCTGCCAGTTCCACCGGCGGCGTGAGGTTGCCGGGTCGGCCGGTGACGCGGCGGTGACCTAGGCGGTTCAGCTTTGCGTTGCGCGGACCACAGCAGCAACTGGCAGGATCATCGGGGTATGTGAGCCCCGTCACCCGTGTGCTGCGGGTGGCATCTGACCTGATTGCAGCGCTGAGGAGGACCTCCATGACCGCCCTCGACACGAGTCCCACCGAACGAAGCTCGCCGATGGCCGGGGAGAAGCTCGCCGGCAAGGTTGCCCTGGTCACCGGGGGTACCCGCGGAATCGGTGCGGCGATCTGCCGCAGCCTGGCCAGCCAGGGCGCCTCGGTGGCGGCCGGGTACAGCGGTAACCGCGAACGCGCCGAGCAGTTCCTGCAGCAGTTCGCGGACGAATTCGCCGAGCAGGGCCGGGCGACGGTGCACCAGGGCAACATCTCCCAACCCGAGGACTGCGCCCGGGTGGTGCAGGAGGTGCTCGATGAGCATGGTCGCCTGGACATCCTGGTCAACAACGCCGGCATCACCATCGACAAGATGGCGATGAAGATGTCGGTCCAGGACTGGGACACGGTGCTGGCGGTGAACCTGTCCGGCTCGTTCTACATGGCCCAGCCCGCACTGAAGCACATGGTGGAGCGCGGCACCGGCCGGATCATCTTCGTGTCCTCGGTCATCGGCGAAACCGGCAACATCGGCCAGGCCAACTACGCCGCCTCCAAGGCCGGGATGCTGGGGCTGACCAAGACCCTCGCCAAGGAGGCGGCGTTCATCCTGGAGCGGGCTGGCAAGTTGGCGGAGAACGGGGTGGGCATCACGGTCAACACGGTGACCCCCGGCTTCGTGGCCACCGAGATGCTGGAGAACATCCCCGACAAGGTGATGGACAAGATCACCGCGCAGATCCCCATGCGCCGGCTGTGCCGCCCGGAGGAGATCGCCCGCGTGGTGCACTTCCTGGCCGCGGACGCCTCGGCCTACATCACCGGGCAGGTGTGGGGGGTCAACGGCGGCATGGACATGTGAGCTAGCCGAAGGCGAGTTGGACGTCGTCGGAGGACTGCATGGGACTGGCGTTCGCAGCGGGGCGGCCGTTCTCCGACGACGGAGCAGCAGGGTCGGACAGGGCCACCACGGCCGGGTCGATGCGCATCACGCTGTACCCGGCCACCGCACCCGCCCCGAACCCGGGGGCGAAGATGCGCATCGGGGCGGTGATGACCCCGTCGCGGACCGCATCATGAATCGCCAGCGGAATGCTCGCCGATGAGGCGTTACCCACCTCAGCGATGTTGAAGTACAGGCTGTCCAGGGACAATCCGGCGTCGGTGGCGAGTTGGCTGACCATCGTCTTGTTGGCCTGGTGCGGCACGATCAGGTCGATGCTTGCCAGCAACGAGTCGGCGGTCCCGTCCGGGTCCGGCAACGCCTTGAGCTCGGTGATCATCTGCACCAGGTAGCGCCCGGCCAGCGATTTCACCTCCGGCCCGTACACGGTGATGTTGTTGTCGAAGGCGGGGTTCGGCCAGATGATCGAGTTGACCTGGCTGGCTGGCCCGCTGGCGTAGGTCTGCAGGTACTCGATGTCGGGTGCGGTGCCCTCGGGTGCGACGCCCACCACGATGGCCGCGGCCCCATCCCCGAAAATCATCCGCGAGGTGCGGACGTTGCCGATCTTGTCGGAGAACTTCTCCACGCACACCACCAGGATCGGGCGCGCCACTTCCTGCAGGATCCGGGTGGCGTCGGAAAGCCCGTAGGGCAGCCCGGCGCACGCGGCCACCAGGTCGTAGGAGGCGTGCGTCTGCGCGATGCCCAGCTCCCCGGAGATCCAGGTGGCCACCGACGGGATCATCCGGGTACTCGTGCAGGTACACACCAGCACCGCCCCGATCTCCGCCGGACCGCGGCCGGCTTTGGCCAGCGCCGCCTGCGCCGCCTGCAGGGCGATCTCCTCCAGGCTGCGCGAGGAGTAGCGGCGCGCCGAGATACCGGTCTTGTCGCTGATCTCCTGCGCCGACATCGGCGACCAGTTGTAGGCGGCGTTCCGAATCAGGTCCTCATTGGTGCAGATCTGGTCCCCGTGCACCACCGCCAACGCCTCGATGCGTGGCATCACCGCGAAGTGCTCGCGCACCGCGACCGCCGGGTAGGGCCGGATCGGTGGGGTCGCTGTGGTGGGCGTGCTCACCGCAGCCGGACTCGCACCCGCACCGGCGACCAGGCGGCGCAGGAAGCTGCGCACCTCGTTATCGCGCGGGTGGAAAACCACCACGTGGTCGTCGTCGGCGAGCTGGCCGACCTGCACCAGCTCCGCCTTCGAGCGGTCCCACGGGTACTGGTTGTGCAGCACCATCGCCCACCGGTGCAGCGCCTCCAGCTCTGCGGTGTCCTCGGCGCAGTCCAGGATGTCGGCGACGCTGAACGTCGGGTAGTCGGGGTCGTAGTCGGTGAGGCGGAACGTGAGGTTGGTGGGGTCGGTGAGGATCTCGGCGACGGTGGGTTTGACCGCGCTCAGTTCGCTCGCGTGGTGCTTACGGTGGCCGAACACGTCGAACAGAATTGCGAAGATCCGCTCCTGCGCCGCCGAGTCCGCGGTGGCGGGCAGGGCGTCGAACGCGGCGCGCACCGCAGCCACCTTGCGGTCGCCATCCTCCCACGGGGTGAGGACCGGCAGGAACACATCGTCACGCCGCCGGGGCACGTCGGCCCACCGGGTGGGGCGCTTGTCATACATGGTGAACGCGAAACGCCCCGTCCAGAACAGGTTCAGCGCCATGTCCCGCATCAGCTCGTACCGGCTGGTGTACCCGTCCTGCTCCACCCGACGCAGGATGTCGGTCCCGGTGGGCGTCTTGGATTCGAAGTCCCGGCGCACCACCTGGTCCAGTTGCTCCAGGCTGTCGATCACCGACAGGTCGAGTTCGGGGAAGAAGTTGGAGGGGAAGACGATGCGGTCGTGGCGGTTGCGGACGAAGGGCTGCATGGGGCTCCTTGCTCTCAGGGCACCGCCGGCGCGGCGGAGTCGTGCTGGGTACGGCCGATGCCACGCTCGATGGCACCGATGAGGTAGGGCCGCAGATCGCGGGCAGCGATGATCGCGTGCACCGACCCAACGGTGCGGGCCCGTTCGATGTTGTGCACCTGCTCGAACTCGTCGGCCACCTCGCCGAGCTTCTCCGAGCGCACCGCCGCCTGCAGAGCAGCCAACTCCACCCGCAGCTGCGCCTTGGCCACCTCCTCGGCGCTGCCGACCTCGGCCTCCAAGGCGGTGACCCGCGGGTCGGCCGAGGTGCGGGTGCTGACCTCGCGGGCGAAGACCACCGCCGCTGCCGGCGCCCCGCCGATCACCGAGGCGTAGGAGCCCTCGATGGCGATGACCTCCATGTTGTCGTTGAGCACACCGGAGAACACCACGAACGCGCCCCCGTGATAACGGGAGATCACGCAGAACACAATCGGCCCCTCGAAGTTCACCATCGCCCGGCCGATCTCCGCGCCGTACTCCAACTGCATGTTGCGCAGCGACTCCGGCGAGCCGTCGAAGCCGGACAGGTTCGCCAGCACCACCAGGGGGCGGTTGCCGCTGGCGGCGTTGATGGCCCGAGCGGTCTTCTTCGACGACCTCGGGAACAACGTCCCCGCCGTCCACTGGTCTGGCCCATCGGCGGGGAAGGCACCGCGGCGGGGGATCGGTCGTGACTCCACCCCCAGCACCGTCACCGGGTAGCCGCCGAGGAAGGCATCGAATACCACGGTGGTGTCGGCGTCGGCCATCTTCGCCCAGCGCTCCAACACCGCCTGGTCGGCATCGACGACCGCCCGCATCACCGTCCGGATGTCGAAGGCCTTCTTGCGTTCAGGGTTGGCGGTGGCGGAGAAGATGTCCCCGACGGTGCTGAAATCGCTGATCGGGTGCTGGTGGGGGTAGTCGCGGACGTCTCGGTCGAGCGGGTCGGTGGTGGTCCCCCGGCGGGGTCCGGACTCCCCGGGTGCGACGTAGGTGTAGGCGTAGTGGGCGAACAAGGTGTCGCACGCTGCTGCCAGGTTCGGCGCCCAGTACTGGGCCTGCCCGTTGGGCCCCATCACCCGGTCGTACCCACCGATACCGAAGTTGTCCTCCGCGGATACCCCACCGGAGTAGTCCAGGGACTGCTTGCCGGTCAACACCATCGCACTGTCGGGGGTCATGATGAGGATCCCCTTGGTGTGCAGCAGCATGGTGGCCTCGGCGTTCCAGTACGGCTGGGCACCGACGTTGATGCCGGCGACGACGACGTTGACCTCCCCGCCGGCCTGGGTGAAGGTGATGATCCGGCGCAACGCGCGGGCCACCCAGTCCATGTTCTCGGTGCCGCTGTCCATGGAGATCTTCGCGCCGGAGGACAACGCGAACCACTCCACCGGCACCTGCAGCTGCTCGGCGAGATCCAACGCGGCCATCACCCGGGCGCATTCGGGTTCGGCGACCGAGCCCAGCGATTTTGTGGGGTCACCGAACAACACCACCCGGGTCATGCCCTCGGGGTAGCGCTCGGTGGGTGTGATGACGACCCCGGCGACGATGCCCGCGGTGTTCCGCCCCGGCGGGCGCTGCACCGGGACCAGCCGGGAATTCTCGTCCAAGTCGTGTTCGGTGAAGGTGCCGTCAGGGCCGGTGAGCGGGGCAATCAGCTCGTAGGGGTACACCGCGCCGCGGGCCCGCGCGCTGCGGACTTTCTGCCAGTAGGCATCCAGCGCAGGCACGGGTTCGGTGGGGGGGTCGGTGACCGAGACGGTCACCCCGGTGCCCGGTCGGTAGGCGAAACGGACCGCGACGTCGCGGGGGGCCTGCCCCGGCTCATCCCGCAACCGGCCGAGCATCATGATCTCCTCCAGCCCGGCGCCGGCCCGTGCCGTCAACGGCGCCGTGGCCCGGGCGAAGCCGGCCAGTTCCTCCCTGGAGACCTCGATGAGCGGCCACACGTAGAGGAAAATCAGGTTCGCCTGCAGGCTCTTGCCGCGCTGGCGCGCCTGGTAGCGCCGGATCCCGTCCAGGCAGGAGGACAGCGCCCGTTCGACGGCGGGGAAGCCGGTCACCGTCCCGGCGGCGTCGCGCAACGGGGTGACGTCGCGGACCTCGGCCATCGCCACCAGCCGCTCGTCGGCCGGGTTGTCCTTGGCCACGCACCGGAACAGGTAGGTGGCCTCCGGCGAGGGCAACCGGGTGCCGTCAAAGTTCTTCAGCCGCCACAGGTCGAGCCGTTGGCCGGTCAGGGGGTGCATGTCCCGGATCACCCGGTCCTCGGCGAGCCCGGCACCGGCGAGCCCAGCCCCGGCGGGGCGGAAGGTCATCACCCGCACGTTGGGGCCGTCGAAGACGGTGACAGTGACCCGTCGCCCGGTGCTCACCAGGGGGGCGTCGGTAAGCAGGCCGCGGACCGTCTCGGCCACCGCGTCGGTGTCGGTGGGCGCGTCCGGCCAGGCGACGTACAGATCCGTCACCAGGTTGGCCGGGTCGCTGACCGCCTCGGCGAGGCTCGACATAGCCGCGATGGCTGCGGGCAACCCCGCCCGGTCGGTCACCGTGGACAGCAGATACAGCCGCTGGCCGGCCAACTGATAGCTGCCGGTGACCACCTGGCGGTCCTCCTGCAGGAACGACCGGACGTCCTCCAGCGTGCGCACCTTGTAGTAGCGCCGGGTGAGCACCTCCAGCAGCGGCTCGGCACCGGTGTGGGCGGTGAGCAGCCGGGCCCCGAGCAGCCGCACCACCGGTTCGGTGAGGGCCGCCATCGCCTCGATCCGCCGCGCCCGGTCCGGGGAGTCGGGGTCGGTCCGCAGGTGTTCCATGTGCTCGCGGATGCTCGCGTGGGCCCGCTCGCGGGTCTGCTGGATGACGGGTTGCTCGAACGCCTGGAAGCGGACGCTGCGGGCCAGTTCCCCGACGGCTGGGTAGCGCAGTTGGGTCGAGCGGATCAGCCGCTCCACCACCTCGCCCAGCTCCTCCGGTACCGACGCCGACAACGCCTCACTCTGGCTGAGCCAACGCTCCAGCAGGGCGGTGACAACACCGACGTGATCACCGACCCGCTGCTGGGCGAGAAATACCCGGTACACCGCCTCCTCCAGCTCCGGGCCGGGGGTCAGGTCGGCGACGCCGTGGTGGCGCAGCGCCCGGGACAGCCTCCGGCGGAACGACTCCGGGAGGTTCTCCTGCTCCACGTCCAGGGAGTGCAGGTAGGTGTGCAGGTGCTCGCGGGGGCTGTGCACCTGCTCCTGCTCGGACTCCTCGTCGCGGGCCGGCCGGTTGCGCGACAGGTCGCACACGTCGGCGAAGGTCGTCATCAGGGCGAGCTCGCCGCGCAGCACCTCAGGGTCGGTGGGCTCCAGCTGCTCCCTGGTGCGCAGGTACTCCGCGGCCAGTACGTTGCCCTGCTGGGCGCTCACGTCGTACCCGGTGATGAGGGCGTGCAGGTCCGCGAGCAACGCCTGGCAGTGCTCCCGGGGGTCGGTGTCGGCGGTGGGCGCGGCCGCGGCGGTAAAGTCGACCCAGCTGGCGTCCGGGTCGGTGGCTGCCTCGTCGGCCTGGTCCAGCCGCAGCAGCGGGGCACCCGCGTCGACCTGGGAGTTGACGGCGGCCAGCACCTCGCGCACGGTGCCCGCCTGCGGGGCGCGCACCGCGGTTTCCATCTTCATGCTTTCCAGCACCACCACGGTCTGACCGACCTCGACGCGCTCACCCGGGCTGACCAGCACGGCGACCACCACCGCGGGGGCAGGGGCCCGGACCACACCAGCCTCGTCGCGGACCACCCGGTGACTGATCCCGTCCACGTCCACGATGTGGCTGCCGGTGCCGGCGATCCCGCTCACGTGGTGGCGCACCCCAGCTACCCGCAGCTCGCTCTCGTGGGCGCCGCGGCGGTCTGAGTCGACCAGGACCGCCACCTCTCCGACGCCGACTCGGTATCGCTGCGGGCCGACCTGGGCGACCTCCATGGCGTAGGTCTGGCCCTGATACCCCAGCTCGACGCTGCGCCCGATGGACCGCCCCGCCCGCGGGCGACCGCCGCGCGCCGAGGCCAGGAACGCCGTGCGCTCCAACGCCTCCTCGGCGGCGTACACGTCGAGTGCGACGCTGAGCAGGGCCACGTCGGCGTGCGGGGCGGTGGCGCAGGAAAGGTTGGCGCCCAGGCGGTCCAACCACTGGGTGTCGGCCGTGCCGGAGATCACCTCAGCTCGCCCGAGTACGTCCAGCAGGAACGACTTCGTCGTCGTTCCGCCCTGGATGAGCACGGTTGTCTCCCGCAGTGCACAGCGCAGCCTGGCCAACGCTTGCGGGCGGTCCCGGCCCCAGGCGATCACCTTGGCCACCATCGAGTCGTAGTCCGGCGGGATCACCTCACCGGCGGCGATCCCGGTGTCCACCCGGATACCCGGGCCGGTGGGCAGGTGCAGCACGGTGACGGTCCCTGGGGCGGGGGCGAAGCCGTCCTCGGCGTCCTCGGCGTTCAGCCGCACCTCGATCGCGTGGCCCACCTCCGGTGGGGGTTCACCTTCCAGCTTGTCCCCGGCCGCCACCAACAGCTGCAGCCTGACCAGGTCCAGCCCGGTCGTGGCCTCGGTGACCGGGTGCTCCACCTGCAACCGGGTGTTGACCTCCATGAACGCGAAGCTCTGTTCGCTGGGTTGGTAGAGGTACTCCACGGTGCCCGCCCCGCGGTAGCCGGCGGCGGAGACCAGCGCCACCGAGGAGGCCCGCAACTGCTCCTGCTGCTCGGTGGTGAGCACCGGTGAGCCGGACTCCTCGATCAGCTTCTGGTTGCGCCGCTGGATGGAGCAGTCGCGCACGCCCGGCGCCCACACGGTGCCGTGCGCGTCGGCGATGATCTGCACCTCGATGTGGCGTCCCCCGCTGACCAGGCGCTCCAGGAACACCACCGGGTCACCGAAGGTGCTGGCGGCTTCGGCCTGGGTGCGCTCAAAGGCACCGGCGAGCTCGTCTGCGGAGCGCACCACCCGGATGCCCCGGCCGCCACCCCCGCTGCGCGCCTTGATGACCAGCGGGTACCCGATGGTGGCGGCGTGCTCCACAGCGGCAGCGGCGTCGGCTACCGGGCCGTTGCTCCACGGTGCCACCGGGACGCCGGTGCGTTCGGCGAGCAGCTTGGCCTCGATCTTGTCACCGAGCTGGCGCATGGCGTCGGCCGGGGGACCGATGAACACCAGCCCGAGCCGTTCGCACAGTTCGGCGAAAGCCGGGTCCTCGGCGACGAAGCCCCACCCCACCCACACCGCGTCGGCTCGGCTGGCCCGCAATGCCCGTGCCAGCTCGGTGTGATCGAGGTAGGGGCTGCGGGCGGAGTCCCCCTCGCGCAGGCAGACCGCTTCGTCGGCGAGCCGGACGAACAACGCCCTCGCCTCGGCGGCGGTGTGCAGCGCGATGACGGTGATGCCATGCCCGTGCTCTTCGTTCAGCTCCCGCACCGCGCGGATCAGCCGCACCGCAGGCTCACCCCGATTGACCACCGCGACCCGAGTGAACATGCGTTCGCCTCCATCGATCAGCTCGTCGTTGAGCGGGGCCACGGGGCGCAGCCGGCGCATCCGGGCTGCCGGGAGTGTAGCGATCATGGGCTCGCACCACCGGTGCTGGAGCCGCCCGGCGGTTGCCGCCATGCCGGTTTCGGGGTGCGGGCAGGATGAGGTGGTGTTGGACAAGCGGGTGTACTCGTTGGCCGCTGCGGTCGAGGGTGTGCAGGACGGGGCAACTGTGCTGATCGGGGGCTTCGGCAATTCCGGGATCCCTGGCGAACTGGTGCATGCGCTGCTGGAGCAGGGCGCCCGAGACCTGACGGTGGTCACCAACAACGCCGGCAGCGGGGAGGAGGATGTGGCCGCGCTGCTGCGGGAGGGGCGGGTGTGCAAGATCGTGTGCTCCTACCCCCGGTCCAAGGGCTCGGTGTGGTTCGAGGAGCTGTATCGCGCCCGCAAGGTCGAGCTGGACCTCGTCCCGCAGGGCACGCTGAGCGAGCGGTTGCGGGCCGCGGGTGCCGGCCTCGGCGGGTTCTTCACCCCCACCGGCGCGGACTCGGTGCTCTCGGCCGGCAAGGAGATCCGCATCCTGGGTGGGCGGCGCCAGGTGTTCGAGGAGCCGCTGCGCGGGGATGTGGCCCTCATCAAGGCCGACCGCGCCGACCGTTGGGGAAACCTGGTGTACCACTCCGCCGCCCGGAACTTCGGTCCCACCATGGCCACCGCCGCGGCGCTGACCGTGGTGCAGGTGCGCCAGTTCGTGGAGCTCGGCGAGCTGGACCCGGAAGCCGTCGTCACCCCGGGTGTGTTCGTCAACCGGGTCGTACAGGTCACGCCGGGGGTGCTGGCATGACGTGGCAACGGTTGTCGCGGCCGGACATGGCCCATCGGGTCGCCCAGGACATCCCGGACGGGTGCTACGTCAACCTCGGTATCGGCCTGCCCACCCTGGTGGGCAACTACGTGCCGGCGGGTCGGGAGATCATCTATCACAGCGAGAACGGCATCCTGGGCCTCGGCCCGGCGCCGGCTCCTGGCGAGGAGGATCCGGAGCTGATCAACGCCGGCAAGGGCTTGGTGACGTTGCTGCCGGGCGGGTGCTATTTCCACCACACCGACTCGTTCATGATCATGCGCGGGGGGCACCTGGACGTGTCGGTGCTCGGCGCATTCCAGGTGGGAGCCAACGGTGACCTGGCGAACTGGGCCACCGACGACGACGACTTCCCGCCCGCGGTGGGCGGGGCGATGGACCTGGCGGTGGGCGCCAAGAAGGTGCTGGTGCTCACCACCCATACCACCACGGCAGGTGCGCCCAAGCTGTTGGAACGCTGCAGCTACCCGCTGACCGCGGCCGCAGTGGTGCACCGGGTGTACACCGACCTGGCCGTTCTGGATGTGACCGAGGACGGCTTCCTGGTACGCGAGATGGTCGACGGTATGACCGCGGTCCAGTTGCAGGAGCTCACCGGTGCGAGGTTGCGGTTTGCCGACCGGCCGGGGGTACTTCGGCCCGGCACATGAGCAGCAGGTGGACGCTCGACGACGAGTGGGTGACGACTTCGCCGGCCCCCCCGGATGGGGCTGCGATCCCCCGGGTGGTCGTGGCAACCTGACGATCGTCGCTGGCCCCCGCCCCGAAGGACCCATCATGTTCACCACCCGCCGCCGCCGTCTGCGTCCGCTGCTTGCGACGGCCCTCGTGACCGCCGCCGCCGTCCTGGCCCCCACGCTGTCGGCGGGTGTCGCCGCCGGATCGACGGGTGAGGGTCACAGCAGTGGTAGCGACCGCAGCGACGGGGACACCTCCGGCACCGTCGCGCTGCAGCTGCTCAACATCGCCGACTTCCACGGCAACCTCGAGCCGGTGCGGGGCACGGGTGGGGCCGCAGCGCTGTCGGCGTACTTCCAGCGCGAGCGGGCAGCCAACCCCAACACGTTGCTGTTCACCGGGGGTGACGCCGTCGGTGCCAGCCCGCCGATCTCCTCGTTCTTCCAGGACCGTCCGACCATCGAGTGGATGAACACCGCCGGTTTCGACGCCTACGCGCTGGGCAACCATGACTTCGACGCCGGGTTGGCGCGGCTGCAGTCTCAGATCGACAGTGCAAAGTTCCGCTACCTGGGGGCGAACCTGGCCAACCTGCGGGGCAACCTCACCGGTGTCGCGCCGTATGAGGTGCGCGAGGTGGCCGGGGTAAAGGTGGCGATGATCGGTCTGACCAACCCCGAGGCGCCGACCCTGGTTGCGCCGGGTGCCACCGGGTCGATCCGGATCACCGACCCCGTGCAGGCGGCGGTCAAGGCCCGCAAGGCCGCGCAGCGCGAGGGCGCTTCGGTGTTCGTGGCGTTCGGGCACCTGGGGATTACTGGTGCGGATGCTGCGGGCACCAAGACCGGTCCGCTGGTCGACTTCGCCAACGCGGTCACCGGTTTCGATGTCATCGTCGGCGATCACACCGACCAGCAGTTCCAGGCCACCATCAACGGTGCGCTGGTGACGGAGAACCTCAGCGCCGGCAAGTCGTATTCGGCCACCACCGTGGTGGTGCAGCGGGGTGGGCCCGACGGGGAGAACGAGCGCCAGCAGCAGGGCGACAACGATGACCAGAGTGACGGCGCCGGCGACGACCGGGACACCGTGATCTCCAAGGACGTCCGGTTCGTGACCCCGTTGGTCAGCGGGGTCACTCCCGACCCGCAGGTCGCCGCGCGGATCGCCGACTACCGCACCCAGGTGCAGGCCAAGTTAGACGCTCCGATCGGCACCGCGTCCGCCGAGTTGCCCCGCGGTGCCGAGCGCACCAGCGAGGTGGCCATCGGCAATGTGGTCGCCGATGCGTTGCGCGCCACCTACGGCACGCAGATCGCCTTCACCAACGGCGGTGGCCTGCGCTCGGCATTACCGTCGGGGTATCAGCCGGCGAACAAGTCCCTGCGCCGCACCAGCCCCGGTTATGCCGCGGGGCCACCGTTCGACCTGGTGCTCGGGGACGCCTACACGTTGCTGCCGTTCGGCAACGTCGCGGTGACCAGGACGGTGAGCGGTGCGCAGTTGTGGGCCGCACTGGAGCGCAGCGTCAGCAGCGCTCCGTCGGCGAGTGGGGGTTTCCTGCAGGTCTCCGGGTTCCGGTTAAGCTACGACGCCAGCAAGCAGGCTGGGTCCCGGGTGGTCTCGGTGGCGTTGGACGACGGGACGGCGATCGCGAACAGCCCGTCCGTGAGCATCACCGCGACGACGAACAACTTCACCAACAGCGGTGGCGACGGGTACACGATGCTCGCCGACGGTCAAGGCGTCACCCGGGACCTGTTAGCGACGGTGGTCGCGAACTACATCACCGCGCAGGGTTCGGTGTCACCGGTGGTGGGGGGTCGCATCACCCGGGTGGGCTGAGTCGCTTCGGGGTGTAAGAGGCGCTGAGATGTGAGGAACGGTCTGCGTACCCGAGCACCTGCTCGGCGAACCGGTCGAAGTCGCCGAGCCAGCACCTCGTGCACCCGTTCGGCCGCGATGTCCTCGTAGTGGTGGACCAATCGGTTCCGCATCCGAGCCATCGGTGCGAGTTCCGCGGCGAAGGCCGGGTCGAGTACTCGGCCAGCTCGCGGAGTATGCGGACGTACCCGGCGAGCAGCGCAACGAGCTGCTCCAGGCGCGGGCGGTCACCACGGCTCAACCGCCCGGTCCGCGCGCGCTGCGCCATGGCGGCGAGGTAGCGGTCGCGGAAGGGCTTGAAGTCCAGGAATTCCCGCTCGACCGCGGCGCGGTGACGCACCCGCGCGACGTCGTCGCGGCTGAATACGGTTCCGCCGGCGACGATGCGTTAGGCCAACCACAGCGGGGCGTCTTCCAGCACGACCAGGTCGACGTCCTCGCGTCCCAGCGCGCCGACGATGGCGTCGTGCAGCCGCGCGTCGTCGAGCAGGGCGCCCCTGGGGTGCACCGACACCGCGAGGTCGACGTCACTGCTCGGCCGGTCCGTCCCCTCGGCCACCGACCCGAAGACGTAGGCGAACCGCACCCGGGCGTCGGCGGCGAACACCGGCTCCAACCGGGCGGGATCGACCGCAGACATACGTGCAGTGTGCTCCTTGTCGGGCGCCCGACAGTCGACCGCCGGCCAGCCTCAGGACGCCGCCGACTTCAGGGTCAAGCCGACGACGGGGATCGGGCGTTGTGTCATGGACTGGTAGTGCGCGAAGCCGGAGAACCGCCTGGCCTGCTCGGCGAACACAGTGGCTCGGTCCGGTTCGGGTAGCACGTCCGCGTCGGCCCTCAGGTTGGCCGTGCCCACTTCGACGCCCACATCGTGCGGGTTGGCGACGAGGTTGTGGAACCAGGCCGGGTTGTTGTCGGACCCCGCGGCTGAGGCGAAAACGTAGATCCGGTTCGCGTCGCGGTCGTCGGCCAGATACATCATCGGGTTGGTGCGTCGTTGCCCGGACCTCGCCCCAGTCGTGGTCAACAGCAGAACGGGCGCGGAGCCGAAGGTCGCTAGTCGTCCTCCGCTGGCGCGGAACTCGGCGATGTTCGCTTCGTTGAAGGCTGTTATCTGTTCTTTGTTCACGATGATCACCATTCCGTCGGTGTCGGTGGTTTGTTGCAACCGGGCGGTCAGAAGTCGATCGCTGGGCTGATGCCGTGCGCCGCTGAGGCTGCGGCGATCTGCTCTGGGGAAGGCAGGTCGCCACCAGGGCTGGGCAGCGTGCGCCGTGTCGTCGGGGTCCCGATGTCGCTGATGAGTTCGTCGAAGCCTCCCGGTGCGGTGATGAGCAGGGTGCGGCCGGGCCCGTCGTCGGACACGACGAAGCCGTGCGGCACTGCGCGGGGCAGGAACACCAACGAGTCGGGCCCGGCGTGCCAGGTCTGCGGCCCGCACCTGACGGTGAACTGCCCGTCGAGGACGTAGAAGACCTCATCGTCGCGGTGGTGGATGTGGGGCGGCGGGGCGTAGCCGGCTGGGACGCGGTGGTCAACGATGCTCAGGCCGCCACGGGTAGCGGTCGAGCCGACCTTGGTAATGGTGAGTGACCCGAGCCAGTCGTAGGCCTCGCCGTCGTCGCCGGTGAGGACGAATCCGCGCGCCGTGTCGTTGCTGTCGTCTTGTGGTGACGTCATGACGTTTCCCTTCGATGGTGCGTGTCGTGGGGTTCTTGTGTCGGGGTGGCTACCGTGCGGGGACGACGACGACCTTGCCGCGCAGCTCGCCCGCGTCGCTGCGTGCATGCACCGAGCCGAGTTCGTCGAGTGCGCGGGTCTCGGCGACGTCTACCCGCAGCTGCCCGGCGTCGACCTGCGCCACGAGCTGGCGCAGCTGCGCAGCGTCGCTGCGGACGAACAGGTTGACCACTCGCACAGTTGCCGGAACGTCTTCACCCGGTCCAGGCGGCACCGTGGTGACGAACGTGCCACCGGCCGCGACCAGCCCGGCAATCGCGGCCTGCTCGGCGGGCGTCGCCGGGGCAAGGTTGAGAACCACATCAATTGTGCGGCCGACGGAGTCGATGACCGACGCCGAGGTGTGATCGATCACCTCGTCGGCGCCGTTTCTGCGGACCGCCTTGTCGCTGCGGGGGCTCGCGGTGGCGATCACATGGGCGCCGGCTTGTTTGGCGAGTTGCACCGCGAGGCCGCCGACGGACCCGCCGGCACCGTTGACGAGGATGCGCTGACCCGATTGCAGACCGGCCTCGTCGAACAGGGCCTGCCAGGCGGTGAGCCCGGCCGACGGCAACGCCGATGCTTCCGCGAGCGGGATGCTGGTCGGCGCTGACACCAGCGCATCGGCCGGGGCCAGGACGTACTCCGCTGCCGTACCATCCTCGTGCATAGGCAGGAAACCCACGACGGCCTGACCGAGTTCGAACCCGGTGACTCCGTTCCCAAGCGCTGCCACCGTCCCGGAGATGTCGAAGCCCGGTACGTGGGGGAACGTCACGGGGAACACGCCCTGCAGGTAGCCGGCGCGGATCGCGGCGTCGACGGGGTTGAACGCGGAACCGGCGATCTGGACGAGCACTTGGCCCGCCGCCGGTGACGGACGCTCGGCGTCCTCATAGCGCAGGACAGTCCGGTCTCCGTACTCGTAGTAGCGCATTAGCTTCATGGTGTCTCTTTCTCATGTGGCTGGTTCGCGTGGCTGGCAACATAGCTAACAATTCGCGTGGCTGGCAACATAGCTAACAACGTGGCTAACCACATATCTGTTCCCCGTTCCCGTATGCCGCCGTCCAGTAACGTGGTCAGCCACCTAAACGGAGGAACCGGATGACACCCACCGCCGCCACGACGCCAGCAACCCCAACGCCTTTGGGTGAAGGTGGTCGCCCGGCCCCCATCGCACCGCTCAGCTACGCGATCTTTCTGTTGGCCAGGGCACACCGGGCCTACGCCGCCGAGCTGCTCCGCCAGCACGGGCTGCACCCGGGCCAGGAGTTGCTGCTCATGCAGCTGCTCGAACGCGACCATCAGACCCAGGCAGAGCTGCTCGACACCGCCGGCCTGGACCACTCGACGCTGAGCAAGTCCCTGCAGCGGATGCAGGTGGCGGGTCTGCTGACGCGGCAGCCCTCAGCGCAGGACCGGCGCGCGATGGTCGTCTCGCTCACCGCCAAAGGCCATCGGATGCGGGAACCGCTCACCCAGATGTGGAACACGCTGGAAGAGAAAACCCTGCGCGGCGTCGAACCCGGCCGAGCCGACGCGCTCGTGCGGTCCCTGAATGGCGTCCGGCAGGCCATCGTGAACCGGGCCCGCCAAGACGGCACGCCCGACCTGCAGCGACGACGGTGATCAGCCGGCGATGGCTCGTCCGACGGCCTGGGTGGAGGCCCGCTTGCGCAGCTGAGGTGCGAACATCTCGCGGCGGTGCCGGTTCCCGACTTCGATCGCACTGACCATCAGGGCCACTCCGGCTGAGACGATGCCGGGTTCGTCCCAGCTCAGGGTCGTCAATGCTGGCGCGACCAACTGCGACGTCAAATGATCGTCGTAGCCAAGCACGGACAAGTCCTGCGGGATTCGCAACTCTCGGCGGTGCGCTGCCAGGTAGACGCCGTATGCCATCGAGTCGCTCATCGCGAAAGCGGCGGTGGGGCGATCCTCCGCGGCGAGGACCACCTCGGCAGCCGCCGCGGCCGATGCCGCCGAGGCGGCCGAGTGCACCAAGGTGACCTGCAGGCCCAATTCGGCGCCGATCTGGGTCGCGAGCAGGTCGGCCGGGCGCTCTGGCGTGCGCGGCAACGACGGCGTGAACACCGCGATCCGCCGATGGCCGAGTTCGGCAAGGTGTCCCAGCGCAATCGCGACGCCGCGCCGGTTGTCGAAGAGCACGCATCCTGCGTCCGGTGCAGCAGGCAGGGCGTCGCCGATGGTCACCACCGCAGTGGATTCCGTCAGCTCAGCCCAGTAGTCGGCTTCGGGGTCCAAAGGGGACACAAGTATTCCGTCTACCTGCTGGTCGTGTAGTTGCCGGACCAGTCGAGCTTCCCGTTCGGGATCACCGTTGGCGTCTGCGATGATCGCGTACCGGTCCAGGTCCAGCAGTGCCCGCGACAAGCCCACCGCGAGGGTCTGCTGCCAGAGATCTTCCAAGGATCCGAACAACACCCCCACGGTGCCGGTCCGTCCGCTGGCCAGCGCCCGCGCGATCGGGTTGACCTCATAACCCAGCTGCCGGGCGACTTCGCGCACGCGCGCCTGAGTCTCTTCGGGCACCTGAAGGCCACGCAACGCATACGACACGGTTGCCGCAGAAAGCCCCGAGGCCTCGGCGACGTCGTTGAGGGTCGTCCGACGACGTCGCTGCGGCACAACGGGCAGCGTACGGCCAGGCACGACGGTATACGCCGGGTTGCGGGCGCCCACCCAGTCCGTTTGGTCCGGCTTCGCAGGGCAGTGGTCATCTCGGCGGCAGCTCGGCCTCGTCTCGTCACTGGCGTCCTTGACGGTGAAGCGATTAACTGAAACCCTTCAGTGAAGGGCTTCAGTGAGGGTTACAGGCTAAGCGGAGGTGGAGGACGGCGGTGGTCGTGCGGGTCGACTGTCACCAGCACCTGTGGCCTGCGCCGTTCATCGAGGCGCTGCGGATGCGGCAGGCACCACCGAGGTTGCGGGGCTGGACGTTGGAGACCGTGGGGGAGCAGCCCATGCTCATCTCACCCCTGGACCACGAACCGGGTGCTCGGGCTGCCAGCGAGCTGGCGGCTGGGAACCAGCGAGCGCTGATCTCGTTGTCTAGTCCGCTCGGCATCGAATACCTGCCTGCTGATGAATCCGCGCAGCTGCTCGATGCCTGGCATGACGGTGCCGCGTCGCTCGGCGAGCCGTTCGAGTTGTGGGCGTCGGTCAACGTCGCCAGGCCCGACCTCGATCAGCTGAAGGTGGTGCTTGCTCGAGACCGGGTGGTGGGACTCCAGCTCCCGGCGACCGCGCTGAGCGACGCCGCTGGCGTGCAACGGATGGGTGACGTCCTGGACGTACTCGCACGGTCCGACCTACCTCTGCTGGTGCACCCTGGACCGGTCGCCAACTACCACCGCGGGTCCCCACCGTGGTGGCCGGCGATGGTCCCCTACGTCGCTCAGCTGCAGGCGGCGTGGTTCGCGTGGCATGTCGCCGGCCGCGCCGCTCATCCCACACTGCGGGTGGCTTTCGTTGCCCTCGCCGGCCTCGCCCCGTTGCACCACGAGCGCCTGACGGCCAGAGGGGGCGCGCTCGGCGAGATCGACCCGCGAATCTACTACGAGACCTCGTCCTACGGCCCCCGGGCAATAGACGCCACTGTCCGAGTCGTGGGCGTAGACGCAGTAGTCCACGGGTCGGACCGGCCCTACGCGGAATCCTCAGATCCGGGTCTCGGAGATGCCTTCTCCCACGCGATGTTTGTCGTGAATCCTCACCACTTATTGACAGGCGATACGAGATGAGTACCAGTGCGCTCGCGTTCGATCTACCGGCGTTGCCCGGGCGGCCGCTATCGGAGGAGGAGCTGAAGGCCCTCGTCGGTCAGTTGGCCGACCGCCCAGAATTATGGCAAAACCGGGTTGCCTTCGACACCGCTGGCCGCCATTTTGCTTCGCTCTACCGCGATGGCGACGTCGACATCTGGCTGCTGTGCTGGAATACCGTCGACGACACCGGCTGGCACGACCACGACACTTCCTCAGGCGCTGTGGCGGTTGTCCGTGGCGCCGTACGAGAGGCAATTCCGCGGCTGAACGGTGACCCGACGAGCACCGTGGTCGAGGCCGGATCAATGTTCTCGTTCGGCCCTGAACACATCCACCGGATGTCCGGCGCCGTCGATGGCTCGGTGTCGATCCACGCCTACTCGCCACCGCTGTGGCGGATGGGGCAGTACTCGTTCGGAGTGGATGGGTCGATGCGCCGACGATCCCTCAGCTACGCCGATGAGCTACGACCGGTGGATCCGGTGGTCGCCGTCGCCTGATCCGGCCCGCAGCGGAAAGCGAAGTCTTTCAGGGTGCCCGAGGCCGACGAGGCCGCTTTCGTAGGCGATGATCACCAGCTGGGCGCGGTCGCGGACGTCGAGTTTGGTCATCGCGCGGTTCACGTGGGTCTTCGCGGTGTGGGGGCTGATGAACAGCCGTTGGGCGATGTCGTGGTTGCTTAGCCCTTCCGCGACGAGTACCACGATCTCGCGCTCCCGGTGGGTGAGGGTGGCCAACGCGGCGGGGGCGCTTCGCGAGGCTGGGGCGGGTCGGGAGGCCACGTCGGCGACCAGGCGTCGGGTGACGCTGGGGGAGAGCAGTGCGTCACCGGCGACGACGACGCGGACGGCGTGGAGCAGCTCGGTGGGTTCGGTGTCTTTGAGGAGGAACCCGCTGGCTCCGGCCCGCAGCGCCGCGTACAGGTAGTCGTCGGACTCGTAGGTGGTCAGGATGATGACCTTCGTGTCCGGGGTGGCGGTGTCCGGGGTAGCTGTGTCCGGGGTGGCGGTGTCAGGGGTAGCGGTGTCAGGGATTGTGGTGTTTCGGGCGGCGGTAGCGTTGGCCTGCCGGATCACTCCCGTGGCGGCCAGCCCGTCGGTCCCCGGCATGCGGATGTCCATGAGCACCACGTCGGGGTGGTGGCGGTCGGTCTGCCGGATGGCCTCGGCACCGTCACCGGCCTCGGCGACGACGGTGATGTCCTCGGCGGAGTTCAGGATGGCGCGGAACCCGGCCCGTACCAGCACCTGGTCGTCGGCCAGCAGGACCCGGATCATGAGGTGAGCAGCGGCAGTTCGGCGCGGACGACGAACCCGCCGCCCCGTCGGTGTCCGGCGGCGACGGTGCCCCCGACCGCGGCGGCCCGCTCCCGCATGCCGGGCAACCCGTGCCCGGAGCCCGGCAGCGCCGCGTCGGACGGTTCACGGCCGTCGTCGGCCACCTCGACCCCGAGCGTGGCGGCGGTGTAGCGCAGGGTCACCCGGGTGGGGGCGTTGCCGGCGTAGCGCAGTGCGTTGGTGAGCGACTCCTGCACGATGCGGTAGGCGGCCACGTCCACGGTGGCAGGGACCTGCGACGGTGTCCCCATCACTCGGACCTCGATGGGCAGCCCTGCGCTGCGGGTGCTGTCGACCAGACCAGCGAGGTCGGCGAGGCCGGGCGCGGGGGCGGTGGGTTCGGCGTCCTCGGGGGCGCGGAGCACGTCGAGGATGCGGCGCAACTCGCCCAGCGCCTGCTTCGACGCGCCCTTGACGGCGCGCAGTGCCTCCGCGGCGGCGTCGGGCTGGGTGTCGGCGAGGTGGACACCCATGGCCGCCTGTACGTGGATCAGGGAGATGTTGTGGGCCACCACGTCGTGCAGCTCCCTGGCGATGCGCAACCGCTCGGCGTCGACCCGGCGCTGGGTGTCGCGCTCGCGGTCGCGGTCGGCTTGCAACGCCGCCGCGGCCGCCTCGAGCTGCTGGGTGCGGCGACCGGCCACGACCTGGCCGGCGTAGAGCGCGGCGACGACGGCGATGGGGAACGCGACGAGCAGCGGTGAGGCGAACCCGTTGGGCACGAACACGCTCCGCACCGTCACCAGCGTCACTGCGGCGACCAGGCCGAAGCCCAGTGCGCGCTGTCGGTCACCGGCCGCGGCCACGGTGTAGACGGCGACGACGATCACCAGCGGTTGCGGCCCGCCCGGGTAGCCGGCGCCCTGGTAGAGCAGACCGAGTCCGAGCGTGACGGCGAAGGTGGCCGTCGGCGCCGTGCGCCGGAACATGAGCACCGCACCACCCAGGGCGAACAGCACGTAGCTCACCCAGTCCTGCGGGCGGACCAACGGCGAGTCGCCGGTCCCGGTCTCGAACACGCTGCCCACCGTGACTATCAGCGTGACCAGCACGCCCAGACCGACGTCGGCCCAGCCGGGTCGGGCCGGTCGGACGCGGGGTGCGGGCATGGGCTGAGGCTAGCCGCGCCCGGGTGCCGGGACATCCTCCCTGCGCGCCACGCCCGGAGTACCGCACCCGCGGTAGGACCCGACGTGCTGCGACGTCGGTGGTAGTGCCATGACGGTGCGCTGGGGCGACGACACGGCCCCCGGGGCCGGCAGAAGGTGGTTCCACACCGAAACGAAACCTGAAGGGGACCCTGATGATCGAAGCACGAGGACTGACCAAGAAGTACGGCGAGACGACCGCCGTCGACGATCTCACCTTCACCGTGGCGGCCGGGAGCGTCACCGGGTTCCTCGGCCCCAACGGGGCGGGGAAGTCGACCACCATGCGCATGATCCTGGGTCTCGACGCGCCCACCTCGGGGTCGGTGACCGTCAACGGCAAGCCGTACGCGGCGCACCGGCGGCCGTTGCACGAGGTGGGCGCGCTGCTGGAGGCCCGCGCCGTGCACACCGGGCGCTCGGCCCGCAACCACCTCCTCGCCATGGCCGCTACCACCGGCATCGGCCGGGTGCGGGTTGACGAGGTCATCGACCTCGTCGGCCTCGACGGGGTGGCGGGCAGGCGCGCCGGGGCGTTCTCCCTGGGCATGGGCCAGCGGCTCGGGATCGCGGCGGCCCTGCTGGCCGACCCGCAGACCCTCATCCTCGACGAGCCGGTCAACGGTCTCGACCCCGACGGGGTGCGCTGGATCCGGCACCTGCTGACCGGCCTGGCCGCCGAGGGGCGCACGGTGTTCCTGTCCTCGCACCTGATGAGCGAGATGGCGCAGACCGCCGATCACGTCATCGTCGTCGGCGGGGGTCGACTGCTCCGCGACCAGCCCATGTCGGAGTTCATCGCCGACGCCGCCGCCGACGTGGTGCGCGTCCGCTCACCGCAGGCCAATGAGCTCGCCGGGCTGCTGCAGCGCTGCGCCGTGGTCCGCCCCGTTGCCGGCGGGCTGGAGATCGAGGGCTTGAGCAGCGACGAAGTCGGCATCGCGGCCGCCGGGGCCGGGATCACCCTGCTCGAGCTGTCCACCACGGGCGCCTCCCTGGAGGAGGCCTACATGGCGTTGACCGAGGACGCCGTCACCTACCACGCCGGTTCCACCACCCACCCGACTGAGGAGAAGGCAGCATGACCACGACCCTGGAGCCCACCAACACCGCACAGCGACCCGCGGGTGACACCCTCGCCCGCCCGGTCACCCTGCCCCGGGTGATCACCTCCGAGTGGATCAAGTTCCGCACCCTGAACTCGACGCTCGCCGTGCTCGGCGCCGCCGTGCTGGGCATGATCCTCGCGGCCGGACTGGTCGCCTACAACACCCGCAACCTGGCCGGCATCCAGCTCGAGGACGCCGCGCCGTCGGCGACGATGCAGGGTTACTACCTGGGGCAGCTGCTCATCGGTGCCCTCGGGGTGCTGTTCGTGACCGGCGAGTACAGCACCGGCATGATCCGGTCGACCTTCGGGGCGGTCCCGACCCGGCTCCCGGTGCTCGCGGGCAAGCTCGTGGTGTTCACCGCGGTGACCCTGGTGGCCATGGTGGCCAGCAGCCTGGTCGCGTTCCTCGGGGCGCAGGCGTTCATCTCCCAGTACCGGACCGGGCTGTCCCTCGGCGACCCCGGCGTGCTACGGATCGTCATCGGCACCGGGGTTTACCTGACCCTGATCGGGATGATCGGCGCCGCACTCGGGTGGATCATCCGCAGCACCCCCGGCGCCATCGTGACCGTCATCGGGCTGGTCCTGGTGGTCCCGGGGCTGTTCAGCAGCCTGCTCGGGCAGGTCGGCCGCAACATCGGGCAGTACCTGCCGAGCAACGCCGGTGGCAGCTTCATCCGCAGCGTCGCGGACCCCACCAGCCTGTCCCCCTGGGTCGGCCTCGGTGTCCTGGTGGCATGGGTCCTCGCACTCGGTGCCGTTGCTGCCGTGCGCGTCCGACGCAGCGACGCCTGACGGGCTCGACGTGGTCATCACCAGCGCCTCCCGACCCGTCACCGGGTCGGGAGGCGTCCCGAGCACCCGGAGGGTCACGGTCGCCGCCCCCCGTGTCGCCCCGAGCACCCGGAGGGTCACGGTCGCCGCCCCCCGTGTCGCCCCGAGCATCCGTCACTACCTGCCCCGGGTGCTGGCGGCGGGCGCGACCGCCGTGGTGCTGACCTACCTCGCGGTCACCTCCTGGCCCTCGGTTGTGGCGTCACTGGGCGCACTGACCCACCTGCGCGCCGGTTGGGTGGCACCGCTGGTGGCCGCGCAACTCGTCTCCATGGCGGCGCCCGCGCTGGTGCACCACCGGCTCCTGCGGGTGCAGGGTTCCCCCGTCGGCATCCCGGCGCTGCTCGGCATCACCTATGCGTCCAACGCCATCTCGGTCACCCTTCCCCTCGCCGGCCCGGAGGTCGCGACGGCCTACACCTTCCAGCAGCTGGTGCGCCGCGGGGCGGACGGCGCCGTAGCCGGGTGGACGCTGCTGGTGTCCGGGGTGGCCGCCGGCCTCACCGCCGCCCTGATCGTGCTCGTCGGCGCCACCGCGGCGGGCAGCACCACAGTGGCCGCACTCGCGGTCGGGTCGTCCCTGGTCCTCACCGCCGCCGCCGTCATCGGGCTGCGGTTTCTCCGGCGGCCCGTCACGGCGGCACGCGTCGAGGGCGCGGCGCTGCGCCTGGTCCACCGGGCCCGCCGGGTGCAGACCGTGGACGTCGAGCCGGTCGGCGGCGTCCTCCGGCGACTCGCCGCACACCGCCTCGGCTACCGGGACGCCGCCACCGTCGGTGCTCTCGCGCTGACGAACTGGGTGGCCGACGTCCTGTGCCTCGCGGCCGCGATCGCCGCCGTCGGCTCGGGGGTGCCCTGGACCGGCCTGCTGCTGGCCTTCGTCGCCGGGACCGGGGTCAGCGGACTGCGGCTGACCCCGGGCGGAATCGGGGTGGTGGAGGCCGCGATGGCCACCGGGCTCGTCGCCGCGGGCATGGACGCCCCGCACGCCATCGCCGCGGTGCTGCTGTACCGCCTGGTGGCCTTCTGGCTGGTGCTCGCCGCCGGGTGGGTGGCGTTCTTCCACGCCCGACGCACCGACCGACCACGCACCGACCGACCACGCACCGACCGACCACGCACCGACGTGCCACGGATCGACGTGGCACGGATCGACCGACCACGGATCGACGTGCCACGGATCGACGGACGGCGGCGCGGGGCGCCGGCGCCGGCCGGGCTCGACCTCTCCCCGCACACCGCGGCGACATCAGGACAGGACAGGACATGACACTCGGGACGATCACCTCGTTGGTGCACAGCTACGGCTACCTCGCGCTGTTCCTGCTCGTCGCCCTGGAGAGCGTCGGCATCCCCCTGCCGGGGGAGACGGCGCTGATCACGGCCGCGCTCTACGCCGGCTCCACCGGGAACCTCAACATCGCTGCCGTCGCGGTGATCGCCACCGCCGCAGCGGTGCTCGGCGACAACGCCGGCTACTGGCTGGGCAAGGTCGGCGGGCAGCGGTTCGTCGCGCGCCACGGTCACCGCGTCGGGCTCGACGCGGCGAAGCTCAAGGTCGGGCGCTACCTGTTCGAGCGGCACGGGACACCGGTGGTGCTGCTCGGTCGGTTCGTCTCGCTCTTGCGCACCTTCGCCGCGTTCTTCGCGGGCGTGAACCGGATGCCGTGGCCGGCGTTCCTGGCCGCGAACGCTGTGGGTGGGGTGCTCTGGGCCGGGACCTACGCCTTCGGTGCCTACGTCCTCGGGGCCACCGCAACCAGCGTCGGATCGACCGTCACCATCGTCGGGTTGGCGCTGACCGGGGTGCTCACGGTGGCGCTGGGGCTGCTCAGCAGGCGCTGGATGAGCGAACTCCAGCACCGGGCGGAGGCCGCGTACCCGGACGGGATCGGATGGTCGAGGCGGCCATCGTGCGCCTAGCGACCAACGGCTACAAGTCATGTCTTCAGTGACGTGATCCGAGCCTCGGATGCGTCTCGCGGATCGATCTACTACCACTTCCCCTGGGGTAAGGACGAGCTGGTCGCGGCGGCCATGGGACGTCAGCTCGACCGGGTCTTGGACCGGCTCGACAGCGCTGACTTGTCCTCGCCACGGCAGTTGGTCGAGTGGTCCGTCGCCGGCTGGCGCGCGGTGCTTGCCGCCAACGACTTCGCCGCCGACTGTTGATTGCTGGCGGTCAGCGCTTCCCCCGGAAGCATACTGCGTGAACAGGCCGGACCCATCTTCCGACGCTGGCGTGAGCACATCGCCGCGGTGTTCACCCGGACTGGCGTTGCTGAACGCGACGCGCGGCCCTTCGCAGCGCAGCTGCTTGCCGCTACCGACGGCGCGGTCGTGATCGCCCGCGCCGTGCGGTCCTACGAGCCGCTTGACCTCGTAGAACAGCGGCTGGTCGAGCAGGCCCACCAACTCGGCCGGGCCAGTCCTGAGTGACCTGTCGTGCTTGAGAGTCGGACGTTGAGCGGGGCGGATTGAGGCGCCTCCTGAGCGCTGGTTCGTGGCGAGCAACGCTGATTCAATACAGAGGAGATGGTTGCCCATTACGAGGCGACGTCTGGCTTCAGGTGGTCGACCGAATCACCAACTTTGGTTGGAGCATGAGGTGCGGTGCCTCGCCGGTGGCCGGCCGGTCGATCTGGTCGATGACAAGCCGTACGGCGGTCGCTCCGAGCTGTTTGACGGGTTGCCGTATGGTGCTGAGCGGTGTGACGAGCTGCGCAGCCATGTCGATGTCGTCGTAGCCGACGAGCCGGATGTCCCGCGGGACCTGAATGCCCGAGCTGGTAAGGGCGTGCAGGAGTCCGATCGCCACCAGGTCGTTGGCGGCTAGGACGCCGTCCGGTCGTCTGCCGGTCGGCAGCTGGAGTATGTGGTCCGCGGCAGGCTTTGCCGCGCCGATGGTCAGGTCAGCGGTCTCAACGACGTCGATCGGTGCATCGGGGTGGTTCTTTCGAAGGGTGGCGGCAAAGCCTGTTAGTCGGTCCTGGCTGTGTACCTGGGCGGTGTTGCCGACGAAGGCGAACCGGCGGCTACCTCGCTCGAGGAGGTGCTCAGCGGCCAGTGCGCCCCCCGCACGGTGGTCGACGGCCACCGATGGGAGGCAGGCGGGCGCGGGGTGCGCAGATGGCGGGTCGAGGAGGACGCAGGCCATACCGCGCTCGGTGAGCCGCTGCAGCCGGGCGGAGACGTCGCCCTGGGGTGCCACGATGATGCCGCGAGTCCGGTATGCCTCGAAGTAGTCGAGGTGGCGCGTCTCCCGCTGCTCGTTGCGGGAGCTGTTGGCCACCTGCAGGTACCAGCCGAATCGAATGGCTTCGTCGTCGATGGCCTGCGAGAGGTCGGCGAAGTATGGCGCCCACCCATCCAGCAGCAACAGTCCGAGCATCTGGCTGGTCCCGCGCCGCAGCGCGCTGGCTGCCTCGTCGCGGACATAACCGAGCTCGGTAATGGCCGCACTGATGCGCTGTCTGGCGTTGGTCGAGACCAGGTCAGGGTTGTTGAAGAAGTTCGACACCTGTGAGCGCGATAGCTGGGCCCGCCGGGCGACGTCACTCATGGTCGCACCACCGGCCCAGCTTCCCGCGGCGGACGACGACGAAGGCGGAAGGCCCGAACCCTTGGACAAGTCGATCTGAACGTCACTTGACACGTGCCAAACATAGCCTCTATCTTTAACTTGACACGATCCAAGTAGTCATTTCGGATGACAAGATGTTCAAGGAGAGATGTCGATGATCGGATGCCACGGTCTGGTGTGGACCGGAAGCTTCGATGAGCAGGGTTTCGCAGGGGCCGTGGACCGGACGCTCTCGGCCGGCTTCGACCTGCTCGAGATCCCGCTGCTGGACCCGTACGGTTTCGACCTGGCGGGCGCTCAGCGAACGTTGGCCCGGCAACCGGTGACCGTCGCCGCCTCGCTCGGCCTCAGCGACGACAGCGACATCAGCTCGGCCGAACCGGAGAAGGTTCGGGCCGGCGAACAGCTGCTGGGTAAGGCGTTGGAGGTGCTGAGTGACCTCGGCTCACAGTACCTGGTCGGGGTCCTGTACGGGGTGTTGAAGAAGTACCCGGGCCCGGCGACCGCGGTCGGCCGGGCCAGCAGTCAGGAGGTCCTCGGACGTGTCAGCGAGCGGGCCGCGTCCCTGGGGATCACGCTCGCCTTGGAGGTGGTCAACCGGTATGAGTCGAACCTGTTCAACACCGTCCGGGGGGCGCTCGCCTACCTGGACGAGCTGGGGGATCCCAGGGTCAAGCTGCATGTGGACACCTACCACATGAATATCGAGGAACCCGACTTGTTCTCCCCGGTCCTGGACGCGGGCGACCGCATCGGCTACGTGCACATCGGCGAAAGCCACCGCGGCTACCTCGGCTCCGGGACCGTCGACTTCGATTCCTTCTTCCGCGCCCTCAACAGAATCGGCTACGACGGGCCGATCACCTTCGAGTCCTTCTCCACAACCGTGGTCGACGAGACGCTCAGCCGCAGCCTCGCCATCTGGCGGAACCTGTGGGACGACTCTGACGACCTTGCGGCCCAGGCCTGCACGTTCATCCGCAACACGATGCGCGCCGTCGAAACCATCAGTCTGCACTGACCGATGACACCCATGGCCACAGAAGTACTTACGGAAATAGGGCAGGCGCTGATGTTCATGTTCAACCGGCACACGAGCCGAAGAACCAAACTCACCCGCGCCGATCACGGCCGGATCATCGAAGGCGTCCGATCATGACCGGCTCGCTGGCGGGCCGAACCGCGGTCGTCACCGGAAGCAGCCGGGGCCTGGGTCACGCCATAGCTGAAGCGCTCGGTCGAGAAGGCGCCAACCTG
>JAABUR0100000603.1_pt1 | contig 75846 bp, 87 predicted proteins | sample 5560091 | NCBI WGS metagenome assembly JAABUR01 (sample SAMN10711879, study PRJNA513375) | rock metagenome | isolation source: Antarctica rocks | place: Antarctica: Victoria Land, University Valley sud
CAGACTTGATCACTGGGTCCGCTGGTCTTTGAAAGGCAAGGAACGAGAGATTTCCCGTCTTGAGAACGAGGTGTCAGAGATACGCTCTACGAGTTTTCAGCTCCGTCATGAGCTACAGAAAATGGCGAACGTCCGCACGCAGGACGCAGCATACGCATATGTTGGCGAACAGGAGTCGCGGCTAAACAAGGAGCGCACCAGAGCTGCCGAAGAGGACGTTCGAATCCTTCGGACAGAACTCTCTGATCTCCGTGAGTGCCATCCCCCGATACGGAACGAAGAGGATAAGGACACCAAGGAGGTACTCAAGGAAGGCGAAGAGCTGCAGGAAGCACATGCAAAAGTGGAGGCTGAATCTCGGGAAGAGGTGGTTTCGCTTAATGCACGCCTTGAGCAAGGGACTATATGGGCCCATACTGTCAAAGACCTTGGGGGCCATCTCCTAGCCCGGATCTCAAAGCTTGAGAACACCCTTCAAATCTACGGAATCCAGGACGACGATGATCAGCGGGATACGTTGGTCGACCGTTACAACAGCCTCCTCGATTTTGTTGAGGACGACGAAGATGAAGCTGATGTCCCCGGAGCGGAGCATATCTTGGTCGACATAGACGATATCATGGCACAGAGTAGCACGGACTGCTCGCGAGGCATCCCGGCTGATGAGGCAACGCCTGCCGACGCTGAGGCTGGAGATTTATCCCCGGTGGCCGCTGGAAAAATGCCAGAGATTCCAAATAGTCGGGCTCACCGCACCGTTGCTGAGAAGGAGCGGGCTCTAGGGTTGGTCTTTAACAGCCATGGTCGTGCGAAGTTCCGATCCATTATTGTGCCACCGCAGGACGAAGCGGATGAGGATGGAACTCCGGGTCAAGAGGAGGAAGACTCCTTCTATATGACTCCAAGCGCCTGGACCCGAAAATACCCATCTAGAGATGAGGCTGGGCCTTGCAACGCCACAGCTGAGTCTTTCTTCTGAGGGGTGCCCGTCGGTTAGTATGGGGTAAATGATGGAGTGGTCGCTGAATCTAAGGTCTCTCCCTCAGGAGTCTGCGCTGGGAAATGTCTCGAATGCTAGAATACCTCGGTTGATTTCGTACGTTACAATTTCCAAATTGCTTATTTTTCCGAACTTCTCCAGATCGCGACTGGTATTTTGACCACTAAGGCGCGGGCCAATCTGTGGATCAATCTACATCACTTATGGGCAAAATCAAAGGCCTAAACTGTTTACCCAAACCACCGAGCTTTCCTCCCTCATGAAGTCATCTATAGACCGGAATCATGATTCAAGAAAGTATCACTAAAGCTAGAGGGGAAGAGTCACTATAAAATGTCCGAGTTTTGCCCTCTTATACATGCAAAAGTTTTCCCGAGTCCATCACAAGTATATCATCTTATATATATACGAATAATTTCCCAGGTCTCATTATAAACTACTGGATCCAAATTTCAGCTTCAACGACGTCAGGAGCAGAGTCACGAGCACTTTCTTCAAGATGAATAAAGCGTCAACACAGGGTCAAAGTGTTGACAGACCAAGGCCATTACTTCCTTGGTTATGAAGCTAAAGAGGTTATGATTGGAGAAGAATAATACTTCAACACAACTTGAAGATACGACTGCTCGGAAAGTGTTGAAAGACAATAGTTATGGGATTCAACAAAACGACTTTTGCTCTCTTCTCCCTATTCACCTCCGTTGTTATCACAATATTTACCTCGACACAACTTTAATTATGTTAGCCGGATGGTTCACCTTATGGTACTTATACTCTCAATATTTCTGCAGATTCCTTCTCAGCTTCCTTCCTCATACAACCTCGAAAACCTTGGAATACTATCATCAAATACGACCTCAAGAGTTTTAAGCTTTGTTGATCAAGTTCATCATAGTTACAGCTACTGAACCTGTATTTGAAACTCAAGATACTGCGGTCACTACCTTGTATCGCTTCTCACAGCATATCAAGCGACGAAGGCAATTGCTGTCTTGTACCATACCTGTCACAGTATCTACAGGTTGAACCATTACATCTACTACTCCATTATCTGTTGCATATTATCTCTCAGACATCGAATAGCCGGAAGCATGGATTTCAAGTTGAAGAAGCCTTGGAAGGCTTTGCGGACCACGTGCAAGGTACTTACTAGCGAAGTTAGTCATCCAGACCTGTATCTCAAAGATGACATACTGATCTCAACATAGGATGCACCTGAGCAGAGTATCAAAGCCGAGTCTTCCTCGCTTAGGAAGAAGATTAAGAATGTGTTTAGTAGAAAGAAGGTATGGATTATCCTGGTTGTAATGTATATTAAGGATTCATCTTCTAACCCTATCACGATAGCCCACATCTACAAGCTGTAAGAATACAGGCTTTCCATCCTCCCGATCGAACTCAGATAGTAGAAACGCGGAAGAGCCCAAGGAGATTCCGTCAAAGTCTCAAGTGCTGCCAGAGTCCCCAAGCGATATTCATGGTGCTCTTCGGAAGCAAACTGAGCGATTGCATTCAATAATGTCAATTGAGAACGCGTGCCAGGCTGTAGGAACCGGCGACTCGGGCGACGAGGAAGAATCCAGCCTTCCAGACACCCTGCCGATTGCAGTGAAATCATTAGTCGACGACCTCCTCTTCCCGAAGAAGAACCCTCGACTATGCCAGCTTAGAACCCTCTCCACTGATCGTCTCCAGACATTGTTCAAGGCCGGACATCAGAGGCACTTGTCAGGGGACACATTAGTTGGATCGAACGATGGGCAAACAAAAACCTCTTTTGTCCTTCCTGAATGCTCCGTACCCGACTCTTCTATTCTGGACTCGACCGACGTGCAGTCAGAAGATAAGGAAGTCCAATCAGAGGACAAGGAAGGCCAGTTAGAAGAAAAGGAAGGCCAGTCAGAGGACACAGAAGTTCAGTTAGAGGGTAATGAAATCCAGCTGTACAGACAGTTAGCCTTTTACAATGCATCGCTCTATGACTCTGAGGAGGAACGCATCAGAGCAGAAGTCGGGGCCGAATGGAAGGCTGCATTCAAGTCCCAAGGGAGGAAACACAACCAGGATATACTTGATGTTCAAGAGGGTCATATGGATGACCTCAAGCGGGTTGATACGAGATTCGGTGCTGTACAGAGAGAGGGACAGCGTTTCAAACACCAGAGAGACGACCTGCTGGTACAACTGAAGGTGGTGAAGGAAGAGCGTGATGAGCTCCAGGAGAGTTTCGACCTCGACACGTACTCGGACGAGAATGCAACTCTTCGAGAAGATAATGCCCGTCTACGTGGTTGGGTTGAGTATGGGCGGCAAATAGGGTTGGAGAAGGTGATGGGCCTTGAGTACAAGATTCAAGACCAGGAAATTACCATCAGCGTGGTCTTTCAGGAAAACACTGGGCTTCGGGATGAGCTTGCTGAAGTCGCTGAGGAAAAACGATTCTTGTGGTCCGGGCGCGCTGCAGACAGAGATGCGCTCAGAGAGGTCTTGGAACAAATGGGCCCACTCGAGGAAGAGCTTGCCGAAGCAAGAGAGGAAATCCGTGCCACGGATGAATGCTGGGCTAGAGACAGTGAGACGCTGGACGAAATCTCTGAGCAAAAATACCAACTTGGGATTCAGCTGGCAGCTACAGTTGTGGAGAACAATGCGCTGAAATTGGCTGCTGTGGGACAGCAGCAAGGTATGCAAAACGGCTGGGCGGAGGGGCTGATCCATCTGGCTCTTCAGCTCTTGGCCCGTATGCAATCGTTGGACACGGAGCTGCAACGCCAGGGGTCTAACATGTACAACGAGGAGCGGGCAGCGCTCATGTCGTACTGCTGCGAGACTTTACGCCCCCATGGGGTGAATGTCTCTGCGCTTACTGCCGATGACAAGGCCCTGATGGAAGGCGCCGTTCTCGTTACCGCCTCCCCAACGTCTTGAACCACCTTCAATTTTTGGCTTCAAATCAACAGACCAATCACTTAGAAGAGCCGACCCATACGCAGGGTAAAGCCCTTAGGATGGAGACATGGGGATCATGTTCGCCTACCTAGCTTGAATGGTTCCAATCTTCGACACCTCCAAGGCCCCGGGAGGCTATGCTTCCTTGGGTAAAGGTCAGGCTGGCGAGATGTCACCTTCGAGGACAACCCTCTCAGTATCTAGCAAATCCAGTTGCACTCTCACACCAGCTCTAACGCATCACTTCGCTCCATGACTCTTCATCAGCATCCGGAACCGGCCGGCAATGTGAAATCTCCAACTCGCCCTAACGGGCAAGCTCTTTTACTACCCCAACATCAGGATTTTCCTGCCCAAGGTTCTGGGAAATAGACGTCTTCCACGTCAACCCAAGCATTCCAAGCTTCGCAGACGCAGCATTTCCAGATCCCATATCCAGCTCACCGAAACTTCACCACCTCGCGTCCCATGATCAATATTTTCCATTTCAGTATCCAATTTCACAGAATATTTCCAGCAATGAATTTCCCGGCAAAACTCCGAGCCTCCTCTAAATCTCCACATCTCCTCCCGGCTTTCCCGTCATCATTACCAGCATCCGGAACCCACCAGCAAATGCGAAATTTCGAACTCGCCTTCTAGCTCACTAGCAAGTCGCATCCCTTCAGAACATAACCGCCATTTCGATCTCGGTGAATTGTTCAATAGCTACACGCCATTCCGCTCTCCCTCCGCATGGACCAACAGCATCATCTAGCATGTGGAGAGCCTCTTGGGCGGGGGGGGATTTCAGGATGGGGTTCAGAAAAAATGGGTGTTTATGTTTCCCACCAAATTCACTAGTAACCATCATCCTCAAAAATTTCCGAATCAGATTTTTCCAGGCACTGATCTTTATCACGTCGTCTATCCAACAGCTTCTGAAAAGACTGAATTCCAAAAGCCTAAAAGGGTTATCTGGGGTTTTTTTTGTCAGGGGAGTTAGTTAGTTTGCATACATACATACATATCATAGCTACTACAACACTACAGTCAAAACAACCCCCCATACATACATATATACATAAATCCCGCATGAAATGAAATTCTTCCCACTACACCACACTACACTACGTGCTTGAAAACTCCCCCATATCTCCTTCATCGAAATCCCAAACACCACCCCGAAAAACCATGAGCTGAGGTCTGAGGAATGAGCATTCTCCATCGGGAAAAGAACCTGGGAGAGAGATGATAAATACCTCAACCGCCCAGCCATATATATATATATATATAGCATCTCGAATTCAGGCCTACACGTGACCTTCAGCTGACTCAGGCTTCGCGGCTTTGCTCGCGCGCTAAGGCTCAATTCGTGCCTTTGCTCCCTTCCTGCTCTCCCATGCTCCCTCATTGCTCTCTCATGTTCCCTCATGCTCCCTCTCTGCTCCCCCTCTGCTTCCCCTGCTTTTCCCCCTGCTCCCTCGTGCTCCCTTATTGCTCGCTCTCGTCATATTGCCAGCATTTTAAAAAAGATGCAAAGCCCGCAGAGAGAAGAGCAAATTCTGGTTCTGCTAGCTGCAAATGGTTGCCTAGGTAATAACTGTCCTTGACATGCGAGCTCCTCTTTTCCATACTCCATATTGATATCCCCTGAGTTTTGTATAGTAAGATCGACCTAAATTGTCGTTACTTAAGTATCTAGTTGTGTAGTATGCTAAACTTTGATGAACACGTTGTCGACGTGACTCAAAGCATTACATTAGACTTTGCAGATGATTCGATAAAACTTAAAGCATTTACACTCTTCTCACCTTCTGTTGCTCTTGTAACAGCTCTGAGGTTCAAGACCCTAGGGAAGATATCGGTCGATACATGCACATTAGCTATTCTGACTCTTCACAGATCATCGTTGACATCAAGCGAGCCAGTGATGTGTATTGTGATAAGCTTCGGTTCGGTCGAATTGCAAGAGCATTGAAAGCGCTGAAAACTGCGCTATCAAAGCCTCACGCATGTGAAGATAACAGATAATTGTGATATTAGCTTCCCTCAACATCATCAGGCCGCCAAGAGTTGCGATTAGCCGAGAGTAGCTTCTTTTGTTCCAGAGGGCATCTTGGTGATTTCTTTACCAGACCACATCACATCATCGCATGTCAATCATAGTGAGTACGCACAGCAACTGTTCCATACTTTTACCACCTTTCAACTGAAGGCGCATAGTCAATCAATGTTCTCTGAAGCCTTGGGACTGACGCCAAAGTCGATGGCAAGGCATCGTCGCACGACTTCTCGATATCTTCCACCCATGCTGAAGCTTAGCTTCTCTCGACATACTCGAAGTACGTCTTCACGGAGCTTGTGCAGTTCATATGCGACGTTCCACGCAGACCAGACTTCACTTAGAGCACTCTTATCGATATCTTTGCTGTTCAGTATCAAGTCGAATAAGCCGTCTTCTTTGATTAGTTTAGGGCCGTCTGCGATGTACGCGGTCCAAATATGTTGTCTTCTGCCACATTCGTGCTCGTCTGCCGAATCAGAATCATCCCATATGCACGTTCGAGTAAACATCAGGTCAAGTTTCAAAGTGCTCAACCTCGCCTCGAGTCAACACTTTGAGTCTGAAAGCTTGTCTCCAGGCCCGAGTAACGGCAGATCCAAGAGAGCCAATGAAGAGAGAGTCCGCCACATACCAATCTCAAGGAAAACCAAACCCATCGAATAGTAGTCGTGTCTCGGCATGTAGAACAGCTTGTCGCCAGTGTTTCTTTGCGCCGCATTTTCTTGGCACCAGTTTTTTAGAAGTACGTATCCGAAATGCTGATTAATCGCAGCAGCCAACTCAGATCTAGAAGTATGAAGGCTTTCACAAGCTTTAACTGATCGAGCTGCATCAAAATCCGTCACGTAGGGCTTCTTCAAGCCCAAGCTTTCGATATCAACGCTAGATTTGATCTTTAGGGAAAAGATGTTCTTAGACGAAATATTTCGATGAAGCCATCCGATGCAGTGCATTTCGTGTAAGGCGTTGATCAATGAACTCACAAGCTTGAATCTTATATCAACGTCTGGCGGCTCCTCACCTTGTAGAGTGTACCTCAAACCCTTAAAATCTCGATTTTGCACTAGATACTACCGTCGCTTGCACAGCTATAGTCAACATGCCCCTCCGTGACGCAGGTCTTGAAGAGCCGATATACCTCGGAACCGAAGCTGAATCAACTATTGAAAGAAATCTTCGCTAAGGGAGGTCATATAAGTACGAAGTGGGCAATGTGTCTGGTATTCCAACCCCAATTTGACAGATTTTCACAACTTCTTCAGGTTGAGAACCATTTCTATATTTTTACTACGCCAAGGAAGCTCACATATGTACTTAAGTCTTGCACCGATGATGCTATGCTTATCCTAATCGGTAACAATAATACCAGGCTGAACAAGACCGGATCCGACTTAACAAGTGAGGTCACTCTGTCTACAGCAGGGCTCAGGTCAATGGGAAGTGGGAACATGATTTAAGAGCTTACGTGAACAGTCAGTATTGGGACAATGAGCATTGTCAATTGAATGGATGACTTCCGGAAGTATACAACCTATTCTATACACCTGGTCTTGGCATGTTTGTCTTCTTTAGAGAGCTTCTATCGCTATACTTTTTTGTAGAGTAGTGAGATCATATTCCCGTTGAAATCAATGTAATGAGAGTAAGCGCGATTGTAAAAACATGATACATCCAAAAGTTGAAGGCGGCTACCATTCCCAATGCTTTCGAATAAGAATCAAAAGACAAGATAAGACAATGAGAGCTCAAGATCTTCTTCTTTCTCTCTTCGCTGAAGTCGAGTCTTCTTTCTAACGTTGAGTTGCAGAAACGTTTCAATGAAAGGAACGATCAAGATTACTTGAAGCTCTTTCCTCTTTTTCCTTGAAAGCAGTAGTTAAGATAGCATGCGACTTTCTCTCTAATACTTCTCTGCACGTCTCTCTTTCCCTCTTTCTCTTTTCTCTTCTCGCTTTTTGTCTTTCTTTTTCTGATATATCTATTAGATACGATCATTTTTCATTGACGTGCAAGTGAGTGTCTCTATCAAGAATTAACTGTGTGTGCTGCTAAAACAATAAGATAATGAATTCAAGAAAATTCAAAATGAAATGAATAAATATGCTAAAGAAAGAAGAGAGACTTAAATTGAGAGAATCATGAGTGAGTGAATAAAGAAGAGATGTTATTTGAATTGTAAATACTACATACAAGTTCTATGAATATGAATATCAGAAATAGAGAAGTTGAAGTTGTAAGAAAATTTATTTTTGTCAAATGCAAAAGAAAAGAAGAAAAAAAGAAGACTGCTTTAATTTAAGAAATATTTGTGACTTACTAACATAGTATGTATGTCAGAAATATTAAAGTCGCAAATTTTGATTAAAATTAACTGTGACTTATGATTGAAGATGTTAGAAGAGAAACAGAAGAATGAAATGAGTCAAAAAAGATATGTAGAGACAAGACAAGATATTGTGTGAGATTCACTTGATTAACTTGTTATGATTTTAGTCTTCATCTATTCTTCATCTAGTCTTCGTCTGATTTCATTCTAATCGAGTCTAGCGAGAATCTGATTTAAAGATGATGTCATTGAAACTTTGCATCATATGTGTAAGACTTCATTCTAATCGAGTCTAGCACAAAGCTGAGAAACACACATATAAGAATCAAGTTCTTTTCTGTAAATACTTTTCTTTCTTAGCATTTATTTATTAGTTAAATGACACTCATATGACTCGCTCTATGCTGATTTCTAACAGTAGATAAATGCTAATCAACTACTCTGCTATCAACATGTAAATGATACGAAATAATCTACTTCGTTCATTCAGAAAATTTGCAAGAAATTCTTTGAATTACTTTCATTAAAACATACATTCAAATTTATTCAAATTTATTAAATCAATCACTCAATCTTATCACAATTAAATTTATCTATCTATCTTTATCTTTCTTACAATGACATGTGACTCTGAATCAGCTGAGTCACGAACAGCTCGTTTGCTTAAAAGCATTGCTAGTAAATGAATTTTTCTTATTTCTTTTGATGCTTCAGCAAGATCTCAGAATGTCGCTATCTCATAAAACATTAACATGAGTCAACAACTTCGTCAATGAGCTATCAATCAGTCAGACAAGATCATTAAGATGCTGATCAAGCTAAGAGATCAACGAGACATGACTTTGAAACTCAACAAGCAATGAATCGATTTACAAGTCAATCACATCAAGAGACTTAATGAGCTAAAGACAAATCAAACAACAATAAATACTCAAGAGAAAACTATCATTGAACTACGAGAGAAAGTATTGAGTCTTAAAAAGAAACAACGTTCAGCTGATCAGTCTTGATCTCAACAGTCTACTGAGTCTCAATCTACTATGAATCATCTATCTCAACAAGATATTAAGTTGCATGCTTCTATCAAGAATCATACTCGACGAGAAATGTTTATTAAGTTCATCTCATTCAAAAATGAACATCATCAATTCTACAAATTTTCGAATTCATTTATATTTACTGATGAAAATGAATTGACTTGAAAAGACTGAAGAAACAAGATGAACGACAAGCTGATTATCAATGTCAATCAATTCAATGATGAGACTATCTGTATTGTTTACATGATGTTTAGACTAAAAGATGATGTTGTAAAACACATTTTTGCACGACGTTATTTTAATTCTTTGAATTCATTCACTTCAATCTATGAGTTATTTAATCATTTGAAAGAAATATATGATGAACTGAATAAGAATTGAAAGTTTCGACGTGAATACAACACTCTGAGATAAGCAGACAAGTCTTTCAATGTCTTTTACTTCAACTTTATAAAGCTATTCAACTATCTCGATTATGATGATTGCACTCTGATAAATGATCTTCAGAATAAAATCAATAATCGCTTGCAAAACACTTTATCAGTCTGTTCAAAGAACTTTACTTCGCTCACTCGCTTAAGAATCTTTCTTCAAAGTGTGAATAATAAACAGTGAGTTAACTATCAACTATGCAGCGAACATCACACTGTCATCATCAAAGTCACTGTAGTATCTGATAAATGCATTGCTACTTCATTGTCAGTGACGACTTTAATAATTAATTATGTTAAATTTATCATCTTTTTTATCTTTAAATCAGCAAGATCATCAATTATCTGCTACATCTGCAAGATCTTTGATCATTTGTCAAAGAACTGCTTTCAAAACAAAGTTAATACTTCTGCTTCTTGAACTTTCACTTCTTATTTACATGAAATCATCATTTCGAAGAATAAAGAGAATGAGAAAATGTCTTCTTCTGAAGATAATGAGACAAAAAACTAGAGACTTTCATCAAAAACATGATGAAAGATGTGTTAATTTCTTCAATGACAAGCATGTTAGATGATTCTTTTGCTTTTGAATCTTTGATTATTAAATGTGTACTTTCTAACAATGAAATTAGTTACTCATTGAAGTCATTGATTGACATTGAAGCTGCTGACTATTCGTTCATTGATAAAGTGATTGCGCAGATTGTTTGTGATCAGTTGCAAATTAAGTTTCTGACTTTGATCAAAGCAAAATCAATTCAAGAATTCAATCATCATTATGTTAAGAAACTTATTACTCATGTCATTTATTCAAATCTGACTGTTCAAGATCATATGATTAACACAGTTTTTATGTTGATCACTCAATTAAATCAACATCAAATGATTCTTGAAAAAACATGAATGAATAAAATCAATCTAGTAATTGATATGTGAATCAATTCTCTTCAATCAGCAATGAAATTTATCTGTACATGATGCTGACTACGAATTTACTGTTTAGCTACAGTAAAGTCTAAAGATTATCAAAAGTTTGAATGACATTGAAATGCTGCGTGATGATGAAGCGCTGTGCGTTGATTGCATGCAGAGTTTTCGCGATTGCACAGACTTTGATAATCTTAATGTGCATGTTACAAAGCAATCTGCATGCAGATGAGAAAGTCAAATAGAATGCAGAACTACGAGAAAAATCACTTATGAAAATCATTCAATTCAGTATCTTGTCATCACAATGACAAGAACTGAAACAGAATATTCTTGCATTTGATCTGTTGAGAATGATTAGCAGAAAGAACTTAAATCACAAACATTCTTTAAATTTACATGCTAACTACGTATAAATCTTGTTAAGACTGCATGTTTGTTACTACGACATAAGCAACTCATGAGACTCATTAAGTTCAACACAAGCAAACTTGAAAGTCTCATTAATATTGTTTAACAGACGTTCAGACATAAACATTCTATACATGAGTGATACGCTGATGAGAAGACTTTGTTAAGAAAAGAGAAACACAAGCGAATTAATAAAGAATAATCAAACTACGCTGTCTGATTAAAAGTGTAGCATATAAACATTTCTGCAAAACATGATCAATCTGCATGAGAAAAATCTTTACAGATAACATGAAACAGATGAGTTGCACATCTTACAAGCGAAGCGAGCATCTGCGAAGCATGATATACAATGATGATGATTGTTGATCTTAAGAATCTCATTTCTTCACTGAGTTCTGACTCTTGAATGTCTTGATGATAAAATCAATCTTTAGTTAAAGACATCATCTGTATAGCTTGAAAGAACAGTAACGCATGTTGATGTGATTAAAGAAGAAATCAACTGCAATACATATGCATATTGCTGATGAAACATCTGCGATTCATGCTTAAGAAGTAAACTGTCGAAATTTGAGCAGTGAGAGATTTCGCTCGCCTTAAACTGTAAATCTGCAACAAGAAAGACTACTTCTCGCTAAGAGAAAAACTAGCATAGAAATCGTGTCTTATGTATGTTGCATGCAACGTATACAACATATTTTCAATAGAAAAATTGAAGAAGAGTGATTATACTGATTCAAAAACATATCAATTCATTGCTTTACTTGATATCATGAGCAAAGCTCTGAAGTCAATCATGACTAAGAGACTGAGCGATATAGTTGAGACTCATCACATGCTATCTGATGCTCAAATGAGAGCAAGATGCAAATGATTCATGATCTCAACATTAAATCTACTAGTAGATCAGATTCACACAGTATGAGACTGCAAAATCAAATATGTAACATTCATGCTAAGTTTAAACATTGTTGAAGCGTTTAATCAAGTCTTGCACGTCAGACTTCTGCATACTCTGAAAATGAAAAGAATTTCAGACTACATAATCAAATGAGCATGCAGCTTTCTTAAGAATTAAGAAACATCGCTGAGATTTAATGAGTAAACAAGTAACATGCGCGAGATAAACGCAGACATATCACAGAAATCTTTCATTTCATTGATTCTCTTTCTATTCTTTAACGCAAGTTTGATTGAAAAGTGCAAAGCATTGAGAATTAAGATTGAAGTGCTTAACTTCATAAATGACATTAACATTTTAACATACAATAAATTCATTGAAGAAATTTGCAAAATACTGAGCAAAGCATACAATGTTTACACAAAATGAGTTTGCACTCATGATGCAACATTTGCATCAGAAAAGTATAAACTTACATACTTCATCAGAAAATTAAAAAGATTTGACATGATAATTAACATACAAATAGAAAGCTCAGTTATTAAGTTGAAATCAGATGTGCAAGTTCTGAAAGTACAACTGAACATGAAATTGCAATGAGATACGCATCTTCGTCAAATTGAAGCGAATCACGTCACATGAATGCTAGCACTTAGTTGATTCAAAGTCTTCACATGAGAGATAATCTTCACAAAAGCAAGATAAATATACTCAGCAGTAGTAAGATTAGAAATTGCATTCAAAGCATTAGTCTGACATCAGCGAGAAAAAGAGAAAGAATTATCAAACAAAGAATGCAGACTTGAAACATTACAGAATCAGACTCTGCATTAAGTTGCAAAGATGTTTAAAAGAGTAAGCATCAAAACTTTGAAAGCAGAAACATATACAAGCTCGCTGCATGTTCATTTGAACATGCTGCAAGACAAGATCACGTTACGCAGTCAAGTCAACAATCGTACACAGAAAATCAGATAAGCATGTGAACTGATATGCACTCATCTGATGAATGTTAATTGCATCATCTTTCACTCTTTTATCATCAAGAAAGTGATGCTTCTGAATAACTTAATTCAAGAAGACGCGAAAATACAGTCAAGATGCAAACAATTAGTTCTCGCTGCAATGATTTTGACTAGTGACAGCATCGCAATAACGCAGTATCACAGAAGTCAGTGAAAGCAATGATGAGAAAAATATAGAAAATGCATTGCAGATGTTCACGTCATCTTGACACAAAGATTGCATCTGTTCAACAAGATGATAAAGATGCAAAATGATTTTCAGAAAGTTGAAAACACTCTCATCATTTACATTAAAATTGAATGCATAGATTTGAATGCTTATCTGCACTTTAGAAACGTTTCAGATGCAGACAGTGTGCAATGTAACTGCAACTAAAATCATCAGACGACGAAACATGTACTCATGCATTGCTTGAACTGATTGCATTTGCGATTAAGAATGCTACGAGACGTTGACTTCTTAAACTATCAAATAATCATTGCTATCACGAAGAGTTTCAGAGCAGCTGCAAGAATGATGATGAAAACGAAGCTTCTGAAGCAATTTAAAGTGACTGAGTCACTTATTCTTTAACATGCAATCAACGTGAACTAATTTGATACATAGTCTCATAATAATAGTTTCAACTGCGCGAAGCAATCATATAAACAGCATGTGATTTTCTATTTCAGAGAGTTTTGCTCACTCAATATAAATAGCATAGAGTCTCTTATGAGTCAACTTAATCAATGTCATAAGAATGTATGAATTTATTATTATTATTATTATTATTAATTTTCTTCAATTTTCGAATTTCAATTCTACTAGTCAGAAATTGATTGCTTTATTCTCAAGCAATAAATCAATCACGAAACGAAAGAGTTTAACTTCTACTTATATACTGAAGAGATTTTTCACTTTCGTTACATCTCAATTCAGTCAGAAATCACTCTCTTTCAGTCAGTTCAATGAGAAGTCAGTTAAACTAATTAAACAGTCAAAATCATGTGACGCGACTTTGACTAGCGTTAATTCTAAATCAACGTTCAATCTAGAATCATTCTCTTTCAGTTCAATGAACATAGCAATGATAGAAGCAGCAACATATAAAATGTTAGTCAAATGATTAAATGTCAAGATCTTTGCTGTTATCATCTTGAAAATCGATCAACTCATAACTACAGCTGAAAACAAGTCTAAAGAAGTGAATCTGCATAAGCTTTTTCACATTAAAGCTCTTAAGCAAGTCAAGATCAAGCTCTTCTCTGAATATCACAACTATTTAAACATCTTCAATTGAGCAATGATTAATCAGCTATCATTGCATCGTTTCTACAATCACAAAATTGAGTTGATTAATGAAGAAACATCTTCTCGAAGCAAACTATATCAGATATTCAATCACAAGCTTCAGAAAATAAAGAAGTATCTGATTAATCATTTAAACAAAGAGTTTATTTTCTTCAGCTCTGCATCATACGTCTCGCTCATTTTATTCATTGAAAAAAAAGACGATAGTCTGCATTTCTGCATCAATTACAGAAAGCTTAATGCTTTGATCAAATGAAATCGCTATTCTTTGTCATTGATAGACGAGACTTTTACTTATATACAAGAAAGCAAGTATCTGACTTGATTAAACATCATTGTCATGTTCAACAAACTATGCATGCACTCAGATAGCAAAGATTTGACTATCTTTATTATCTTTTTTAACTCATACAAATATCATGTAATGCTCTTTAAATTAATCAATGAATCTGCGTTCTATCAACACTATATGAACAACGTGTTGTTTAAGTATTTACATCAGTTTTGTTAAATTTATCTAGATGACATTATTATTTATAGCAAGATCTTGAAGAAACATAAGCAACATGTATGATTGATCTTGAATAAACTACGAGAAGCTGATCTACACATAGATATCAACAAGTGCGAGTTTCATGTTTAGAAAACTATCTTTCTAGAACTCTTGATATCAATCGAAGAATTGAAGATGAACTCACGAAAGATGCAAGCAGTCATTGATTGATCTACATTCAATAATCTCACTCAGATGCAGTTCTTCATTAACTTTTACAATTTCTATCAATGCTTCATCAAGAACTTTTCGAAGATTGTTCATTCAATGATTCAACTTACTCAAAAGAAAATCATATTTGAATGAAATGAAGTCTGTCAGATTGTCTTTGATCATATGAAGAAATGTATGATCAAGACTTTTATACTACGTCACTTTGATTAAACTCATGAAACTATTCTTGAAATTGACTCATTCAACTACGTCAACGATGAAGTTCTTTCTTAATATGATGACGAAAAAGTACTACATTTGATTATCTTCTATAACAAGAACATGTCTTTTGCTGAATGCAACTACAAAATATATGATAAAGAACTTCTGATCATCATTTGAGCATTTGAACACTGATGACTTAAACTGAAGCTAATTGACATTTCTATCAAGATGTTTATTGATCATCAAGCACTCATTTCGTTGATGAAAGATAAAGAGCTGAGCAAATATCAAATGCGCTGAGTTCAAAAGCTTACTGATTTCAACTTCAGAATAATGTATTGATCTGATAAACAGAACATCAAGATCAATGCATTAACTCATCAAGCTGACGTCGTGCTCAGAGATTCAGAAGATGAGTGCATTCATTATCAATGAATCATTATTCTGACTTCAAATCAAATGAAAATTGCTGACTTAAAGAAGAACATCAATGAATCAATCTATAAACAGATTCTTGAAACTAATGAAATCGACAAGAATTGTACGCTACTTCGCGAAACAATAGCAAAAGATGAGACACAATATGAAGATATCAAATTGAAGAATTATCAAACTCAGAATGAAATCTTGTATCATGATAGTCAGCTATGAGTTTCATTCAACGAGCTTCTACAAATGAATCTGATTCGTGAGATGCATGATCAATCATCAGTTGATCATTCTGATATTCTTAGAACTGTGAAAGTCATAAAGCGAAACTACTATTAATCATTCATGTGAAAAATCATAGATTGATATATTCAAAACTGCTATATCTGTCAACGTTCAAAGATATTTAAAGATAAATCAAATGACTTACTTCAATCTCTATCAATATCTGAACAGCGATGACAAGACATAACAATAAACTTCATTATCAATCTATTTGATTTGTATAACTACAACGTTATTCTGACTATTATTTGCAAATTGTTAAAAGAAAGACATTATATTTCTTACATTATTGATGATGAAGATATCACAGTCAAAAAGACAGCTGAAATGTTGATTTAATGAATATATCAAACTTATGATTTATTAAGCTTCATAGTATCTGATCAAGATTTGCAATTCATTTCTATACTATGAAAGTTTCTTTGCAAATGACTGAGCATTTTTCTTTGATTGTTCATCATTTATTATCTTCAGATCAATGATTAAAGTGAACGAGTTAATTAGAACGTCAAGCGATATCTTCAATTCTTCTGTTCATATATGCAGAATAACTGATTTAAGTGACTATTCATGATCAAGTTTGTTGACAATAACGTCTAAACTGATCGCGTCAAGTCGAGTACTTGAGTTCAAGTTGAGTATTCAACTTGAAAAATGTTGAGTTGAGTTGAAATTTTTTTGAAAAAGTGTTGAGTTGAATTGAGAAGTTGAATTCAAGAACTTGAGTTGAGTTGAGAAGCTTGATTCAATAACTCGACTCAAAAACTTGACTCAACTCAACAAGATATTAAATAAATGTAAATAGCTTAGTTGAACAGTTTTCATGATTCTCTTCATGACTTTCTATCATGATTTCTCGTCATGACTCTCTATTAAAGTTAAACAATCTTCATGTTTTCTCTTCATGTTTCTCGTCATGTTTCTCGTCATGTTTCCCTTCATGTTTCTCTCTCAAATAATCTTTATGTTTCTCTTTATGTTTTTCTTTATGTTTCTTTTTATGTTTTTCTTCATGTTTCTCTTCATGTTTCTCTTCATATTTCTCTTTATGTTTTTCCTTCATGACTTTCTATCAAAAAGATAATGCAAAAAGATAATGCAAAAAGATAATGCAAAAAAATAATGCAAAAGTTGAAAAAATTTCTATATTTAGCTCTCTTAATGTTAAGCTCAAATTCTTGATGAATTGAATTGAATTAACTTAATTCTCAGTTGAATCGAGTTGCGTTGAATTGAAAATATGAGCAACTCGACTTGAGTTGAGTTGAAAATGTGAGCAATTCGACTCAATATTAATTCAAGTTCAAAATGTCAACTCAAAACTTAACTCAACAATCAGTTTAATAACATCTTGTTCTCAGTCATTTTCTTGATCTCATTCTTCATGAACAAGAACTTTCATTCTCATATGAGCTTCAACTCTGACATCATTGAGTATGAAAGCATTCGCAAACGCTTGCAGATTGATTAAGTCAAGAATATATTTGAATAAATGAACAAGACATTAATTTTTGTTACAAGTGTATCAAGACTGAATAAAGATAGTCAGTGTCTTTAGCTCAGATCTGACTCAGATCTGACTCAGTCTTTATTTTCTTTTCTCAACATCTCTTTGTTCAACATCATCTTTCTTTCTACATCACATTCTACTCATGTCACAAACACATTTTCTTCAAGCTTAACGCAGTCTCTGAATATTACTTAAATAGAAGCTTTTGTACTCATCTTCTTCTGTATTCTTAATATTCAGTTATAGCTATCTTTAAAGATCAAGCACTATTCAATTCTGACTTTCGCTGATTGACTCATTTAGACACGATTCTGACAATTTTCGCTCATGAAGCTCTGACTAAAAAATGAAAACAAATAATGAATCAAGCTAATAAGCATAGAAAGAAGATCAATTACAAGATTGAATTAAAGATGTTTCTGAATGAACAAAACATTGTTACAGCGAGACTCTTTAAAAAATTGAATGACAAGATGCTTGATTCTTTTCAGATCATCAATTTCATTGACTCATTGAATCATTCTATAAATTGAAACTACTCAAGACTATACATATACATGATGTATTTCATTCAGAGCTTCTTCATCTTGTTGTCAATGACTCTTTGTCTGATCAGAAGAATGAATTCTTGAAATCAATAGTGATAAACGATGAAGATGAATGAGAAATTGATAATATATTGAACTTTCGATGATATCAAAGATGACTTCAATATTAAATTAAATGAAAGAGTTATGACAACAATCTCAACTGATATAACGCTGATGATGATGAATTTATAAATGCTCAAGAGATGATTGATGACTTTCATATTAAATATTCAAGAAAAGCGCACTAAGAAACAACATTCATGCAAACATAAATACTTAAGAGAAGAAAGTAATGTTACGATTCTAGTCTTTATTTATTCTTCATTTAATCTTCATCTGATTTCATTCTAATCAAATCTAGCGAGAATCTAATTTAAAAGTAATGTCATTGAAACTTTGCATCATATGTGTAAGATTTCATTCTAATCGAGTCTAGCATAAAGTTGAGAAATACACATATAAGAATTAAGTTCTTTTCTGTAGATACTTTTCTTTCTTAGCATTTATTTATTAGTTAAATGACATTCATATGACTTACTTTATGCTGATCTTTAACACAACTTTTCAAGAATTGATTGAGTTTTTCTAACTGAGTCATCTTTGATGACTTCAATCATTATTTCATGTCAAAAGATGATCGTATTTTGAGCAGCTGAGTCACTTATTGTAATATAATGAGTTCAAGACATTATTTTAAAAGCAATTTGTATTTGAATCTTTTCAGACTTAAGACTGTTTTTTTTCTTCTTCAATTGTTTATTCTTGCTTGTATGCATATTCAACTAAAAGTATATGCTTTTATATAATGATTTTAATGATGAAAGAAACATTCTGATTCAAAGAAGCATTAAAGCATATGCAATCTGTGTAAAATGACATAAGCATGCTCATGATGATAAACGATGCTTTGAATAAGAGAAAAACATAATAAATGTAAAATGAGCAATGATGTCAGATTCAAGAACTCATATGACAGACATTTAAAGTTGATCGCGTATGAAATGAACTTTGTACTGATATCATACATCTCATTGACAGTGACGAGATGCTGAGATAGAATTATAATACATACTACAATCTGACTTGCATTGCAGAAAAGCTGTACAGCGTTCTCAATCTTAATTAATGATGAATGTTGATCAAAACTTCTCAAGTATTAATCATGTCATTACAGCTGAAGATAAGATTCTTTAGAAGAAATAAACTCATACATATATAAATTCAAAGATTTATTAAGATTGTTGTCTTGTCTTTAAACTTTTTAGAGTCAACAGAATGAAGAGCTCAAGAATAAAAATGCAAAATTTAATTTTCTTTCAACATTTATTTTGCAACGCTAGCGAGACAAGTATCTTGCGACTGAGAATCAATTAACTTCAACAAAGTTCTTTAATTGAGCAGCATTCGTAATTTGTAAAGAGTGACAGTGACAGATTTTAGCGCTTTTAGCGATTAATATTTCAAATATTCATTTAATCTCATGTTTCAAATTTGCGTCACTTTTAGCTGAAACATATTCATAAAAGCATCAATATTCTCAACATTTCTAGCATTTCTAGCATTTTCATGAGCGCAGTATGCGTCTTTATCATTTAATTCAATAAACACAACTATTTTAACATTTGTAACATTGATACGTAGTTGCAACATTGAATAATTAATGATTGATTTGACTATCTAAATAATAACTATTTAATATATGCGTCGAAAAAGTCAATGAAAAAGTCAATGAGAAAGTTAATGAGAAAGTTAATGAGAAAGTTAATGAGAAAGTTAATGAGAAAGTTAATGAGTAAACTAGAAAGGTAGAAAGTCATGTAGAATGATTGATAGAATCATGTTTAAAGCTTAATAGAGAACAAATTTGATTCTTGATTGTGAAGCAATTCAAAGCTTAGTGAGAAGTCATGTAAAGAGTCATGAAGAGAGTCATGTAGAAAGTCATGTAGAAAGTCATGTAGTAAAAAGATCAGTAAATGACTCAATCAAAAGATCAGTAGAAAGTTTACTAGTAGAAAGATCAATAGAAAGATTGATTGAAAGATCAGTAGAAAGCTCATTAAATGACTTGATTAAAAGATCAGTAGAAAGATCAGCAAGAATGCTTGATAGAAAAACATGAAGAGTGCTTGATAAAAAGTCATAAAGAATGCTTGATAGAAAGTCATGTAAAAAGTCATGTAAAAAGCATTGTTTGATTCATGTTATGCATTCAATCAACGCGTATTTTGAAGCATGTAGAATGTTTGATAAAGCATTTGATAAAAAGCTCAGTCGATAGCTCAATAAATAGCTCAGTAGAAAGATTGATAGAAAGATTGATAGAAAGATTGATAGAAAGATTGATAGAAAAGTCGATAGAAAGATTGATAGAAAGTTCGATATAAAGATTGATAGAAAGATCAATTGAAAGATCAGTAAAAAGCTCACTAAATGACTTAATCAAAAGATCAGTAGAAAGCTCACTAAATGACTCAATTGAAAGATCAGTAGAAAGATCAGTGAAAAGCTCAGTAGAAAGCATTGTTTAAAGCATTGTTTGACTTATGTTATGCGCTTAATCGACGCGTCTTTTAAAGCATATTTCAAAGCAATAGATTAACTACTAAATGAATGAGTAGATAGCTGAGTTGATAACTGAGTTGATAGCTGAGTTAATAGCTGAGTTGATAGCTGAACATGTTAATATTTTGATTGTTGTTGTTCTAGAAAGTAGAAACTACGAAGAAAAAAAGAAAAAGAAAACTTTAAACTTTCTAGCGTCAGCGTAGATAGAAAGTTATATAGAAAGCATTGTTTAAAGCACTGTTTGACGTGTTTTGTGCACTTAATCGACACATTTGATAAAGCGTTTGATAGAGCATTTGATAGAGAGTTCAATAGAAAGTAGAATGATAAGTAAATGAGTGAGTAAAGTGAAGAGTAAATGAGCGAGTAAAATGAAGAGTAAATGAGCGAGTAGCTAGATGAGTAGAGTGAAGAGTAAATGAGCAAGTAGAGTGAAGAGTAAATGAGTGAGTAGCTAAATGAGTAAAGTAAAGAGTAAATGAGCAAGTAAAGTGATGAGTAAATGAGCGAGTAAATGTAAACTGATTGTCAAGTTGAGTTTCAAGTTGACATTTTGAACTCAAATCGAGATTGAGTTGAATTGTTCACATTTTCAACTTGATTTGAGTCAAGTTGCTCATATTTTCAACTTGATTCAATTCAATTCGACTGAGAATTGAATCAATTCAACTCAACTCATCAAGAACTTGAGCTTAACGTCAAGAGAGCTAAATATAGAAATTTTTTCAACTTTTGCATTATCTTTTTGCATTATTTTTTTGATAGAAAGTCATGAAGAGAAAACATGAAGATTGTTTGATAGAAAATTATGACGAGAAACATAAAGAGAAACATGAAGATCATTTGATAGAAAGTCATGACGAAAAACATAAAGAGAAATATGAAGATTGTTTGATAGAAGATCATGACGAGAAACATAAAAAGAAACATGAAGATCATTTAATAAGAGATCATGATGAAAAACATAAAGAGAAACATGAAGATCATTTGATAGAAAATCATGATGAGAAACATAAAGAGAAACATGAAGATCATTTGATAAGAGATCATGAAGAGAAACATGAAGAAAAACATGAAGAGAAACATGATGAGAAACATGAAGAGAAACATGACAAAGAACATGAAGAAAAAACATGAAGATTGTTTGACTTTGATAGAGAGTCATGACGAGAAATCATGATAGAAAGTCATGAAGAGAATCATGAAGACTGTTCAATCAAGCTATTTACATTTATCTAATATCTTGTTGAGTTGAGTTGAGTTATTAAATCAAGCTTCTCAACTCAACTCAAGTTCTTGAATTCAACTTCTCAATTCGATTCAACACTTTTTCAAAAAAATTTCAATTCAACTTGATACTTTTTAAGTCGAGTATTCAACTCGAACTTGAGTACTCGACTTGACGCAATCAGTCTAAGTAAATGAGTGAGTAAATAAATGAGTAAATAGACGAGTAGTAAATTGAATGTGACAAAAGAAACGAAAGCAATGAAAGCAATGAAAGTGATGAAAGTGACGAAAGTGCAATTCAGTTCAATGATATATGAATAAACACAGATTCAGTTCAACGACATATGAAATGATTGCAGATTTTATTCATAAAATTTGATTACATTCAGATGAACTCAGCTAAAATCTTGACTTTATTTTGCTTTAAGCGACAAATATTTCTTTAGCTAAACTCAATAATTCAGTTCACTTTTCAAACTGCAAATAAATATGCATCTTTGTAATCTCAAGACTTTCAAATTTCTCTTAAAATTTTTAAAACTTTTAATGATGCAAGTTGTTAAAAACTAGACTGAATTAAAGATTTTATTAATATAAAGAATTGATTATTATATTACTTGAACTAAATACAGAACAATACATCAAATAATGTATAAGACGAAAGACAAAGAGTGAAAAAAAAGAATGAGAACTTAACTTTTATATACATGAATTAAGCAGAATTAAGACTAAATGTCATGATGTCAAATCATCATCTCAGTTCAGAGCATAAAATATATTGTCAATTCAATCTAATATCATCAATATCTTAGAAAGTCTTAATTCATTGAACTAAGTCACTAATCTAGTCATCATCATTTTAATCTAGTCACATCAAAATCTGTTTCATGTCTTTGCAATCTTAAGTCATAAAACTGCTGCTCAGTTCTGACATTACTTGATTCATGTATATAAAAGTTGAATTCTCATTCTTTTCTTTCATTTCTTGTCTTTCATCTTGTACATTATCTGATGTATTGTTCTGTATTTAGTTTAAGTAATATAATAATCAATTCTCTATATTGATAAAATCTTTAGTTCAGTCTAGTCTTTGACATTACAAAAGATTTACACTTTCTGCAACGTTTTCATACATTGAAATCTCGTCTAGTTATTCTTTTGCTCAAATGAAGTTATCTCACAATCTCTCAATCAACGATAAGTATGCTGTTAAACAGTTCACTCAAAGTGTGATTGAAAATTCAGTTGAAATCTTTCATGCAATGCAAAAGCTTTAAAATTAAGTTCAACAATATGATGTTATTATCTTGTTTTCATTCATCATTTTCAGTTCTTCAATTTATATAAAATTGAATTCTCAGTCTCTTGCAATAATAGCTCAGATCATTATACAAATCTTGAACAATCAATCTTTTTTCATCGTTCACTTCTCTGTGAACTCTGTCGCTGTCATTATCGCTTCTAGATTCAAGAAGCTTCTCAACATATTTGAGTATGAGAGAAACAAAGATCAATTGAATGCATGAAAGCAGAGTCTGATACAGTGCATGAACATGAACAATGATTATTATTTCTTTTATTAAGTCAAGATCATTTATGTCAAGTCACGACTCATCATAGATAAGAAAACTTACAATTTAATGAATCAATATCGAGTCAATGATTTCTGTATCATTTTCATCTTTGCAAATTGATAACATAAGTTGCATCATTATTGCAACAATTCTTTTGAGTCAAAAGATGCTTAACTATATTTTCGCGAAACTCTGAAGCAAGATACAGATAGCTTTGTTGACTATTACAATCTCTTCTATCAGAAGAAAGAATATTTCTTGATAAAAGACTTTTCATTGATTAACTGCATGAAACACAATGTTAATTATATCACTCAAGTTATCATTTTCTTCTGACAAAATCTTGATGAAATTCGATCATTCATCTTTCATCAATGAATTCAAGCATTCTTCAAAATTGATGAAGAGTTTCAACAGCTTAAGCATCATCAATCTCACTTCATCATCTTCTTCTCTGTCTTGCTCATCAAAGTCAAGAGCATCTTTGCATTCACTAGTAACTCTTTGAGTTCTAGAATTATCATCTCTGTGACTGTCATTTTGACAGTATTCTCATTTCTTTCTCTTTCATTCATTGATGAGTTAATGAATTTAAGCTTCATCATTATCATCATTCAAGATAAGACTTTAATCATTTCTGAGATCAAGAAAATCTGCAACAAGTGAAAGCTGTGTTACTACTGCAAGTTGCAACATTCAAGCAAAATCACTAAAGAATGCTTAAATAAGAAGTTCTTCACTTTGCATATCATAGACATCAACAACAACAACGTCATCAGCATAAATGAAGAAGTTTCATTGTATTCAAGAAAAGTCTAGTCTTTGAGCTAAGTCACGTTCAGAAATCTATATATATATCATTTTGTCTACTAGCATCAATCTTTTCGTCTTCACTTCAATTGTATAGAAAGTTTTTCGTTAAATCTGTCTTGAAACTCTTTGAATTTGATTTGACATTCAAAGATAGTCACATGATAGTATTCTGTATTCTTCGTCAAGCTCAATCTAAAGTTTCTGCTCTCGCTTTAATTGACAGTGATATCTCTGCTTATGTCTTTATGAATAAATCATTCACGCAACAACATCGTCTTTTCTTGCATCTGTTAATTCATTCTTGCAGACTTCAAGAATTTGATGATCAAGTCACTTTAATCAATGACATTACTCATGTCATTGAGTTCACAATAATTCTTGATGAACATGTTGAAAAACTATTCTTCTATGTCATTGAATTAAATCAGTATTTCATCATCATGAGTTTTTCATGACTTTATCATCACTTCGTGTACATCAATTTTGAACACAATACTCTTATCTTGTTCTCACTCTTCTGTCTTAGTCATTGTTGTCAATTCTTTGTCAAGATTTATGATTTCAATCGATCAGAAGAAAATGTCTTGCTTGAAGCTAAAGAAGTAGCTTCAACTCAGTTCGCTCGTAAGAAGCAATTCAGTCTTCAGTTCGCTTTTAAAGAGTAATTCAGTTCATGAATTGTTCAAGAAAAATCATTCAGTTCTCAGTTTACTCTTAAAAAGCAATTCAGTCTTCAGTTCGCTTTTAAAGAGCAATTCAGTTCATGAATTGTTCAAGAAGAATCATTCAATACTCAGCTTGCTCACAAAAAGTAATTTAACTCTCAATTCACTCAGAAGAAGCAACTCAGTTTCTCATTTATTCACAAGAAACAAATCTTGTTCAGTCTCATTCATTATTTAGAACAAGAAGCTTCTAGTTATATTCTTCAAGTCATTCAAAAAAAATACTTTTCTAAAATTAAGTGTTGCAATTCTTCTTCTTCTAGAACTTTTAATGTCTTTCAAGCAGATCAATGCAATCAATCTTTTACATAACTTGATATAGTTGAGTTGAAAGCTCAATGCTTTGATCGAGCTACTTGTGACAAAGACATTGAAGTATTTAGCATTACTTTAAAGAAAATCAATGACTTTCTGAATCTTGATTCAGTCTTGTCTAATGAATCAAAGTCGTGCAACGTGACTTTGTCAGCTCAGTCTTCGTCTCGCTTCAAGAATAGCATCTATGCTAAAGATCACAGTTGAAGTCTTCATCAAATGAAAAAGAAAATTCATTTGACTATATTTACAACTCAAGAAGATTTTGAGATTTATCAACAAAGCAAGAACATCGATTCAGTCATAATTCTTTCACTCAGATACTTCAAGTTTTTAAACGTCTTCTTCAAGAAGAACGTCAATATCTTGTTTTTGCATTGAGTTCATGATCATATCATACATCTTAAAGAAGATGCTCAATTCTCAGTCTTCACTTTGTATAACATGAGTCGTGATAAAATTCTAGAACTTCAACGTTATCTAGATGAAAATCTGAGCAAAGAATTCATTTAAGTCAGTTGTTTTCAAACAATTATCTCTTTTCTCTTTGTCAAGAAACTTGAAGAAAAACTTCACTTCTGCATGAACTATTGAGATCTGAATGCTATCATCATCAAAAATCGATATTCTTTGTCTCTGATCTCAGAAACGCTGAATCATTTAAGTCAAGTCAAAATCTTTATCAAGCTTGATATCATCTTTACGTTTAATCGTCTTTGAATCGAAGAAGAAGACAAAGTTCTCATCATCTTTCGCATGCAATTTGAATTATTCAAGTATTTAGTCATGCTCTTCAATTTATGCAATGAACTCATCTCGTTTCAGAAATATATCAACAATACTCTTCATAAGCATTTAGATAAGTTTTATATCACTTATCTGAATGATATTTTGATCTATTTGAACAATGAATTCAAGCATGAGATTCATGTCAAACTCATTCTGCAAAAGCTGCAAGAAGCAAATCTTCAGATGAATATAATCAAATGCAAGTTTCATGTCATTCAAGTTTTGTATCTAGAATTGATAATCATCATCAAAAAGATCAAGATGAACTCATTCAAGATAAACATTATTGTCAACTGACTTACGTTGATCAACGTTAAAGACATTCAAAGTTTTCTAGATTTTGCAAACTTCTATAAAAGATTTATTTACAACTATAGCAGAATAGCTAATTCACTCACTTGTCTCATCAGAAAGATTGAACTCTTTGTCTGATTTCAGAAATGTCAGAAGACATTCAACATTCTTAAGAAAGTGTTCACTTTCAATGTTATTTTACATCACTACAATTCAGATCACAAGATTGTGATAGAAATCAATGCTTTGAACTATGTGTTTAAAGACATTCTCTTTCAATATGATGAGAATGAAGTTCTTCATTCAATCACTTACTTTTTCAAGAAGCATAATTCAGTCAAGTGTAACTATGAGATCTACGATAAAGAATTCATAATCATTGTTTGCACATTCAAAAAATGATGCTCAAAGCTTGAAGACTTTATCTGTTCTGTCGAGATGATCATAGATCACAAAAATCTTAAGTATTTCATGTCAATTAAGCAGTTGAGTCGTCATTAAGCTTGTTGAAGCAAGTTTCTGTTTAAATTCAACTATTGCATCACATATTATCTCAACAAGATCGATGATAAATTGAATGCTTTGACACGTCGTTCAGAAGATCTTTCTAAGAAGAAAAATACATTTGATTCTCAACATCAATATCAACATCAGACAATTTTGAAAACTCATATTTTAAATCTCAAGATTGTTAAAAATCTCGTCTTTGATGCTTTTGACATCAAAGTCATGATGCTTCAGTCACAAATCATTATCTTAGATTCAGTTCAGTTACATCTGTTCTCAGTTTTCTCACTGACTTTAACTTTCATGAATCTAGAAGTTGAAGAATTCAACGTTGAAAATGTTGAATCTCAGCTAAATCAAGACATCTCAAATCTTGATGAAGATTCTGCTGATACTTTCACTCAGACATTGTGAAAACAAGTTGAAGTTAATGATACATTCGTAATTCAGATAATCAAAGCACTTTGCAATGAAGCACGTCATCATAACAAGATCTTTTTAGTTGAGTGTGAAAAACATGAGAATCATCTGTACTTTCAAAAGAGAAGATACATACTCAACTTTAATAAACTACGTCTTTGTATTATTCAGCTCGCTCATGACAATGTCGTTGATGATCATTCAGAAAGAGTCAAGAGCTATGAATTGATCAGTTGAGTTTATTGATGACTCAATATATATAAGTATGTTCAGTGCTTCGTATGAAACTGTCACGTGTGTACACGTTTCAAGCTCTTTAAACAATGAACTCAAGAATGATTATGTTTTCTTTCAGTCTTTGAACATCGTTAACATGATGTTTTCATGAACTATGTAGATTCTTTATCGCTCAATATCTTCATGAGTATCACATATAAATATGTGCTAGTCTTTGTTGATTATTTTAGCAAAATGAAACATTTAGTTCTCATCATCTTTATGAAAGTTGAAGAAGTGATCAACAGCTTCTATGCTTATGTTTGAAAACATCATGATTTACTTGAGTTCTTTGTATTTGATTGAGACACACAATTCATCTTTGATGTCTGAAAGCATATGTATAAGATGCTGAAGATAAACATCAAGTTATTCACAGCATATCATCTCAAGATCAATAATTAAATTGAAAAATTCAATGTTATCATGAAGCATTATTTTCAAGTCTATGTCAACTACATGCAAGATGACTGAGCTAAGTGACTTTTCAAAGTTGAATTTGCAATCAATAATGCATCTTTGTTAATCACTTTAGCATTTTTCTTCTTGATCAATATAAATCAGAACTCATGTCTAGACTTCAAGCTTTTCAAATCTTTGTCAGAAAATCTTATGTTTCAAACTCAAGACAAGTTAATCAATGTTGAAGAATTCATCAAGAAAATGAGAGAACTGACTGATCATTTACATGATGAGATGCTCATAACTCAAGTCATTTATGAGTTCAATGTTAATCTCTTTCATTGTTCTTGTTTTAAATACTTTGTTGAAGATGAAGTCTGACTGAATGCTTGCAATCTCAACATCATTCATCTTGCTGTCAAGTTAAATGATCATAACGTTGAATTCTTTAAGATTAAGCGTGTCTTTGAGCAAAATTCTCTGATTATCAAGTTAGATTTTTCAGCATCTATGAAAGTTCACTCAATCTTTCATGCTATTCTTCTGAGTCACATCGCAAATGATCTTCTTTTAAATCAACATCAGAAATCTTAAGAACTTGTCATTGTTGAAAATGACAAAAGATTCTGATATGTAAACAGCATACTAAACTTCAAGCATGATAAATGCTACAACTCATCTTTGCTCAAGTATTACATTGATTGAAAAGATCACTTCTTTACTTGAGAATCTTTCAATCTTTTAGATAACTGTGAGCAAGCGCTTGATAAATTTTATCTCGTCAACTTTGTCATTGAAGAATCACATGTAATATCATGTACAATGTTTCAATGTCAATGTCAAGAACTTTAAGTTCAATATTCATCATTGATTCAGCTTAAACATTTTGCTCAGATGTATTTTCATTTCATTAATGCTTCATCACTATAAAATGCGTCTCGTTGTATTTTGTTTCATCTCATCTTATCTAGTTTCAGTTCTTATCATCATCTTTGATTTTTTCTTGTCTCATCTCACTCTCATTTTGTTTCATTTACATTTTATCTTATTTAGTTTCAATTCTTGTTTCATCTTGTTCTTTTCATCATTTTGCAGAAGCTCAATCTTTAAGAGAAAAGCTACTGTCATGATGTCAGATCATCATTTCAGCTCAGAGCATAAAATATATCGTCAACTCAATTTAATATCATCGATATTTTAGAAAGTTTTGATTCATTGAACTAAGTCATTAATTTAGTCATCATCATCTTAATTTAGTCACATCAAAATCTGTTTCATATCTTTGCAATCTTAAGTTATAAAACTGCTGCTCAGTTCTGACATTACTTAATTCATGTATATAAAAGTTGAATTTTTATTCTTTTCTTTCATTTCTTGTCTTTCATCTTGTACATTATCTGATATATTGTTCTGTATCTAGTTCAAGTAATATAATAATCAATTCTTTATATTGATAAAATCTTTAGTTCAATCTAGTTTCTGACACTAAACAATAGTTTTATGACTTAAGATTGCAAAGATTCATGCACATGACTGAAATGATTAAAATAAAATTGCTGAAACTAAATTAAAATGATGATGATTAAATTGATGACTTGATTCATTGAACTGCAAAACAGATTCAATGAATCGAGATTATTTAAAACATTAACTATTTATATTTTAAATTAAATTAATGATCTGACATCATGACAGTAACTTCTCTCTTCAAGACTGAGCTTCTACAAGATGATGAGAAGAAACAAGATGAAATGAGAAAGAATCAAAAATGAAGATTGAAATGAAACAAGAATTGATGTAAATGCATTTTAATATGATGAAGCACAGATGAAATTAGAATAAATTTGAGTCACATCTGAATTAAATCTGAGCAAGATGTCTGAAAAGTGAGACAAGATGAGACGAATTTTAATATGATGATGCACAGAAAATGAAAATACATCTGAATCACATCTGAATCAGATTTAAACAAAATGTTTGAATCAAATTTAAACAAGATCTGAGTCAGATCTGAGTAAGAAAGAGATGAAATGCAATTTAATATAATGATGCACAAATGAGATTAAAATAGATCTGAATTACATTTAAGTCAAATTTGAACAAGATGAAACAAGATGCATTTTAACATGATGATGCATGAGAAATGAAAACACATCTGAATCACATTTAAGTCAGATTTAAATGAAATGTCTGAATCAGATTTAGACAAGATTTAAGTCAGATCTGAGTAAGAGAAAAATGAAATGCAGTTTAATATAATGATGTACAAATGAGATTGAAATAAATCTAAGTTACATCTGAGTCAAATTTAAACAAGATGAAATGAAATGCATTTTAACATAATGATGCACAAGCAAAACTAAAATACATTTGAATCATATTTAAATCAGATTTAAACAAAATGTTTGAGTCAAATTTAAACAAGATCTGAGTCAGATTTGAACTGAGTTGAAATGATGAAGATTGAACTTAAAGTTCTTGACATTGACATTGAGATATCACACATGACAGTACATGTGATTCTTCGATGACAAAGTTGATGAGATGATATTCATTAAGCATTTATTCACAATTATTCAGAAGATGAAAAAACTTTCAAGTAAAGAAGTGATCTTTTCAATCAATATAATACTTGAGCAAAGATAAATTATAACATTTATCATGCTTGAAGTTTAGTATGCTGTTTACATATCAGAATCTTTCATCATTTTTAATGATAACAAGTTCTTGAGATTTCTGACATTGACTTGAAAAAAGATCACTTGCAATATGATTCAAAAGAATGACATAAAAGATTGAATGAATCTTCATGAATGCTGAAAGATTTAACTCAATGATCAGAGAATTATTCTTGAAGACATGTTTAATCTTGAATAAATCAACATTATGATCATTTAACTTGATAGCAAGATGAGCAATGTTGAGATTGCAAGCATTCAGTCAAACTTCATCTTCAACGAAGTATTTAAAATAAGAACAACGAAAGAGATTAACATTGAATTTGTAAATAATCTGAGTTATAAGCATCTCATCATGTAAATGCTCAGTTAGTTTCTTCATCTTCTTGATGAACTTTTCTACATTGATTAACTTGTTTCAAGCTTAAAATATAAGATTCTTCAACAGAGATTCAAAAAACTTGAAATTTAAATGTAAATTCTGACTTAAATTGATCAAGAAGAATGATGTTAAAGTGATTAATGATGATGCATTATTGATGATGAATTCAACTTCAGAAAGTTATTTAACTTAATCATTCTGCATGTAGTTGATGAAGACTCAAAGATAATGCTTCATGACAGAATTGATTCTTTCAATTTGATCATTGATTTCAGAGTGATACATTATTGATAACTTAATATTTATCTTCAACATTTTACATATATGCTTTCAGACATTGAAGATGAATTGTGTATCTCGATCAGACATGAAAAACTCAAGTAAATCATGATGTTTTCAAATATAAGCATAAAAGTAGTTGATAACTTCTTCAACTTTCATAGAAGTGATGAGAACTAAATGTCTCATTTTGATAAAATAATCAATGAAGATTAAAACATATTTATATGTGATATTCATGAAAGTATTAAGCGATAAAGAATCTACATAGTTCATGAAGACATCATGTCAACGACATTTAAAAACTGAAAGAAAATGCAATCATTCTTGAGTTTATTGTCTAAAGAGCTTGAAACATGTGCATATGTGACAGTTTTGTACGAAGTGTTGAACATACTTATAAATGTTTGATTATCAATAAACTCAACTGATCAGTTTATAACTTTTTGCTTTTTCTGAATGATCATCAACAACACTATCATGAGCGAGTTGAATGATACAAAGACATAGTTTATCTGAGTTGAGCATGTACTTTCTTTCTTGAAAGTACAGATGATTCTTGTATTCTTCACACTCAACTAAAAAGATCTTGTTGTGATGTTATGCTTTATTACAAAGCACTTCAATTATCTGAATTGTTAAGAAGTGCAATGACAGACTTATTTCTAACAACTTATTGTAATAACTTTGAATTCAGTCAGACTTGTTTCTAGCAGCTTTCTTTAAACTAGCATCAGAGATAAAGTTGTATATCACGACTTTGTCATGCATGACAGTATATAAATAAAGCAGTCTGTGACTTTTCTTTACAATCTAGACAGATTTCATTAAATGTGATACTATTCATTCTACTCTTTCAATATGAACTGCAAATTTATTATTGATTTCAACTTGCTTTCACAATGTCTGAGTGAGAATATCAGCAGAATCTTCATCAAGATTCAGAGTGTCTTGATCTAGTTGAAGCTTGATGTTTTCAACGTTGAATTCTTCAATTTCTAAATTTATGAAGACTAGAATTTGTAAAAATGCTGAGATAACTGAGAACAGATGTAACTGAACTGAATTTAAAGCAATGATTTGTGACTGAAACTTCATGACTTTGATGTTAAAAACATCAAGAGTGAGATTTTTAATAATATTGAAGTTTAAAACATGAATTTTCAGAATTGTTTGATTTTGATATTGATGTCAAGAATTAAATGTATCTCTTTTTTTAAGAAGATTTTCTGAGCAACGTGTCAAAACATTCAACTTATCATCAATCTTGTCAAAATGATAAATGATGTGATAGTTGAATTTAAACAGAAACTCGCTTCAATGAGCTTAATGATGATTCAACTGCTTAGTTGATATGAAATACTCAAGATTTTTGTGATTCGTGATCATCTCAACAGAATAAATAAAGTCTTTAAGCTCTGATCATCATTTCTTGAAAGCGCAAACAATGATCATGAGTTTTTTATCATAGATTTCGTAGTTACACTCAACTGAATTATGCTTCTTTGAAAAGTAAACGACTGAATGAAGAATCTTATTCTCATCATACTGAAAGAAAATGTCTTTGAACACATAGTTCAAAGCATTAATTTCTATTACAATTTTGTAATTTAAATTATAATGACAAAGAATAATCTTGAAAGTGAAAACTTTCTTAAGAATGTTGAATGCAATCTGACATTTCTGAAATCAAACAAAGAGTACATCTTTTCTGATGAGACAAGTGAGCGAGATAAATATTTTACTATAGTCATAAATGAATTTTCTATAAAAGTTCATGTAATCTAGAAAACTTTGAACATCTTTAATGTTGATCAAGATGAATCAATTGATAATAATGTTTATTTTAGAAAAATTCATTTTGATCTCTTCAATGATGATTATCAATTCTAGATACAAAACTTAAGTGATGTGAAACTTGCATTTGATTATATTTATCTGAAGATTTGCTTCTTGCAGCTTTTACAGAATAAGCTTGACATAAATCTCATGCTCAAGTTCATTATTGAAATAAATCAAGATGTCATTCAGATAAGCTATACAGAACTTATTTAAATGTTTGCAAAAAGTATTGTTGATATACTTCTGAAATGAGACAGACTTATTACATAAATTGAAAAGCATGACTAGATACTTGAATAATTCAAATTGAGTATGAAAAATGATGAAAACTTCATCTTCTTCTTTGATTCAAAGTCAATTGAATGCAGAGATGATATTCAGCTTAATAAAGATTTTAGCTCGACTTAAATGATTCAGCGTTTCTGAAATCAGAAACAAAGAATATTGATTCTTGACTGTGATAGTGTTCAGATCTCAATAGTTCATGCAGAAGCAAAGTTCTTCTTCGAGTTTCTTGATGAAGAGAACAGAGATGATCATCTGAAAGTGACTGACTTAAATGAAATCTTTGCTCAGATTCTTATTCAAATAACAATGAAGTTCTAGAATTTCATCACGACTCATGTTGTACAAAGTGAAGACTGAGAATTGAGCATCTTCTTTAAGATGTATGACATGATCATAAGCTTGATGCAAAGACGAAATATCAATGTTCTTCTTGAAGAAGACATTTAGAAACTCAAAATATTTGAATGATAAAATTATGACTGAATCAACGTTCTTACTTTGTCAATAGACTTCAAGATCTTCTTGTGTCATGAATGCAGTCAAATAAAATTTCTTTTTCATTTAATGAAGATTCAGATGATGATTCTTATCATACATACTGTCTTGAAAGCAAGACAAGAACTGAGCAAGAGTTGAACTGTTTTTTGAATGAATAGTCAAAGTTGCATGACGCGATTTTGACTCGTCAAAGTTTAAACTAGAAGACGAGATTGACTTAAGATTCAAGAAAACATCAATTTTCTTTAAAATAATGTTAAACACTTCAATGTCTTTGACATAAGCAGCATGATCAAAGCTTCAAGCTCTCAACTCAACTATGTCAAGTTGTATAAAAGATCAATTGAATTGATCTGCTTAAAGAACAACAGAAGTTTTAAAGAAAAAAGAATTTTGACACTTGATTTTTGATGAGTATTCTTTTTGAATGACTTAAAAAATACAACTAAAAGCTTCTTGTTTCAGATGAGAGACAAGACTGAACAAGATTTATTTCTTGTAAATGAGTTGAATAATAGTTAACTTCTCATAAGCAAATGAAAGATTATATTGCTTCTTGTGAGCAGACAAGAAACTGAGTTACTTCTTGCAAGTGAATTGAGAACTGAATTGCTTCTTGTGAGCGAACTGAAAACTGAATTGCTTCTTTCAAGTGAATTAAGAACTAGATTACTTTTTGCAAACAAACTGAGCATCTGCAATTTGTAAAGAGTGACAGAGACAGATTTTAGCGCTTTTAATGATTAATATTTCAAATATTCATTTAATCTCATGTCTCAGATTTGCGTCACTTTTAGCTGATGTATATTCATAAAAGCGTCAATATTTTCAACATTTCTAGCATTTCTAGCATTCTTATGAGCGCAGTATGCGTCTTTATCATTTAATTCAATAAACACGACTATTTTGACATTTATAACATTGATACGTAGTTGCAACGTTGAATAATTAATGATTGATTTGACTATCTAAATAATAGCTATTTAATATATGCATCGAGAAAGTCAATGAGAAAGTTAATGAGAAAGTTAATGAATAAACTAGAGAGGTAGAAAGTCATGTAGAATGATTGATAGAGTCGTGTTTGAAGCTTGATAGAGAACAAATTTGATTCTTGATTGCAAAGCAATTTGAAGCTTGGTGAAAAGTCATGTAGAGAGTCATGAAGAAAGTCATGTAGAAAGTCATGTAGAGAGTCATGTAGTAAAAAGATCAGTAAATGACTCAATCAAAAGATCAGTAGAAAGCTTACTAGTAGAAAGATCAATAGAAAGATTGATTGAAAGATCAGTAGAAAGCTCACTAGATGACTTGATCAAAAGATCAGTAGAAAGATCAGCGAGAATGCTTGATAGAAAAACATGAAGAGTGCTTGATAAAGAGTCATGAAGAGTGCTTGATAGAAAGTCATGTAGAAAGTCATGTAGAAAGCATTGTTTGATTCATGTTATGCGCTCGATCGACGCATATTTTGAAGCATGTAGAATGTTTGATAAAGCGTTTGATAGAAAGCTCAGTCGATAGCTCAATAGATAGCTCAGTAGAAAGATTGATAGAAAGATTGATAGAAAGATTGATAGAAAGATTGGTAGAAAAGTTGATAGAAAGATTGATAGAAAGATTGATAGAAAGATTGATAGAAAGATTGATTGAAAGATCAGTAGAAAGCTCACTAGATGACTCGATCAAAAGATCAGTAGAAAGCTCACTAAATGACTTGATCAAAAGATCAGTAGAAAGCTCATTAAATGACTTGATCAAAAGATCAGTAGAAAGCTCACTAGTAGAAAGATCAATAGAAAGATCGATTGAAAGATCAGTAGAAAGATCATTGAAAAGCTCAGTAGAAAACATTGTTTGAAGCACTGTTTAACGTGTTTTGTGCGTTTGATCAACGCATTTGATAGAGTATTTGATAAAGCATTTAATAGAAAGTTTAATAGAAAGTAGAATGATGAGTAGATGAGCGAGTAGATAAACGAGTAGAATGAAAAGTAAATAAACGAGTAGAGTGAAGAGTAAATGAGCGAGTAGATAAATGAGTAGTAGGCTGAATGCAACGAAAGAAACGAAAGTGATGAAAGCGATGAAAGTGATGAAAGCGACGAAAGCGCAATTCAGTTCAATGACATATGAACAAACGCAAATTCAGTTCAACGACATATGAAATGATTGCAGATTTTATCAATAAAATCTGATCATATTCAGATGAGCTCAGCTAAAATCTTGACTTTATTTCGCTTTAAGTAATAAATGTTTCTTTAGCTAAACTCAATAATTCAGTTTACTTTTCAAACTGCAAATGAGTGCTGAATTGCTTCTTGTGAATGATCTGTAAACTGAATTACTTCTTGTGAGCAATTCATGAACTGAATTGCTTCTTGTGAGTGAACTGAAAACTGAGTTGCTTCTTTCAAGTGAATTAAGAGCAAGACTGAGAGAAAGTTACTTTGTTAACTTCAAACAAGAAATTTTCTTCTTGTTGATTAAAATCATAGATCTTGATGAAAGATGAGCAATAATGATTAAAACAGAAGAAGAAAAATAAGATGAGAATATTGTGTTCAAAATTGACATCAATGACGTGATGATGAAGTCATGATAAATTCATGATGATGAAATATTGACTTAATTCAGTGACATAAAAGAATAGTTTCTTGATGTGTTCATTGAGAATCATTGTGATTTCAACAACATGAATAATGTCATTGATTAAAGTGACTTGATCATCAAATTCTCAAAGTCTGCAAGAATGAGTTAATTAATGCAAGAAAAGATGATGTTGTTGCGTGAAGAATTTATTCATAAAGACATAAGCAAAGACTTCACTATCAATCAGAGCGAGAGTGAAAACTCTAGATTAAGCTTAATGTAAAATACAAAATACTACTATGTGACTATCTTTGAATGTTGAATTGAATTCAAAGAGTTTCAAGACAAATTTAGCAGAAAACTTTCTATATGATTGAAGTAAGAGTGAAAAGATTGAAACTAGTAGACAAGATGATATGTATACAGATTTCTGAGCATGACTTAGCTCAGAAACTAAACTTTTTTCATGAACAGCAAGACTTCTTCATTTATACTGATGACATCATTGTCGTAAATGTTCATGATACGCAGAGTGAAAAGTTTCTTATTTGAGCATTCTTTAGCAATTTTACTTGAATGTTGCAATTTGCAATAGTAACACAGCTTTCACTTGTTACAGATTTTCTTGATCTCAGAAACAATCAGAGTCTTATCTTAAATGATAATAATAACAAAGCTTAGATTCATTGATTCATCAAGAAATGAGAAAGAAAGAAATGAAGATACTATTAAAAGAACAGTTACAGAAATGATGATTCTTGAACTCAAAAAATTACTAGTCGATGCAAAGATGTTCTTGACTTTGACAAATAAAACAATGACAAAGATAAAGCGAGATTGATGATGTTTAAGCTGCTGAAACTCTTCATTGATGTTAAAGAATGCTTGAATTCATTAATGAAAGATGAATAATTGAATTTCATCAAGATTTCATCAGAAAAAGATGAATACTTGAGTGAAATAATTGACATTACGCTTTAAACAGTCGATCAATGAGAAATCTTTCATCAAAGAATGTTCTTTCTTTTGATAAAAAAGATTATAATAATCAACAAAGCTATTCATGTCTTGCTTCAGAATTTCACGAAAATATAGATGAACATTTTCTGTCTTGAAAGAATTGTTGCAGCAATGATGCAACTTATGTTGTTAATCTGCAAAGATGAAAATGATACAAAGATCATCAACTTGATATTGATTTATTAAATTGTGAATCTTCTTATTTATGATGAGTTGTGACTCAACATAGATGATCTTGACTCGATGAGAGAAATAGCAATCATTGTTTACATTCATGCGCTGTATCAGACTTTGCTCTCAGACATTCAATTAATCTTTGTTCTTCTCATACTTAAATATGTTGAGAAGCTTTTTGAATTTAATGAAAGTCGAGACAGCAACAGAATTTGCAAAGAGATGAATGATGAAAGAAAATTAATTGTTCAAGATTTGTGCAATAATTTGAGATATTATCACAAGAGACTGAGAATTCAACTTTATATAAACTGAAGAACTGAGAATGATGAACAAAAATGAAGTGATAACATCATGTTGTTGAACTTGATTTTAAAGCTCTTGCATTACGCGAAAGATCTTAACTGAATTTTCAATCATACTTTAAGTGAACTGTTCAACAGCATGCTCATCATCAATCAAGAGATTGTGAAATGACTTTATTTAAACGAAAGAATACTTAAATGAGATTTCAACATATGAAAATGTTGCAGAAAGTGTAGATCTTTTATAATGTTAAAGACTAGACTGAATTAAAGATTCTATCAATATAAAGAATTGATTATTATATTATTTGAACTAGATACAGAACAATACATCAGATAATGTATAAGACGAAAAACAAAGAGCGAAAGAAAAGAATGAGAATTCAACTTTTATATACATGAATTGAGCAGAATCAAGACTAAACAATAGTTTTATGACTTAAGATTGCAAAGATTTGCACACATGACTGAAATTATTAAAACAGAATTGCTGAGACTAAATTAAGATGATGATGACTAGATTGATGACTTGATTCATTGAATTGCAAAACAGATTCAATGAATCGAGATTATTTAAAACATTGACTATTTATGTTTTAAATTGAGCTGATGATTTGACATCATGACACAAGTCAAATTCATCATCTTCTTTTCAAGCAAACTTTTAAATAAATTGATACTGTCATTTTTATCATCTTGATCATTGCAACTCTGAACATTTATGAAAGAAAGAACAATTTCTCATTGAATCAAAAAACTGTATTCAACATCATCATTGTAATCTTGATTCTGAACTTAAGTTTTAATCTGTTTGTTAGTTGCAATTCTGCTAAAGCAAAGCGTATTACATATGATTATTTAAGCATGATGATTTACTATCTTGCAGAAAGCATTCAAAGAATCAGCAAAAATCTTACAATGAAGAATTTTGACAAACAAGATTCATATTAAGTGAAAAGTCAACTTAATCTTGAGTATCGAGAACTTGCTGAACATGTGTGCGCTTGTATGAAAATTTATCACTAAGTTAAGAATATTGATTTCTTGCATTTTATGAATGAATCATCATTTTATTTTACTAAATGTTGTAAAGTTAACATTAACAATCTTTAACTTCTGATCAATTTTATGAGCATAACATTGTTTATAAAGTTAGTATTACTTTTGACATTTGCTTCAATTTGCACAAATATTAATCGCTTTACATCAATGTTTCAACAAAAAGCTTAAATAGCTTGTGAGCTAGTGAGCAGAGTTCATTCAATACTAATGCACTCAAGATGCATATGCTAGCTACTAAATGAGATGTTTGCTACAAGCTAGCTGTCAGCTGAGTTTGCATCATTGATTAGCTTACATGCTACATGAATCAGTTACAAGCTGATTTAGCTGATTTAGCACTACTCTTCACTCTACTCATTTATTTACTTGCTCATCTACTCTTCATTCTACTCACTCATCTACTCTTCATTCTACTCGCTCATCTACTCTTCATTCTACTCGCTCATTTACTCTTCATTCTACTCATTTATCTACTCGCTCATTTACTTTTCATTCTACTTGCTCATTTACTCTTCATTTTACTCATTTATTTACTCACTCATTTACTCTTCATTCTACTCATCTATCTACTCGCTCATTTACTCTTCACTTTACTTATTTATTTACTCGCTCATTTACTTTTCACTCTACTCGTCTATTTACTCTTCATTCTACTCGCTCATCTACTCTTCACTTTACTCGCTCATTTACTTTTCATTCTACTCACTCATCTACTCTTCATTCTACTCACTCATTTACTCTTCACTTTACTCATCTATTTACTCGCTCATTTACTTTTCACTTTACTCGTCTATTTACTCTTCACTCTACTTTCTATTAAATGCGTTGATCAAGTGCATAAAACACATTAAACAGTGCTTTAAACAATGCTTTTTACATAACTTTCTATTTACTCATCACTTTATATGCTCAGCTATCTACTCAATAATCTTCGCTTCGAGCTCTATAAAGCTGAGTCAGCTGACGTTAGAAAGTTTGAAGTTTTTATCTTCTTTTTTTCTTCATAGTTTCTACTTTCTAGAACAACAACAATTAAAATATTAACATGTTCAGCTATCAACTCAGCTATTAACTCAGCTATTTACTCATTCATTTACTAGTTAGTTTACTCACTTCAAAACTTGCTTCAAAAGACGCGTCAATCAAGCGCATAACACAAGTCAAACAGTGCTTCAAACAATGCTTTCTACTGAGCTTTTCACTGAGCTTTCTACTGATCTTTCGATCAAGTCATTTAATGAGCTTTCTACTGATTTTTCAATTGATCTTTCTATTGATCTTTCTACTGATGAGCTTTCTACTGATCTTTCAATCGAGTCATCTAGTGAGCTTTCTACTGATCTTTCAATTGATCTTTCTACTGATCTTTCTATCAATCTTTCTACTGAGCTATTTATTGAGCTATCGACTGAGCTTTTTATCAAACACTTTATCAAACATTCTACATGCTTCAAAATACGCGTCGATTAAGCGCATAACATGAGTCAAACAATGCTTTTTACATGATTCTTTATTAAGCACTCTTCATGTTTTTCTACCAAGTGTTCTTCATGTTTTTCTATCAAGCACTCTATCAAGCATTCTTCATGTTTCTCTACCAAGCATTCTATCAAGCACTCTATCAAGCACTCTTCATGTTTTTCTATCAAGCGTTCTTCATATTTCTTTACCAAGCATTCTACCAAGCACTCTCTATGTTTTTCTACCAAGCGCTCTTCATGTTTTTCTATCAAGCACTCTTCATGTTTCTCTATCAAGCACTCTTCATGTTTTTCTATCAAGCATTCTTCATGTTTTTCTATCAAGCACTCTTCATGACTTTCTACATGATTCTCTACCAAGCATTCTTCATGTTTAAATAAATGGTTAAATAGCTACTTAAATAATCAATTCATCAAATGATTTATTTGATTACATATGAATCTTGAATTTAGAAACGTACGAAAAGCAAACATGTATTGCGCATTATATCTTTTGAGCAATTGATGTCTTTTGAGCAAATGACTGTCATCAAAAGATACAAGCGCTTGTAGCTAGCTATTAGTTGTTGATGAGTGACTATTAAAGCTTGTGAGCTAGAAGCTTGACTAAACAGATGTTTTTGACTGATGCTAGCTTAATGAGCCTGTAATTAATTTTAGCTGATTTCGTTAAATGATTGATGTAATCAGATTAATTTACATCATAAATGATAATCAAATTTATAATGATATCTATTTTATGAATGACATGATTAATGCATCAAATCTTACAAGTTACTTCAACTTCAAGTCTCTAGAATCTGAGTTTAATCAAGCTGTAATTTATAATTATGATGAAACAATTCAAAGTATTAAGAACTGCAATTTATATGAGAATATTGCACAAATTTATAATTCAATGAATAATTCTTTTTACTTTTGTTGTTAAACATCAGACAAGAAAGAATTTATTTATTGATTTAAAGAATACAACTGTTAAAGATTGATCTAAAGCAAGTCATAAAGATGTCATTTAACTAATAAATAAATGTTAAGAAAGAAAAGTATCTACAGAAAAGAACTTAATTTTTATATGTATGTTTCTCAGCTTTATGCTAAACTTAATTGAATTGACATCTTACACATATGATGCAGAGTTTCAATGACATCATCTTTAGATCAGATTTTCGCTAAACTTGATTAGAATGAAATCAGACGAAGACTAAATGAAGAATAAATGAAGGCTAAAATTGTAACATTATCTTTCTTTCTTAACTATTCATGTTTGCATGAATGTTGTTTCTTAGTGCGCTTTCTATCAATCTTTCTATTGATTTTTCAGATTATCAAAATGTTTATTGTAATCAACTCATTATGTATAAAAATAGAGAAATAAAGTGATGATCTTTTGTAGCAGACTCATTATGAAAGAGAAAGAATGATCATTAAAGCAGACTCACTAGTCAACTTGCTCATCAAAGAGATCAATTCTGATTATGTCATTGAAGCAGACTCACTTCTGATTCAGATTTACTACATAGTAAAGCTTGTTTTATTCATTGATCAACTCAATCAAAAGATCAATCATTGTTTATCTTTGTAACAGACTCACTTCAAGTGTTGTTCAAGCAGACTAACTATTGAGTGACTGACTTAATGACAAGATTAATATCAAATGCATTTTTGAAGCAGACTCACTGTTGATTTGTCTTTACTACATGCATGTAACAGAGCTTGTCTTGTTCATGTCTTTGTAGCAGACTCACTATTGAATGATTAACTTTATTAATGAGATCAATCGTTATCTGCTCTTGTAGCAGACTCACTAGTTGACACAGAAACATGAGATAGATCAATTTACTGATAAATAGAACGATGTGAATAAATAAATTATCACATTGATGAAAGATGTCATTGTAGCAAACTCACTAAAAGAAAATCAACTGACTCATTGAAGAAATCGATTTGAATCATGTCTTTTTCATGAGCTTTCAAGACAAAGAAGAAAAGAGATAATTTGAACAGCTTATTTTGACTCATCTGCTTCATAAGCTTGAATTGATTCTTAAGCAATCAACAAAGATTTTTTATTGTTGATTTTATCAATTGAGTGAAAGTTCTTAGCTCATTTAAATATTTGAAGAATTTCTTGCAAATAAAAAGTAATACAAATTTGAAGAATTTCTTGCAAATTTCTGAATAAACGAAGTAGATTGTTTCATATCATTTACACGTTGATAGTAAAGTTGATGAATATTTATCTAATGTTAGAAGTTGATCTAAAGTGAGTCATAAAAGTATTATTTAACTAATAAATAAATGTTAAGAAAGAAAAGTATTTACAGAAAAGAACTCAATTCTTATATGTATATTTCTCAACTTTGTGCTAGACTCAATTGAGTTGACATCTTACATATATGATGCAAATTTTTAATGACATCATCTTTAAATCAGATTCTCACTAAACTTAATTAAAATAAAATCAGATGAAGATTAAACAAAGAATAAATGAAGATTAAAATTGTAATAACAACAATGAAAACAGTGAAAAAAGATATTCATTCTTGACAAAATGAATTATTATCACATCATTCAATGTATGCTTTAATTACATTGAACTTAATCATATTCTTGATCTCAATCTTTACAACAACATGACAGCATACAATTACATCTTCTTCAACTTTATTTACATTTCAATCATCTTGATTTTCATATCAAGTGAGAAATGAGTTGCAACTACATACATTTATCGCGAAACAACACTTTCTCATCTTGTTGATTATCAACAGCTGCAAGAATCGTTGTATGTGAATTTGAATTCATTAAGTCTCAATTCTCAGAAATGATAAATCAATCTTTTATCAATGCTCAATCATAATTAGTGAAGTAAATAATATGATAATAAATTTGCAGAACATTTTAAACTTGATGACTTGCATAGCAGTCACATCAATTGCTTTGCAAGAATGTTAAGCAGAGTTGAAAAACAAAAAAATCTGAATGCAATATCAGTTTTATGTTTACAAGTACATCAGACATTCAAATTTCTTAAATCTCACAAAAGAAAGAATTAATTAAATTTCTCTGTCTGTTTTCTAGCATTCATTGAGAAACACATAATCTACAAGATAAAAAGATCAGTGCAAATATGATTGAATTTATTCTTCGTTCTCTTGTGACAATGATAAAATGAAACTTCTTTATTCAATTCTCAAATTGAGTTTCTCATCTTGACAATCATTTTAAAATTTATAATCATTAATGCTTTGTTAACGCGCTTTTAGCTTGTATTGTAAATGTGAACTTTGCACTTTTGATTGCAATAGCGTGAATAATGAAGTCAATGATCATGATGAATGATTTTAATGCAATGATTGCAAGATTGCTAAATAAAATGATGAAAGATTTTGAGAAGAAAGTTACAATGTTTAAAGAGAAAACTTTATGCGAAGCTATCACAGAAGAATAATGCAGACAATAAAATGATAAAGCGAAATGAGATGAGAAAGAAAAAATAGCTCATCTCAGCGATAATATTATCTACAAACTTTTTAAAAAGAGAGATGAGAATTATGTTTTAATCATGAGCAAGAGTATCAGCTTTTGAAAGCAGTGAGAGAATGAATGACATTCTGACAAAAGTTATCTTTGATTCATTAAAAAAAGTGAAAGTTTCAAACAGAGAAATGTGTTGATGCAGATGCACATCAAACTCTCTCTTCTTGTTTTCATTCATTGCTGATTACTACGTTCAGCATAAAGTATGCTGATTCAAGACTTTATTTTCTTTATTTTCTTCTTACTTTATGAACTATTCAACTTTCAAGATTTCACTATTTGACTGCAAACATATAGTGCATTTTGCGTATTTCTTTCGTTTAGACTGATCACGTCAAGTCGAGTACTTAAGTTCAAGTTGAGTATTCAACTTGAAAAGTATCATGTTGAGTTAAAAAAATTTTGAAAAAGTATTGAGTTGAGTTGAGAAGTTAAATTCAAGAACTCAAATTGAGTTGAAAAGCTTGACTTGACAACTCGACTTAACAATTTAATTTGATTCAACAAGATATTAGATAAATGTAAATAGCTTAATTAAACAGTCTTCATCATGAAGACTTTATGATTTTCATCATGACTTTCTATGATTTTATCAAACACTTTTCATGATAATGCAAAAAGATAATGCACTATGAATTTATATGATTATAAATTATGATTAGAACTTAGAAAGTAAGATAAGTGCTGTTCGCTAGTTGAACAGCTTTATTATTTTCTTTTTACTTTTATTATTCTCATTCTTCTTTGCTTCATAACACATCTCTGCGTCATCGTTTTCTACTATGATGAGATCATTTAAATTAGACTTTATTGCATGTATTAAATTTTGAATTTCTCGTTCTTTAACAATTGAGAAAGTGACGAATTCTGTTGTAAAATTCTAAAAAGCTGTCATAGAATTAATATCATCAGTCTGCTTTAACTTCTTCAGATCATCATGATGAAAAATTCTTTGTTGAATTAAGTAAACTGTTGAAAAGTGCAATGTCAGACTTGTTTCTAGCAGCTTATTGCAATAGCTCTGAATTCAGTTTGAATTCAGTTAAACTTGTTTTTAGCAGCTTTCTTTAAACTAGCATCAGAAATAAAGTCGTGCATCGCAACTTTATCATGCATGACAGTATATAAATAGAGCAGTCTGTGACTTCTCTTCACAATCTAGATAGATTTCATCATATGTGATACTGTTCGCTCTATTCTTTCAATAGATTATGAGTTCAATTAGCAAGAAGCTTTCAACGTAATTAGATTAAAACACTTTAAGCATTTGATGCTCAACAACTTGATACAAAATCTATTCAAATGAGCAATCAATAATCACTTACTACATGTCTCACAAGAAGACAAATAAGTACATTGACTTAAAGAAGTTCAGTGAAATTCGACAGCTTACTACGCATCTCACAAGAAGATAAATAAGCATTTACATCAAGTCAATAGTTTACTATGAGTTTTTAAGAAAGTGAACAAATAGACACACTTAATCGCGTCAAAGAATGCATAAACTTTTATCATCATTGACAAGATTAAATTCTTTTCACTTCACTTGTTAATCTATCTAATATCTTTATTTTTTTCCTTCAATTCTAACAACAAGCTGAGTCTACATTGCACGTCATAAACTTCAATGACTTCTTCGTCAAATGATGATCTGTTCTCATTCTCACTTGCAAGAACTGCAATCAATGATTTTCTCTCATGAAAAGATGATTCATTGAGAAAGACTTGTGATTCATTATTGAAGACAAGTCTGACTTGAACACACTTGACAGCATCATCAGCATCATCAGCGAAATTCAATCTTTCAACTTTGAAAGTCAAAAGATCGACGTGAAAGTTCATTACTGACTGATCATTTGCATCATCATCAATGATCAAGAACACATTGCAAACAAGATGTCAGCAAAAAAGATTTGAAATGCTCTGAGTTATAAATACAAAGAGAAGTTACAAATTACTGAAAGATAATATTTGATGAATTTCATTAACTACAGAATTTTGATGAATATCTTTATTGAAAAAACATGAACACATCTCGTCAAATTGACTCGAAAGATCATTGCAACACAGAAAAACATAAGTGATTTATTTAAATCAGAATGTCATTTTCAAGTCTTACTTCAATTGCTGTCAAATGAATATACAGTCATTCAAAATGTCATTGATGCGCAAAATAAGTCAAACATCAAGAAGAAACTTCAAAAGTTACAAGAGAAGAAAGCATAATTGAAGATAACAGAGACTGTGCTATGAATTAAGTGAGAAAACAAATGTGAGCGCACTGAGCATAAGCAGAACAAATGCAAAATCAATCATCATTGCAAAAGTTTTTCAGACTTTGACAGTGATCAATTGCATCATTGTTAATTGCAATGATTTTTAAAATGTTTTCTCTGTGAAGATGAACATTATCTAGTCGATTGTTCTCATCTGTCTGCAGCTAAAAAGCTTGTAAAGAAATGCAAAAACAAAGACAAAACAAAGCACAAAAGCATTGATGATTTTCAAACTTTCATTGAGTTTCTGAAGAGCAAGCACAAGAAACACAGAGTCTACAATGCAAAAAACAATGACTTTGAAATTTTTAATAATAATGAGAAAGATGAAAATGAGAAGAGCGAGAATATTGCAACTTTGTCAAAGAACATTGTCAGTAAAATCTTTAAATTCAACTGAATTGCAGATTCTGATGTTTTCTCACACATGATTGATCAACTTTAACTTTTTAGTGATTCTTTAATTTGCATTAAAAGATGCATCATCAAAGTTGAAGAAGAAAAATTGTATGTCAATCACTGTGACACAGCAGTCATGCAAGATCATTATGAAAACTCAGTTAAGCTGTCTTCTGTTCTTCATGTTTTTAAGCTTAAGATAAATTTTCTTTTTGAAAGAAGAATGTGTAAGAAAGATCTGCAAGAAAGTTTTGATGATAAAGATTTATACATGCACAATAAGCAAGAAAAGCAAATGATTGAGATTCTAGAATGCAAAAACATTTACATAGTAGAAAGAATTGCAAACAATCTTGATGAATTTGCATTACTATCAGTTATGCAGCGTGATATTTCATCAGCATTTTCAGCAATGCACAATTCAATGAATCTTGATGATTCAATGAATCTAGATCACTTCGCATCTTACATTGATGTGATTCATCATGAGAACGAGATCGAAGTTGATCATGATCAACTTAGTTTTGCAAATGACAAAAGCTTCAAGTTGTATAAGTTGTGACATCATCATTTCACTCATCTTGAATCAGCAAAGCTTTGTCAACTTCATAAGATCATCACTTTGCAAAAATCTATTTTCATCAATGATAGTCATGAGAATGTGTGTGAAATATATGCGCTCATTAAGTTCATTAACAAACGAAAACACAATGTCAGTGATTGAAAGACAAGTATCTTGATTCTCATTTTCATAAACATCTGTAAATCACTATCATCATTTCTCAATAACAAGTCATACTTTCTAAAGATAGTTAACAATCACTTCAGAAAGACTTGATGCATTTCTTTGAAGCAACGATTCAATGCATCAGATGCTTTGCAAAAATGAAAACTCAGTGTAAAGCTTTACAGCAATGTTAAACTTCTCTCAGTATGCAGTGACAACATCACGAAACTTAAAGTCATCTTGAATGACTGATGTTCATCAGTTGACATTGTCTCTTAATACACTGTCTCACATATGTTGATTCAAAATAAAGTAGTCAAAAAAGTCATATGCATCACAGAAAACTTGATGCAAGTCATGATTAAGAATGCTGAACTTCTCATTAAGTTCTGAGCAAAAGCTGCAAAAACAGATATCTATCTGCAAAATTGAATCATCATAAAACTTTTAATCAACGAAGCTTTTACAACTTTGAAGAAGATATTCATCGAAATCAAGCTTTCAATTGATCATGTATGAGTATGAGAATGCAAATGTTACTTATATGTTAATCTCAAGTCATTGTCAATCAAAGACAGACAAGACAAATTCATGAACAGAGATAAACTTAACATCTTCATGAAGTATGTGAAAAATATCAATAAGCAATATCATCTCTGAGTTTCAGATCTTGATCAAGTCATCAAGAATCATGCTGTCAAGTTCATTGAAGATGAAAAGAATGAAAATATGAACTTGCAACTTCATAAGCAGACATTCAACGTTCTTTCAGAGCGAAGATCTGTGAAAAGATCATCAAAGAATAACATTTCAATTAATGTTTCAAAATCTGATGCTTTTATGATTGATGTTTCATCTGAATCAACTGATGCATTGAAGATTATTGCAATCAACTTGAATGCACTCAATTCTAAAATCACGTCACATACATCAGATGAGCATGAAGCTCATGTGAATGTTCAGATCACTCAAAAAGTCTTTGCATCAAGCATGTTTAAGTCAGTAGTTTAAACATTTCTGCATGTAATCATCTTAAAGAGAAAAAGAGACAGCGAAGATTAACAATTGAAAGAATGTGCATTCAAGATCTTGCAAGCTATGATGATTTGATTCGTTACAGAGAAAGTTAATGATGATGAGAGCAATTTTAATATAAGCATGTCATAAGCATTATTCAACATCAATGAATCTGACTCTTTTAAAGCAATAAGAATTCTCACGTTAAACATTTACAAAGATGCAGTGCAGAATTCAGTTTGAAAGAAACTTTAAAAAAAAGCAATTAATGCAGAACTTGTGATGTTAATCATTAGTGAAATCTGACAAGAAGAAGTGTCGCTCAAAAAGATCAACATTGTGACAAGCAAATAAATTTTTAAGTCAAAGATGCACATTGATGATTTTCTTGATAAACTGAAGACAAGACTGATAGTCAGAGATTTCTCTTAAATTTATGAAGTTGACTATGAAAATACTTTCACATCAATCATCAGATTTGACACTCTGCAAGTCTTTCTAATCATTGCAACAATGAAAAATCTTGAACTTCATTAAGTTGATGTAAACAATGCGTTTATTGAATCATTTCTTAAAGAAATCATTTACATGTTCTTTTTGTCAGAAGTGAAAGTCAGATTCAACTGTACTCTGAAAATTCTTCAAAGTCTTTATAATTTCAAGCAAGCTGCATAAGACTGACATAATCACTGTGTAACAGTGCTGTCTGAACTTAACTTCGCTCAATGTGCTGCAGATTCATATTTTTTGATTCATGAATCAAAAGAAATCATGTTGCTACTATATATTGATAACATAATTATTATCTTCAAATCATTGAGCAACATTAAATGATTTAAGCTTGAGTTTTAATGTGTTTTCAAAGTCAAGAATCTGAAAGAAATGAAGAAAATTCTTGACATTTAAATCACTTGCAACAGAAAGACATGAATCTTACGAATGAATTAAACTCATTATCTTCATGATGTTCTTGAAAGACTCAACATGAGACAAGACAAGCATAAGAAAACAGATCTTTCAATGAATGAATATGATGCTTTTTGCTCAGCTGAACTCAAAAACATGAGAATCAATCAGCATAAATATCAACAAGTCATTGAAAGTTTCATGTATGCTGCAATTCACACTTGTTTCAACATCACTTTTGCTCTCAATTAACTAAGTCAATATCTTAGTGATTTTGCAAAACATCATGAACATGCTTTAAAAAAGTTGATGTGATACATTTGTTTCATCATTGATCTAAACATCATGTATGAAGTCAGTGAAAGCATGAAGTTAGTAAAATACTCTGACTCAGACTACGTTTCAGACAAACTAGATTGCAAATCAATTCTCATCTACATTTACATGCTTAATGAAGAATCAGTCTTCTGAATGAGTTGAAAGCAAAAGTTCATTATCATATCAATCATCAAAACAGAGTACATGATTTTATCAATCTGCATTAAGAAAGATTTATGAATCAATCAAGTGTTCAAGAACATGAATCTGACAAAGTATCTGAGCATCAGTCACAGTCATGTTGATATTCTTGAGAAGATTACTCATCAATTTGTCTCACTCACACAGCTCAAGAAAGATAATCAAGCATTTCTTATGCTAGTTAAGAATGCTCATATTCACGAAAGATTGAAGCACATTAATGTTGCTTATCATCACATTCAAGATCTGCACAAGAAGAATCAAATTTCAGTGAACTTCATCTTTAGTCAAAATATGATAGCAGATGAATTGATCAAGTCACTATCTCAACAGAATTTCAAGAGATTCATTGAACAACTGAGATTGAAAAGCAGTGAAAGCTGAGAAACTTGTAAGCATCAAGTAAGAATGTTGAAAAGTGCAATATTAAACTTGTTTCTAGCAGCTTATTGTGATAGCTCTGAATTCAGTTTGAATTCAGTCAGACTTGTTTCTAGCAACTCTCTTTAAACTAACATCAAAGATAAAGTTGCATGTTACGACTTTGTCATGCGTGACAGTATATAAATAAAGCAGTCTGTGACTTCTCTTTACAATCTAGATAAATTTCATCATATGTGATACTGTTCACTTTATTTTTTCAATATAAACTATAAAAATCATAAATTTTAATATTTCTTTGCTCATGTTCAGCTCATCTGTTGTTGTTTTCTAAAATTGATATTAGTTTCTACAACTGAAAGATAATGCATACAGATAATGCATATCTTCATTGCTTTTAAAGCAATTTTCTCTGCAATAATATTTGCATCTTGTGTTGCAGCAGTTATATCAAAAAGCTTTATTGTTTCAGCAACAATCTCAGCATTTGCTTTGCATCTGATTTTCAACTCAAAGCATTCAACTATAAATAAATCAGCGCTTTATCTAGTATTGCATTACTGAGATGCATTATCATGAATATCTTTATTCTTTCACTCTTGTTTTATCTCATTTCTGACATTGTCTTTCATTGCTGCTTTATTGATCTCATTCACTTCTTTTCAAATGTTAAAGAGTTTAAGTTTGTGTAGTTGTTTAAACAAAGTTACATGATCATTATTTTGTCACTTGTAATGTTCTTTGATTTCATTGAATTAATTTTCACCATGATTTCAACTTGTGATAGACTTTGAGTTTACAAATAAAGTGAATATTATCTGTTAAAGTTAACATTGTTCTTTTGATTATGCATTTGAGTAATGCAACAGTATCATTGAAATTTGAATAGTTTAATAAAATATGAACTTGTAGAGAATTTTGTAAAGTAAAGAGTAATTCATCAAGTGAAATGAATTGATTTTGATAAAGAATTATTTCTGAATCGTTGAACAGAGTGAAAATTATTGTCAGAATCATGTTTAAATGAGTCAATCAGCAAAAGTCAGAATTGAATAGTGCTTGATCTTTAAAGATAGCTATAACTGAATATTAAGAATACAGAAGAAGATTGATACAAAAGCTTCTATTTATGTAATGTTCAGAGACTGCGCTAGACTCGAAAGAGATGTGTTTGTGACACAGAAAGAATGTGATGTAGATGAACAAGATGTTGGTGAAAGAAAAGAGTGTTAAGAAAGAAAAAGAGTGTTGAGTCATATCTGAGTCATATTTGAATCATATCTGACTAGCTCGCTGATTAGCTCTAATCATTACGCAGAGAACTTACTAGCGTTCACTGCGAATTGATTAAAGCTTCAGCCTTGTTCAGTCTTGATACGCTTGTAACATTATCTCTCTCTTCGAAAATTCATGTTCACATGAATGTAGTTTCTTTGCTCGCTTTTGTTGATAGTTATTCCGATATTTAGCGCGATTTGTTTGAATATAGCTTATGAAATTCGTTCAAAACTTTCTCTGAGTCATCAAATTTCCCTTTATTCACATAGTATCATTCGTCATCTCTATCTAGATCTGTTTATTTGACTTTGTACTGTATTCAACCTTAATAGCGTCTGAAGTTCAATATATTGTCTATCTTTCAATGTTCATCGTCTTTGATAATGATTGATCTGAGTGATTCTGAATGCTGTTCTGATAGAGAATCTTCTGAATATGATTGCAGTAGCTTCGAGCTGAACATTGAATGCAGATGCTTTATGCTAATTGATAGATGAAGATGATAGAAGACATTCACTTTCGCAGTGATTTGATAGAAACTCAGCTGTTTGTCTTTTAAATCTTTGCAGAGTCTTGTTATCTTGACGTTTCTGAAAGATAATTAAACTCAGTCATTTACTTCATAGATGACGTTTCATTTATGTTTATTGATCTGAACTTCAATGATCAGCTTCGTCTTTTTCAATTGTTGATGATCAAAGCTCAGTAACTCTTTCATTCAAATGACAATATCATCTGCTTTTCTAGCTTTAAGTTGTTCACAAGTTGTTTCGTAGTCAGTTGTATCTGAATCAAAACTCATTCGAGAGTGAAATTCTTTATTGAAGTAGAAGAGAATCATTGAAGTGATTAAGAAGATATTGAAATTGTCGCTGAATTTCATCATAGATATTCATTTAACTCAGTCGTTCTGCATGTAATTGCAGTAGATTCTAAGTTTGCATTCAACGTCTTAATTGACTCGTTTCAATTGATCGTTGATCTCAGAATGATAGACTGTGAATAAACTAGCTGTGATTCTCAGTCGTCTGCAAAGACTCTTTCACATAGTCAATATGAATTGAGAGTCTCTGTTTGAAACAATAGAACTGAGTAAATCATGCAGTCGATAGACGTTTTATAGCATAATTCAAATCATTTCTTCAACTGAGATGTTATCATTTTTTCAATGACAAAGAACATAGTGACGTTCTTTGATGAGATGACATATGATTGTGCAAATGACGTTATAGTCTTCTGATAGAAATAGCTCAGTAATGAAGTTCATAACTATATCTTTTCAGCGTTCTTGTGAAATGAGTAGAGAATGATGAAGTTCATTGATGTTATTTCTAGAGACTTTGCTTCGCTGACAGACATGACAGTTTCAAATGTACTGTCTGACTGTGACTTGATGATTTGATCAATAGTAGAATCGTTGAATTAGATCAATAGTTTATCTATTATTGAGATGAAAGATTGAGAGCTGATCATGAATTTTCTGCAGCAGTTTCGTATGCATATTCTCAAGAACTCACAGTAAGTCTTTTCTAAATAGAACGTCGTCAATGATTTCGCAGTCTTTCAATTTAGTGATATGAAATTTAAGCTTGTTTTCGTTCATAACTTGTTTATATTCGCTGCAAAGCTCATCAGTTTGATTGATCATATGTACTCATTGATAGAGATTTGCTTTCGATTCAACAGATAAAACATCAACTTTATCAAAGATCAGAATAGTTTGAAAATGATCTTTAAGACGCTGAGCTAATTCAGAGACGTTCGTTAAAGACATTCTGATTAAAGCATCGACTTTAGTGTTCATTTTGCCTGATCTAAAGATGATCTGAAAGTTGAACTTTGATAGAATGTTCAGATAGTTGACTTGTCATCAACTTAACTGTTTATTTTTCATGAAGATCTTCAAAGTCTGATGATCAATGAACATCTGAATGAGTAGTTCAGTGCATTTCAGCTCAAGTCATCAGTGTTTGAAACATTAAATAATAACTAGCAATTTTTTGTCATAAATGTGATAATTGATTTCAGCGAAAATCATGCTTTTGCTGTAGAAGATCATCAAATGAAGAACTCTCTCGTCATTGTACTGAGATAGTATTTCATCTTTTACATAGTTTGAAGCATCAATCTTCAGAATAGCTTGTTGTTTAAGATTGAAGTGACGAAGTACTGAAATCAAGCTGACTTGTTTCTTTAAATTGTCAAAGACTTGAACACAGATCTTATTTCAAACAAAAAGCGTGTTCTTTCTAGTCAGCTGAGTGAACGATTTGACTAGCTTCGAGAAATTCTTAATGAAATGACGATAGAAGTTAACAAATTTCACGAAGTTCTGAATTTCTTTTAGATTGATTGAAGTGATTCAGCTGACTATGACTGTCACTTTGCTGAAATTCATACAAAGATCTAGTTCTGATACAATGACTTCTAGAAAGACAGTCTCTTCTACATGGAATTCGTACTTTTGAATATTCATCTGCAGTTCAGCTTCGCGTAGTCAACTCAATACTAGTTTGACGTGATCTCTATGTTTCTTTCTCATTTTGCTATAGATGAGAATGTCATCTAGATAGACTTGGCAAAAGTCGTTCAGAAAGTCTCATAAAACATCATTCATATATTGCTGAAAGAAGATTGATTCATTAGTTAGTTTAAATGATAGCATCTTGTATTTATATGCTTCTAAAGCAGTGATAAAAGTGATGTAATTCTCGTTATCAAGATGCATTTGAAGTTTGTTGAATGCTGATATGATGTTCAATCTAGTCAGATGCTTGCAATTCACTATTTTATCAATGATCTCGTCTATCAACGATAAAGAATATCTATTTCTTTTGAAAATGACATTTAGCTTTCGATAGTTCACGCAGAATCAAAAATCTTCATTTGCTTTAAGAGTGAATAGAACGAAGAAGAAATAAAGAGTCTGACTAGAAGTGATGAATTTCTTTAACAGATTCTTGTTTAAGTACTTCTTTACTTTCAGAAGTTTGACAGAGAACATTCAATAGACTTGACAGTGAGAAAACATTAAATTACTGATGAGTTCAATTTTATGATCATAGAAGTGATGAAAGAGTAGTTTATTTGATTAAGCTCAATCAAAAACATTTAGAAACTCATGATATTCTGATGACAGCTTGACTTTAATATCTTTCAAATTCTGAGTCGTTTCATTGATTAAAGAGACGTTTAGAACGTTCAAATTGCACTGAGTATTATACGCGATTTCTTTATTAATATTAGTCATGAATAGAGCAAAGACTTCAGTCTGATTCTTCTTTAATCAATTCAGTAGAGTTTTGAACGAAGCTGCATTTATGTTTTGAATCGAGAATGATTCTTTCTTAGTCGTAGTTGAAACAGATCATTTGAGTATAATAAAGATCTTAGTCTGAATGATAGAAGAGAACAAAGTTGATTGCAATCAACTTGAGTGCTTTGAATTGAGAGAAATTGAAAAAATCGAAATACAAGTATTTAATTGATTTGAAAAAACAATGACGTTGTTTTGCATATTTAATAATATTTTGTTTTTGTTCATTCAGAGCTTACTTAATATGACTTCATGATGATCAATATCAACTATCAGCATTGATACAGTCAATTTCTTATGACTTTCAATGATGAGATTAGATAGAATTTTATGAGTGATAATCTTCTTAGATATCTTCTCATCATAATCTCTTATTAACTTCTCTTTTGTCAGTGATATAAATTAAATTTCTAGTTTCTTGCATACTTTATTGACTAAATTAGCATGTATGAGCGTATGAGCGACTGAATCACTGTTTATCAAAAAACAAAGACTAAAAGATTGATTTTGAGAGTTGAGAGAGACATCAATTAAAAATGACTTTTCAAAGTAATTCTCTTCTGATAGAATTTCGTCTAGTTTGCACAAAGATATAATCTTTATTTCTTCAATGACTTTTGAAGAGATGACTAGTTTTTTGAATCGAAATTCGAATCAAAATTGAATTTGAAACGATCATATTCATTGTTCACTGCATTGATTCTAGTAGATCAATCAGAGCACTCTCTAGAGCTATGATCTGATTTATGACATATGAAACAGGTTTCAACTAAAACGTCTGCTTCTTTGATGCTAGTTAAAATCGCGTCACACAACTTTAAATGATCAGATTTTGAATGATCAACTGATTGAGTAACAACAGCTTTATGAAAGATGATCTTTAACAGATCATCAATGTGTTTGATGAGATTGACTTTGTTCTTGATTTTTCAAATGACTCACTGATCATTATTTAAATGAATCAGATAGAAATGAATCTCTTTAAGAGAATCAGATTGAACTAATTGATTTATTCAAATGAATCAAAGATGAGAGTTTATTTTATCTTTCAGATCAATGATCAGTTGCTTTTCGTAATACTTCAAATAGAAAGATAATCATTGAAACTGAGTGTAAAACTTGTTGAACTTCTTTGATTCTTGAATCAAGTTGTAGTATTCTTTATGAAAGTTGACTTTCTTATTTGAATCATTGAACAACTCAGCTAGTTTTTTCAAAAGATTATCGACGATCTTATAAAGATTGACATAGTCACGTTTGCATCTAGATTGAGCGACATCAGCTGTGTCATCAAATAATCTGAAATGTACATAACTCAGTTTGACTCGTTCATTTGAAAAAAGATTGACGTTGATCTCTAGTTTATTCTGAATTTTGTCGTATCAGTTTTCTCAAGTAAAATTCTTTTCGTCAGTAAATCAGAAAGAATCAGGTATTTTCTGAGATCTAGAACGCTCAGAGTAGATGAAATCAGAAGAAGTGATTTCTTTAGTTTGAAGTCTAGTCTTCAACTCTTTGATTTCGTCATCTCATTGATTACTCAGCTTGTTGAGTTGATCTGTTTCTCTGTCAAGAATCATGCATTAAGCCTTTCAGTTTTTGATAAAAACAGAGAGTATTACTGTTTCAATGAATGACTTGTCATCTTCATTGATGAATGATTCAGCACTAGAGAATTTCAATAAATCAGTCTCAGAGATTTAAGAAAAGTGACTTTGAAATTCTTTGAAACATTCTTTGATAAATGAACGTTTTGACATGATGAAATTTGAAGAAAGAACGAGATTGAGTGAATGATGATGCTTGACAGTATTAATGAAGATGTATGATCAAGTGTTTAATCTTCAGAAAAGAATGTTGTTGATTAGAAGAATATTTTTGATTTGTGAGTTTTTGAGTGATTCTCAAGCAATTCACGAAAATTCTTTATCATCGATTCTCTTAATTAAATTAAACAGCTTATTTTCACTCATCTGTTTCATAAGAATGAATTGATTCTCTTGATTGAGTGAACTTTGCATACTTAGTGAGCAATAAGTTGTCTAGCGATTCAAACAGTCTCATCGTTGATTCTATCAAACTCTTTAATGTTGTTCAGTCTTTCAATTGCGTTGATCATCAGATAAACGAATTTCTTTAGACTCGTTCTGTCTGTATGAGTATGTTGAATGAGTAATGAAATCAGTATCATGTGATTAATGAATTTTTAATATAATGTCAGAATCATGTCTAAATGAGTCAATCAGCGAAAGTCAGAATTGAATAGTGCTTGATCTTTAAAGATAGCTATAACTGAATATTAAGAATACAGAAGAAGATGAGTACAAAAGCTTCTATTTATGTAATGTTCAGAGACTGCGTTAAACTTGAAAGAAATGTGTTTGTGACATGAGAAGAATGTGATGTAGATGAACAAGATGTTGATGAAAGAAAAAAGTGTTAAGAAAGAAAAAGAATGTTGAAGAAGAAAAAGAGTGTTGAGTCATATTTGAGTCATATCTGAGTCATATCTGACTAGCTCGCTGATTAGTTCTAATCATTACGCAGAGAACTTGCTAGCGTTCACTGCAAATTGATTAGAATTTCAGTCTTGTTCAGTCTTGATACACTCATAACAATTATTTGTTGAAGTCAACATTGTTCTCTTGATAATGCATTTGAGTAATGCAATAGTATCAATAAAATTTGAGTAGTTCAATAGAATATGAACTTGTAGAGAATTTTGTAAAGTAAGAAAAAATGCACAAAGTGAGATAAATTTGAGTGCAACGAGAAAAAAATAATTATTATTCTTAACACATATTCAATATTTCTTGCAATTTCTTTTTCACTTTTTCATTTTCATTTTTCATACTATTTCTTGAATCATTTTATGATTTTAGAATTTAGTAATCAACGCTTCAAGAAATAACACATTCAAACATCAAAATCAAAACAATTATTCTTGAATCTTGAATTCTTGATAAACATCATAAACTATGACATGCATCAAGTGTATTAAAGATAATGCATACTGATAATACAATATGACTTGTTTATTGTTGCTGACAAGTTATTTTTTAAAACGTTCATCAACACACAAGAACTCAATGAACTCAACTGATAATTATGTTATCAAAGAAACAAGTTCAGTATTTAAATCTACTAAAAAGATAATGCATATTGATAATACATTATTTACTGACATGCTAATGCTTTGCAATAAAAAACTAAACGACGCTACAAATCAGGCATGATAGCACTGCATGAAATTCAAAAATATCAGAAGTTATTCAAAAATCTTATTTCAAAAATAATTTTCAAAAAACTTGTGAAAGAGATTATACATGATTGTGCTAAAGCAAATATGTTACTTTATGACTATTGCATTCAGTGCTTTGCCTTGAGTGCTCTGCAAGAAGTTGTTGAAAACTTTATGATTTCATTCATGAAAAGTAAGTGCATTACTTTTTTGCATTATCACTCTTGTAGAATTTTCATTGACATTTTGCTCTATGCAAACATCAACTTGACAGCAATTCATGTCAAACACGTCATCATTCAAGATAGAAATATGAGATTTATGAAGAATTTCATGATGAATCTTGATGTTATGTTTTTCAAGACAGATTAGAAAATGTTTGTCTTCATTAATTAAATAAACAGTGTAATTCTTGAAATCACATTCACATTACTCATGTACATTATTCTTGTGCATTGACTTGATTGTACTTCTAATAAGTACTTGCTTTAAATGCAAGACTTTTAATAAATGAGATGATATTGCAAATTTATGAATAAATCTGTGTCAAAACAATCTTCAAAAATACTTGAAATGAATCAGCAGACTTATTAATCTCTTGATCATCATTCTTCTCTCTGCAATGAATATTTCAAAGCTCAGTAATAGTCTTGTCTGAATTCAAATTCATAGTTCAATTGTAATACTTCATTAACATTATTTATTTCATCATTTTTGAACTTATTTGTGATCAATTTCATTAACATACTCTTCTAGCAAGACTGAAAGTTCACTCAATATTTATTAAGAATATTGAGCATGAAAGAACATTTTTAATCATTTGCATTAATCTAGAAAAATTCAAAGCATTGTCTTTTCAAAATTATCATGTTGAACATTTCTCATTTATAACATTAATGCAAAGATATTGATCATTTTTGTCTTGAAAAAAATGAGCACATTGAGATTGTTGAAGCAATGATCTTCTAACAGTTGCAACAGACTACAAGATTATTAGTAAATGATTAAATGCATTATCATAATGCATTATCTTGTCAGCATCACTTCTTGCTCTTTGTGCTTCTGCTCTCAAATCGACAGCTGAATCTTCATAGTAACGATGAAAATACTCTTTAAACTCTGTCTTGTACTTGATCTTGTAGTGAACAGACTCTTCATCATGATCTGTATCTTCATTGTCTTTGTCGTTTCAAGTCTTGTAAAGATTTAGCTTCATTGTAGAATTCAGAATATTTGCAAGATTATATATTGTTTCATTGTTGTCTTTGATCTTGACATAATACTTTGCAAGTTTGATTGAGACTTTTTTGCAAGTCTTTACTATAACAGCACTTGATGAGCAAGTACTTCTTCTTATATTCTTTTCAATCTGCTCAAGATGATTGAAAAATGCATTAAATATTCAAAATCTCAAGTGAATATTTGCATTAATTGTTCATGACACTATTAAACTGTATTTGTAGAAGAAATTTAATAGATTGTCAACAAGCAAAATCATGAATCACTCACTTTCATCAAGTTTAATCTTTGTGATCTTGAAATCTTCGCAGTATTTCTCTGTTCAAAGATCAACAAATTTACGTAGTTAATATGTTCAACGAAGCATCAAGTATGTAAAGTTTCAATGAATGTAAATATCTTGTATCAGTTTTCTAGATCTTTTGTCATTCTGCTCTTGAAAAGCTCTGAAGTGAATCAATCGCTGAGAAGAATCATTGACAGCTATCATCAGAGCACAAATCTAATTTCATGATTAATAAATGCATTACTTTTTTGCATTATCATTCGAAGCAATATCTTTTTAATCACAACAGATAATTCTCTGCTTGTTTTAATATCTTGCACTTGATCATTCTTTAATTGAGCAATAATGTTATCAGCTATTGTCTTCAATTCAAGAGCTTGAATAAAATTTTAAGTTACAAGATTGATGATGTAAGTTAAGCAATTAATGAAATTCTGTATTCTGTTTCATTAAAACTTGCAATGATTCATGATCTTTTCAAGTTTCTCTTTTAAGATACTATTATTGCTTGCATTATCAATAACAACTTCAAAAAGCTTATTCTTAATAGTGTAGTTCTTCAGAATTTTCATTAGCTTCATCATCAATTGATGATCAATATGCTAAATATTGAAAGACATAAATTTAATAAAATGTTCATGAAACTGAAATTTAACATCGACTCAGTATATCAACACTCTCAAGTACACTACTCTTTGAGAACTAAATTATGTGTTCAAAGCAATAGAGATACATCATGACTCTGTAAGATTCAATCTGATCTTATCACAAATCTTTTTATAGTGTGAGAGAATCATGATTATCATCTTTGTGCAATGTGCAATCTGCAGATCTGAATGAAGCATTTGTAGCAGCTTTTGAAATTGCTCATTATCAACGATTCAAAAGAATAGATTCAAGTCAACAAAGATCTTGCATAATTGATTTTCTCAATTCTTTTGATTAAAGACAGAGACTAACTTAATATGATTTTTCTTCTAATAATTTGTCAATTTTGCATTATCAATTTGCATTATCAGATATGATTTATTCATTTGAAAGTCAGTTCAACTTGTGATTGCAAGTGTTCACATTTTCGCTCTGTCGCTGTGCAAAAGTCTGATTCAAGATGCTTTTTCATAGCAGATGTGTTGAAGTTATCAAAAGCTGTAGAATGATTCATAATCTTATTGCAGATTTTGCATGAGATTTTAGACAATTCTTCAACAATCGAAGTCAACTGTATAAAGTGATTTTATATATCAAATTGCTTATCATCTGTAGTCTTTTTGAATCAGAGTGAATTGTTTATCTTTTTTTGAGTCTTGTTTTGAATACTCTCAACAACAGAGATTTGAGATCATCATTGTAGAAAAAAGCTATCTGTATTCAAAGTTCATTGAATATACTCGCTATTCTCTCTTAGCTTAAGCTGTGAAAAATTCTGCTGAATTTTGTCAATCACTTCTTGTCTAGTTTTCATCTTTTCAGAATGATGTAAAGAATTCATAGATCATTGAACTTGACTTGCAAAGTCTTCAAAATGAAGACTATCTGAAGATGAACTATGCGAAACACTTTCGTCAGACAGATTGAAAGTTGTCAACAAACTAAACATTTTATAGAATAGTTTGTATTAACAACAATAGTTGTTAATAGCTTGAAGATAGTATATAGACGATGTAATGAGTAATGCGAAAAGCTAATGCAATATATAGACGATGCAATGAATAATGCGAAAAGATAATGCAAAGAACAAGCGAACATGTTGTTCTAAATTTCTATATTTAGCCCTCTTGATGTCAAGCTCGGGTCCTTGGCGGGTCGGGTCGGGTTGACCCGATTCCTAGTCGGGTCGGGTCGGGTCGGGTTGGAAATATGCTCAACTCGACTCGGGTCGGGTTGAAAATGTGAGCAATCCGACTTCGGGTCGGGTCGGATCCAAAATGTCAACCCGAAACCCGACCCGACGGTCAGTCTACTTTCGTTCAGCTCACATATTTTCAAAGTTTCCCCGTCCAGCTAAGTATTCGCATTCTCAATCGTTTTCAATATATATACGCAGGGAGTGTTTTGAGAGTTCAATAAGTAAGTAGACGTAATCAACACAAGAAAGATGGTGGCGATGATGCGTCATCCACAGCACTTGATAGCCCTACAGTAATGTGCTTCCCGCTTTTCGATCACTATCCTATTCTACCTCCATAGCTTCTGAAACCCGTCACGGAAGCCGGCCTGGTTATTTGGGGAGAATCTCTGTTCCTCCTGACCCTCTTCCGCGGTGGTTGAGCGGGGTCGCTGACATGGGAATTCACTGCCGCTGCCGTCGTCGTCGTCGTCGTCGTCGTCGACAGCCTCGCCGTTTTGTCGATTATATATGTATATATATATAGCATCCCCCAGACTGAAGCTTCCATGTAACTTCTCGCTAAGTAAGGGGTGGCCGCTTCGCTCTCGCGCTAAAGCCTATTTCGTCGTCTTGCTCCCTCTCTGCTCCCTCTCTGCTCCCCCCTGCTACCCCGTGCTCCCCCGTGCTCCCCCATGCTCCCCCGTGCTCCCTGCATGCTCCCTCCCTGCATCTCCGCTTTAAGAGGGAGCAGGGAGGGAGCACGTGGGAGCAGCGAACGAGCAGGAAGGGAGCCGGCCTAGGCTTCCGTAGGGCAATTTAGAGGTGCAGCACGCGGGTGCCTAAAATGGCTCCATCAGCACCAGCTTCAGCTGCCTGAAGGGGGAGGGGTATAGAAAACTGCAATAAGAGTACTTACTGATACAGTTGGCAGTATGAGGGCAACACCGATTTTAAACAGTGTCTGACTGAAAACAGGATATAGCACGCCTAACACTTTAGGAAAAGAGAACGTTCATGGGCTTGGCGGCGTTTTCGAACCGATCAAAAAGTTCGGATCGGATCGTGTCCAGCTTGCTACTCACCGAAGCTATCGAGGAGTCAACATCAAGCACCTAAATCCCCAAATCCGGCCTATCTGAGCAGGTCAGAAATCTCCAGTTCTTGAATGTATATGAAAGACTGTCTCTTCATATTCCGAGGATTGCTGCCATCCTTCTCAAATAATTTTAATGACGGAAGAATCGGCTGTTGAGTAACCTGGCGGCGATCCTTTCTCTCTGCTGATACGAATCCCAAATTTCTCAATTGAATCCGTTCCCATCAAGTGAAAGTGCCCAATCCGAGAAAACTCGCTCGCCGTCTGTGACTCTCGATGAAGAAGCAGTCCCATTAGCGCGAGATCATGGAAGAAATTTCCCTTGTGAACAGGATAGCACTTCAAAGCCAGGCAGTAAACGCGAGTCTCATCTTCGAAATGAGTATTTAAGGTATCGCCGTAAATGTGAGCCAAGAAACTCTTACCATCTGCCTCGATTCTGCGTAAACTTCCCTCATGATCTGAAGTGTGATAAGAGATTTCGATCACAAGTCCTTTAACGACAATAGAGCCACTAAGAACCCGACCAAGCGGATCAATCATAGAATGTGAGACGTTCACGTCAAGAACACTGAGCAAATAAATGCTTCCATTTGTAATCCCACAAGGTTGCACTGGCCCACCGATAGAGGCCCAAGACCAGGAAGGTGCACAATATGTGGAAACCTTGGCTCGGGGTTTGTAAACGCGCCAATCCAAGAATTCTTGAAGGCGAGATTTCCATACCCCAGCAACGTATTCTTGCCCAGTTGCAGCTTGAAAGAGATGAGCAAGTCCCGATAGTGCAACGAGCTTGTCGCTTGGTTTTGTCAATTCGCACAGCGAATAGCTCTCTATGATCTTGTTCCAGAATTCAAAAGCATGTCGCGATAGCGATGACGTTGTTTGAAGATCTAGATCGACGGAACGAGAGAACATTCCGGAATTTCTCAATGACCGAAGAAGGGGCACACCCCGTGGAAACGCTTCGCACTTTCGATCCATAGAGCACTCCCACAGAATTTGATCTTCACCAAAGTGAAGGACCCTCGGGGCAAGAAGACATTCTTGGAAAACCCATCCACGTCGATGAAGCGGGCTGGTTGCTACTTGACGATCCCAATATGATGCGTCAAATATGCAATAATTTTCCTCGTCTGAACATATGAGAGTCGCTCTCAGATATCTTGGTTGAACATCTTCAAGTCGGCGTCTTCGAAAGAGGCCTCCTTCCGGATTCATAGAGGCCGTAGCAGCTATATTACATGCCGAATTCGCGTAAATATCCTGCATGACCGATGACTCCTTCTCCCAATCTTCATATGAGTCCTGGAAAATACAAAGGGAGTCAATCCAAAGATATCGTACTGAAAACCAATGCGCAACCTTTACAGTATCCTTGTATACTTGAGGAAGATTCAGAAAGGGCATCCCGCAATGAAATGCCTGCGCAGTTGAGCGTGTTAACTTTAAAGCTGGTAAAGAACCCCATCGATAGCTCAATGTCATGTAACTGGGCGATGCTGGACTACAGCTTGAGGTATCAATAAGCTTCCATTCTGTATCACCCTGAACGCCAATATCAAGCAAGCGCTTGGGATACCACCTTGGTCGCCCTGACATCCGGTTGCAGCGTTTGTGACAGCCGCGACAGGAAATGTACCACTGGTATGCCAAGGCGAGAGTCAAGGGAGCTGATGTGTGTGATAGACTATCTTCAGAAATGGTTTCACTCCTGTTTTCTCGTGCTATGCCGATCAGCCCAGATTCATCGCCGCTTCGGAAATTTTTGAATATGACTCCTCTAGCCCTGTCATGATTTGCCTAACATAGAGACACAACGAGCTGCTCCACTATAGATCATAAGATGCGAGACCGACCGGAACATTTGAGCATAGAGGATATGACAAAGCTATCGTTGCTGCGTGGAACAAAGTATGGACAAACCTTTACATGGGATCAGGCAGAATTTTATGTCTTGCGTCTCTGACAGGATGGGACTATAGTGGCGCACCTCAAGTCTTACTACACTATTTTCCTCCGACTTGCTTATGTATAGACGATAGGTGATCGAAAGTGAGAGTGTATGGTCCTTCAAATAGGCAGCTCTATACTCTTCGTCAATATATCTCCAGATCCAAGAACAAATGAAACATTTTTGCTCTACGGCTTCGAGGAAGCTGCGCAGAGACTGATGATGAGCTCTATACTCGTAAGCTTCAGATGATAGTAGGTATTCCCGCGATATTCCCCGGAAAGTCTCCTTGCACGGAGCACATAGTTTGCAGACGGCTGCCATCACAGCTGAGGTGAGGGTATAAATATATATTCAATAGAGCGCAGCTCGGAGTTAGATTCAATCTATCATGGAGGATTCTTGGCATTGGTGGGGTTTGCTCTGTTTGACAAAGTTTAACTGTCAAAGGATCCTGTGGGAGTGGCGAAATCTAGGCAGCAGGCGGGATTTAAGGCGAGGGCAGCTCAAGCCGAAGGCTAAGGGACCCATTTTAGGCTTGCACCATAGTGCTTCCTCTCTACTCTCCTATGCTTCCTCTGTGCTCCCTCGTGCTCTCCCATGCTTGCCCTCTGCTCCCTCAATGCTCCCTCTAAAGCGGCTATGCTCCCTCTCCCAAACTAAAACGGCAATCTCTAATCCTAAGTTCGGGGTGTATATATTATATATATATATATCCACCGGACGGAGGTGTCGTAAGAAAATCAGACATGTAGTCTGTTTTATATTACTGTAGTGGAAGAGATGGATGGGGTGGTGGTGGTGGTGGTCTACGGATGGATGGATGCGGTAATTTATGGATCCCCCTGGATGCGGGTGCGGGTGCGGGTTACATACTGTAGTTGGGTGCTGGACCGTGAGTACCTGTAGGAGTTGTGAAAGGGGGGTGTGGGTTCTCTATTTATGGGTGGGGGGGGTTTGGATTAGATTGATTGATCCGTCGTGGATGATCGGGGGAGTTTTTGGGGCCATGGATGGGGCGATTGTGCACGGTTCGCAGGGCAGCAAAAGCGACGCTGATCATAAAAGGCAGGCTACCTACTTAAGTGTGAAAATCGCGAAATGGCCGCTTTGGCTTGCTATGTATGTACTAGATGCGTTATTGAAGAAGGTGATGAAGAAGAAGAAGAAGAAGAAGGGAATCATGTACAATCTCAGCCTAATATCCATTCGTCGTCCTACAACATGAGCTTAGCCTACTAGCCCAGCCCAGTGACGCCCGACACCGCCCCCTTGGCTCCGCCAGCGACATCCTTCACCTTGCCCACGTCGGCTGTTTTCCCAGCTGCAGTGCCGATATCAGCCGCCTTCTTGGGGTCTGGAAGATCCACACCTGAGCTCTTTCCCTTTTCGCCTCCGTGTTTCTTCTCCGGAGCGTGCTTCTTCTCCGCATGCCCGTTCATCTCTTTTTTCCTCTCCCCCTCGCCCCCCTGCGTCTCCTTCCCCCCCTCATCCCCCTGCGGATTCCCCGCCCCCGTCAGCGAATCCAAACTCAAGCCCCCAGGCAACGGCTTATGAATGCCCGGGATCTCCTTCTGGTTGAACCACTTGAGGATGTAGTAAGCACCCATGCCCCAGAGCCAGATGAACGCGGCTGCGAAGGTGGTGATGAAGAGGGTGGGGAGGAGGATGACGAGGGCGACGCCGACGGCGAAGACGATGAAGACGAGAGCGCCGATGAGGCCGATGAGGAGGGCGGCGAGGAGGGAGAATATTACGACGGTGATGGTCATGATGATGAAGAGGCCGAGGGGCAGGCCGGAGAGGGCGATTTGGGAGAGGAGGAAGGACTGGGGGGGTTGGGGTTAGCATAATTGAGGCAAGATGGAGAGGCTTGAACAGCTGTGCATATGTAATGTGGTTCTCGGAGGAGAGAATGTGAGACAGGCGTATCAGGCGCATTTGAAAGGCTATGGAATTCGGAGGCTTACGGCAAGCGCAGGTTTCTCGGTAGCGAACTTCGAGGCCTTTGCCATCAGCTCGTTTCTTCGCTCCGGCGGCATCAGGCTATCTAGCCAGCTTTTGCCCTTGTTGACGATGCCTGTGACCGAGCCTTGTAGGGCACCGGTCATGCCACTGACCATTTCGGCCATGGTTGCTGTGGGCTGTTGAAGAAAATGCGGTAGTTAGGGGGCTGAGCGGAGGAAGGCGGGGGCGTGTATTTCTCGAGGCAAGTGCGCCGATGGTGATGAAAGATTCGTAAAGGTGATGGTTGAATTCAAGACAGAAGAGCCTCGAGACTCTTCCTATTGATTAATTATTGTTTAAGAAGCTGTAGGAGCTTGTCACAATGGGAATTCTCGGTGGTGGAAAACAGGGAATCTTAAGCGCGTTCTGGCCACGAGCATGACGTCGGTTTGGTGATGGCCGCAGGCATTCCAGTCGACATTGCACAACGGCGAAGTCCGTCCATCTCCAGCCATTATTATTATCTGCTATGTCGTTCGACAAGCCTCACGAAACCACCTTCCCACAATGTCAAAGGATCTCCCTTACCTTAGCATCGGGTCTGGAGAATAGGTACCTACTTTCCGTCGAGCACGAGACAGTCTGTTCTACGAGTACAGTACCAAGTCTCTCTGCAATACGAGGCGGATAGAGCCGGGAACGAATGCCCATCGACTCATCGACTCAGCTCGCTACACATGTATCTAATCGGCGAACCAGTATATTGTAGGTGCATAAGGTAGTTAGTACGGAATACCTGAGGCCATGTCTTGAGCTGTCGATGCAGCCCAGAACACAGGCCAGCGAATCCAATCTGGATAGAAAAAGCGAAGCGTTCAATGACAGCAACAAACAGCAGTTGTTATCATGTCCAGCTATCTCTTTTTGTCTTGTCCGAGAAGGTCTGGCATCACGATGCAGCTCCAAGACACGACCAAGGGCATTTCTTATACTCTTGTACTCCCCAGAGAAAAGTAAGAGACAACGTCCCGATAAGGCTGCGTCGAAGAGGTACGGTAGTAGTACCTCAACCATGGTTAAGGTACCTAAGGTATGGTTTCCAAACAGCCCAGGCTGAACTAATGGCTAAGTACCTTATGCATGCATTGGCATGCATTGACCCTATCACACCGTTGCCTTATCTCAATCAATCAATCAATCATATCGCATGGCGGGGTAATGATAATCCTGGATTTCTAACGAGGAGCTGCAAGGTGTTTGTTTTAATTCCCTACCTTACGCAAGGCCAAACGCTGGGCTATGAACATTGTTGTTGTTGACCGCAGTTGTTCCTCATCTCTCATCTGCGACATCTCAGCCGAAGAGGCAGATTTCCGGAACTGTAACAGTGCCTGTGCCTTTGAGGTACGTGATGAATCTGAGCATCTGCTGTTGATTGTCAATTATCAGTACTATGTACTGTACGGAGTACACAGTCTGGTAACAGGACATCGCAACACCCCCACCATACCGACCTTCATCAGCCCTGTTGGTGATCGCCTTCTGACTTCACTGAACAATACCTTAACACATCGAGCTTGGACTGGCTCAGCCTTCAACAGCCTCTTCGCAGAGCGCTAAACATTTCAGCGTGGTGCTTTGCAGGGCTTGCATATTTATACCCATAGCTTGCCACTACCTACGTCCTGTTGACGTTTGTATCGCGTCAGCTTTCTTGACCATCGTTACCATCCCTTTCTTCAGTGCTCATCTCTTCAGACTTGTCAAAAATCAAAAAACACCAAGACCAGCTAGGTACCTATGGCACTATCAGGTTTTCTGAATCGTGTGAGCACGAATTCAAGTTTTCGCACTGCCAATTCCTCCCCTGATGGCGAGGTTCCCATGGAGACAATCTCGAGACGTTCAAGTGATATTGCATCACAGCGACACCTCTCGGAGGCTGCAAACCTGGGACAGAGGATTCAAGATGACATCAACAGCGGTCAATATGAGTGTGGCATTTGCATGGACAAGGTGACGAGAGACAGCGCCATATGGTACTGCATGACCTGCTGGAACGTTTGTCATCACGATTGTATGCAAAAGTGTGCGGCTGGTGGAGCAAACAGGACCGTTGCCCCTGGGCGGAAATGGAAGTGTCCATCTTGTAGAGCGGTGTATTCTGGTCCGCCACGACTTGTCTGCTGTGAGTCGCACTAGCCGCACTCCATTCTTTCTGGATCAATATGCTAATCACATGCAGGGTGCGCAACTTCGCTTGGCGTTGTCAACAGAAACGAACAGCCTCCGAATTCCTGCGGGTCTCCTTGTTTCAAACCACTGTCTTGTCTTCACCGCTGCTCTCAAAATTGCCATGCGGGACCATGCGATCCATGTGCCCACGGCTGCAAGCCGCGGGTTCAGAAGACGGAGGTTCGAATCCTGCAAACTTCGTTAAGAGGCAGTACAGTAGGTGATCGGGATGGCGGAGTCGGCATCGCTGTTAACGCAGATCTCGAGCGCGCTGCTCCGCGGCTCCGGGCAGCTCAAGACCCAATCTCTTTGCTTTGGAACAGTATCATAAAACGTCACGGTGTCAGTTTGATCCTTACCTTGACTCTTATGGCTGCCGTCATTTTGTGGACCGCAGTGATCGTGGAGCCATTTAATCACAAGTCCATAGCCGAAAACAACAGAGGAGTGAGGGCTACCTGGGCCGTACTAGGGATCACAGGGTTCTTCATTACGATATATAACGTTCGCTCGGTTACTGCGTTCCAAAAGACTCGGGCAGAAATCAGAAGCCAAATGGAGAGACGTTTGCCAAAGCTGACGGCTTTGCTTGGGATATTCGATTGTCCCTGGGCCATTCTCTACCGTTGCTTGACGGTAACATGGGTGATCGGGCCATTCTTCAGGCATGTATATGTATTTTTCGCTTCCAAGCTGTGATTATAGGGCACCCCCCCTGCCCAGTCGTGTGATTATTAGACCTGCTTCAAGTGGCACTCTTTCCTTTTACATCATCATCTCCACTGCTTTCTTACGTGGCTGACGTATCTGCATAGTGCCGTCTTTCTCCCCATGATTGCTCGACTACTCTACTTCCAGCATGTCTGTGACGGCTTTGACACCAGAATCGTCCTTGATATAGGTAAGTACATATAGACTTTCTGACGATACGCCGACTTCTGCGTCATTCGGTCACATATCTAACAAACATCAGGTGGCGACCCCCTCTCCGCAGCCCATTACAGAGCAAACCCTATCTTTAAAGACCTAACTGCGGATGCCCTTCCTCCCTACACCATGGCTATCGCAAGTAATAGCACCGACAAGTCTCAAACCTCCGTCGAGCTGAATTACTATGACAACCCTCTCAACGAAATCCTTGGAATAACCCAAACCATACAAGCGCCCCTCCCCCTCAGAACCACAACAATAGACGACAACCGTATCGGCATGACCATAATCCAAACCCATGCGAAAGACACATACGAGCTGAATCCGTCGGAACTGTGGAAAGACAAAATCAAGAAAGTCTTCAATAACTGGGGTAGTGATGAAGAGGATAATATCGTCGTCAAGATCGACGTTCATGAAAGCCCTGGCTTCTATCGTGTAATTTACGACAATGTCCTCAATGAGTGGTCAACCCAAGTGGATTCAAAACTTCAATACAACGGCACATTCACATCAGACCAGCATCTCATCTTCCCCTCCCTCGGCTTGCAAGTCCCAAATTTCGCTGACTTCGCCAAAAGCTGCAAGTACGAGCCATTCCTCAAGATGCACCGGGGCACCGGTGCGCCTTCCGAAATTGAAAAACAGGGGAAAGAAAGCTATAGATACGATGGAGGCGATGTGGTTCTGAGGACTGTGGCGTTTGGGATCAAGCAGAGGAGGCTTGAGATTTGTGCTAGGAGGAGGGATGTGGTTACGGATATGGGGGTGGTGCTGAAAGGGCTGGGGGACAAATTGCCGGTTGTTGCGGGGTTTTTGGCGAGTGTGAGGTATGAAGGGTGGAAGCATGGTAGGCAAGGGTCATGCTGAGGAAAGGCGGTATGGAGTATGGATGTTCTTTTGGACGACGGTTGTCCTTGACGAGCGTGGTACCGGACGGAGTCAGATTGGCTGTTGGATACTCGTCTCCTTCCCAGAACGGAAATGTTCTTCCTATCCTTCGTTTTCATGTTCCACAGCGATGCGGTCGTCCAATGTCGAAGCCAAAGCCCACTTTCTATTCACTAGCTACCAAAACTCAACTCAACCCAAACTGTACCTCCTGCATCTCACCCACGACGCCGCCCTGGGGCATCACGAGAAACCTCCTAGACAGCCTCTCGGAGCATACCCCCCATCTTCGAGTCAGCACCCCATCCCTTTCGTATATATACACCAATCCACACGACATCTCAAGCCTAAGGCCCTTCTCTCTCTCTCTCTCTCTCTCTAATTCCATCATCCCTCTGGTAAAGCACACACACACAGTTCCCCAAATGCATATGTACATACTTCCGCCCCCATCACAGAGACAAAACGGCTTCTTTGGCCTAGCGGGAGAAATAAGTAGCATATGTAGGAAGAGGCTCGTTTGGAACAAGAATTCTTGGTCGAAAATACAGCGTGCTAGTGGTTGAGATTTGAGGGATTTGAGGGTATGCGAGATTTTGGTGGTGAGATTTCGCCGCTGGTATCGCTTGCTTGGACGTCTCGAGGTTTCGATGTTCCGGTGTTCTGGAGTTAAGGTAATACCATGACATGACATGGCCAGTGGAATGACTGAACCATCACATTGACTGATCGAGATCGAATTGGAAAAAAAAACTGGAAAAAAAAACGTCTCAAATCACCACCACCCCCATCCCCATCCCCATTCCCACCCCCCTCCACCACTTCCAGCCCACACCATTCCCCCCGTCCAAAAACACCACCTCCCCTTATTCCTTCCGACTCAAGTTCTCACGAAATCAGCTCGTGCGGAAAAAACAATGTTTTCTGCAAGTCTTGAATATTGGGGGGGGGGTCTACATAAGGTAGTATGAGGATACGGCGGTTGCTGGATGGAATGCAAGAGAGAGGAGAATGGTGGGATTGTGGGGTTGTGGATTGTGGGATTGTGGGATTGTGGATGGTGTGAGGGATATACAGTAGGAGGGTCTCGATGGTTTCGGACGTTCGCAGTTTTTCGTTCGGGGAAGATGGAATATTGAATTTTCGCTTTAACAGCATCTTGGTACCTTTCTTTGAGAGATCGAACGCCATAACGAAATAGACCTGTGTCGTGGCGCTGTTTGTCAATCCTTTTTTCCATTTGCATCTTATTCCCATCCCTCACCTCCCACCCTCCACCTTCCCCCTCTCCACAATTCTGCAATCCCCCAACCCTCTCCAAATCACCGAAAAAATATCCCCTCTTCCTCGACAATTATATCCCCTTCCTGCCTATACCACCCACATCCACAAACCTCACCTTACACGCACTTCTCGCTTTCGAACCTACACTCGCTAAGGTGCTATCATCACACTCCCCTTCCCCGTCCCCCTCCAACCTCCACCCTCCCATTTCCCCCACTCAATCCCCATAAACCCAGCACCTCATACCTCTTTCCTAAACCCTCACCCTCGCCCTCACCCGCACCCTCACCCGCACCCGCACCATCTTCCTACCCGAGCAAAACCCACCTCTTTAGCTATTATGACCCCTGAAATACATCCATAACTAGAACCCCGGTCCTGTTCCTTCTGTTGTGGCTGGATATACGACAAAGGGTGGCGCGGTGCGATAGGGAGAGATTTGGGGGATTGGGTTGTGTGGTTCGAGCGGGGGAAGGATGTGTGGCTCTAGAGGCGGGGGGATTGAGGAGGATAATGTGGGGGTTGGATTCCCGTAAGGAGGGGAGGTTAATGGGTTCTTTGAGATGGATGGGCAATGGGGTAGGTGTTTGCGGGGAGAAGTTTTTGGTTCGGATTGGTACGATAGCGATTTTTTCAATGGCAACTCATCCACTGCTTTGATCACCGGTGAAATTAGTAATGTTGCTAATATCAAACGTGTATTGTGACGGGGAAAAAACAAGAAATGGAAAACGTGGTCTTTGATCGGTTGATTCAGTCATCCCTCACCACCACATCAACATAATCCAACAAAAACGACGTCTGCCCATTCAAAAACACAGCCCCACTTTCCGGATCCCGCCGCACCACCCTCCGCACCGTCGGCACCACAATCCCCCCAAACGTCTTCGGGTCATAGCAATAGTGGCTCGCATGCGCCTGGAACACGTCCGCGCAGTAGTCAAACCGCTTCAGCATGCACGTCTGCGCGTCGAAGTAGAACCGCTGCACGCGGTTATGCGCGGGGATGTCGTCGGGCCATGTGATTTCGAGCACGCGCCAGGCAGTCTCCTCGCCATTTTCGGTATGCGGCGCGAGTTCCGTAACCGAGAAGTCTGGGCGTAAGAGGAAAAAGGGCGCGACAAGGTAGTTCCACATGGCGTAGCCGACAAAGTAGGTCAGTTGCAGGTCGGTCAGGGGACTGGCGCGGGTCATGCCGGCGAAGGAGGCGCGCGGGTGGTCGAGGGAGGCGAGCACTTTTCCATCGCGGCGTTCGATCCAGGTGCGGTGCGGGGTGTAGATCCAGCGGTCGTCGGGGGCGCCGCCGAGGCGTTGGATGGTGGTTTTGGGGGTCTGGGTGTCGATGTGGACTGTTGGGGTGAAGTGGCCCGGGTGACCTTTGAGGTCGAGCAGGGCACCGGAGAGGTTGAAGGTTACTTCGATGGAGCAGATTTGGGCCCAGCGGTCTGCGCCGCCGTGGGCGTTGATGATGGCCGTGATAAAGTCGGCGGTGCTGGGGGTGGTTAGTTGTGGTGGCGTGGAGGGTGGGTTGAGGAAGCTTTACCTTGTAGTGGCCGTATGCATTGTGTTGTGAATTGTAAAGTATGGTTTTTCTTCATGGTAGCAGCGGACATAGATATCAATGGCTTGCAGAAGCAATGACGTTTGCGAGCTGACAGAGCATGTGTCTTGACGAGAGATTGCAGTCGCGTTGTTGGTTTCCCCTGCGCAAGCGTAAAGCATCTGTGTCTACCTAGAAGCCTCGGCATGAACATGATTAAGAGGGAAAAAGGGCATGTCTTCGTGAAGGAACGCATCAGTAGTCATCTCGGACACGCCGACCAAGACGGTTCTATTCGGGAGCATCAAAGCACCTGTTGATCACACATTCTTTCAGTCCTTTTGCTTCATAAGGTCCCTGCACTCTCCACATCTTGCCAAACCTCTGGTGATTAGCCTTCTTGTACGTGACTCTTGCTCTTGTTGGGAACAAGTAGACAAAAGGATTGTTCCGATCTTGCAGGACCTTACGTGGAGTGCAGTCGCGGTAGTGAGATCTCCCGTCTCTCTTGCTGAGATCTAGTGCATACACCCTAGTATCCTTTAAACCGTTACAAGAATTGCCATACCAGGTATACAGCCACCTTGCATATTGGCCTCGTCATTGATGTGCAAATATGGGTTCGATAGTTCATGTTTCTCTAGAGGGCAATTTGGAGGTGAAATTTCTCAAAGTCAAGAGGTTCAGATTCTCTACTTCAAGTCGCACTAAATGGCCATCAAGGCGTCAAAAAGTCACTATACCCAAGATATTAACGCCACCCAGGTAAACGGATTCCAAGTTTCCCAGCTTTTTTGGTTTTTGTATCTTCTCTCTAGAAATTACCCATCTCGTACGAACTTTTGCTACGTAGATAGGGGCCCCACTTGTACAGTACCCACGGAATCGGTAGCAACAAAATGCTGATGAACCCCAAGAGACTACCAGCCCAAGCGATCCCAAGCCTGTTATACATCTGTATGGTGAAAAGGGGAAAGATAGCGCCAAAGGTATATCGGAGTAGACCGTTTGCGGCTATTGCAGATGCAGCATTCAAGGCGTGATATGCGTCGACGAGATAAGCCATGGTTCCTAGCTGTGGGACTGGTGAGCAGAACAAGTGACAGTATCAAGGGTATAACCTACGAATAAGCATACCGTACCCCATCCGAATGGAACACCGGCAAGAATGGGCACAATCCAATGGATAGATGCTCGAGCGGTCCACGCAAACCTAGAAGTGGTGAACACTGGCAATTGAATAAGAGAGAGCTAGGCAGACTTACCAAAATAGAGAAATTGGGATACCGAGGGAACCGAACATGGAGATATACAATCGCTCTTCGGGAGGAGGCATCTTGCCCTCCGGTGCCCTCAGCTTTGCTTTTGCGTACAATGTGTTGTCCACTACAACAAAAGTCGCCACTGCAAAGCATACCCCTATAATTATACCTAGGAATGCAAGGCCGACTTCTCCAGGACTGAAGTTATATACACCAACAAAGACATATGGGTATGCATCAAAGAAGGCAAATAAGACTCCAAAGGCAAAAGATACATAGAGAGTAATGGATCCTACAATCGGCTCCATGAACAGCATGCGAAGTGGTCGGAACAGAATGACCGTGAACAGAGCTTTTAAAGCCACTTTGGCGGGGGGTTTTGGTGGTCCAGGTACTCCACGTTTGAGCGCTCGGCGCCGTAGCAGTTCTTTTTTAGATGTCTCCCCAAGGAAGAATGCCATGATCCAAACAGGCCCTCCAACCATGAGCATGACCCACATGAGCCAGCGCCAATCATCTCTTGCTTCCATTGTATAGCCGCCAACCAATGGAGCTAACGAGGAGCCGACGAATGGCGCCAGGATAAAGAGTACTGTGGCAAGGCCACCTCCATGCTGCAATTCCCAAACATCTGAGATGGTCCCTGCTCCTACTGCCACAGCTGGAGCTCCAAAGGTACTGGAGAAGAATCGACAAACGATAATGGAGGTTATGTTTTGTGAGAGACCGGTAGCCATCGTAAAGATGAGAGATACAGGCATGGTACAAATGTAGACTATCTTTCGACCAAAGGTTTCAGAAATCGGAGCGCCGATCATGGGCCCAAATGCTATGAAAACAGTCAGCTATTGTTATAAAGCATAGAGAGAATTGTATGATATACCTATGCCTTCAGAGTAGAGCGATAACCCAAGTATAGCAACCGTCTGGCTCACATGAAACCGCTCCATTATCTGAGGAATACCGGGAGTATATACAGAGGTGCCGAATGTCCTGGGTTTTATCAACACAAGAAACAGTGCCAGCATGAGAGAAAAAACGTACACAGCAAACGCATACATTGCCGGAACGGCAGTTGCATAGATTTTGGTGACCAGACTCCAATTTCGTGGGTTTCCTGGATCGCCTGGGCCGTCCCAGT